>Ga0256867_10000019_pt1 | contig 60459 bp, 57 predicted proteins | sample RVTome_15_FD_185939 | JGI IMG/M metagenome (GOLD analysis project Ga0256867, IMG submission 185939) | Soil microbial communities from uranium-contaminated site in the Upper Colorado River Basin, Wyoming, United States - RVT150D86 (HiSeq) ... | reverse complement strand
TGACGCGGCGCGAAGTCATCTGGAGACGATGCTCCGGCTCGACCCCGCCCACGTCGAGGCGCGCTTCAATCTGGGCGTGCTCGCCCTGCAGCGCGATGATCTCGACTCCGCGCGGCAATGGTTCGAGCGCGTGCTCGAACGAGCACCGCGGTATATCGATGCCCTCGTCAATCTGGGCGTGGTGCTGCAAAGGCTGTCGCGGCCGGACGAGGCCGCCGGGTGCTTCCATCGCGCACTGGAGATCGCGCCGCATCACGCCATTGCCAACAAGAATCTTGCCGATATGCTCTATTCCCAGGGCCGGCTGGAGGAAGCGCGCGACCGCTATCTCGCGGCAATCGATTCCGCCGGCCATCTCATCGAGGCGCGGGAAGGCCTCGCAGCTGCCTGCCTGGCGCTCGGCCGCTTTCGCGAGGCTGTTGCGTCGCTACGCGAGGTCGTGCGCATCGATGCCGGGCATGCCCGCGCATGGGGAGCGCTCGCCGAGGCGCTCTTCCAATGCGGGGAGCTGGCGGACGCAGAAACGGCCGCCCGCCAGGCCATGGAGATCGATCGCGGTGCCGCCGGAGCGTACTCGGTACTTGCCCTGGTTCACACCGTGCGCGGCGCGCTCGATCAGGCGATCACGGCGCTCGAAGAAGGGTTCGAACGAACGGGGTCCGGTGGTCTTCTCGGCATGCTGGCCCATCAGCTGCGCCGGATATGCGATTGGGAAAAACATCGCCCGGCCTGGGTTGAGCTCAAACGTCGTCTCAAGGAGGAGGCAGGCCTGGGCAGCCCGTTCTGGCTGCTGATCGAGGAGACAACCGCGGAAGAGCAGCTCCAGTACACGCGGCGCTGGGTGGACGCGCAGTTCCGTCTCGATACACCGCGCGATGCGTCTTCCGCTCCCCGTCCCGGCGCGCGAGCAGGCGAGCGTCTGCGCATCGGCTATTTTTCGTCTGAATTCCACGAGCACGCCCTCGCCTACCTCCTTGCGGGCGTGCTGGAACGCCACGACCGCTCGCGCTTCGAGGTCTTCGCCTACTCCTACGGGCCGGAGGACACGAGCCCCATGCGCGAGCGGCTGCGTGCAGGCGTGGAGCATTTCATCGACGTCGCGTGGGACCCCGACGACGTGGTTGCGCGCCGGATCAGGGATGATGCCCTCGACATCCTCGTCGACCTGAAGGGCTACACGATGGGCGGCCGCACCGCGGTACTGGCGCGCCGCCCCTGCCCGATACAGGTGAACTGGCTCGGCTACCCGGGAACGATGGGCGCGCCTTTCATCGACTACCTCATCACCGACCGCTTCATCGTCCCGCCCGGGAGCGAGCCGGCCTACTCGGAGAAAGTTGCCTGCCTCGATCATTGCTGGCAATGCAACGACCGCACCCGCCCGCTGGCCGAGCCCCTCGCGCGCGCGCAATACGGCCTTCCGGAAGACGCCTTCGTGTTCTGCTGCTTTGCCCAATCCGTGAAGATTTCCCCCGAGATTTTCGCCTGCTGGATGAGATTGCTGAAAGACGTGCCCGACAGCATCCTTTGGCTTGCCGAGGACAACCGCTGGGCAGCCGGGAATCTCAGGCGCGCCGCGCAGACCCGGGGCATCGCCGCCGAGCGCCTTGTCATCGCGCCGCGAAGTCCCTTCGCGCAGTACCTGGCGCGCTACCGCGTGGCCGACCTTGCGCTCGATACTTTTCCCTACACCTCGCACTCGACCGCAAGCGACGCGCTATGGGCCGGTTGCCCGGTCATCGGCCTCTGCGGTGACACCTTCGCCGCCCGGGTTTCGGGCAGCATCCTGACGCACGCGGGCCTGCCCGAGCTGATCACGCACACGATGGCTGACTATGAGCGGCTCGCCCGAGAGCTCGCGACCGACGCCGGGCGTCTCGCGGAGATCCGCTCGCAGGTCGCGGCCGCCAGGTCGAGCCCGCTCTTTGACGCCGAATCCTTCACGCGCGACCTTGAGCGCGTTTTCCTGGAGCTTCGTGGATCGTAAAAAAAACGGGCGCCGTGGCGCCCGTTCTTGCCGAATGCGGCAGGTCTGAACTGGTTAGAAGTTGTGTTGCAGGTACATCACGATCGCTTCCTGTTCCTGGCCGCCTACGCCCGCGTTGGAAAGACCACCCAACGTGTACCCCGCGTTTGTATCGTTATCCACCACGACATAGCCAAACCGTGCGAGGGTACGCTTGGAGAAGGCGTATTCGTAGGCAATCGAATACCACTTACCCCCCGTGTCCGCGCCCGACGGCGCAATGTCGCCGATGCTTCCTTGGCCGGCCGCTGCCGTGGCATTGCCGTCGGAGTCGCCCGCGTCAACATAGGCCAGGTGGACGCTATGGGGTCCAGCGATCTTCCAGTCGACGCCGACGAGGAAATTTTCCTTGTCCAGGCTCGTGCCGGTGCCGGTGGGCCCATCATACTCAGCGTCAATGTACGCGACCCCGACCTTGATCTTGTTCATGAACGTATAGGCCGCGCTGATCGTCCACGCATCGTCGCTCAGATCCTGACCGCCGACGACAGACAAACCGAAGTCGTCGTGCTTCTCGTAGCCGAGACCGACTGCAATCGGGCCCTGCTTGTACGTGCCGCCGATCGACGTCACCCGGGGTTTCTGGTTGCTCGTGCCATTCGTTGCGGCCGTGGCCCCGTTGCCCGGCGTGAAGCCTGCCAGAATCTGGAATCCGCCGAAATTCGGGCTCTCATAGTACGTCCAGCCCACATCCCGGCGCTTCCAGCGGTTGCGGTTGCTCTTTGCGATTGCATTCGTGCCGCCCGAGCCCCCGGCAAAGATGAAGGAATGGCCCAGGAGACCCGTGTCCTTCACGCCCGCCGTGCCCATGTTGACCGCGCGCTTGAACGGCGAATCCCAGCGGCCAAAATGCAGGTTACCCCAGCCGCCCTTGAAGCCGATTGCGCTGTTACGAGTGCACAGCCCGTCCCCGTTGATCCCGCGAACGTCGGCCGAGCTCTCGCACTGGAACCACGCGGTCAGACCGCCGCCCAGTTTTTCCTGGCCGCGGAAGCCGATCGCGCCGCCGCCGGGCGTTTGCGCGACGTCAGTTTTCGGCCGGCTCTGGCCCGCGGCGTCATCGCCCATATCCAGCACGTAGCCATACTCATACGTAACTCTTCCGTAAAGCTGCACCGTGCTCGATTGCGCGAGCACCATAGCGGGCGCCGCAAACACCCCGGCAACGGCTACCGCCAATACTTTTTTGTTCATGCTGTCTCTCCTTAAAAGTTTGCCGCCGCCTCGGTTATCACATCAGCTGAGTGTGACAGCCTCAACACGGTCTCCCCCTCAATTGGCGAGGGTGGAGCCATCTTGCCAAATGGCCTATCCTAGCCGCAACAAAAACAGGGAATTTTTTACCCGTTTTCGGTTGTTCTGTTGCGGACTTGCAACATAATGTTGAGATCACCGTTTAGCTGGAGCGTGCTCGCGAGAGGCTATGGCCATTGTCTGGTTTCAACCCGCTGGCACCCTCGTCCTTTGAGCCCCGACAGCTCTTGTGTCGCGATTGTTGCACGCTGGCTGTGAGCTGTTAACTCTCTGAAAACATAATATATTCCGGTTTCTAGGCCTATGCCGCCCAGCCGCACCGATCGCGTGCGCGCCGATCTCGAGGAAGGCCTCCGGGCCCAGCGGGAGGGCAGACTTGAGCCCGCGCGGGAGGCCTACCTGCGCGCCCTGGCTCTCGCTCCAGACCATCCCGAAGCGCTGAACCTGCTCGGCACGGTGTGGCTCCAGCTTGGAGATGCCAGTCAGGCCGCACGTTATCTCGAGCGCGCGGCCCGGAAGCTTCGCAACCATGCCGGCGTGGTGGGCAACCTTGCGCACGCCTACTGCGAACTCGGCCGATACGATGAAGCGCGCGAAACCTATCGCAAGGCAAGCCGCCTCGATCCGCACAATCCGTATTACCCGATGGGCATCGCAAATTGCCTCGGGATGCAGGGCAAGCAGAGCGAGGCCGAGCAAAGGCTGCGCGAGCTTGCGAACCGTTTCCCGGGAATAGCGTTGATCTGGCTCAACCTGGGCCATGCGCTGCGCGATCAGCGTCGCCTGGAAGAGGCTCTTCCCTGCTATCTCAAGGCGCTGGAGATCGAACCTCGGTCGCTTGACGCGCGCAACGACCTGGGACGAGCGCTCCACGGACTCTTCCGGTTGGCCGAGGCCGAGGCCGCGTACCGGGCGTGCATCGCGATGGACCCCGATTATCTGCCGGCGCGCTACAACCTGGCCTCGGTCGTGATCGATGCGGGGCGCTTTTCCGAGGCGGAGGAGATCTGCCGCGACATCATAAAGCGCGATCCCGCGGCCGCGCAGGCACATGGCTTCCTGGCCGCTGCGCTGGGTCATCAGGGACGAATACGCGAAGCGCTGCGCTGCCAGCGCCGCGCCCTGGAACTGGCGCCGCAGGACGCGCGACTCGTCGAGAGTCACGCCGCCACCCTCGCGGCCGCGGGTGATCTGGAGCGGGCCCTGCCATGGTTCGCGCGCGCATTTGCGCTGAACCCGGACTCGACTTCCGCGCACCAGTTGCTCGGAAACGCACTGCTCTCGCTGGGCTATCTCGCAGACGGTTGGGAGGAGTACGGCTACCGTCCCGCGGTGAACCGGTTCCGCAGTCTCTACCCGAACGTCGCGGCGTCACGAAACTTGCCGGCTCAGCTCGAAGGGCAGGAAGTATGCGTGTTGCGCGAGCAGGGACTGGGCGATGAGCTGTTCTTCATGCGCTATGCCCCCCAACTGAAGGCTTCGGGGGCGCACGTTACGTATTACTCCAGCAACCCGCTTTGCAGTCTGTTCAGGAGGGCTGCATGCGTCGAGCGGGTTCTGGATGAGTCCTCGCCCCTGCCGCAAGGAAGCGCCGTAATCCTGGCCGGAGATCTTCCGCATGCGCTCGGCACCCGCCCCGCCAGCAGGTTGGCGATTCCGTCAGGGCGCGAAGTTCCCGATCGAGGGCCCGGTGCTTTTCCGCGCTGCATTTCGGTATTCTGGCCCCCCCTTCCGCCGAGCCTGCTCGTCACACCCGACGCGGAGCGGCTCGATGCGTTACAAGGACGGCTCGCACAGGCCGGCAAGCCGCCCTACCTCGGCCTGACGTGGCGAGGCGGGATCGCGCCAGCCGAGCAGAGAGAAGACACCTGGTCGCTCCATAAGGAAGTCCGAATCGAGCCCTTCGCGCACGCCTTGAAGGATTTCCCCGGAACTCTGGTCGCACTCCAGCGCAATGCGCGGCCGGGAGAGATCGCCACGGTCTCGCGCACCGTGGGGAAGCCGGTATACGACTTTTCGGATCTCAACGACGACCTCGAGGGCATGCTCGCTGCGCTGGCGCTCGCCGAGGAATACGTCGGGGTGAGCAATACAAATATGCACCTGCGCGCCGCAGCCGGCAGAACGGCGCGCGTACTCGTCCCCTGCCCCGCGGAATGGCGCTGGATGGCCTCCGGGCCGTCATCGCCGTGGTTTCCGGGATTCTCCCTCTACCGCCAGTCGCTCGACGGCGACTGGAGCGCCGCGCTTGCCCGCCTTCGCGACGATCTCACCCGCATCTACCGCTGAGAGCCCGTAACCACACGACAGCGACCGAAGGGCTTTTGAATTCCCCCGTCGTGGATATTCATGTGTCCGTAACGTGGTTTTCCATTCGGGAAATACCTTCGAGCAAACCTGGGGCCGATAGTAGAATGAGGTCGAGCAGTCGCAAGTACGCAATTACAGGCGTGCACGAACGTCAATACGGTTGAAGGACAGCGATTTTGGATGGGTTTTGAATCGGCGTTCATCGGCGTTCATCGGCGTTCATCGGCGGCTAATAAGGCTGTGCGCTTCTTGAAACGCGGTCTGCTGTGTCGAATCGGCGGCAAACTTGGCGAAACCTCCTCCTCCCCGTGAATGCCAGCCCTGCACCGCCTGCTGCGACGGGTGGCTGCAGATTGTGGTCAAGGGCACTCCGGTCTATCCGGGAAAGCCCTGCCCCCACAGCACCGGCACCGGTTGCAATGACTACGCCAACCGTCCGCTCGATCCGTGCGTGCACTTCATCTGCGGCTGGCGCATGGATGAGAGCCCGTTGCCGGAGTGGATGAAGCCCAGCAATTCGAAGGCGATCGTGCTCTTCAACCAGTCGAGCTGGCGAGGGCTTCCGGTTGACGTCGCAGTGCCCGTCGGACGCAGAATTCCGCCGCGCACGCTCAACTGGCTGCGCGAGTTTGCGGAGAGCAACAACCGCATGCTGCTCTATTCGGAGCAGATCGTGGAGAACGGCGTGTACACGAAAGAGCAATCGGTGACCGCGTTCGGCCCGCCGGAATTTCAGCAGGAGATGGCGGAACGGCACGCGCGCGGCGAGCCGTATCTCTAGAACGTCGAATAAAGATCCCCCACCGAATCACATGGAATCGCGCAGCCCAGGACCTGAGGCGCGAAGCAAGAGTCGTTGAACATGCGGCGCAACGAGCCCTGCTTCTGCGGCAGCGGAAAGCGTTTCAAGAATTGCCACGGCGCGTTCAAGGAGGACCTGGGCGCTCAGGCCGCCGCGCGTGCCGATCAGCCTGCAGGCGTCGGAGCCGAGGAGAAATTCGATCGGGCTACGTGGCTGCATGAGCAGGGGCAGCTCGAGCGCGCACGGGAGTTGTACGAGGCGGTACTCAGCGAAGTCCCCGACCATTTCGAAGCGCTGAGTGCCCTGGGCGTGCTGCACGCGCGGAGGAAGAATCTTCACGCCGCGGAACGCCTGTTCAGGCAGGCGCTGCGGATCCATGCCGATTCGGAAGAGGCGAATTTCAACCTGGCGGCGGTTCTTTGCGATCTGGGGCACGCGGAAGAGTCCTTGCCCTTGTTCAGCAGGGTCCTTGCGGCTAACCCGGGCTCCGCAGGCGCGCTGAACAATCGCGCGGTTGCGCTTTTGAAACTGAACCGCCCCTCCGAGGCCCTGGCAGATCTCCGGAAGGCCGAAGCCATCACGCCCGACGATCCCGGGCTGCTCAACAACATCGGGAACTGCCTCAATGAGCTCGGTGACCACGCGGGCGCGCTCAAGTTTTTCGACAGGGTTCTGGGCGCGGACGAAGCGCATGTCGGCGCGCTGGTCAACAAGAGCGATGCGCTCAACAAGCTGAAGAAATACGCCGAAGCCCTCTCCTGCGCCGATACGGCTCTGGTGATTGCGCCCAATACGATCGAAGCGTTCAACAATCGCGGGAATGCCCTGCGGGGGCTCGGGCGCTTCAACGAAGCGCTGGCCAGCTATGCGCAAGCCCTGGCGCTCAATCCTGAATACGTCGACGGACTAAACAATCGCGGTCACGCGCTGCAGGACTTGAAACGGCATGAAGAGGCGCTCGCCTGCTTTGAGCGGGCCGTGGCGCTCGAGCCCGGGCATGCGGGCGCGCACAACAATTGCGGCAATGCGCTGCAGGAGCTGATGCGGCACGAAGAAGCCCTGGCGAGCTACGAGCAGGCTCTGGCCCTCAAGCCTGATCATGCGGAAGCGCTGTTCGGGCGCGGCAACGCGCTACGGGACCTGAAACGGCGTGAGGACGCGCTGGCGAGCTTTGAGCAAGCCCTGGCGCTCAAGCCCGATTACGCGGACGTGCACCTTAACGCAGGCCTGTGCCGGCTGACTGCAGGTGATTTCGAGGCGGGTTGGCGGGAGTACGAATGGCGCTGGCAGGTCGAGCAGCTCGCGCTGCCGAAGCCAGCCTTTGACCAGCCGGCGTGGGACGGAGGTCGCGTCGACGGCGCGCTCCTCGCGTGGGGTGAGCAGGGCCTCGGCGATCAGATCCTGCATCTGGGCATGCTGCCGGATCTCGCGGCATGCGCCAGGCGGCTGATCGTGGCAGTCGAGCCGCGGCTGGTTCCCCTCGTGCAGCGTTCCTTTCCGGAGGTGGAAGTCGCGGCTCTGCCCGAGGTGCCGGGCCGAAAGAATTTCGACAGGCAAGTGCCTCTCGGAAGCATCGGGGGCTATCTGAGGAAGCGTTGGGAAGATTTTCCCAGGGAAAGGCCGGGCTACCTGCGGGCCGATGCCGTTCGTTCCCGGCGGTTGCGCGAGCTGCTTGCGGCCAGGAACGAGTTTGTGTGCGGTCTCTCGTGGTTCAGCACGAACGCCAGGGTCGGGACACACAAAAGCATTCGCCTCCGGGAGTTGCGCGACATGTTGAGCCTTCCCGGTGTGCGGTTTGTCGACCTGCAGTACGGCGATACCGGCGACGAGCGGGCGGCGCTGCAGCGCGATACCGAAGTCGACGTGACTCGCCTCGAAGCCGTCGATACTCTCAACGACATCGACGGCGTCGCCGCCTTGATTGACGCCTGCGACATGGTGATTACCGTCAGCAACACGAACGCGCACCTGGCAGGCGCGCTGGGCAAGCGGGTTTTGGTGATGCTGCCCTATGCCCAGGGGCGGTTCTGGTACTGGCACGAGGATTGCGGCGACAGTCCGTGGTATCCGAGCGCGCGCCTTTTCAGGCAGGCCGCGGCCGGTGACTGGGGGAGCGTCATCGACCGTGTCACCCGGGAATTGAAGCAACAGCTGTCTCGCTCGTGAATCGTGAAGCCTTTACGTTTCACGCTTCAGGCACTAGGAGCTTGAGGCGGGCACCTTCGCCAGCCGCTCACGGATGGCGGGCGCATTGCTCAGCGCGGTCTTGATGATCGCGCACACACGGGCGACGTCCTGCGGGCCAACAGCGGTTCCCGTGGGAAGGACCAGCACCTGGCGGCAGACCTGCTCGGTTGCCGGCAACAGCAGGTGCGCGTGCGGGAAATAGGACCGGTACGGCTCCATCCGGTGCACTCCCGGATAGAAATAACGGCGCGCCATCACGTTTTCAGCGTGCAACACCTGCACCAGCTCGTCGCGCGTCAGCGCCGCATCATCGCCCACGGTCGTTACCACATACTGGTAGTTCGAGCGGTGGCCCTCGTCGTAGGCGAGCAGCCTCACGCCCGCGATGCCCTGAAGATGCGTCTCGTAGGCCCGGTAGTTCGCCCGGTTGCAGGCGATGATTTCCTCGAGGTACTCGAGGTTGGTCAGGCCCATGGCGGCCGAGACCTCCGACATCTTGCCGTTGATCCCGAGATAGACGACCCGGTCGTAGCCCGCGAATCCGAAGTTCTGCATGAGCCGCAGCTTCTCGGCAAGCTCATCGTTGTCGGTGACGATCGCTCCGCCCTCGAAGGTGTTCACGAGCTTCGTGGCGTGAAAGCTGAATACCTCCGCCTCGCCGAAGGTGCCGATCATCCGCCCTCCGCTCGAGCAGGAGAACGCGTGCGCGGCGTCAAAGATGATCTTGAGATTGCGCCGCGTCGCGATCTCCGTCAGCGCATCAACCGGGCAGGGGCGCCCCCAGACGTGCACGCCGATAATGCCGGTCGTGCGCGGCGTGATCACGGACTCCACGCCGCGCGGGTCAAGGCAATGGGTGCGCGCATCGATGTCGGCGAATACCGGCGTGATCTCCTGCCATTGAAGCGCGTGCGCCGTTGCGACGAACGTGAACGATGGCACGATGACTTCGCCGCGCAATCCCAGCGCACGAACGAGGAGCTCCAGCCCGATCGTTCCGTTGCACACCAGCACGCAGTTGCGCACGCCCACCAGCTCGCAGATGCGGCGCTCCAGCTCGATCACGTACTCGCCGCGGTTCGACAGCCAGCGCCGGTCGAGGATGTCGTTCATGCGCGCGAGGAAGCGCTCGCGATCCCCGATATTGGGGCGGCCAACGTGCAGTTGCTCCGCGAACGTCGGAGCCCCGCCCAGCACCGCGAGCGGCGGCGTTTTCTCCTCCTTATGGGCCTGAACGGGCGGGGTCACAGGTTACGGTCCAATCCATTCACCATTTACGGCTTGCTGAGCGCGCCCACATCCGTCGCCCGCTTCCTCCGCGCGATCTCCTCCCGCGTCATGTCCGGCGTCATGCGCTCCAGCTCTTCGAACTGCTTTCGGGTAAAGGGCTCGCGGGTCCAGCGCTCGCTGGAGACCGGCAGTGGCTCGCCGCGGATCATCCGTCCCAAGATATCGTAGAACAGGGCCAGCTGGAAGTCGTACGCCCTGGCAAGCAGCGTGCCGGCGTTATCCGAGGCGAACACCGGGAAGCGCTTGACCGCGACAATCGCACCTGTGTCCACGCGCGCCGCCATATGGTGACAGGTCACGCCGTACTCGCGAGCACCCTCGTAGATCGCGAAATTGTTGCACCCATAGCCGGGGTATTCCGGCGGGCCCGGATGGAAATTGATCGCGATTTCTGCCCGCTCGAGCAGATCTGCGGGGACTATCCAGCGGGCGAGATAGCTGATGATGCACTCGCCCGTCCACGCGCGCGCCGGACCCGGCAGGGACTCTCCCCATTCCCCGACGTGCGCGCTCACCTCCGCGAAGTTCAGGCGGCAGAACCCGGCCGCCCTCCCGGTATGGGCGTCGTTCGCCTTGCCAAGGAAGAGCACAGAGCGAACGCGTGCGTTCACTGATTCGGGAGCAGGTCTAGGTGGACTTGCGCTCGACGAAGACCCAGAATCCCATCGGCATGCGATTGAAAACCACAAGCTCGAAGCGCTCGATGATCTTCGGCAGCCACCACTGGGGCGGCTGCTGGATGAGATGGGCATTGCGCCCGTCGGGCAGCACCTTCACAGCGGCCTGGGTGTGGACCGTGAAGATGCCGTGCCCCAGGGTCACGCGCTTGAGATCGTCCAGAACGTTGTCCAGGAGGCTGGGCTCGATATGCTCCAGCACGTCGATGCACGCGACGAGGCTGCACGGTTCCGGCGGTTTCGACCACATCGGAACGGCCGGATCGTAGTGATGGATGTGGAGCGGCGTTTTTATGTGCTCGCGCAAGGTCTGGCCCAGACGGCCCTTGCCGGCCCCGTAATCGAGCAATTCCGTGGCCTTCAGCTGGCGGATTATGTCGGCGACTATGGGAGCGTATGACACCGATGCCATCCCGTAGCTCGGGTTCTCATGCAGCTTGCGCTGCATCTCCCGATATTCTTCCGTAATCAACATAGTAGGGTTAGCGCTGCCGCTTCGATGGCGTCGGGAATCATGGCATTCGCGTAACCGTCCGGTCAATGGCAGAAGGCCCTACCCGGCCCGCCCCGACCCCGTCAGATGCCGAGGCCAGCCAGCTGCTTTTCGGGATAGCGCGTGCCCGACGCGACGTTGAGCGGGAAGGCCCTGGAGAGCTCCGCCACCTCGTCCTTCGTGAGCTTGATGTCCGCCGCCGCGCAGTTCTGCTCGAGATACGTGCGACGTTTAGTGCCGGGTATTGGCACGACGTCTTCGCCCTGCGCAAGCAGCCAGGCAAGCGCAATCTGCGCTGCGGTGCATTTCCTCGCAGCGGCGATCTTTTCGAGCGGCGCCAGCAGATCAGCGTTCTTCGCGATGTTGTCAGGACTGAAGCGCGGATGCTCGCGGCGGCGGTCCTTGGCAATGAGAGCGTCCAGCGTCTTGATGGTTGCCGTGAGAAATCCGCGGCCGAGCGGCGAGTAGGCCATGTAGCCGATGCCGAGCTCGCGGCAGGCCGGAAGGATCTCCTTCTCCACATCCCGGCTCCACAGCGAATACTCGGTCTCGACTGCGGCCAGCGGATGCACCTTGTGTGCGCGCCGGATGGTCTGAGCGCCGGCTTCGCAGATCTGAAGGTAGCGGACCTTCCCCTGCTCGACGAGCTTCTTCATCGCGCCCACGGTGTCCTCGATCGGCACGGTCTTGTCCACGCGGTGCAGCCCGTAGATGTCGATCACGTCAACGCCGAGCATCTTGAGGCTCTTCTCGCAGGCCTGCGGCACGTAGTCCGGATGACCTCCGGTCAGGGCCGGCGCCCCGCCTGCATCGCCGCGCGCGGCAAGCGCAAGATTTCCGAACTTGGTCGCAATGAGAACCTTGTCGCGTTTGCCCTTGATCGCTTTTCCGATCAGCTGCTCGTTAACGCCATTGCCGTACGCATCCGAGGTCACGACGAGATTCACGCCGAGATCGATCCCGCGATGGATCGTGGCAATCGATTCCTCGTCGTTGGGCTCGCCATAACTGATCGACATGCCCATGCAGCCCAATCCGACCGCCGAGACTTCCGGCCCGTTCTTTCCCAGCTTGCGCATCTGCATAGCTTGCTCCTCCTCAAGTGAATTGCGTTACGGCAGCCCGCGCCTGGAAATGACTCGCTTCCAAACTTCGAGAACGGGAGCGAGTTCTGCGGGGCGGGGCCGCGGACAGTTAACGGCGGAACGGGGAAAATTATGCGCGAAACCCCTCTCCGCCGCAATTTCCGGCGCAGCGAGCCGCTATAATTCACGCGGAAAGCCGTAGCAAACACGTAAACCCTGATCCGATCCCGCCCGCCGGCAACGCCGGAACCTTGCGCCCGGCACCGGACGAGCGCGGGCACAACCTGAAGGAGCCGTAATGAAAATCAAGTCCGTCAAGGCGAGCGTACATCGGTTCGCCGTCAACGTGCCACTGCTGAAGGAGCCGATCGACCGCAAGGCGGTCTGGTGCGAGGTCGAGACCGACGACGGAGTGGTCGGCCATGGATTGACGGGCGGCGGTTTCCTTCCGCTCGCAGTGGTGACCGCGCTTGAGAAGGAGCTCTTCCCCGTCGTGAAGGACATGGATCCGCGCGATACCGAGGCCATCCACGAAAAGGTCTGGTGGAGACTCAATCAGCGCTCGATGACGGGCGTCATCTCCAGCGCACTTTCAGCGCTCGACATCGCGCTGTGGGATATACACGGCAAGCACACCAAGCGCACGGTAGCCCAGCTCCTCGGGGGCGCCCGCGACTGGGCGCCCACCTACTGCACCTTCGGATTTCCAGAATACGACCGCGATCAGCTGGTCGAGGCGGCGAAGCTGCAGGTCAGTAACGGGCACCGGCGGCTGAAAATGGTGGTTGGGGTGGACAAGGGCGGCTGGCAGGAGGACGCAAAGCGCGTGCGCGCCGTGCGAGCCGCGGTCGGGCCCGATATCGAGCTCATGATGGATGCCAACTACAAGTTCAATCCGGTCGATGCGCGGCAACTCTGCCGCGCGATCGAAGACTGCAATCTCACCTGGTTCGAGGAGCCGCTCTACCAGAACGATACGCGCGCCATGGCGGATCTGAGGCAGCACACGAACATCCCGCTCTCGGCCGGCCAGAATGAGGGCCATCGCTGGCGCCTGCGCGAGCTCGTTCTCCACCATGCAGTCGACATCCTCCAGCCCAACGTCTGTTATTGCGGCGGCTACACCGAAGCGGCGAAGGCGGGGCACCTGGCGCAGGCGTTCAACCTTCCGATTGCCAACGGCGGCGGCTGGCCTCTGCACAACCTGCACACCATGGCGGGCCTGATGAACGGCTGGCGCGTCGAGTTCCACCTCGACATGCAGGCAGTGGGCGAGTTGATCTTCATCAATCCGCCGCGCCCCGAGAACAACATCGTCAGGGTTCCCGCCAAGCCGGGCCTCGGGCTCGAGCCCAATCGCGATGTGCTCAAGGACACCCTGATTAAAACGTGAGCCGTGGGCGAGGACACGAGTCTTTGGGCGCTCTTCACATCGAGTTTTCTGGCGGCGACGCTGCTGCCCGGCGGCTCGGAGGTCGCCCTCGTTGCGGTGCTCAGGATGCATCCCGGGGAGTACTCGCTCGCGCTTGGAGTCGCAACGCTCGGCAATACGCTGGGCGGACTTTCCTCGTACTTCATCGGGCGCGTCATCCCGCAAAAAGAGAGCCTGCGGGGCCTGTCCGCACTGAAGAAATACGGCAGCCCCGCCCTGCTTCTGTCGTGGGTGCCCTTCATAGGCGACCCTCTATGCGTTGCAGCCGGCTGGCTGCGCTTCAACTTCCTCCTCGCGGCGCTCTTCATCGCGCTTGGTAAATTTGCCCGCTACTGGGTAATCGCCGTTACCGTCGGATAACGTCAGTCGTGAATCGTGGTTACGTTCGCCGGGCGCATCATGCCGCCACAGGCCGGCGTCGCTGACCGGCGACGATCCGGGCACAGCGGGTGCAAACACCGCAGCAGGCGAACTGAATCGCACGGGGTGTGACGCAAGTCACACACGACGGCCGTCCCGGCCGTTGCTGCGCCGAAAGTGCCGCTGCCATAATGGCTTGCTGCGGGATCCGGAGCCGCCAGGGGGAGAATCAATGTCAGCAGAAGCTCAAGCCGTCGGCCGGGCCGGCGTTGCGCTGCCGTTCTCGGACGCCGCGAGTTTCAGGGCCTGGGTCGAGCGCCTTCCGCGCGACAATCTCGTGAAGTGCCATGCGGAGTTCGCCGCGCAGGTGCAGCTTCTGTCGCACGCGTCGATCCGCCCCGCCGTCAAGCTCGAGCTCCTCGAGATCATGCGTGAGACGGTCGCAGAGGTTCAGCGCCGGTACGGGGAGATCTGCTGGGGCCGGCCGGTGCCGCTCGATGCCGGAGATCAGGCGATCTGGAGCCACGTCGTCGGCGTATGGCGCGATCTGGCTACCGCCTATGATTCGCTCATCCTGGAGCTCGCCAGCGGCGCCGAGGACATTGCCGAGCGCTCCCACCTCATCTGCCAGCGCGCACTGCGCTATACGGGCCTTGCGATCGGCGAACACAACCGCGTCTATCGCGCCGTCGGCGAGGAACTATGGCGGCAACTCCATCGGCTCTACGTTTTCGCCGAGTCGGCCGGAGTGGCCCTGAAAGGCGTCCACGATCCAGTGGGACGCACGGACCCCGCGACGAGCTGCGCGGGGACGTATATGCACACGCTTCTCGCCCAGCTCGCGCAACCGGATGCGCTGACGCTCCACCAGATGAACCTGCTCGACCGCTGGCTCGACCGTTGGGAACGGCTCGCGGCGCTGTCGCCCGAACCGCTCCCAGAGAGCACGATTCCGGCGCTCGCCGTCGATCTCGCCGGCGAAAAAGGCGTTGGCTTCGCGCGGGATTTGCCCTCCGCCGGCGTGCGCCACTTGAGCCTCGAGCCGTTGAGCAAGATGCTGCGGGACCTGGTTGCTGCACTGAGGCAGGGCCAGGCGCCCGCTGACGTGGGACTGGGCGAGCTGCCGCGCGCGGCGTGCGAGAGTTTCCTGCTGCTGCTCTACATCCAGTGGTGCGCCGCCGGAACAGGACGGATGGACCGGCGCGTGCGCACCCAGAGAAGGGTCATGGTCTTCCCGAGCATCCGCTCGATTCACTTTCATCTCTCGAGCCAGGGCGCCCAGGCACCGGGCGGCCGGAGCAGCGTGCAAACGCTGTGGTCCGAGCAGGCGGGGACGGTGGAGACGTGGATGATCGTCAATCAGAGCGCGTCAGGGGTGCTCGGCCTCTCCCGCGACCCCGAAGGCGGAACCGGCATCGGGCACGCCCAGCTCGTGGGAATCCGCGCCCCGGGGGATCACAATACGCATCTCGGCATCGTACAGCGATTGATTGTCGATGACGACGGCGCCATCTGGGTCGGGCTGCGCCTGCTGCCGGGCACGCCCGAAGCGGCGGCGGCCAGGATTGTCTCCGCTGGTAACGAGAAACCCGCGGACGCCAGGCGCGAGCGCGCCTTGATCATGTCGGCCGACGCCGAGCTCAAATCGCCGGCGACGATCGTGCTACCGCCAACCTGGTACCGATCCAACCGGGTGATCGAACTGCTCGGCGACAAGCCCCAAAGCATCCGGCTGCTCGCCCTCGTCGAGCGCGGCGTCAATTTCGAGCGCGCAACCTACATGGCATCGACCTCGTAGTTCCCGCGCGAGACGCCCGGAGCCTCGTCAGCGGGCAGCGGCGACTTGCAGCCCGAAGACTTCTTTCCGCCCGATTACGCTACCGCGCGGGAGCGCTTTCGCGCGGCAGCGGAAGCCGCCCGCGCTGAACGGGTCTCGCTTTCGCTCGCCGCACGCGGTCCCGATGCGAGCCCGCTTGCCATCGACATCGCGTGGTGCGGCCCTCGATCCGCGCGCCGGGTGCTGCTGCATACCTCGGGGCTCCACGGCGTCGAGGCGTTCGCGGGCTCCGCGGTGCAGGTCGCGGCGCTGGGGGAGCTGCCCACATTGCCGCCCGGCTGCGCGCTCGTCCTTGTTCACGTGCTGAATCCGTACGGGATGGCCTGGCTGCGGCGTGCCAATGAAAATAACGTCGATCTCAACCGCAATTTTCTCCCGACGGGCGCGCCTCATGGAGATGGCCGCGTAGCAACGCTCTACGACCGGCTCGACGCGCTGCTCAATCCGCCCTCTCAACCGGCCGCCGACTTTTTCAAGTTGCGTCTCGTCTGCAGCGCGGCGCGCCATGGCCCCCGGCGCCTGCAGCAGGCCATCGCCGAGGGACAATACCGATACCCGCGAGGGCTGTTTTTCGGTGGCAAGGAGCTTCAGCCCGGGCCCGCTTCGTATCTCGGCTGGCTTGGCCAGAATCTCCAGCAGACCGACTACCTCATGGCCCTTGATCTTCATACCGGCCTTGGGAGACATGGCCAATCGCTTCTCATGGCGGAGCCCGGGGCCGGTGTGACCCCGGAGCACGCGTTGAGTGCAGCGCTCGGGCAGCCTGTAGTTGCGCTTGCCAGTGATGCCTCGCGGCCGTACCGTGTCACCGGCAGCATGGGCGCTTCATTGCCCCGCGTCCTGCCGCGCGCCGGAATTGATTTCGTCTTGCAGGAGATCGGCACTTATGGCCCGCTCTCGGTACTCGCGGCGCTGCGCGATGAGAATCGCTGGCACCATCATGGATCCGGCGGCCTCGAGCATCCGGCCAAGCACGCGCTCAAGGAAGCGCTGTGCCCGAGCTCACCCGCCTGGCGCAGGCAGGCCGTCGAGAAGGGGCTCGCGCTGCTGCAGGCTGCAGCCGCCTGGACGTTTGGAGCATCGTTTTGCGGCAGCAAGTCATGAATTGTGATCTATGCCGGGAGGATGGCGGTGAAGTGCTCTGGCGTGATCCGAGCTGCCGGGTGGTCTATGTCGATGAGCCCGGCTATCCCGGCTTCTGCCGCGTGATCTGGGCCGCGCATGTGAAGGAAATGACCGACCTGCCCGAGGATGCCCGCGCGCGTCTCATGCATGTTGTCTTCGCGGCGGAAGCCGCCTTGCGGGAAATGCTTCGCCCGCACAAGGTGAATCTCGCGTCGCTGGGCAATATCACGCCTCATCTGCACTGGCATGTCATCCCGCGGTTTGCCGATGATCCCCATTTCCCCAACCCGATCTGGGCCGCGCGGATCCGGGCGCCTGTCGCGGCGGGCGGCGTTCAATTGATCGATGCATTGCGGGACGCCCTGGCGCAGCGCCTGGGCTGATTCCGGGCGACTGCGGAGCCGATCGGGAAACGTGAATTACTTCCGGGGGTTCCGCGCGTTTTGGTCACCGCCGGGTGATCTATTTCACTGGCGAATCCGGGACGCTTCGGCTAGCCTTCGGAGATTGGAGCGGTACGTCTCGAGCCGTGGATTTTCACCCCCCGTCGACAAGGGGGACAGAGTCGCGGCATGATCGGCGCTGGGCCGACGCTATCGTCTCCGGGGGTTTTTTCTGGACCAGCGCGCCATGAGACCGAAGGACGCCTGAGATGAGTATCCAGCCGCTCGCCTCCGCGGGATATCCGCTTGAGTTCAAGGACAGCGCCAGCTGCAAGAGATGGGTCGAGCAGCTCACGCTGACCAACATCCAGTTGACGCAGCAGGTCCTGACCCGGCAGCTCGTCAGCTTGAATGCCGCCAACCTGCCTGCCCTGGAGCGGCTGAAAATTCTCGAGGTGCTCAAGGAGCCCGCCCATTTCGTCCAGACAGAATCCGCCAAGCGGTATTCCGGCAAGCCGCTGCCTCTCGATGCGAGCGAGACCACGGCATGGAACAACGTGGTCACGTTGTGGCGGGAGATGAGCAACAACTACCAGCACTGCCTCAAGTCCTACCGCGAAGGCGACCTGGCGATCGCGCCCCATGCGGCCCTCGTGACGATGCGGTGCCTGCGGCTGCTCGGCTGCATGATGGTCGACTACTACCGCGTCTACCGGCAGCCACCGGGCACCCTGTGGCGCGCGTTGCACGAGATGTATTCGTTCGCGGAGAGCCACGGGTTTGCGCGCATCCGCGTGCAGGACAGTTTCACGCATCATGACCCGGACTCCAGCTGCGCCGAGAACTACGTGCAGATCCTGCTTGCGCACCTTGCGAATCCGTTCTCGCTGTCGGTGCGGCAGATGGCGTTCGTCTCGCGCTGGCTCGAGCGCTGGGCAAGCCTGGTCGGCCTGACCACCCAGCCGCTGCCCACGGGACCTATTCCTTCGCTGGCGGTGGACCTAACGAATTCGGGTGGCATCGTCTTTGGCGGAAATCTGGAGCCTCATCCCAATCTCCGTTACCTCGACCTCGAGCACCTGTCCAAGACGCTGCGCCAGACCATCAACTTCCTGAAGCAGGGGCAGACGCCCGGCCAGCTGGGGCTGGGCGATGACGCGCGTCAGCCGGGCTGCGAAAACCTGCTGATGCTGCTCTACGTGCAGTGGTGCCGGGCGGGCACGGCGCGATCCGAGGAACGCTCCGCGACCGAAGAGCCGGCGGACGTGTGCTTCGGACTGGCCAACGCCTACGCCAACATCGGCGGGGCACGCGACGTGCGCACACCGGGCGAGATCACCGCGCGCGAGAAGCGCGATATCGACACGTTCGGGTTCGTGGCACGGGTCGAACACGGCGCGCCCGAGCCGGCCCAGAGCCTCGAGCCCTGGCAGATTCTCAATCACAGCGCGTCCGGCTTCATGTGCATGCTGCGCGAACCGAACGGGCATGGCCGCATCAGCCACAATCAGCTGCTCGCGGTGCGACGCAGCGGCGGGCGCCATTTTCACGTTGGCATGGTGCAGTGGCTGCGGATCGATGAAAGCGGCGAGCTCTTCTGTGGCGTGCGGCTCTTCCCGGGCACGCCACAGGCGATCTCCGTGCGCCCCTCGAACTTCAACCTCTCCGGAGCGAGCCGCTACGAGCGCGCGCTCCTGCTGCCCGAGGTTCCCGCGCCAGCCACCCCCGCCACCCTGGTGCTTCCAGGCGGCTGGTTCCAGAGCGGGCGCTTCGTCGAGATCTACTCGGATCGCAAGCAGGTCGCGAAGCTCCTCAACCTGCTGGAGAAGGGAAGCGACTTCGACCGTGGAACCATCGTCGTCGTGTGACGACGACGGTTCAGGAACACCGGCCCCAGGCTGTCGTCTTTCCGGTCACCGCTCACCGCTCACCGCTTACCGCTCACGGAAGTCAGGCGCTGCGCGCCATCACGTTCTCATGCCGCGGGGAAACGACGCGCTCGGCCGGAAACACCGCGCTGAAGGTGCTGCCCCGGCCCGGCTCGCTCGTGATCTCCAGGCGCCCCTTGTGCCGGCTCAGCACGTGCTTGACGATCGCGAGGCCGAGTCCCGTGCCGCCGGTTTCCCGCGAGCGGCTGCGATCGACCCGGTAGAAGCGCTCCGTGAGACGCGGAATGTGATGGGGCTCGATGCCGATGCCCGTGTCGCTCACGCTGAAGACCGCCGCGCCTGCACCGCGCCGCCAACCGATGGTGATTTCTCCGCGCTCCGGCGTATAGCCGACCGCATTGCTGATGAGATTGGTGAACGCGCTGCGCAGCTCGTCCTCGGACCCGCTCAGCCAGTCCTCGCTCGCCAGGTCCAACGTGATGCGGTGGCGGCCGGCGGACAGCGCGCATGCGTCCTGGTAGAGCGCGCGCAGGAGACCGGGGACGTTGACCGGTTCTTCGCGAACAGGGGTGTTGGAGCTTTCAAGGCGCGAGAGCGTAAGAAGGTCCTCGACCAGGCGCTGCATCCGGCGCGCCTGGTCCATCATGAGCGGGAGTGATCGGCGGACAAGGGCGCTGTCACCGGCCTTGATATCCGAGATGGTCTCAAGGAAGCCGCCCAGCACGGTGAGCGGTGTGCGCAGCTCGTGCGACACATTAGCAATGAAGTCGCGGCGCATCGTCTCGACACGCTCGAGATCCGTGATGTCGCGGCTGATCACGAGCTTCTGGCGATCGCCATACGGCACGAGTTGCACCGAAAGAATGAACTCCCTCCCGCGCGATTGCCGAAGCACGAGCGGTTCGCCGAAATTCTGCGCGTGCAGGTACTCGGAGAACCGGGGCTGCCGTACGAGGTAGGTGATCTGCTGGCCCGTGTCACGCAGGCGATCGAGGCCCAGGTGCTCCTCCGCCTTCGGATTGCACCACTCGATGCGGTCCGAGGCATCGAGTATGACCATGCCGTCGGGCATGGCAGCGCTCGCCTGCTGAAAATCCTGCAGCGTCGCGCTGAGCCGGGACTGGCTCTGGCTTTGCCGGCGCAGCATCCGGTAAAGATCGGCGAACACCTCGTCCCAGACTCCCCATCCCTGGGGCACTGCCTCCGGTGCCGGATCCTGGAGCCAGCGCCTGAGCTCCGCGATGTGCCGGTAATGCCACCATGAGTAGAGAAGCAGGCCCGTCGCAAAGATGAGGAGCGCGACGACGGGCCCGGCGGCGGCCCATGCGATCAGGCAAGGCAGCGACCACGCCGCCAAGACCACGAGAAATCTGCCCCACGTGCTGTTCACGTGCAATCCTGCGCCAAGGGCTTATTATCTCACGCGCCCCCCGGCCCTTGCCTGAAGGGCGAGGTCACGCTGCGGAGAATCGATACCCTGCGCTGCGGACCGTCTGGATGAGCCGGTCATGCCCCGTCGGCTCGAGCGCCTTGCGCAGCCGGCGGATATGCACGTCCACCGTGCGCTCCTCGACGAAAACATGATCGCCCCAAACCTGATCGAGCAACTGGGTCCGCGAGTACACGCGCTCGGCGTGCGTCATGAGAAAGTGCAGGAGCCGGAATTCCGTCGGTCCCAGCGAGATCGTTCGGCCGCTGCCGGTCACCCGGTGGCTCGCCGGGTCGAGCCGCAGGCTGTCGACTTCGACCGCATCATCGGTCGCCTGCGGCGCGCGGCGCCGCAGCACTGCCTTCACTCGCGCATTGAGCTCGCGCGGGCTGAAGGGCTTGGTAAGGTAGTCGTCCGCGCCGGTCTCGAGCCCGGAGAGCTTGTCCTTTTCATCGGCGCGGGCAGTCAGCATGATGATCGGCACGGACTGCGTGCGCCGGTCGGCACGCAGCAGCCGTGCGAATTCGATGCCGCTCATTCCCGGCAGCATCCAGTCGAGCACGACGAGATCGGGCAGTTCCGTGCGGATCATGCCGAGCGCCTGCTCCGCGTTGTCGGCGCGAAGGGCGCGGTGGCCGGCAAGCTCGAGGTTGTACGAGACGAGCTCCTGGATCGCGGGCTCGTCCTCCACTACAAGAATGGTTGCTGCCATCGCCGGGTTCTCAAAAGCGTCGCGCAGATATTATTAAACAATGATTACAGTGTTGTGACAGCCACGCCGCCCTAATGTGAAATCCTTTTCAGATCAGAGTTTTCCTGACGTCGCCCCTCCGGTATCATGGGCCTGACGGGAGAAAACATGGCTGTACCAGGCAAGGGTGTACCGCAGCCGACCGAGATCAAGCTGCATCAGGCATCTCGGATTCTAGAGATCGCCTACGCCGACGGCAGGAGCTTCCGGCTCCCGTGCGAGTTCCTGCGCGTCTTCTCGCCTTCCGCCGAGGTGCGCGGCCACGGGCCCGGCCAGGAGGTCCTGCAGGTCGGCAAGAAAGACGTCAACATCACCAAGATCGAGCCGGTCGGCAGCTACGCCGTGCAGCTCACCTTCTCCGACGGCCACGATACGGGCATCTATTCCTGGGACCTGCTCTACGAGTACGGCGCCCGCCAGGAAGAGATGTGGCGGCATTACCTGAAACGCATGGAGCAAGCGGGCGCGAGCAGAGAAACCGTAAGCGGTAAGCAGTAAGCGGTAAGCAGTCAGACGAATCCCATTTGCGCATTTACGGCTTATCACTCACCGCTTACCGCTCACAATGAAAAACACAACCGACTTCGGCTACCAAAGCGTCCCCGAGGACGAGAAATCGAAGCGCGTCGCGGATGTCTTCGAGTCCGTGGCCGCGCGCTACGATCTCATGAACGACCTCATGTCGCTCGGCCTGCACCGGTGGTGGAAACGCTTCGCGGTGGCACAGAGCCTCGTTTCGCCGGGCGGCCGCGTTCTCGATGTCGCTGGCGGAACGGCCGATCTGTCACGCCTCTTCGCGCAGCGCGTGGGCGCCCGCGGCCAGGTCGTGCTCACCGATATCAATGCGTCCATGCTCCGCCGCGGGCGCGACCGTCTGCTCGACGCGGGCCTCATGGTGCCCGCCGTGCGCTGCGACGCGGAGCGGCTTCCGTTTCAGGCCGGATACTTCGACTGCGTGAGCATCGCGTTCGGGCTGCGCAACGTGACCCACAAGGATGCGGCGCTGGCCGAAATGCATCGGGTCATTCGCCCCGGCGGCGTCGCGCTGGTGCTGGAATTTTCCCGGGTCTGGGAGCCGTTGAGGCCCCTCTACGACGCCTACTCCTTCAACGTGCTGCCGCGGCTTGGCCAACTGGTCGCCAACGATGCCGCGGCCTACCGCTACCTCGCGGAATCGATCCGGGTGCATCCCGATCAGAATCAGCTCAAGCAGATGATGGAAGACGCGGGTTTCGAGCGGGTCGAGTATTTCAATCTGGCGGCGGGTGTGGTGGCCCTGCACCGCGGCTACAAGTTCTGAGTCGAGCGCTGCGGTGGATGCAATGAAGCCTGTCACCTTGCCGATATTTGAGCCGGCCGCCGCAGCCTCGATCAACCACCTGCTGCGCGGATCAGGCTGGGCGCGCGATGCGCTGCTGCCCCACGCGGGCAAGACCGCGCGCTTCGAGATCCTGCCCCTCGCCCTCTCGCTCACGGTGCTGCCGAGCGGTGAGGTCGACGTCGCGCCTGAGGGCACCAGCGCCACGGTCATGCTGCGGCTCACGCCGGGCCTCGCGCTGCGGCTCGCTGCGCGCGACGAGAACGCGTGGCGGGAGGTCGAGGTCGCGGGCGATTCTGATTTTGCGGCGACGATCAACCAGCTCGTCCGCCAGCTTCGCTGGGACGTCGAGGAGGACTTGAGCCGTTTCTTTGGGGACGTGGCCGCTCACCGCATGGCGGAGACGGGCCGCACTTTCCGCCGGTGGGGAGAGCGCACGGCCGAACACGCGGGCCGGTCGCTCGCCGGATACTGGACCGAAGAAGACCCGCTCATCGCGAGCGCGCCGGAAGTCATGGAGTTCAACCGTGACGTCGATACGCTGCGTGACGACGTCGCGCGCCTCGAGAAGCGCCTGGACAACATCGTCGACCGCCAAAGCGCCAAGAACGCCAAGAACGCCAAGAAAACGGATCATTGAACCGCCGAGACGCCGAGAGAAACAAGATACGTTTCACGTTTAGCGTTTCACGGCGCTCCGGTCACAGGTCACCGCTCTCAGCCGCGCCCGGCAGCGAAGCGCTCCTTCGCGAACGCGACGCGTTCCGCGATGGTCTTGAGATCGGCGTGGTGGCGCTCGACCTGCTCGAGACGCGGCCGCAGACCCTGCCGGTTCGCCATCTGTATGGCGAGCCCGGGGCGCGCGTTGAGCTCAAGGATGAGGGGCCCCTTGTCGCGGTCGAGCACGATATCGATGCCCTGGTAGCCGAGACCGGTCAGCTCGTAGCTGCGGGCGCCGAGCTCGAGCAGCGCATCCCAGTGCGGAATGGTGACGCCGGAAACGGGGTTGCCGGTGTCCGGATGCTCGTCGACGATGGAGTTGCCCCACACCGCGGTGAGGGTTACGCCCCGCTCCAGGTCGATCCCGGCCCCGATCGCGCCCTGGTGCAGATTGGCCTTGCCACCGGAGAGGCGCGTGGGCAGGCGGACCATGGCCATCACGGGCACGCCAAGGAAGACGATGATGCGCACGTCCGGCACGCCGCGATAGGTAATCGCCTCGAACACCGGATCAAAGTTCACCCGATACTCGATGAGGGCCGTGTCGGTCTGCCCGCCCAGGCTGAAGATCCCGGAGAGGATGTTGGAAACGTGAAACGCGAGTTCTTCGTCGTCGAGAAAGCTGCCGTCGGCCACCCTGTAGAGCGAGCGGGACCGCCCGGTCACAACGATGATTCCGTCGCCCTGGCTGCCGCGCGCCGGTTTCACGACGAAATCCCAGTGCTTGTCGAGCAATTCCTTCAGGCCCCGGACCTGGCGCTGGATTTCTATCAGCCCATAGAGCTCGGGCACCGCGACGCCCGCCTCCGCAGCGAGCTTTTTCGTGAGCACTTTGTCGTCGACGAGCGGATAGCGGTCGCGGCGATTGTAGGGAAGCGTATAACCGGCGTTGCGTCCATTGATGCCGAGAATCCCGGCCCGGCGCAGGCGAGCGGAGATATCGAGCCAGCCTGTCATCGCGCCAGCACCCGGAACCGGTAGAGCTCGGTCAGGCGGTAGCCCGAGTAGCGCCCGAGCAGAAGCGTTGCGGCAAGCACCACCAGCAGCATTTCGGGGAACACGAAGAAAAGGTGCTCCACCACGGGGAAATTCATGACGACATGGCACAGCGCCCCGACGGCAACGCTGCCCGCAGCCTGCTGAAACGCTTCCGCGGCACCGCGCTCTTCCCACACCACGGTCATGCGCTCGATGGTCATGGTGAGGATCACGATCGGGAAGAGCCCGATCGAGAGGCCGCGCTCGAAACCGAGCCGGAAGGAGAGCACCGTCAGAATTGCGAGCAGAAGAATCACCACGATGACCACCGCCGCGAGCCTCGGCACAAGCAGCAGCTTCAGGCGCTCGAGATAGAAACGCACCGCGAGCCCCAGCGCGACCACGATGGTCACGAACACGCAGCCCCACAGCAGGCCCGTCTGGCGGAACGCGAGCGCGATCAGCACCGGCATGAAGGTTCCGAAGGTCTTGACGCCCACCACGTTTCGCAGGACGACCAGCAGCAGGATCCCCATGGGAATCACCAGCACGGTCCGGAAAAGCGACTGCGCCTGCAGCGGCAATCCGAACAGGGAGAACTCGATGAGCTTGCGCTCGAGCTGGCGCTGCTGGGCGAGCGCGGTGCGCAGCGAGTACTCGTAGGAGCGGCTGATCGTGATGCTGTGCAGAGGGTCGCGGCCGCCCGTGAGCTCCATGAACGGCGCCCGCCCCCGCCACCACGGCAGGAACTGCTGGGCCCTCTCGCGCGCCGCGGCGTCGACCGTGTGGAGAGTGTGCCAGCGATGTTCGGCGTAATACTCGATCCAGTGGGTGAATTGCGCGTGGCGACGCTCCGGCGCCAAGGCGATGCCGTTCACCATGCGCGCGGGCACGCCCGCGAACTGCAGAAGCTCCACCGCCACGCGAACCAGCCGGCGATTAGTCGGCTGCGGCCCGAGCAGGAAAGACTCCTCTGCCTCGGGCCGCGCCGTCTTGAGCTGCTTGAGGATGATCGCGGCGAGCGTCGACGCATCCGAGGACTGCCGTTTGGCGGATTCGACCACGGCTTGCGCCGCCGCGAGGCGCGGCCCCTGCAGATCGGGCGGTGCGAGCTTCGGGGTGCTGTCTCGCGCGTCCTGTTCGGCCACCCGCGAGGGCTGAACCACGGCCCGGTAGTAAACCGCCTGCAGCCCCGCTGCGTTCCGGATCGAGTAGGCGGCCTTGATCCCCTCGCCGGGCTGCGGCTCGGTCGTAATACCGTAGCCGGGCGAGACGAAACTCTGGTCGACGACGATCAGCCGTCCCGTGCGCGAGGGGATGAACATCGCCGCCTTGACCGAGCCCTCCTCGGCCTCGAACTGCAGCCGGACCTCCACCCGCCATACCTCCGTTCGCTCCTCGGGCGCGAGGGGAAAGCCGAAGACGAAGTACTTGTAGAGAAAGATGGCGAGGGCGAGCGCCGTGAGCGATGCGGCGAGCAGAAAGAGATGGGCCCGCTTCATTGCTTCTTCGCGGCGGGACAGTCCGGAGCGACGAGATTCATCCGCGCGGAGTCCACGATGAAACGGTCCGCCAGGAACCGGCGGCCTACCAGGAACTCGTACTTGAATCCGGTGCGATCGGTGAGATTGACCTGCGTCACGCCGTACACTCCACCCAGGCAGACCTCCATCATCACCGTCGGGCGCTTGTCCGAATCCTGGCCCTGACGCTTGATGCGGCTTATGCGCACGACCTTGCGCTCAAAGCGCACCGTGCGCCCGCCCTCATCGGTCACGTCGAAGGCGACCCAGTCCTCGCCGCCACGTTTGAACCAGCGCACGTCGGCAGCGTGGAGCGATGACGTCAACGCGCCCGTGTCGAGCTTGGCGGTAACAACAACGCTTTCCTCTCCCAGGCGGACGCGCTCGATCCAGCCCGCGACTCGCGGCTCCGCCGCGGCGCTCGGGCCCGCGCCGAGCGCCGCGCTACAGGCGAGGCCCACGCACAGCCTGTGCAGTGCCGATCGTCCAGGCATAGGAACCACGAATAATACCGATTGCGGCGGAACGCGGCCAACCGGAATGCAGGCGTACGCGCTTCCCGCTCGCGAGACGCGGCAGTTAGAATCCCGCGATGCGCTTGCCGCGCCTCATCAAGATCGCGCATATCAGCCTGCGCTACGGCCTGGACGAGCTCGTCCTGGGGCATGAACGGGTGCGAGGCCTGCGTGCCTTGTTCAGCACGCTTCCGTTCCGGCGCCGGCTCGACGAGCCCCGCGCGGTGCGGCTGCGGCTGGCGCTGGAGGCGCTGGGGCCGATATTCGTCAAGTTTGGCCAGATCCTGTCGACGCGGCGAGACCTCCTCCCTCCCGACATGGCCGATGAGCTGGCAAAGCTGCAGGATCGCGTTCCCCCATTTCCCGCTGCGGAAGTCGTGGCGATCCTGCATCGCGTCTACGGCAGGCCGGTCGAGGAGGTGTTCGCGGAATTCGAGCGCGAGCCGGCGGCGAGCGCCTCCGTCGCCCAGGTGCATATCGGCCGGTTGCACGATGGCGCCGAGGTTGCGGTCAAGGTGCTGCGCCCCGGCATCTCGGCCATCATCGCGGAAGACCTCGCGCTCCTTCATGCCGGCGCTTCTCTCGTCGAGTGGCTCTGGTCGGACGGCAAGCGGCTGCGGCCGCATGACGTGGTCGACGAGTTCGCCAAGCACCTGGAGGTCGAGCTCGATCTCCTGCGCGAGGCATCCAACGCGAGCCAGTTGAGGCGCAACTTCACTGACTCGCCGTTGCTACTCGTGCCGGAGATCCATTGGGACTATTGCACGAGCGAGGTCATGGTGATGGAGCGCATGCACGGCACCCCGATCTCGCAGGTTGCCGAGCTGCGCGCGAAAGGCATCGATATTCCGCGGCTCTCGCGCGCCGGCGTGGAGATCTTCTTCACCCAGGTCTTCCGCGACGGCTTCTTCCATGCCGACATGCATCCGGGCAATATCCTCGTCGCGCAGGACGGGCGCTACGTCGCCCTCGACTTCGGCATCATGGGCACGCTCACCGAGGTCGACAAGAACTATCTTGCCCAGAACTTCCTCGGTTTCTTCCGGCGCGACTACCGGCGTGTGGCGGAGGCGCACATCGAATCGGGCTGGGCGCCGAAGGACACCCGTGTGGATGACTTCGAGGCGGCGATCCGCGCTGTGTGCGAGCCGGTCTTTGCCAGGCCGCTGCGGGAGATCTCGTTCGGACGCCTTCTGCTGCGGCTCTTCCAGACCTCGCGCCGGTTCAACATCCAGGTCCAGCCCCAGCTCGTGCTGCTGGAGAAAACCCTGCTCAACATCGAGGGCCTCGGCCGGGAGCTCGATCCGGATCTCGATCTGTGGGAGACGGCGAAGCCCTTCCTTGAGCGATGGATGGCCGAGCAGGTGGGCTGGCGCGGTTTCGTCGAGCGGGTGCGGCAGGAAGCGCCCTACTGGAGCGCGATCCTGCCGCAGCTGCCGCGCCTGCTGCACCAGGCACTGCTGCGCGAGGCCCGGGAGTCCGACCCTGAAGGGGAGGCGCAGCGGCTGCGGCAGCAGCAGGTCCGGAACCGGCTGCTCGCTGCGATTGCGATCGGGCTCGCGGTGATCATCGCGCTCCAGCTCGCGCGCTGGCTGTAACGGAGCCGGCCTTCTGCTCGTAACCGCTATAATTTCGCCGCCCCGCCGGGCCTGAATCGCAAGCGCTGCGGATGCTGCTCACCTTCGTCATTCTCTACCTCGCCGCCTCCATCGCGATCGGCCTCATCGCCGCGACGCGCGTCCACAATACCAGGGACTTCGTCGTGGCCGGACGCTCGCTCCCGCTCTACGTCGTCACCGCGACGGTGTTCGCCACCTGGTTCGGATCCGAGACCGTGCTCGGAATCTCATCCACCTTCCTCAAGGAAGGCCTGCGCGGGATCGTTTCCGACCCGTTCGGCTCGAGCATGTGCCTCGTGCTCGTCGGCCTTTTCTTCGCCGCGAAGCTCTACCGCATGGACCTCCTCACGATCGGCGACTACTACCGAATGCGTTACGACTCGGCCGCGGAGGTTCTCACCAGCCTCTGCATCGTCGTCTCCTATCTCGGCTGGCTCTCGGCGCAGATCGTCGTGATCGGGCTCGTGTTCTCCGTCGTCACCGGGAACGCGGTCAGCATGGACCGGGGAATCGTGATCGGCGCCGCGGTGGTCCTCGTCTACACGCTCTGGGGCGGCATGTACTCGGTCGCCTGGACGAACTTCGTGCAAATGGTGGTGATCCTGCTCGGCCTTTTCTATATCGCCTATCTGATTGCCGGAAAAGCAGGCGGAGTCGCGACGGTCGTCGCGCATGCGGATGCCGCGGGTAAGTTCGAGTTCTGGCCGAATCTCGAAGCGCGCGACGTGCTTGCGTTCATCGGCGCATGGGTAACGCTGATGTTTGGCTCCATCCCGCAGCAGGACGTTTTCCAGCGCGTCACGTCCTCGCGCACCGAGCGCATCGCGGTCGCAGGCTCCGTTCTGGGCGGCGTATTCTACTTTCTTTTCGCTTTCGTTCCGATTTTTCTCGCCTACTCGGCGAGCCTCATCGACCCCAGGATGGTGGGCGAGCTCATGGAGAAGGATCATCAGAGTATCCTGCCCACGCTGATCTTGAACCACACGCCGCTCGCCGCGCAGATCGTTTTCTTCGGGGCGCTGCTCTCCGCCGTCATGAGCACGGCCAGTGGAACGCTGCTCGCGCCCTCGGTGACCTTCACCGAGAACATACTGAAGAAGCTCATCTCCGCGCCGATGACCGACCGGCAGTTTCTCTGGACCATGCGCGGCACGGTGGCGGTGTTTGCGGTAGGCGTCACGCTCTTCGCGCTGCACTCCGAGTCGACCATTTATGAAATGGTGGTGGGAGCCTACAAGGTGACCCTGGTGGCGGCGTTCGTGCCGCTCGTCGCAGGGCTTTACTGGAAACGCGCTACACGCCAGGGCGCGCTCGCTGCCATCCTGCTGGGTCTCGCGACCTGGGTTCCGCTCGATTTCGCGGCGCCGGAAGGCCTCTTCCCCCCGCAACTCGCAGGGCTTCTCGCGAGCATCGCCGGGATGATCGCGGGCTCGCTCCTGCCGCAGTGGTACGGCTCAAACCGGTGATGCGTGATGGGTGATGGGTGATGGGTGCGCGGGGATACTCAGGGTTCAAGGCCCTTATTTTCGCGCTCCTCGCGTGGAATACCGCGGTCTTCGTCCATTCCGGGACGTTGAGTGAAGGGGTCGATTCCGTCGCCTGGCTCGTCTTGCTGGTCCTGTTCGAGCTCGAGACAGGCGGCGGGCCGGCGCCGCAGCGGCGTGCCGCGGTCATGCGCGGCGTGCGCCTCGCTGCCGCAACAGCGATTCCCGTGGCCGCCGCGGGTTATGCCCTCGAAGGGGAGTGGCTCGACACGATCAACAGCGTCATCTGGATCGCGGTGGTGGCGCTGCTCGAGACACAACTTCGGTTTCCCGCCGCCGCAGCGAGCTTCCGCCCGTGGATGACCGCTGCCGCGGCCGCGTTATATTGCGGCCTCGCTTCGGTCGCGCTCGCGTGGCTGTGGCAGGCGGACTGGTTCAGCGCCTACGACGCGGCCCTTTGGCTGCTGGCATTTGGCACGATCGAGATCAATGTGCTTCAGGTCGTGCGGCGCTGGCAGGGCGCGACCCGGCCCGCGCCCTCCAGGGTGTAGGGCAAGACCCCGATGAAGATCGATACGATCGTCGTGTCGCTCGCTGTCATGGCAGGCATCGCGGCCTTGATCGGCGTGCCCGTGCTTTGCTGGCAGCACCTGACCGGGCGGCTTCGCTCCCGGGTTCCTCAGCACGCGATGGCGCAGGCTACGTTCGGCGCGTTCTCGATGATATTCCATGCGCTCGCGACGCTCGCCTGGTTCTATGCGCTCTACGCCGCGTACGCCGATTATTCCTGCGCTGGCGACTGCGGCCAAATGGGCGCGGGAACGGCGCTCGCGCTGGGCTTGCTGGGGTGCGCCTACGCGCTGCTCGAAGGGTTTCTGCTCACCGCCCGGCGCAGGCGAAGCGCATGATCCCCGTTGAGCCCCGAAATCCGCTTCATGCCTTGACGCCGCAAAACGTAAAACGTGAAACGTGAAAAGGGGTCTGAAGAGCCGCAGCGATTTTCGGGATCACGTTTTACGTTTCACGTTTTACGTTTCACGAGATGCAGCCTGCCGGTCAGGCAAACGCCGTCTCGAACTCGGACACGAAACGCGGGTAGTCGGACTCCGGAAGAAAGTTGATGCCGGCTGCCGCTTCGCGCCCGCCGCCGGACGCAAACTTCCGGCACAGGGCATCGGCGCCCCGCGGACGCCGCTGGGGCGCGCGCACGCTGACTGTGTAGCCGCCGGCCTTTTTCACGAGCACCGCGTTCGCCCGGTCGGGGTTCGCGCCAGCGGCCCGATTGCCGAAGTGTCCGTGAATCCGCCGGCTCCAGGCTGCATCCGGCAGCACATAGAGCGCGCAGCCCGGGCGCTGCAGGGCCGGCGCCAGTGCCCCGGCACGCTCCGTGTCTTCGGCCAAGGCGTTGCGCAGCGTGTCAAAGACCGGCTCGCCGTTGATGAAATCGAGGGGATCGCGATAGCTGCGCAGCGCTTCGAAGAGATCGGCGGGATGGTAATGCAGGTCATCGGTCGTCTCGCCGTACGCGTTGTAGTTCATCACCTCCCCGAGGAGCTTCAACCGCTCCAGGTCACCGGGGTCGATGCGCATGGTGGCCGCAGCGCGCAGCGCGGCTCCCGCCATGTTGTCCCCGAACGCGCCGACAATCGCCCACAGCCGATGACGGCCGTTGAGATAGCGGTCGGCGATCAGGCTCGTGCAGGCATCGGGCGCGGTGTCGATGAACGCCTTCAGGTTCGGGTGCCTCGGAATGTCTCCCGCGGCGTGATGGTCGAAGTAGCGGCAGCGCGCCCCCGCCGCGAGCAGGCGGGCCAGGTCCTTCGCATTGGTGCGCAGCGAGATGTCGAGCACCGTGAGCTCGTCCCCGGAGCGGGCGTCCACGCGCGCGAGCAGCTGAATGTCGCGCTTGACGCCGGTCACCAGCACGCTCGCGCGCGGCTCCTCGAGCCGCAGCTGCTGCAGCGCGCAGATGCCGTCGGCGTCGCCGTTGAAGATATCGTAGAATTGCACAGGGTGTCAGTCCTCACCGGGGCCATCGCAGGCGAATTCAAGCGCGGCGCTCGCCCGAGAGCGCCCCCGGGTTCGCCCGGGCACGCTCGCCCTTCCGAGAACACGAGGCAGGAGGACCATGTCTCCTGAGGCACACGCTGGAGGCTTTTCGGCGCACGCCGTGCGCCTTGCCTGGATCCTCGCCCTAGCTTATCTACTCGTCGTCGTGTACGCCAGCGCACAGCCGTTCCACGGCTGGCGGCTGCCGCCACCCGATTTCGCCGGATTTCTGGTCGCGCCCTGGCCACGCTACATCACCTCCGAGGACATCTTCGTGAACGTTGCCGCCTATGCGCCGCTCGGCTTTCTGCTCTCGATCGGCTGGGGCGCGCGCCTGGGAGCAGGACGCGGCGTCCTGGCGGCAACGCTGTGTGCCGCCGGCGCGAGCCTTGCTCTCGAGACCGTTCAGCTCTTTCTCCCCGGGCGCATCGCCTCCAACGTGGATCTTCTGACGAACGGTGTCGGCGCGCTCATCGGGGCGATGGCGGCGCCGCTCTTTGCCCCTACGCGCATACTGGGCGGCAAGGTTCACGCGGTGAGGCGCCAGCTCTTTCGCGAAGGCATGGCGGCCGATGTCGGCCTTGTCATCGTCTGCCTCTGGCCCATGACGCAATTCCACCCCACCGCCCAGCTCTTCGGCGCGGGCGCGGTGCGGGCAAGCCTGCAGTTGCCGGCATATTCGACCTATACGCCGGCGCTCGCGCTCGGCGGGGAGGCGGCCGTCGCGTTCTTCAATCTGCTCGGCGTCGGGCTGCTCGTTTCGGTGCTGCTGCGCGGCGGCGAGCGCCGCACGCTTCTCATCGGGCTTCTCGCGGGCGCAGCCCTTGTGGCCAAGGCGGTATCGGCCGCCGCGCTCAACAAGGCGGGCGCGCCGCTTGCGTGGTTCACCCCTGGCGTCACTATCGGACTGCTCGGGGGATGGGTCATGCTCTACGGCGTGACGCGCCTGCCGCGAGCGGGACAGCTCGCGCTCGGGGCGCTTTGCATCGTCGTCGCCACCATCGCAATCAACCTTGCCCCGGACAATCCTTACCAGAGCGTTTCGGTGCGCTTGATCGCCGGCGGGCAGAGCCATTTTCTCAATTTCTCGGGAATCGTCCGTGCCCTGTCCGACCTCTGGCCGCTGCTCGCGGCCGGTTTCCTGCTCTGCGAGCTCGGCTCGCGCCGGGCGTGATGTCGGGAAATCCTCGGCCTGCCGGGGGCACACCGCGGTCTGACCGGCGTTCACGCTGCCCGCGCCTATAATCGGTTCCGGGCGGATGCGAGGAGAAAACGCCATGAGCGGGGGCAGGACGATCGAGCGATTGCAGGACAATGTGCGCCGGTTTGCGGATGCCCGCGCCTGGGGGGAGTTTCATACTCCGAAGAACCTTGCCATGGCGCTCGCCATCGAGGCCGCCGAGCTGATGGAGCATTTCCAGTGGCTGACTCCAGCCGAAAGCGCTGCGCTGCCCGCCGCGACGAAGCGCGAAGTCGCGCAGGAGATTGCCGACGTTCTGATCTATCTCGTGCGTTTGTCCGATGTCCTGGGGATCGACGCGTTGTCGGCCGCTTTTTCAAAGCTCCCCGTCAACGCGCGCAAGTACCCGGTCGCCCGTGCCCGGAGATCGGCCGTGAAGTACTCCCGCCGGGGGCGCGCCCGGCATCCCCTATAATTACAGGCTGTGTTATCGCGATGGTGAGCCACGTCACTGCGAATTCGAGCGGACGCCGCCGGAACGGCGCCGCTCAATTCGCGAGGCGCCCCGGATCTTCATGACTTACTACAAGCATCACGTGTTTTTCTGCTGCAACCAGCGCGAGGGCGGCGAGCGCTGCTGCAATAACTGTGGTTCGCGGGAGATGCGCGATTACGCAAAAGATCGCATCAAGGCCTTGAGGCTTGCCGGACGCGACAAGGTACGGATCAACCAGGCCGGGTGCCTGGACCGCTGCGACGAGGGACCGGTGCTCGTGATCTACCCTGAGGCCGTGTGGTACACCTACGTCGATCGCGATGACATCGACGAGATCATCAATGAGCACCTGGTGCACGGCCGGATCGTGGGGCGACTGCGCATCTAACAACGGTGAGCCGTGAGCAGTGAACGGTAGCGCGTGAACTGCAACGGGCGGGGTCTTCCCGACCAATGGCTCCCGCTTACCGCTTACTGTTTACCGCTCACCGCTTACCGCTTCACCATGTCTTCCGTGCATGTCCGCCCGCTGCCGCCCGCGTCGCTGACGCGCGTCGTGATCGAGGGACCGGCTGGCGGCATTGAGACCGACATCAACGACCCCGGAGACGCGCGCCGCGGCATTGCGCTCATTGCACACCCCAATCCGCTGCAGGGCGGCACGAAGGACAACAAGGTGGTAACCACGCTCGCCAAGACTTTTTTTGCGCTCGGCCATGTCGCCGCCCGCCCGAATTTTCGCGGCGTGGGCGCGTCGGCCGGCGCGTTCGACGAGGGCCGCGGAGAGGCAGAGGATCTCGCCGCGGTAGCTGCGTATCTGAGACAGCAGTACGGCGGCCTTTCGATCGTGCTCGCCGGGTTCTCCTTTGGCGCGTATGTCCAGACGCTCGCCGCCCGGCGCATTCAGCCTCGGCGCCTGGTGCTCGTCGGGCCCGCCGTGAACCGGTTCAAGGCCGATAGCGTCCCGCCGGACACTCTCGTCGTTCACGGCGAGAACGACGACGTGGTGCCGCTCGCCGCCGTGCTCGAGTGGGCCCGGCCGCAGCAGCTTCCGATCGTGGTGGTACCGGGCGGGGAGCATTTCTTTCACGGCCGGCTGGGCTTGCTCGCCGACATCGTGATCCGGTATTTCCACCGCTAGTACCGTTCCAACTTGTTCAGACAAAGAGAGCGTTATGGATACATGGCTATCGTGGATTCGGGACAACAAGTTGGAACGGCACTAGCCGGGGCCTCTGCATGAGCCAGATACGCGCGAGGGGCTTGCGCAAGTCCTATGGTCCTCTGGAAGTCGTGGCCGGCGTGGACCTGGAGCTGGATCCCGGCGAATGCTTCGGTCTCCTCGGCCCGAACGGCGCGGGCAAGACCACGACCTTGAGGCTCTGCCTCGGGCTGATCGAACCGGACGGCGGATCGATCGAGGTGTTTTCCCTGCCCGTCCCCGAGCGCGCCCGGGAAGCGCGTCAAAGGATCGGGGTCGTGCCCCAGAGCGACAACATCGATCCCGACTTCACCGTCGAGGAGAATCTCCTCGTCTACGGCCGCTATTTCGGCCTCAAGGAAGCCGAGATTCGCGCCCGCATTCCCGGACTGCTCGAGTTCGCCGGCCTGAACGGTCGCGCAAGCTCGCGTATCCACACCCTCTCCGGCGGCATGAAGCGGCGCTTGACGCTCGCCCGCGCGCTTGTCAACGATCCGGACCTGATCTTCCTCGATGAGCCGACGACCGGCCTCGATCCGCAGGCGCGGCATCTCATCTGGGAGCGATTGAGGCGGCTGCTCCATCAACGCAAGACGATCTTTCTCACAACCCACTTCATGGAGGAAGCCGAGCGCCTGTGCCACCGCGTCGCGATCATGGACCATGGGCGTATCATCGCGCAGGGGGCGCCGCTCGAGCTCATCCGGGCGCACATCGAGCCGCAGGTGGTCGAGGTCTACGGTGACGGCGCCGCGCGCTGGGCGCAGGAATTCGGCCGCGCCCGGAGCGATCGCTGCGAGCGCGCGGGCGAGACCGTATTCTGCTATACCCGCGATGCGGCGCCGCTGGTGCAGAACCTCGAGACCCATGAGGATCTTCGCTACCTCCATCGTCACGCCAATCTCGAGGACGTCTTTCTCAAGTTCACCGGGCGCGAATTGCGCGACTGATGTCACGGCCGTCAATGAAACGCACTTAGAGCCGGTAGCAGAATGAAGATCGCTTGAGCAGGCGCGACGTCGTCTTGATACACGCTCTAAGGCAATTGATATGGAAGGAGGCACGCAAACATGAACGCAAAGCAATTGGCGCTGCCCGACTTCAGCCTGCGCCATCTTCACGTGTGGCGCCGCAACTCGCTCGTCTGGCGCAAGCTTGCCGTGCCTTCCATGCTGGGAAACCTGGCCGATCCACTGATTTATATGTTCGGGCTCGGCTATGGTCTGGGCGCCATGCTGTCCGATGTGGGAGGTATGCCCTATATCGCCTTTCTGGCCTCCGGCATCGTGTGCTCGAGCACCATGATGAGCGCGTCGTTCGAGGCGATGTACTCGGGTTTCTCGCGAATGCACGTCCAGAAGACGTGGGACGCGATCATCAACGCGCCCGTCACGCTGGACGACGTGGTCATGGGCGAGGCCGTCTGGGCAGCGAGCAAGAGCGTGCTCTCCGGTACTGCCGTGCTTGTCGTGGCAGCAGCCCTCGGCCTTGCGCAATCGGCGCTCGCATTGTGGGTCTTGCCCGTCGTTTTCCTGACGGGGCTCACCTTCTCCGCCCTAGGGCTCATCATGACCGCGATCTCGCCGAGCTACGACTTCTTCATGTACTACTTCACGCTCGTCATCACGCCCATGATGCTGCTCAGCGGCGTGTTCTTTCCGCTGGAACAGCTGCCCGCTGCCATCCAGGCCGTAGCACAGGCGCTCCCGCTCACCCATGCGGTGGCGCTCGCCCGGCCTCTCATGCAGGGGTTGGTTCCAGCCGACATCCTGATGCATGTCGGGGTCCTGCTCGCCTACACAGCCGCAGGCTTCTACGTCGCGCTCGTGCTCACGCGCCGCCGCCTCCTGAAGTAGCGTCAAACCGGACGCTGGGCGGCGGTTGACGTCCGCGTGATGGAACGGACAGAATTGCTGCCGTTCATCACGCGGACCTGACGAGCGTCCAACACCAGTCACCGATCACGGATTTGAGCAATGCTCTGGATCAAATCGCTACATATCATTTTTGTCGTGGCATGGTTCGCGGGGCTCTTCTATCTGCCGAGACTCTTCGTCTACCACGCCATGGCCGAGGACGTCCCGAGCCGCGAGCGCTTCAAGGTCATGGAACGCAAGCTCTACGTGGGCATCATGGCGCCCGGCGCCGTGCTGACCCTCGTATTCGGCCTCTGGCTCTGGCTGGGTTACGGATTCAGCGGCGGGTGGCTGCACGCAAAGCTCGTGCTGGTCGCCGTGCTCGTCGCGTACCATCTCTGGTGCGGGAAGCTGCTCAAGGACTTCAGGGACGGCCGCAACACGCGCAGCCACGTGTGGTACCGCTGGTTCAACGAAATTCCCACGGTGATCCTTGTCGGCGTCGTCATACTCACCGTGGTGAAGCCCTTCTAGATTTACCAGACACTACTCACGGATTTTCGGAGGAGGCAAATGAGATTCGGACGTTTCGAGAGCAATGGGACGGTTTTCTTCGGCACGGTCGAGGGCGACCAGGTCACCGAGCTGGAAGGCTCCCCTTTCGGCCACTACAAGGCCACTTCCAGGAAACACCCTCTCGCCGCATTGAAAACGCTGGTCCCCTGCACACCCCATAACTTCTACTGCGCGGGGCTCAATTACGCTGCGCACGTTGAGTGGGCCAACAGCCGCACCGGCGCGAATCTCAAGCTGCCGGCGAAGGCCGACGTCGGCTATCGCTCTCCGAATGCGCTCATTGCCACCGGCGAGGCGATCGTGATCCCTGCGGATTCGCCCGGGCCGGTGCAGTACGAGGGCGAGCTCGTCGCAGTGATCGGGAAGCAAGCCCGCAATCTCAGCGAGAAGGATGCGCTTTCCTGCGTGCTGGGCTACACGCTCGGCAACGACGTCAGCGAGCGCGGCTGGCAGAAATCGGACCGCACGCTCTGGCGGGCGAAGAACTGCGACACCTTCAAGCCCATGGGGCCCTTCATCGCAACCGGCCTCGATCCCATGAATCTCGCGATCTCGATCCGGGTAGACGGCAAGGTGGTATCCGAGTACTCGACCGCCAGGATGCTCTTCACCGCGCAGCACTATATCGCCGGGATCTCGAAGTACATGACGCTCTGGCCCGGCGATGTCCTCTGGCTCGGGACCGACAATGCGACCGTACCGGACCTCGCGGACGGGGTTCTCTGCGAAATCGAGCAGAAGGACATCGGGGTGCTTTCAAACCCGGTCAAGCGCGCCACTGCCTGAGCCCGGTGACCGGGCACGCCGCTAATGGAACAATACTTCGCGACGTGCCCGCGCGGCCTCGAACAGGTTCTCGCAGCCGAGCTCACCGAGCTCGGGGCGCAGCGCGTCCAGACGGTCGATGGCGGCGCGTCATTCGCGGGAAACCTCGCCCTTTGCTACCGCGCGAACCTCGCGAGCCGCATTGCCAGCCGGGTGATGTGGGAGGTCGGGCACGCGCGATACGCCAGCGAGCACGATATTCATGAAGCGGCGCGCGCGCTCCCGTGGCCTCGGCACTTCGACGTGCGCCGCTTGATCCGTGTCGACGTCTCTGCCATCCGGTCGCCGGTCAGAAGCCTCGACTTCGTCACGCTGCGCGTGAAGGACGCCGTGTGCGACGCCTTCCGCGCGTCCCGCGGAAAACGTCCGGACGTGGATACCCGCTCACCGGACGTTCGCATACATGTGTTCCTGACGCGCGACGAGGCGACTTTCTACCTGGACACCTCGGGCGAGCCGCTCTTCAAGCGCGGATGGCGGATCAGCGCCGGCGATGCGCCGCTGAGGGAAAATCTCGCGGCGGGAATCATCAGGCTCGCGGGCTGGGCGCTGCCCGTGCCGCTTTTCGACCCGATGTGCGGCAGCGGCACCTTCCTCATCGAGGCGGCGATGATGGCGCTGCAGGCAGCACCGGGGGCAAACCGGGCGTTCGGCTTCGAGCGCCTGGCGAACTTCGACGCGGGCAAGTGGAAGACGATCCGGGAAAAGGCGCTGTCCAGGCGCCAGCCCGCGCGGCCCCTCCCGATTTACGGAAGCGACAGGTCGGGCGCGACACTTGAGCTCGCGCGGAAGAACCTGCGGGCGGCGGGCCTGGACGATGTGGTGCAGCTCAAGCAGATGGACATACTCGACGGCGGACCGCCGGCACCCTCCGGCATCCTCGTGACAAATCCTCCTTACGGTGAGCGTCTGGACGATCCGGAGCAGCTCGCGCGCTTCTATCCCCGGCTGGGTGACGCGCTCAAGCGGCGCTTTGCCGGCTGGACCGCCTACATACTCTCGGCCGATCAGCGCCTGCCGAAGCTCGTGCGCCTGCAGGCTTCCAGGCGAACGCCGCTCTATAACGGTGCCCTCGAATGCCGGCTCTATGAGTACCGGCTCGTCCCGGGCAGCATGCGCCGGCCGAAGAAAACCCCCGGCGCAGACGATGGCACAGGGAAATGAGGCTCCCGCCCGGCGCGCTCAGCGCCGTCCGGGTTTTCGCAGGGCCGGATTGAGCCGATCGATGTCGGCCTGAACCTGCTCGCGGCTGCGCTCGTAGACGATCTCCCGTCCCATCACGCTCCCGGCATAGGCGCGCCCAGTCCGCGTGGGGGTGAGCTCGCACTTGACGTTGTGAATGCCTTCGCCCAGCACGACCTCGATGCGCTCCGGGCGCTTGCTCAGCACCACCACATCGAGCATTTGCCCCGTGTTGGTCACACGCACCCGGATCTTCTCTGCGTCCACTGAATGTCCGATTCCCCGCAACCCGCGCCGCGAAATGTTCGCAGTCTAGCATTGGCAGCCGGGCGCTCCGCGCGCGCGTCACCACTCGGCTCGACGTGGAGAGATGTCACGCAGATCCTCTCCCTCGAAGCGGCCCTGGCAATAATCGCAGCGGTAACGTCCCGTCCCGCTTGCTCCGGCGGCGGCAGCGCGCCGCCTCGAACGCCGCTGTAACCAGACCAGAAGCGCAATTGCGCCCAGGCCGCCCACCCGTTCTCCCGTGGTGGTGGCGGAAAGCAGGAAGGCCAGGATCGCGGCCAGCCCGAGCCAGAACGCGAGCTCCCGTCCGACGTGGCGGCGGGCCGGAACGGGATCCGGTACGCCCTCCGCGCGCAGGATATTGCCGCAGTTAGGGCACAGCTTCTCGCCCGGCATGGCCTCACCCGCCCGGGCAGCCTCGACCGAGAGCGCGAGCATAATGACCGCCCGGCGCGCCTATCCGCGACGGGCTTCCGCGCGCACGATGCCGCGCCAGCCCGTCATTCAGCATCTCGCGCGAGGCGCAGGCCCGAGAACTGCCAGCGCGCGGCCGGCGGGAAGAAATTGCGGTAGGTCGCGCGGATATGGCTCGCCGGGGTGGCACACGAACCGCCGCGCAGAACGTACTGGCCGCACATGAACTTGCCGTTGTATTCGCCGACGGCACCGGCCGCGGGCTTGAAGCCCGGGTACGGGCCGTAGTCGCTGCGCGTCCACTCCCAGACGTCGCCGAACGCTTGCGCGAGCGCGCCCTCGGTCGGCGCCTCGCGAGGCGCAAGGGGATGCAATGCCTTGCTCTCCAGGAAGTTTCCGGCAAGCGGGGCATCGGCTGCCGCCGTCTCCCACTCGGCCTCGGTGGGCAGGCGCGCGTTTGCCCACCGCGCGAAGGCATCGGCCTCGAAAAAGCTCAGGTGGCAGATCGGGGTATTGACCTCGACCGGCATCTCCCCGTGAAGCGTGAAGGTGTACCAGCACCGGTCACGCTGCTCCCAGTACTGGGGCGCCTGCCAGCGCTGCGCGGTGACCGCGTCCCAGCCATCGGCGAGCCACAGCTCCGGGCGCCGGTAGCCGCCATCGGCGATGAACTCGATGAAGTCGCCGTGCGTGACCGGGTGCGTCGCGATCTGAAAACCGTTCAACCACACCCGGTGGCGGGGCGTCTCGTTGTCGAAGCAAAATCCCGGTCCTTCATATCCGATCTCGCGCAGCCCCGGCTCGATGACGATCCAGCGCCGGTCGCACGCCCGGATCGGGGTCAGCGTCCACTGCTTCTCGTAGGCGGGCTTCAGTGGATTTCGCGAGAGCATGTGCTTCACGTCCGTCAGGATGAGCTCCTGATGTTGCTGCTCGTGGTGCAGGCCAAGCTCGATCAGCGCCTCGACGTCCGCCGGCGGCTCCGCGCCGCCGATCAGATCGAGCATGGCCTCATCGACGTAGCGCCGGTACGCAAGCACCTCCGCGAGCGCGGGGCGCGAGAGCATTCCGCGCTCCGGGCGCGGATGCTTCTCGCCGACGGCGTTGTAGTAGGAATTGAAGAGGACGCGATACGCCGCGTCGAAAAGCCGGTAGCCCGGCTGGTGCGGCGCGAGCACGAAGGTCTCGAAGAACCAGGTGGTGTGGGCGAGATGCCATTTCACCGGGCTCGCGTCCGGCATCGACTGGATCGCGCAGTCCTCGGCCGAGAGCGGCGCGGCGAGCGAGCGCGTCGTGTTGCGAATCGATGCAAAGCGCTCGCTGCGGGTTCCGCGCGGCTCCGGGCGCGGTGACCATTTAGGGTCCGGCGTGGGCTTCATGGGCACCTCCATGCGTTCACGTCCCCCGGCGGGGCGGAATCGACCGCTCGGAGCGCCAGATGCGCTCGTCGGACGACTCGTGCGGCACGACATCCCGGACAAGCTCCCCGCCCTGGCGGGAAAAGGAGCGATCGCGATGCCGGCAGCGATACTTCGAAGCCGTCAGGCTTTGTCGTTGAGGAGTCAGTGCCCAGCATACTCCTCAAGCGCTGACAACGTAAACGCCGGGAGGCGGGCCTGCCCGGAGGCGACACCCGGCTTGCCGATCCCGTTCGGAATCCCTTGAGCTGTGTGCCTGCGTAGAGCGACCGGATCCCGCCGCAGCGCTGTCAACCGGCAGGGCGGGCGATGCGTTAGCTCCTTACGCGCGACGCGATCGGGCCTCGCGCGGATTTCAACGAGGAGGCATGACATGGAACGGGATCAAGCAGTGAAGATTCTGAATGCCCTGGCGAACGGCATTCACCCTGCCACCGGGGAGCAGTTCGCCGCCGACAGTCCCTACCAGCACCCGGATACGGTGCGGGCGCTCTATGAGTCGATCCGGGCCATGCAGGGGGCGCAGGGATCGGCTGCGACATCGGGGCAGAGGGCCGCTCAGGCGCCTGGAAATGTCCCAAACCGCTGGACCCCCGAGGAGGAGGAGAAGCTCGCCAGCGACTTCGACGCGGGAAAAAGCGTGGACGAGATCGTTCGCGGGCACACTCGCAGCCGCGCGGCGATCGAGGCCCGGCTGGTCAAGCTGGGAAGGCTCGATCCCTCTGCCGTTACCGTGCCGCTGCGCTATCCGCCAAGGCCGCCGGGAGGCCAGCCGCGGCAGGGCAGCTAGGGCCGCCAGCACCGGACGCTCGGGGCGATCCGGCTTCGATCGCGTAGCGACGATCCGTGTCGCTGCCCGGGCGCCGAGGGGCGGCAAGCGGTGGCGCTAACCGAGGGCGCGGTAGATCAGCGAGGCGCCGATCAGGAGGACAAGCGCGCTCACGAGGCGCAGGGTCGCCGCGCGCGAGATGCGGCGCTGCAGCCGGATGCCGGCCCACAGGCCGGCGAGCGCGAAGGGGACAAGCATGGCAAAGCCGATGAAACGGTCCGCGAGCATGAGCCCGCTCACGAGAAACACCAGCGCGCGGATCGAGACCGAGAAGAGCACCATGTTCGAGAGCGTCGCGCGGTAGGCAACGATGTCGCTCTTGCGCCTCGAGAGATAGATCGCATAGGGCGGCGCGCCGATGCCGAAGAGCGTCCCGAGCGCGCCGCCCGCGAGCCCCGCGACCGGCGCCCAGCCGCGACCGACAGCGGACACGTCCGTGCCCTGACGCAGCGTGTAGGCGCCATAAGCAACGAGAAACACTCCGAGCGCCCCGACCGTTGTCGCCCGCGGGAGATTGACGAGCAGCGTGACCCCCAGCACCGCGCCGATCAGGCTCGCGGGCACCATGAGTTTCAGCTCCGATTTATCCGCCTCGCGCGAGAATCGCGTGCCGAGTGCAAGCGCCGCCGCCACATCGAGGAGCACGGCCATCGGCAGCACGAATTGAAGCGGAAAGAAGTGCGAGAGCAGCGGGACCGTGAAGAGCGCCGCGCCGAACGCCGTGATGCCGAAGATCACGTACGCCGCGCCCACCCCCGCCGCGCATATCAGGTACGTTTGCGGATCGAAAGGAATGCTCATGGGTGAGACCAGAACGCCCGGGTTCTTCAGCGCCGCGTCGTCACGCGCGGCGTGAGCGGCGGGACTGCCTTGGCGTGACGCGGCCCATCGGATCCGTCGCGCTGGAAACGCCTCTTGATACTTCCGGTTTGAACCTTAGCAGAAAAAAAGCGCCGGCAGTTCTCGCCGACGCCTCTTTGTGAGCAGCGCCGGTTGAACGGCAAGGCCTGCCTTGTCCGTTCGAACCGGCGCATTTAATCCGGCACGCAGGTGCCGGATTAAACGATGTTCAGGTGCTCTATCCCCGTCATGATGTCCTTGTCCTTCGCCTCCTTGCCGTGGAGCTTGATCATGAGCCGCAGCTCGTTGACGGAGTCCGCGTTTCTCAGCGCGTCCTCGTAGCTGATCAAGCCCTGCTCGTAGAGGTCAAAGAGATGCTGGTCGAAGGTCTGCATGCCGAGCTCGCGCGATTTGGCCATGATGCCCTTGATCTCGTGCACCTCGCCCTTGAAGATCAGGTCGGAGATGAGCGGCGAGTTGAGCAGCACCTCCACCGCGGCGACGCGCCCCCTGCCGTCCTTCTTCGGAATCAGCCGCTGGGACACGATCGCCCGGATGTTGAGCGAGAGGTCCATCAGCAGCTGCGGCTTGCGCAGCTCGGGGAAGAAATTGATGATCCGGTCGAGCGCCTGGTTCGCGCTGTTGGCGTGCAGCGTCGCGAGGCAAAGATGCCCGGTCTCCGAGAAGGCGATCGCGTAATCCATGGTCTCCATGTCGCGGATCTCCCCGATCAGGATGACATCGGGGGCCTGCCGCAGGGTGTTCTTCAGGGCCGCGTGCCAGTTGTCGGTGTCGACCCCCACCTCGCGCTGCGTGATGATGCAGTTTCTGTGATCGTGCACGAACTCGATCGGGTCCTCGATCGTGATGATGTGGCCGTAGCTGTTCTCGTTGCGATAGCCGGTCATCGCCGCAAGCGTGGTGGATTTGCCGGAACCGGTGGCGCCCACCATGATGATGAGCCCGCGCTTGGTCATGCAGATGTCCTTGAGGATCCCGGGAAGGTTGAGGTCCTCGAACTTCGGGATCGTCGTCGTGATCGTCCGCGCAACGAGGCCCACGCGCCCCTGTTGTATGAACGCGTTCATGCGGAAGCGGCCGATGTCGGGCGGGTTGATCGCGAAATTGCACTCCTTTGTCGCTTCGAATTCCTGTGCCTGCCTGTCGTTCATCACGGCGCGCGCAAGCTCGGCCGTATGCTGCGGCGTGAGCGGCTGGTTCGCCACCGGCGTCATTCTGCCGTCCAGCTTGATCGCGGGCGGATAGCCCGCGGTGATGAAGAGGTCGGAGGCGTTCTTCGCCACCATGGCCCTCAAGAGGTCATGCATGAACCTAACTGCCTGGTCTCGATCCATGAGCGTCTCCTCGAATTCCGCGTCCCGGCGCCGTCCCCGCCGCGTCGCCTAGTGCCGTTCCAACCTGTTGTCCCGAATCCACGACAGCATTAGAGGCGCCCGTCTTTCTCGCTTGAAAGCACGTAGGTGTAGTGCATCCTTGGCTCTCCCTTTGTCCGAACAAGTTGGAACGGCACTAGCGGAACATGTCCTTGTTCGCCGCCTTCGCGCGCGCCTCGTCCGTCGAGACGGTGTTGCGCTTGACCAGCTCCTGCAGGTTCTGGTCGAGCGTCTGCATGCCCAGCTGCTGCCCGGTCTGGATCGCCGAGTACATCTGCGCCACCTTGTTCTCTCGGATCAGGTTGCGGATCGCCGGCGTTCCGATCATGATCTCGTGCGCGGCAACACGGCCGGCGCCGTCGCGCGTCTTGAGGAGCGTCTGCGAGATCACCGCGCGCAGCGACTCCGAGAGCATCGCGCGAACCATGTCTTTTTCCTCTGCCGGGAAGACGTCGATGATCCGGTCGATGGTCTTTGCCGCCGAGCTGGTATGAAGGGTGCCGAACACCAGGTGCCCGGTTTCCGCCGCGGTCATGGCAAGGCGTATCGTCTCGAGGTCGCGCATCTCGCCCACGAGGATGATGTCAGGGTCCTCGCGCAGCGCGGATCGCAGCGCGTTCGCAAAGGAAAGGGTATGGGGCCCGACCTCGCGCTGGTTGACGAGGCACTTCTTTGACTCGTGCACGAACTCGATCGGATCTTCGACCGTCAGGATATGGCCGTACTCGTTCTCGTTGAGGTAGTCGATCATTGCCGCGAGCGTCGTGGACTTGCCCGAGCCCGTGGGGCCGGTGACCAGCACGACGCCGCGCGGCTGGCTGGCGATGTCGATAAAGACGCGCGGGCAGTTGAGCTCCTCGAGCGTCAGCACCTTCGAGGGGATCGTCCGGAAGACAGCGCCGGCGCCCCGGTGCTGCACGAACGCGTTCACGCGGAAGCGCGCGAGATTCGGAATCGCGAACGAGAAGTCGCACTCCAGGTTCTCCTCGTAGAATTTGCGCTGCCCGTCGTTCATGATGTCGTACACCATGGCGTGCACGTCCTTGTGCTCGAGCGCCGGCAGGTTAATGCGCCGCACGTCGCCGTGCACCCGGATCATGGGTGGCAGGCCGGCCGAGAGATGGAGATCCGAGGCCTTGTTCTTGACCACGAATGCTAGCAGTTCTGCGATGTCCATTTATAATGCTCCATGTTCAAGTGAGGCCTTCGGAATATGCGTTAACGCGCTGATTCTATTTTGAAACATGAGTCGGCTATTCGCGGGAGATTATGGCCACAATCGCTGCCAACTTGCAAGCAGTTCGCGCACGAATCGAGCGCGCCGCGCACGCCGCGGGCCGGCGTGCCGACGAGATCACGCTGCTCGCCGTGAGCAAGACCGTTCCCGCCGCGCGCGTCATTGAGGCTTATGCCGCAGGTCAGGGCGCCTTCGGCGAGAGCTACGCGCAGGAAGGTGTGGAAAAAATCACGGAACTCGCCTCGATTCCACTCGAGCGCCGCGTCGCGCGGGCGTGTGGCGAAAGCGAGCGCGCTCAGGCTGGCTCGCCCCCTGGAACGGCATCCCGGGATGCGTCGGTACCGCCGCCTCTGGAGTGGCACTTCATCGGGCCGATCCAAGGCAACAAGACGCGACTCATCGCCGGGCATTTCCAGTGGGCGCACAGCATCGAGCGCGAGAGAATCGCGGTGCGCCTGAACGACGCACGGCCGGCCGGCCTGCCGCCGCTCGAGGTATGCATCGAGGTCAACGTCAGCGGCGAGCGCAGCAAGAGCGGCGTCGCGCCCGGCGGCGAGGTGCCGCTCGCCGAGGCGATCGCCCGGCTGCCGCGCCTGAGACTGCGCGGACTGATGACGATTCCCGAGCCGACGTCCGACACGACACTGCAGCGACGCCGCTTCGCGCTGCTCCGCGAGCTCCAGGAGAAGCTCGCCTCGCGCGGCTATGATCTCGATACGCTCTCGATGGGCATGTCCGATGACTTCGAGGCGGCGATCATGGAAGGCGCCACCATCGTGCGCATCGGGACGGCGATTTTCGGCCCCCGAAATCGGTGACCGGTGACCGGCAATCCACAAACCCGACCGCTGTTAACATAGCCGGCATGCGCAAACAGGTCACCGGTCACGGGTCACGGGTCACGCACTTGTCATGAACATAACATTCGTTGGCGGCGGAAACATGGCGAGCGCCATGATCGGCGGGCTGCTCCGGAAAGGGTGGCAATCCGGGGCGATCACGGTGGTCGAGGTCGCCGCCCCGGCGCGAGCGCAGCTCGAGTCCCGGCTGAAGGTGAAAACCGCCCCGGCGATCGATGCCGCCGCGGCGGACGCCGCATGCATCGTCCTCGCCGTGAAGCCCCAGCAGTTGCGCGCGGTGGCGCTTGAGCTTGCGCCGCTACTTCGCGAGCAGCTCGTCGTTTCGATCGCCGCTGGCATTCGCCTCGCCGATCTTTCGCGCTGGCTCGGGGGATACTCCCGGATCGTGCGCGTCATGCCCAACACGCCGGCGCTGGTGCTGTCCGGGGTCTCGGGGCTCTGCGCCGCGCCGGATGTGAGCGCAGAGGACCGGGGCGCAGCCGAACGCATCCTCGGCGCGGTCGGCGCGACGGTGTGGCTCGAGCGCGAGGATCAACTCGACGCGGTGACGGCGGTGTCGGGCAGCGGACCGGCCTACGTGTTTTACTTCATCGAGGCGCTCGAGGGGGCAGCGACCGAGCTCGGCCTGCCGGAAGATGCGGCGCGCAAGCTCGCGCTTCAGACGTTCGCCGGGGCAGTCAGACTTGCGCTCGAAGCAGGCGAGTCCCCGGCCGAGCTGCGCGCGCGCGTAACATCCAGGGGCGGTACGACCGAGCGCGCACTTCTCGCGCTCGATTCGGATGGCGTCAAGTCAGCCATCGCGCGCGCCGTGCGCGCCGCCGCCGAGCGCTCGCGTGAGCTCGGCGACGAGCTTGGCAGGGATTGATTAACCGCAGAGGCGCCAAGACGCAAAGGAACCGCAAAGAACATCCTATGACTCGTGGATCTTTGCGCGCGCTTTGCGTCTTGGCGGCTTTGCGGTCGAACTTTGGAGGGAACGCGTGCTGTCCGGGGCGGTGATATTTCTTGTCAACATCGCCTTCAGCCTGTTCACGGTCGCGCTGTTGCTCCGGTTCTACCTGCAATGGGTGAGGGCTCCTTATCGGAATCCCCTGTCCGAGTTCCTGCACGCGCTCACGGACTTCATGGTGCGTCCGGCCCGCCGCGTCATACCGGGTCTGTGGGGGCTCGATCTCGCAACCCTTGCCGTCGCGTGGCTCGTGCAGCTCGTGGAGCTCTACATCCTGCATCATCTTTACGGCTACGAGACCGGCCCGCAGGCCGGCGCGGCGTTTGTGGCCTTTCTGCTGCTGGCACTGGTCGTGCTCGCGCGGATCACACTCTACATCCTGATGGCGGCGGTCATCATCCAGGTAGTGCTCTCCTGGCTCGGCTCGTACAGTCCCCTCTCGCCTCTCGTGAACAGCATGACGCGGCCGTTTCTGCGCGTCTTCCAGCGCCGCATCCCTCCCATTGGCAACGTCGACCTGTCCCCGCTTTTCCTGCTTGTGGTCATACAACTGCTGTTGATGCTGCCAATCGCCTGGGCCGAGGGCACGCTGACCGCTTTCACGCGGCTGCATTGAAGCCGGGCGTGCGCGCCTCATGACGGATGAATCGCGCCGCATTCGCCATCATGCTCCTGCGCAGCGGTTCACGCTGAAGCTGCACGTACAGCCCGCAGCAAGAAGAAGCGGCATCGTGGGACGGCACGGCGACGCGCTCAAGGTAAGGGTTACAGCGCCCGCAGCCGACAACAAGGCAAACGCCGCGCTGATCGAGCTCCTGAGCGCCTCACTCGGCATTCCGAGATCGGCAGTCGTGATCCGGCACGGAGCCACCAGCCGCCGCAAGATCGTCGAGGTCACCGGCGGCCCCGAGCTCGCCGCGTCCCTGGAAAAGCTTCTGCGTCCAGAAAACCCTTAACCACGGAACCACACGGAACTGCACCGGCGTAAGACCGAAACTGTGGAGCCCTGCGGCGGATCAATGGTTTCCGTGTGGTTCCGTGGCCGTGGGTTCTCCGACCGGACTCCCGGTCACCGGTCACGGATCACCGTTCACTGATCACATCAGGATGATGTCGAACTGCTCCTGGTTGTACGCCGTTTCGACCTGCAGCGAGACGGGCTTGCCGATGAAATCGGAGAGCGAGGCAAGTGACTGCGATTCCTCGTCGAGGAACATGTCGATCACGCGCTGGGAAGCAAGGATCCGGTATTCGCGCGCGCTGAACTGCCGGGCCTCGCGCAGCAGCTCCCGCAGGATCATGTAGCACACCGTCTGCGCCGTCTTGAGCGTGCCGCCGCCCTCGCATACGGGACAGGCCTCGCACAGCAGGTGCGCCAGCGACTCGCGCGTGCGCTTGCGAGTCATCTCGACCAGCCCCAACTGCGTGAATCCGTTGACGGTCATGCGGGTGCGGTCGCGCGCGAGCGCCTTGCGGAACTCGTTGAGCACGGCGTTCTTGTGCTCATCGGTGTCCATGTCGATGAAGTCGATGATGATGATGCCGCCGAGATTGCGCAGCCGCAGCTGCCGCGCGATCACCTGCGCCGCCTCGAGGTTTGTCTTGAAAATCGTGTCGTCGAAGCTGCGCCCGGTCACGAATCCGCCGGTGTTGACGTCGATCGTGGTGAGCGCCTCGGTCTGATCGATGATGAGGTAGCCGCCGGATTTGAGATCGACGCGACGCGCGAGCGCCTTCTCGATTTCGTCTTCCACGCCATAGAGGTCGAAGAGCGGCCGCTCGCCGCGATAGTGCTCGACGCGCTCGGCAACGTTGGGAGTGAAGTCCTGCCCGAAGGCAAGCATCTGCTGCCACGTTTCGCGCGAATCGACGAGGATCCGCGCGGTCTCCTCATGCACGAAATCGCGCAGCACACGCAGGGAGAGATCGAGATCCTGGTAGAGCAGCGCGAGCGGCGGCGCGACGGCCGCCTTTTCCTGTATCCCCGACCACAGCCGCCTCAAGTAGTCCACGTCGGACTTGAGCTCCTGGTCGGAGGCCGCTTCCGCGACGGTGCGGATGATGAAGCCGCCCTTCTCCTCCGGCGGCAGGATGTGCTGCAGCTTCTCGCGCAGGTGCGCGCGCTCTTCCTCGTCCTCGATGCGCTGCGAGATGCCGATGTGGGACTCCTGAGGCAGATAAACGAGGAAGCGTCCCGCGATCGAGACCTGCGTCGAGAGCCGCGCCCCCTTGGTGCCGATGGGGTCCTTCACCACCTGCACCATGAGGTTCTGCCCCTCGGCGATCAGCTTCTCGATGGGCACGGCCAGCTCACCATTGCTGCGGCGCGCGCCGATATCGGCCACGTGCAGAAACGCGGCGCGGCCGCCGCCCACGTCGACGAAGGCCGACTGCATGCCCGGCAGGACGCGGATGACGCGGCCCATGTAGATGTCGCCGACCAGCCCTCGCGACGTGGCGCGCTCGATGTGCACTTCCTGCGTCACGCCCTGCTCGATCACCGCCACCCGCGTCTCCTGCGGCGTGACGTTGACGAGGATTTCCTCCGTGACGGCCATGACCGGTCGGCTAGTGCCGTTCCAACTTGTTGTCCCGAATCCACGACAGCATTAGAGGCGCCCGTCTTTCTCGCTTGAAAGCACGTAGGTGTAGTGCATCCTTGGCTCTCCTTTTGTCCGAACAAGCTGGAACGGCACTAGATCATCGATACGTTGAAGCGTGCGAGGAGCTCTGCGGTCTCCGCGAGCGGCAGCCCCATGATGCCCGAGTAGCTGCCCGAGATCCGCGTGACGAAGGCGCCCGCGCGTCCCTGGATGGCGTACGCGCCCGCCTTGTCGCCCGGCTCGCCGCTTGCGACATAGCGGCGGATCTCGGCGTCGGCGAGCTCCCGGAACCACACGCTTGAGACCGAGATCTGGGTCTCGACCTGGTCGCGCAGGGCGATCGCAACCGCTGTGATGACCTGATGCTCGCGCCCGGAGAGCGTGCGCAGGATGCGCACCGCGTGCTCCATGTCCTCGGGCTTTCCGATGAGCTGGTCGTCGAAAACCACGGAGGTATCTGCCGCCAGCACGGGCTTTATCGGCAGGCCGCGCTGGGCAACCTGGTACATGCCCGTCGTCGCCTTGGCCGTCGCGATGCGCAGCGCGTAGACGCCCGGCGACTCCTCCGGCAACGGCGTCTCGTCGACGTCGGGGCCCCGGCGCAGGTCCTGGCGCAACAGCAGCAGCTCGAAGGGCACGCCGATCTGCTTGAGCAGGTCGCGGCGGCGCGGGCTGCGGGAGGCGAGGTAGATGCGTTTGTCGGCGACACTCATTCTGGGGTGATGGGTGATGGGTGATGAGTGATGGCTCGCAGCGAGCCCCCTGTTTTCTTCTTGTTACTCATTCCTCTTTACCCCTTATTCCCGGTGATAGGGGTGATTGTGCAGGATTGAGGCGGCGCGATAAAGCTGTTCCGCCAGCACCACGCGCGCAAGCCCGTGCGGGAGTGTCAGCGTGGAGAGCGACCAGACCGCGTCCGAGGATTCTTTCACGCTTTGTGCGAGGCCGTCCGCCCCGCCGACGAGGAACGCGACATCGCGTGCGCTTTGCCGCCAGCGGGCAAGCCGCCGCGCGAGCTCCATCGTCGTGACCGGCGCGCCGCGCTCGTCGAGCGCCACGGTCGTGCAACCGGCCGGGACGGCGGCGAGGATGCGCTTCCCCTCGGCCTCGATCGCGCGTCCTGCGCCCGCGCTCCTCGGCGCGGGCTTGAGCGCGATCAGCTCCACACGCGTCTCGCGCGGCATGCGCGCAGCGTATTCCGCAAAACCGGCGTCGATCCATGCCGGCATACGGTGTCCTACCGCCACGACGAAGAGTCTCATGGCGGCGGAATGTGTTCAGGCCGAAGCCCGCCGGCTCCCGCGGCGCGCCTTGCGCGCCGGCGGACCCCACAGCTCTTCCAGGTTGTAGTACTTGCGCACGGCGGGCTGCATGATGTGAACGACGACGGGACCCAGGTCGACCAGGATCCATTCGCCCTCGCGCTCGCCTTCCACTCCGTAGACGCGCGCGCCCGCCGCCTTCAGCTTCTCCTGGACATTGCGCGACAGCGCCTTGCCCTGGCGGGCGGAATCGGCGCTCGCGAGGATGATGCGATCGAAGAGAGCGGTCATGCGCCTTACATCCAGCACCACGATGTCGCGCCCCTTGATGTCCTCCAGCGCAGCAACCGTGGCCTTGACCAGCTTGTCGAGTCTCATCACCTATGAATAAAGACCGTTCGAACGAATATAGTCGAGAACCGCCGCGGGCAGCAAATAGCGCGGGCTGCGTCCCGCCTGCAGAATCTCGCGCAGCGCCGTCGCCGAGATATCGAGCGCCGTAAAGGGCACCACGACGATGCCGCCGGCCGGCGAGAGGTGGACCGCCAGCGGCTGCTGCATCAGGCGTGCCGTGTACTCGCGCGCGAGCGGCTGCGGCATCTTCTCCGCCCACCGCTCGACCGGGAAGCCCGGACGGTGCGCGACCGCGACGTGCGCAAGCCCGAAGAGCTCGTGCCAGCGATGCCAGGTCGCGAGCTCGAGGAAGGCGTCCGCGCCAAGCATCAGCACGAGCGCCTGCGTTGATCCGGCTTCCGCGCGCATCGACGTGAGCGTGTCGAACATGTAGCCCGGTCCCGAACGGTGAATCTCGCGATCGTCGACGCGGAAGCGCGGGTTTCCTTCCACGGCGAGCCGCGTCATGGCAAGGCGGTGCTCGCTCGAGGCGACCGGCGCGGCTCGGTGGGGCGGCGTGCCGCTCGGGAGCAGGCGCACTTCACCGAGACGGAGCGCTTCGCCGAGCTCCTCGCCCAGGCGCAGGTGCCCGTAGTGGATGGGATCGAAAGTCCCGCCGAGAATGCCGATCGGACCGGTTGACATCCGTCAACCGCTCCGGTGACCGGTGACGGGTGATGAGAGATGTGTGGCTGGCACTACCCCGACCCGCACGTTTCACGTTTCACGTTTCACGACTCGCGAGATCAGAGGACGAGGCGCCGGATATCCGAAAGCACGCTGCTCAGGAACGCGATGAAGCGCGCGCCCTGCGCCCCGTCGATGACGCGGTGATCGTACGAGATCGACAGGGGCAGCATGAGGCGGGGCGCGAAATCCTTGCCCGACCATACCGGCTTCATCGCCGACTTGCCCACTCCCAGTATCGCCACCTCGGGGGCGTTGATGATCGGAGAGAAATGGCCCCCGCCGAGCCCGCCCAGACTGGAGATCGAGAAACATCCGCCCTGGAGGCCGGTCGGGGAGATCTTCCCCGCGCGCATGCGCTCGCTCACCTCGCCCAACTCGCGCGCAAGCTCGAGCAGCCCCTTCTTGTCCACGTCGCGGATCACCGGGACGACCAGCCCGTTCGGGGTGTCCACGGCAACGCCGATGTGGAAGTACTGCTTGAGCACCAGGCTCTCGCCGTCCGGCGACAGCGACGCATTGAAATGCGGATGCTGCTTGAGCGCGACGACCACGGCCTTCAGCAGGAAGCAGAGGATGGTGAAGCGGATGCCCTGTTTCTTCGCCTCCTCGACCTGGATCTTCCGGAATTCCTCGAGCTCGGTGATGTCGGCCTCGTCATGCTGCGTGACGTGCGGAATCGTGATCCAGTTGCGGTGCAGATTGGCGCCGGAGAGCTTCTTGATGCGCGAGAGCGGCTGCGTCGTGACGGGACCGAACTTGGCGAAATCGACCTGCGGCAGCGGCGGCAGCGCGAGACCGAGGCCGCCTTCGCCGGCGCCCGGCCGCGCAAGCGCCGTCTTGACGTAATTCTGCACGTCCTCCTTGAGCACGCGCTCCTTGGGCCCGCTGCCTTTGACGCGGGTGAGGTCGACTCCCAGCTCGCGCGCGAATCTGCGAACGGAGGGGCTCGCATGGGCGCGCGCGAAGCCGCTCTCGTCGCCGGAGACCTGCGCGGCAGCCGGCGCGGTTTCCCGCTCGGCGCGAGCCGGCGCCTTGGTCTGAGGAGCGCTTGGCGGCGCACTCGGAGCCGGCGCCGGGGCGGGCGCTGCGCCCTGCGCTGGCGCTGCTGCGGCAGTCTGCTGGGCCGCGCCCCCGGCGTCGGCTGCTTCGAGGATCAGGACCAGCGAGCCTTCCGAAACCTTGTCGCCGACCTTGACCTTGATCTCCTTCACGGTACCAGCGGCGGGTGCGGGAACCTCCATCGTCGCCTTGTCCGACTCGAGCGTTACCAGTGAATCCTCGGCCTTGACGTTATCGCCCGCCTTGACGAGAACCTCGATCACCGGCACGTCCTTGAACTCGCCGATGTCGGGCACTTTCACTTCGATGACGTTGCTCATCTGAATCGAGTTGCCCGTGACCGGCCGGTCAGACGCGGGCGGGATTGGGCTTGTCCGGATCGAGGCCGTATTGCTCGATCGCCTCGGAAACCTTCCTGTGCGGCAGCGCTTCCTGATCAGCGAGCGCTTTCAGGGCCGCCACCGCTACATGGTGCCGGTCGACCTCGAAAAAACTGCGTAGTGCGCGTCGCGTATCGGATCGCCCGAAGCCGTCCGTCCCCAGCACGGTGTAGCGTCCCGGCGAAGGCAGGAAGCCGCGGATCTGATCGGCGTAGGTCTTCATGTAGTCGGTTGCAGCAATCACCGGGCCGACGCGGTCGCGCAGGCATTGCTCGACATACGGGGCGCGCGGCTCGGCCTCGGGGTGCAGCATGTTCCAGCGATTGGTCTCCACCCCGTCGCGCCGCAATTCGTTGAAGCTCGTCACGCTCCAGATGTCCGCGGACACGCCGAATTCCTTCTCCAGCAGCTCCGCGCCGGCGATAACCTCGCGCAGGATCGTGCCGCTGCCGAGGAGCTGCACTTTCGGCTGGCCCTTCCTCGCGGTCTTGCCTTCCGAGAAGAGGTACATCCCGCGCAGGATCCCCTTTTCGGCCCCTGCGGGCATCGGCGGGTGCGCGTAGTTCTCGTTCATGACCGTGATGTAGTAGTAGACGTCCTCCTGCTCCGCGTACATGCGGCGCAGGCCCTCCTGGATGATGACCGCGAGCTCGTAGGCGAAGGTCGGGTCGTATGAAACGCAGTTCGGAACGGTGGACGCCAGGACATGGCTGTGCCCGTCCTCGTGCTGCAGGCCTTCCCCGTTGAGCGTCGTCCGGCCGGCCGTGCCGCCCATGAGAAAGCCGCGCGCCCGCATGTCGCCGGCAGCCCACGTGAGGTCGCCAACCCGCTGGAAGCCGAACATCGAGTAGAAGATGTAGAACGGGATCATCTGCTGGTTGTGGGTGCTGTAGGATGTGGCCGCAGCGATCCACGAGCACATCGCGCCCGCCTCGCAGATGCCCTCCTGCAGGATCTGCCCGTTCTTGTCCTCCTTGTAATACATGAGCTGGTCGGCGTCCTGGGGCGTGTAGAGCTGGCCGACGTGGGAATAGATTCCGAGCTGCCGGAACATGCCCTCCATGCCGAAGGTGCGCGATTCGTCGGGAACGATCGGCACGACGAGCTTGCCGATGTTCTTGTCGCGAATGATGGTGTTGAGGATACGAACGAACGCCATCGTGGTGGAAATCTCGCGCCCCTCCGTGCCCTTCAGTTGCTGCTCGAAGACGGGAAGCGCAGGCACCTTGAGCGCCTCCGCCTTGCGACGCCGCGCCGGAAGATGCCCGCCCATCGCGGATACGCGCTCCCGCAGATATTTCATCTCCGGGCTGTCCTCGGGCGGCTTGTAGAAGGGAACGTCCTCGAGCTTTTCATCGGGGATCGGGACGTTGAAGCGGTCGCGGAACGCCCGGATGGAGGCGGTGCCCATCTTTTTCTGCTGGTGGGTGATGTTCTGGCCTTCGCCGGCCTCGCCCATGCCGTAGCCCTTCACCGTCTTGGCGAGGATGACGGTGGGCTGATTCTTGTGCTTCACCGCCGCCGCGTACGCCGCGTAAATCTTGTGCGGGTCGTGCCCGCCGCGGTTCAGCCGCCAGATGTCGTCGTCCGACATGTTCGTGACCATCTCGAGCAGCTCGGGATACTTGCCGAAGAAGTGCTTGCGCACGTAGGCGCCGTCGTTCGCCTTGAAGCGCTGGTACTCGCCGTCGACGCACTCCTCCATGCGCTTCAGCAGCAGGCCCTTGGTGTCGCGCAGGAAAAGGGGATCCCAGTACGAGCCCCAGATCACCTTGATGACGTTCCAGCCCGCGCCGCGAAACGCCGCTTCCAGCTCCTGGATGATCTTGCCGTTGCCGCGCACCGGGCCGTCCAGGCGCTGCAGGTTGCAGTTCACGACGAAGATGAGATTGTCGAGCTGCTCGCGCCCGGCGAGCGAGATCGCGCCGAGCGACTCGGGCTCGTCCATCTCGCCGTCGCCCATGAACGCCCAGACCTTGCGCCCCTGCGGCTCGATGATGCCGCGGTCCTTGAGATAGCGCATGAAGCGCGCCTGGTAGATCGCCATGATCGGCCCGAGCCCCATCGACACCGTGGGGAACTGCCAGAAGTCCGGCATGAGCCACGGATGGGGATAGGACGAGAGGCCCTTGCCGCCCACTTCCTGGCGGAAATTGTTGAGCTGCTCCTCGGAGATGCGGCCTTCGAGATACGCGCGGGCGTAGAAGCCGGGAGCGGAGTGTCCCTGAACGTAGACGAGGTCCCCGCCGAAGCCCTCGTTCGCCGCGCGGAAGAAGTGGTTGAAGCCGACGTCATAGAGCGTCGCGGCCGAGGCGAAGCTCGCGATATGGCCGCCGAGCTCGGAGGATTCCTTGTTGGCGCGCACCACGGTCGCCATCGCGTTCCAGCGCACGAGCGAGCGAATCCTGTGCTCGATCTCCGCATCGCCGGGCGAGCGCTCCTCCTGGGAGAGCGGGATCGTGTTCATGTACGCGGTGTTGGCGTTGTACGGGATGTAGGCGCCGGCGCGGCGCGCCTTTTCCGTCAAGCGCTCGAGGAGATAGTGCGCCCGCGCAGGACCTTCGCGCTCGAGGACTGAAGCGAGCGCTTCCAGCCACTCGTTCGTCTCTTGAGGATCAACGTCGGGCTGTATGTCTCTCAGGTCCATAGCGGGCACCTCCGCGCATCGTTGGGACTGGCTGCCGGCGAGAATTTTCCTCCGGCAATCAAGTACTGACGACACCTCGCGTTGGGGCGGCCATTATAGCACCCGGAAATTGGCGCTTTTACGCGGTAATTTAATGGGATACCCCCGCTTTCGCCGCGTGGCCGCTACCGGCACTGGAATCGCCTTGCCTCGACCAGGAGTTTATCGGCGCTGCGCCCGAGAACCTACTAGCGACCGTCGAATTTTGGCGCACGCTTCTCCAGAAACGCAGCCATGCCTTCCTTTCGATCGGTGCTCGCGAAACTTCGGCCGAAGAGTTCTGTTTCGAGTGCCAGGCCCGCGGCGAGTTCCAGGTCGGCGCCCCGCCGCACCGCTTCCTTGGTGCAGCGCACGGCGATGGGGCCCTTGCCGGCAATGAGGCGCGCCACTTCAAGGCCCCTCTGCATGAGCTCGGCCGCGGGGCACACCGCGGTGACGAGGCCGATGCACAGAGACTCCTCGGCGTGGACCCGGCGGCCGGTCGTCAGCAGCTCGAGCGCCCGGGCCGAGCCGATTCTCCTCGGGAGCCGCTGCGTGGCGCCGAAGCCTGCGCAAATGCCCAGGTTGACTTCGGGTTGCCCGAAGACCGCGCGCTCCGAGGCGATGATCCAGTCGCAGGCGAGCGCAAGCTCGCAGCCGCCTCCCAGGCAGTAGCCGTTGACGAGCGCGATCACCGGCACCGGTACCGCTTCGAGGAGGGCGAAAGCGCGCGAGCCGCGGCTCGAGAACGCGGCGCCTTCCTCCGGAGTGAAGTTGCGCATCACCGCGATGTCGGCGCCCGCGACGAAGGCTTTCTCGCCTGCCCCCGTGACGAGCGCCGCACGCGCGGCAGCATCGCGCGCGATCTGCTCGGCCGCCGTACCGATCTCGTCAAGCGTGGTCGAGTCGAGCGCGTTGAGCGCTTTCGGCCGGTTGACCGTGAGGAGGTAGATCCCCGGCTCGGGCTCCTCGAGCAGGATGTTGCTAAAGGCCATGATTATTCAAATCTCACCTTGTATTTCTTGGCGGCCTTGGCGTCTTGGCGGTTCAAAACTGTTCTGCTTGGCGGCCTTGGCGTCTTGGCGGTTCAAATCTTTTCCGCTTGGCGGCTTTGGCGTCTTGGCGGTTCAATTTCTCACTTCGGCGCCATCCGCACCGCGCCGTCGAGCCGGATCACCTCGCCGTTCAACATCGTGTTCGTGATGATGTGCTCCACGAGCGCCGCATATTCGTCGGGCCGCCCGAGCCGCGGCGGAAACGGAATCTGTGCGGCGAGCGAGCGCTGCAGCTCCTCGGTGAATGATCCCACCATCGGGGTCTCGAAGATTCCGGGTGCAATGGTCATCACACGAATGCCGAAGCGCGCAAGCTCGCGCGCCGCGGGCAAGGTGAGCCCCACGACGCCCGCCTTCGACGCGCTATAGGCGACCTGGCCGATCTGTCCCTCGTAGGCCGCGACCGATGCGGTGTTTACGATGATGCCGCGCTCGCCTTCGCGGTCGGGCGTGTTGCCGGCCATCGCCTGCGCCGCAAGCCGCAGCACGTTGAAGGTTCCGACGAGATTGATCTCTATCGCGCGGCGAAAGCTCCCGAGCCCGTGCGGTCCGTTCCTGCCGATAACGCGCTCGCCCGGAGCGATTCCGGCACAGCTGACCGCGCCGTGGAGCGCGCCGAACTGCGCGCGGGCAGTACCGATCGCGCGCTCGAGCTCTCCTTCGTCGGTCACGTCGGCCGCCAAGAAGAGCGCGGCAGGACCGATCTCGCGCGCGAACCTCGAGCCCTGCTCGGCGTTCACATCGCAGATCGCGACCTTGCCGCCCGCCCGCGCCAGCCGGCGGGCCGTCGCCGCGCCGAGGCCGGATGCGCCGCCGGTGACAAAGAAGGCCTTGCCCGCTATCTCCACGCCGAGAAACCGTGGGGGGTCAATGATGCACGATGAATGGGAGCGCGCCGGCCGGACGCATTGCTAGTGCCGTTCCAACTTGTTGTCCCGAATCCACGATAGCCATATATCGACAGCTCCCGCTTTGTCTGAACAAGTTGGAACGGCACTAGCGCGCCGCTTCATCGCCCGGCCGCGCCTTTTGCCGGTCTCCGGTGGGTGGCGAGGCTCGCCCGCGCGCCGGTTTCGCGCCGGCCTGGACCTTCACGTAGGCCCCGGGCGCGTCCTCGATCACTTTGAGCTTGCCCGCGCCGGGCACGCGCGCCGGCACCCGCCCGCCCCCGTGCGCCGCAACCCACTTGCCCCAGTCCGTCCACCAGGATCCGGCGTCATGGGTCGCTCCGCTCAGCCAGTCATCAGGATCTTCGATCAGCCTGCCGTTGGTCCAGTAGCCGTACTTGTTTGCCGCCGGGGGATTGATGATGCCGGCGATGTGCCCCGAGCCGCCGAGCACAAACCGCACAGGCCCCTTGAGCAGGCAGGCGCCCGCGTAAGTCGAGCGCCACGGGGCGATGTGATCCTCGATGGTCGAGATGAAATAAGCGGGCGTGCGAATGCGCCCGAGGTCGATCGGCACACCGTCGAGCACGATCCCGCCCGGGTTGGGCAGCAGATTGCGCAGGTACATATTGCGAAGATAGAAGCTGTGCATCGCCGCGGGCATGCGCGTCGAGTCCGAGTTCCAGTAGAGGAGATCGAACGGGAATGGGTCGCGCCCCAGCAGATAGTTGTTGACCACGAAGGTCCAGATAAGATCATTCGCCCGCAGCATATTGAAGGTCGTTGCCATCTCGGAGCCCTCGAGATAGCCGCGGCGCTTCATGCGCTTCTCGAGCGCGTCGAGCTGCTTCTCGTCGATGAAGACCTCGAGCTCGCCCGCCTCGGCAAAATCGATCATCGTCACGAAGAAGGTCGCCGAGGCGATGCGCCGGTCGTCCTTGGCCGCCAGGTAAGCGAGCACGCAGGCAAGCAGGGTTCCGCCCAGGCAGTATCCGATCACGTTGACTTCGCGCTCTCCGGTCGCGCGCTCGACCGCGTCGAGCGCCTCGAGCGCACCCTCGCGCAGATAGTCCTCGAAGCTCTTGTGCGCGAGCCGCTCGTCCGGGTTGACCCATGAGATAACAAAGACGGTGTGGCCCTGCTCGACCGCCCACCGGATGAACGAATTGTTCTCGCGCAGATCGAGGATGTAATACTTGTTGATCCACGGGGGGATGATCAGCAACGGCCGGCGATGGACCTCCGCGGTTGCCGGCTCGTACTGGATGAGCTGCAGCAGCTTGTTCTGGTAGACCACCTTGCCCGGCGTCGTCGCGATGTTGAGGCCGAGCTTGAATGCGTTCTCGTCGGTCATCTTGAGCCTCACCTGCTCGCCGTTCCCGCGCGAAAGGTCGTCGAGCAGGTTGGTGAGGCCCTTGACGAGATTCCTGCCCCCGGTCGCGACCGTCTCGCGCATCACCTCGGGATTCGTCAGCACGAAATTGCTCGGCGAGAGCGCGTCGATGTACTGGCGCGTGTAGAAGTCGACTTTTTTCGCGGACTTGGGATCGAGCCCCTCGATACCCGCGACCGCCCGGTGCAGGTGCTTCGCGGCAATGAGGTAGGACTGTTTGATGTAGTCGTAGAGGAAGTTTCTCTCCCAGTCCTCGTGCTTGAACCGGCGGTCGCTCTTGTGGGGCTGGGCTACAGGCTTCGCGTCGTGGCCCATGAACTTCAGCCACGAGCTTTGCATGAGCGACACGTAGTCCTGCCACAGCCGCACCTGCACCTCGGCCAGCTTGAACGGATCGGCGAGCAGCCTCGCCCACGCGTCAAAGAACGCCTGCGCGACCCCCAGCTCGTCCGCCATGCCCAGCGCGCCGCCGGGCGGCCGCCGCTGGCCGTACTGGGTCAAGAGCTCGGCACTCTTGCGCGCGACGTCCGCATAGAGCCGGGCGAGCTCGGCCGGGTCGTAGCGTTGATGCGGTGTCTGGCGTTGTGCGGTCATTTGGGCAGCAATTCTGCCGCAGCACTCCGCCGCGGACAAACATTGGGCCTGCGAGATCCCGTGCAATCGCGCCTGCGACGCATAAGCACGCTGACGCATTGGGCGTCGAAGACGGGCCCTCGGTCCACCCACGAAGAACGCGGGTGCCCGTGCGCGGGGGGCTTCTCGCGAATATTCGCGTGGCGTCGACGCCAGGCAGCGCACACTCTGTACGCGCGCCGCGGTCCGTGGGCCTGGTCGAGTGCCTGCTTAAACCGCGCCGCCCCTGAGAACAAAGCGGCTGGCAGTCGGCCCAGGGTGTTCGCATCTGCAGCTTTTTCGTAAGTGCTTGCCAAACCGACGGCGTCCGGTGGGTTCATCGGTACTATTGACGTTAACGTAAAGGTCATATAGCCTGACG
>Ga0256867_10000018_pt1 | contig 60482 bp, 60 predicted proteins | sample RVTome_15_FD_185939 | JGI IMG/M metagenome (GOLD analysis project Ga0256867, IMG submission 185939) | Soil microbial communities from uranium-contaminated site in the Upper Colorado River Basin, Wyoming, United States - RVT150D86 (HiSeq) ... | reverse complement strand
TTTCACCTGCAACCGAAAGTGATTGAAACCACCGCTATCGACTGAGCCGTCCCTACCTGGAGCGGGTGGCGAACGCCTGTTCACGGGACTCGGCTTTCGCAATCGGGGCGTCGTGAAAACCGTTCTGTGAGGATCTATGCCGTCTGTGGCGCCACAAATCTTCACAGAACGGTCCGTGAAATCCGGCTATAACCTCCACGACGGGGTGGTTCGCATCACCTCGGTCACGGTGAATGTTCGGTGTTTTAACCGGTCGTTTACAGATTTCAGATCAATGTGAGCTTGCCTTGCGCCCCGCAGCGACAGACCCGTCAACTCAGTCACCTGGAGGAATCAAGACCATGCGCTCGACTCGCAGATTGGCATCCCTGGTTGCCCTGCCTTTGGTGCTCCTGTCATTACCGGCCTTGGCTCAGGAGGTGCCACCGGACCAGCTAAGTGTCAGCGCCCCGTACCCGCGGGTGGCGGTCGAGGCCGGTGACCAGGCGAGCTTCGACCTGACCATCACCGCCCCGGAGCCGACCGAAGTGGCCCTGGCGGCGACCGGGCTGCCCGATGGATGGTTGGGCACCTTCCGTGGGGGCGGTTTCGAGGTGGATGGGGTCACCGCGGGGCCCACCGCACCCGAAGTCAGCTTCGACGTGACCGTGCCGGTAGACGCCACCGAAGGAACCTACGACCTGGAGGTCACCGCCACCGGTGGCGGAGGCAGCACCGAGCTCGCCCTCCAGGTGAGGGTGTCGGCCCAAGCGGGGGGAGAGGTGACCCTGACTCCCGACTTCCCGGGACTACGGACGCCGGCAGGCGAGGCGGCCACCTTCAGTGTCGAGTTGCGCAACGACACGCCGTCCGATCTCCAGTTCGAGCTCGACTCGGCGGGACCTGCCGGCTGGGAGGTCACCGCGCAGCCATCCACCGAGGCTCAGGCGTCGACGATCCAAGTGGACTCGGGATCAACTGCGACGATCAACGTGTCTGCCACCTCCCCGGTGAGGGCGGAGTCCGGCCAATACCGCATCTCGGTGCAGGCAACGGCTCCCGAGGTCGACGTGAGCGCGGAGATGATCGTCGAGATCGTCGGATCCTTCTCCCTCGACCTCACCACTGTCGATCAACGGCTCAGCACCGATGTGAGCGCCGACGGCTCGAGCGACCTCGAGTTGGTGGTCACCAACACCGGGACGGCCCCGATCCAGGGGATCGAGATGTCCTCTACTCCACCAAGCGGATGGGATGTCACCTTCGCCGAGCCGGGTATCGCCGAGTTGGGCGCCGGCCAGTCGGTCAACGTGTTGGCCACCATCACGCCGTCCGACCAGGCCATAGCCGGGGACTATGTGATCGCCTTCTCCGCAGTGAGCGAGCAGGCGAGAAGTGAGGTCGACATACGAACGACGGTGAACCCCTCGGCTCTCTGGGGGTTCGTGGGCATAGGGCTCATCGCCCTCACTCTCGCCGGGCTGGCCTTGGTGTTCCGGCGCTTCGGTCGGAGATGACCGTGGCCAGCGCCATTCGCGTCATGGGGCTGACCAAGCGTTACGACGACGTGGCAGTCGTCGACGGGCTCGACCTCGACATCGCGCCTGGCGAGGTCTTCGGCCTGCTCGGCCCCAACGGAGCGGGGAAGACGACCACGATCCTCATGCTCCTCGGTCTCACCGAGCCCACGTCGGGCTCGATGGAGGTGCTTGGGCTCGACCCGAGGCGTCACCCGCTCGAGGTGAAGCGGAGAGTGGGGTACATGCCGGATGCGGTGGGCTTCTACGACGACCTCACCGGCAGACAGAACCTGCGTTTCACCGCGCGGCTCAATCAGATCGAAGACGGCGAGGCGCGGATCGGCAGTCTCCTCGGTGAGGTCGGGCTGGCGGAGGCTGCCGACCAGCCGGCCGGCCAGTACTCCCGGGGCATGAAACAGCGTCTCGGGCTGGCCGACGCGCTCATCAAGGATCCTTCGATCCTCATCCTCGACGAGCCGACGACGGCGATCGACCCCGAAGGCGTCGCCGACATCCTCGATCTGATCCGTCACCTGTCGGTGGAACAGGGGGTGACCATCCTCCTCTCGAGCCATCTCCTCAATCAGGTCCAGGCCGTCTGTGACCGGGTGGCGATCTTCGTCCAGGGGGCGATCGTCGCCCTGGGCCGGCCCCATGAGCTAGCAGCCCGACAGGTCGGCCACGCCAAGGTGGAGTTCCGCTTTGCCTCCAATTTCGACGATGCCCTTCGTCGTCTCGAAGATCTCGACAACGTCGAGGACGTGACTCACGGGCGAGTCCCGGGATCGTGGATCGCCACCATGGACGTGGGGACGTTGCCCCAGACGGTGAGCCGGCTGGTCTCGGCAGGGTCTGAGATCACCGGCGTCCATCGGGTCGACGAAGACCTCGACGCTATCTATCGCAGGTACTTCGAGGGCAAAGAGGTGTTGACGTGACCGCCACCGATGCCGCTCGAAGGGGCGCCGCCCGCCCCGAGGTTGGTCGAGGCGGATGGTGGGTGGTCGCCACCAAGGAGCTGGCCGACCATCTCTTTTCGGGCCGCTTCATCGTCTTGCTGGCGGTGCTCGCCATCGCCACCGCGGCTGCGGTGTTCGCCGCTTCAGGGGGGATTCGGGAGGTCGCCTCCGACGCCGACGAGATCACTGCCCTCTTCCTCAAGCTGTTCACCGTTACCACCGATCCGGTGCCATTCCCCCTGATCATCTTCGTCAGCTTTCTCGCGCCGCTGCTCGGGATCATGTTCGGATTCGACACAGTCAACGGTGAACGGGCCCAGGGGACGCTTCCCCGGCTTCTCTCCCAGCCGATCCATCGCGACGAGGTGATCTTGGGCAAGTTCGTCGCCGGAATCTCGGTGATCGCCCTCATGCTCACCGCATTGGTGGTGTTCGTCGCCGGCATCGGCATATTCCGCCTGGGAGTGACCCCGACGGTGCCGGAGATCTCCCGGCTCCTGGTGTGGCTGGTGTTCGCGGTGGTCTACGTCGCCTTTTGGCAAGCCTTGGCCACGCTCGTCTCGGTGAGGACCACCCGTGCCTCGACCTCCGCGCTCATCCCCATCGGAGTGTGGCTGGTGCTCGCCCTGTTCGGCAGCTTCATCTTCGGGGCACTAGCCGATGTGATCTCCCCCGACGACGGGACCCAGGCGGCGCTGTTGGACAACCTGCGGACCGAGCACGTCATCTCCCAAGCGTCACCCATCGTCCTGTTCCAAGAGGGCTCCACCGTGCTCCTGGACCCCGAGGTCCGTTCGACCGGCCTGCTCACCCTCGAGCAGGTCGACCGGGCGATCATCTCCGAGCTCAACCTCGTCCAGAGCCTCGGCGTGGTGTGGCCCCAGATGGTCGTCCTTGTGGCGATGACGGCCGCCCTGTTCGCCCTGGCCTATGTCTCGTTCATGCGCCAGGAAGTGAGAGCCTGAGTCACCGCCACAGAGCTCCGGGGAGCTGAGAGTTCGGCCCCGGTCGAACGACGAGCCCCGAAACCATGGATTACGCGTGCCGCTCGGCGGGTATCCTCATCATCGGCGGTGACGACGGAGTTCGCTGATTAGCACCTTCCTCGGATTGACCGGGGTCATCATCCTCATACTGGCCAACGCGTTCTTCGTGGCGGGCGAGTTCGCCATCGTCGCGGTGGAGCGGAGCCAGGTCGAGGTGCGCGCCCGGGAGGGCGACCGGGCCGCCAAGAGAATCCTCCAATCTCTTCGCCATCTCTCCTTCGAGCTGTCCGGGGCTCAGCTGGGGATCACGGTCACCTCCCTGATCCTGGGGGCTATCGCTGAGCCCACCATCGCCGTCATCCTCGACCCCCTGATCGCGGAGGTGCCATTCCTGCCGGAAGGGTCGGTTCTCGCGGTCTCCATCGTGGTCGCGTTCATCCTGGCCACGACGGCGCAAATGGTCTTCGGGGAGCTGGTCCCCAAGAACCTGGCCATAGCCCGGCCCTACCGGTCCGCGGTCCTGTTCGCCATCCCGATGCAGATGGTCAATCGGGCGCTTCGTCGTCTCATCCTGTTCTTGAACAGCTCGGCTGATTGGACCGTCCGCAGGCTCGGCATCGAGCCGCGTGCCGACCTCGCCGGGGTGCGATCGATGGAGGAGCTCGAGCTGATGATCCGGTCGTCGGGTGAGGAAGGGCGTCTCGACGACGAGGAGCTGGAATTGCTCACCAGGGCAATCACCTTCACCGAGAAGATGGCAGCCGAGGCGATGGTCCCCCGGGTCAACGTCATCGCCCTCAATCGGCATCAGCCGATCTCCGAGCTCAGACAGTTGGCCACCTCCACCGGGCATTCCCGGTTCCCGGTCTACGGTGAGGACCTCGACGAGGTCGTCGGGATCGTCCATGTCAAGGACACGATCGGGATCCCCACCTCACAACGCGCCCTCACGTCGGTGGATGCGATCGCCAAGACCGGTCTTCGGGTCCCGGAGGCGAGCAGGCTGGAGCACCTCCTCACCGAGCTCCAAGCCCAGGGCCAGGGGATGGCGGTTGTGATCGACGAGTACGGGGGGACGGCGGGCATCATCACCATCGAAGACCTCCTCGAGGAGATCTTCGGTGAGATCGAGGACGAGTACGACGAGGCCGCCGAGACGTCGCAATACCCAGATCAGGAGGCGGAAATCCTATCGGGCCTGTTGCACCGTCACGACGTCGAGGAGCTCATCGGGTTCGAATGGCCCGAAGGGCACTACGAGACGTTGGGCGGGTTCCTGGTGGCGACGCTCGGACGATTTCCCGAGCCGGGTGATCGCGTGCACGTCAACGGGGTCACCTTCGAGGTGCTGGCGATGAACGGTTATCGGGTCGACCAGGTCAGAGTGGTTGGCATCACGCTGCCGGGAGCCGACCAATCGTGAGCTGGACTCCTCTGGTGTGGATGGTCCTCCTTCTCCTGGCCAACGGTTTCTTCGTGGCGGCGGAGTTCGCCTACATCACGGCGAGACGGAACGTCCTCGAGGCGACTCCGGGCCGGACCGCCCGGGCCGCGGTCAGGCTCAACCGTGATCTCTCGTTGAGTCTCACCGCCTCCCAGTTGGGCATCACCATGGCATCCCTGGCATTGGGTGCCGTCTCCGAGCCGGCGATGGCATCGATCCTGGAGCGCGGTCTGGGCTTTATCCCCATCCCCGAAGGCGTGATCCACGGCATCGCCTTGATCATCGCGCTACTCATCGTCGTCTTCCTCCACATGGTGGTCGGGGAGATGGCGCCGAAGAACATCGCGATCTCGAACCCGGAGCGGTCGGCAACGACTCTCGCCCTGCCTTTCCGCGCCTTCGTGACGGTGTTTCGACCGCTGATCGTGGCCCTCAACGCTCTGGCGAACGGTGTGCTCAAGCTGTTCAGAGTTAGACCTGCCGACGCCCTCGAGGCCGGTCATTCGGCGGAGGATCTCGCAGTGATCATCGCCGCCGGGCGACAGGAGGGGGTCATCGCCGACTTTGCCCATCGTCTGCTGACCGGGGCGATCATCTTTGGTGACCTCGACGCCTCCGAGGTCATGATCCCCCGCCCCGACGTCGACTCGATGTCCGCCGACACCACGGTGGCGGCGATCGAGGAGGTCATGAGGTCCACCGGCCACTCCAGGATCCCTATACACGATGGCGACCTCGACAATGTGATCGGGTTCGTGCACGTCAAGGACCTGATGGGAGTCGATGACGAGGAGCGCGAGGCCACCATCGGCGCGGAGCTGATACGGCCGCCGTTGTTCGTACCCGAGTCGGCCCACATCCAGGCGGTCCTCGACGAAATGAGACGGACCCGGATCCACTTCGCCATCGTCGTCGACGAGCATGGCTCGACCGCCGGGATCGTCACGATGGAGGACATTGCCGAAGAGCTCGTCGGTGAGATCCGTGATGAGCACGACCGCAGAGAGCGAAAGCTGACCGTAACCCAGGGCGGGGTGATCATCGCCGACGCCTCGGTGCGGCCCGATCAGCTCGCGCAGCACGGGGTGAATCTGCCCGACGGTGACTACGAGACGATCGGAGGCCTGATCATGGATCGGCTCGGCCGGCTCCCCGCCGTGGGCGACACCGTCGAGGAGGAAGGCTGGCGGCTACGGGTGGTCAGCACCGATGGTCGCCGAGTCCGGAGGGTGGAGTTGACACCCGGTGGGGAGACCAGCCGCGCGTAGACCGCGGTGTCAGGCGGTCGAGGCGCCCTTCGCTATCAGGACATCGCACGGGGCGTTCTCGAGCGAGCGCATGCTCGTCGACCCAAGCACTGCCGCCCTAATCCTCCCCCGACCCCGGCTCCCCAGTACCAGGACCACCGCACCGGACTCCGCACAGTGGTCGGCGAGCTCATCGGCCGGGTAGCCGTTCAGCTCCACGGTGGTGACGTCGAGGTCTGTGGACTCGATGCTCGGATTGATCTTTTCCCACACCTCTTGATGCTGCTGACTGGCGATGTCACGAGTGCTCATGGTGACCCCACCCTTGAGATGGAGGGTTGCCGGAGTCACGTCGGCGCAATGTACGACATGAAGTGGTGCGCCCCGCAATCGGGCCTGCTCCATGCCGGCCTCGACCGCCGCCAGGCTCTGGGGGCTTCCGTCGACCCCCACCACCACGGGGGCCGGATTGGCCGCACTCACGGTCGAGTCACAAGTTGGGCCGATGGCGGCCGGGCGGGGGAGACACCATCTCCAACTTGGTGTTGTCCACCTCCCAGGTCAGGGCGGTTTTCACCGAGACAACCCCGTCGACGCGCTTGGCCAGGTCTTCGAGCAGGGTGGCGTCGCTCTTGGTCTCGAGACGGCCGGAGAGGGTGACGTTGCCCTCGTCGGAGGAGACCTCGACCCGCTTCGGGTCGATCCAGAGGACCTTGCCCATGACGTGCTCTCTGATCTCTTTGAGGACGTCGGCATCGGGCCTGGCAAAAGCCCTCAATATGTCGGAACGGCTGACGATCCCCAAGAGTTTGGACTGGTCGTCGACGATGGGAATGCGCTTGATCCCGGCCTTGCGCATCACCCGCGCCGCTTCTGCGTGGTCGGCGTCAGGGCCCAGGGTCACCACGTCGGCGGTCATCACGTCGGCGACATGGCGCTCGGTGCTGGGGAACCCTTCTTCGGAGCTGAACCACCTGAGGAGTCGTGCTCTCTTCGTCGCGCGCCGATCGGACTCGGTCTTGACGAAGTCGGCTTCGGTGATCACCCCGTCGAGGGCGCCGTCGTCATCGGTGACGACCAGACCGCTGACTCCGGCGTCGATCATCCTTCGGGCTGCTTCCTTCAGCGACGCATCACGGCCGATTGTGATCACGTCCGTCGTCATCAAGTGTCCAACCTTCATCGACGCGCTTCCTTTCGTGTGCGGGTGCACCAACCCGATGGTCGGGCATCACCCCGGTTTTGCCCAGGTGCGGAGGTCCCGACCTAGGAGGCCCATGTGCTCATCGTCGATCGGCACAATCCTGGCAGATCCCGGTGACGACGAGATCGATGTTATTGGCGTCGAAGGCATGGTGGTCGCCGAGATGAGAGCGGATCTGGTCGACCAACTCCCCTTCGTGATGGTCGACCGAGCCGCATCGGTGGCACACCATGTGGAAATGATCGTCGGGATGCGCGATCTCCCATCGTGCCGAGCCATCGATCCCGAGATGTGACTCCCGGACCAGGTCGAGATCCTCGAACAAGGTCAGGGCGCGGTATATAGAGGAGATGTTGACCGTGGGGTCTGCCTGGTTCACCAGATCGGCGATCTGCTCGGCCGTCAGGTGCCCGCCGGCGGAGCGCAAAACCGACCACACCAGCCAACGGGGGCTGGTGAGGCGGTATCCGTGGTCCCTGAGGACCACCCCGAGCTCGGAGACGCTCGACTCCATCGTCCGCATGGTACGACGTGGCCCTCTCTGATGCGACCGTCTTTCTGTTGCGAATCGTTCGCAACAGACTGGTAACATCGTGGCATGCACGCCCCAGACGGCTTTCTCAGCGCCGGCGCCGCGGTGGCCACCGGGGCGGTGAGTGTGGGCACACTCAGCCTCGCCCTTCGCCAGGCGAGAGACCGGCTGAGGGAGAAGGCGATCCCGCTGGCCGGGATCACGGCCGCCTTTGTATTCGCCGCCCAGATGTTCAACTTTCCGGTGGCAGCGGGGACGACCGGTCACCTCCTCGGCGGCGCGCTCGCTGCCATTCTCCTCGGCCCGTCGGTGGGAGTGATAGTCGTGACCGTGGTCGTGGCGGTACAGGCTCTGGCGTTTGCCGACGGTGGTCTGACCGCCCTCGGCTACAACGTGTTGAACATGGCGATCGTCCCCGCCTACGGCGGTTACGCCGCCTTCCGACTCTTCCGCAGGCTCTTGCCGGCGTCGGGCGGCGGAGTGATGGGAGCCGCAGCTCTCGCAGGTTGGGCCTCGGTGGTGATGAGCGCCATGGCCTTCTCCGTCGAATGGCTGTTTGGCGCCAGTGCTCCGGTCCCTTTCGACACCGTCTTCCTGGCCATGGTCGGCGTGCACGTCTTCATCGGGATAGGTGAAGGGGTGATCGGCGCGATGGCCATCGGGGCGGTTCTCTCGCTCCGGCCCGACTTGGTCCATGGTGCCGCCGACCTCGATCGGTCTCGCATCGGCGAGCGGAGACGAGTCAAGGCGCGCACTCTCCTGATCGGCGGGGTGCTGGTGGCACTGGTCTTCGCCGCCGGGGTGAGCCAGTTCGCGGTGGAGGCTCCCGATGGGCTCGAGTGGGTGGCCGAGGACACCGGTTTCGCCCCATCCGCCGAAGAGCACGCTCTTGGTGCGGGCATCTTCGCCGATTACGCCACGGCGGGTGTCTCCAACGAGCGGGTGAGTCTCGCTGTGGCCGGGGTGGTGGGGACGCTGGTCACTCTCGCGGTCGGGGCCGGTGTGCTCCTTGCGATTCGCGAGCGGCGGGGCCGCGATCCGGCTGTGACCTGAGCCGTGGGCGTCGGCCACACCCACGTCCTGTACGTCCACGAGCACAGCCCGATTCACGCTCTTGCACCGGAGGCCAAGATCGCGGGAGCCGTCGGGGTGGTGGCCGCGGCGGCACTGACCCCGCGTCAGGCGGTCTGGGCATTCGCCCTCTATGCGCTGGTGGTGGCTTCGATCGTGGCCGTCTCCCGGGTTCCGCCCCGCTTTCTCGCCATCCGCCTCCTTGCCCTGGTCCCCTTTGTCCTCTTCGCCCTCGTCATCCCCTTCGTGGCGTCTGGTGAGACCATCGACGTATTGGGGGTGCCCTTGTCCCTGGAGGGGCTTTGGGGCTCGTGGAACATCCTGATCAAGGCTCTCATCGGGGGCAGTGTCAGCATCGTTCTGACCGCCACCACCGAGGTACCCGAGATCATCAGGGGTTTGGGCCTGCTCCGGGTGCCGGTGCTGATGACTTCGATCGCAACATTCATGATCCGTTACCTCGAGTTGACGGTGGACGAGTTGAGACGGATGAGACTGGCCATGACCGCACGTGGCTATGACCCCAGCTGGCTCGCTCAGGCACGGCCGATCGCCAGCGCGGCCGGTGCGCTGTTCGTCCGGTCCTACGAACGTGGTGAGCGGGTCCACGATGCGATGCTCTCCCGAGGGTTCACCGGCGTGATGCCGGGCTTTGGTCACCGATCAGCCACTCGGGCCGAGTGGGCGCAGGTCGCTCTGGTGGTCTCGATCTGTGTGCTCACCGCCACGGTGGCCCTGGTGGTCACTTGAGCGCCGGGATCGTCGTAACGGCCGTGGAGTTCACCTATCCGGACGGGCAGGTCGCCCTGAGGGGAGTAGACCTCTCGGTGGATCCGGAGGAGAGAGTGGCCCTGCTGGGGCCGAATGGCGCCGGGAAGACCACCCTCGCCCTCCACCTCAACGGGATCCTCACCCCATCGTCCGGCTCTATCTCCGTTGGCGGTCGCCCGGTGAATGAGACGAATCTCCCCGAGATCAGACGTCGGGTCGGGCTGGTCTTCCAGGACTCCAACGACCAGCTGTTCATGCCAAGTGTCTGGGAGGACGTTGCCTTCGGGCCGGCCAACCTGGGACTAACCGGGGAAGAGCTGGGTGAACGGGTGCGTGCTGCGCTGACGGCGGTCGACGGATCCGAGTTCGCCGCCAGACCGCCGCACCATCTCAGCGGGGGGGAGAAGCGTCGGGCGGCACTCGCCACCGTGCTCGCCATGGAGCCAGAGGTGCTGGTTTTCGACGAGCCCTCCGCGGGTCTCGACCCCAGTGGCCGACGTGAGCTGATCTCCACGCTGCAGGTCCAGCCCATCACCCAGATCGTCATCACCCACGATCTTCCCCTGGCCCTCGAGCTCTGCCCCAGGGCCATCATCATGCGAGACGGCGGTGTGGTGGCGGACGGCTCGACTGCGTCATTGCTCGCCGATCAGGAGATGCTCTCGGCCAATCGTCTCGAGCTTCCCTACGGTTTCAGCCTCGACCCGAGCTGACCCGACCGATTGTCTCGGACAGGGTCTCGAGTCTCTCCGGCTCGGGCCTGGTGATCGGCTTCCAGGCGAGCAGGAATGCCACGACGACCACGAACCCGGCTTCGACGGTCAGGGTGCGTGACGACAGCTCGCAGGAGCCGTGGTCCCGCTCACTCGCGGGCTCGGCGTCGAGAAGCAGGACCTTCCATGGGGGAGGACATTCGACCCTGACCCGGGTGAGACCGCCCGAATCGGTGGTCTCCCAACGATTGGTGGCGTGTTCGTAGGAGGTGAAGGCCAGCGAGTAGACCAAGCCCCCCGCAGCCAAGAGGATGACCCACGCGGTCGACTTCGCCATCGAAGGGGAGGTTATCGCCACTCCAGGGAATACGAGGGAGTGGGTTACTCCCCTTCCTCCCCCGGTGCCGACCTCGCCGGCGGGCGCACGCGAAGCGCCGCCCTCAACTCCGCGGCGTTGATCGGCTTGAGGACCGATGCGTCGGCCCCGGCTCTCCTCGCCAGGAACTCGTCGGCTTCGCGATCGAGGAGCAGCACGGTTCGGGGCCGGTCGACCTCCGAGATCTCCTGCCTGATGGAGCGGACCACGGCCATCCCACCTTTCGAGCCCACCTGCATGTCGACGATCACCGCATCGACTCGAGACTCGTCGAGTCGGGCGGTCACCGTCCTGGGATCGCTGATCTCTTCGATCTGCCACGAGCCGACCGAGAGCGCGGAACGCACCTCGTTGGTGACCCATGTGCCGTCGGCGACGACGAGAACGGTTGGCATCGCCTGGGACGTTAACGCAGCCCCGTCTCCAGTCGTTCTGTGAGTGAAAGCTACTGGCAACCGGGACTTCTCGGTTGCTCTGTGGGTGAGACCACCGCCGGTAAACGCGCCTTGCCACTCACAGAAACGTAGGAAACGCCCCACTTCTAACCTCCCGACGTGCGTCGTCTCCGTCTCCTCGTGGTCCTGGCCGGGCTCGCCCTCGTCGGATGTGCTCAGCCCGCCGGGGGCGGGATCGATCTCATAGACGTCAGCGGGCCCCTCGACGCCTCGGCGCTCGACTTCATCTCCGACTCGATCGAGGAGGCGGCCGATATCGGCCAGGAGCTGTCGGTGGTGCAACTCAATTCCAGGGCGGTGCTCGACCGTGAGGCCTTCGATCGTCTGGCCGCCCTCGTCGAGTCGCCTCCCCTCCCGGTGGCGGTCTGGGTGGGTCCCGCTCCGGCCGCCGCCTACGGTGCCGCTGCCCGCCTTCCCGAGTTGGCGAGCCACGCCGCCATCGCCCCGCTCGGATCGGAGCTGGGGCACTTCGAGCCGGCCATCCTGGGGGAGGACACCGGACGTTCCGCCGAGGTGATCACCGCAGAGGAGAGCGGACTCGATCTCCAGCCGGGGTTCAGGCAGTATCTCCAGGGCCTCGACGGTGTGACCTTCGAGACCCGCTCGGGCCCGGTCACCGTGTCGACGATCCGGGAGGTCGATGGCGGGGTGACCACCAGGGACGTGACGTTCCGCAAGCCCGGGCCGGCCACCCGGTTCTTCCGGCTGGCGGTTGCACCCGAAGCCACCTTTTTCTTCCTGTCGATCGGGCTGACCGTCGCTGTGTTCGAGTTCTACGCCCTTGGCCCGGGAGTGGCGGCAGGAGTCGCCTCCGTCTCGCTGATACTGGCCGGATGGGGACTGGTGACCCTACCGGTCCGGTGGTGGGCGGTGGTTCTGGTCGCGCTGGGCTTCTTGCTGCTGGTCACAGCACACCAACGGGGCGGCATTCATGCTTTGACCCTGGTAGGGGCGGCTCTGCTCCAATTGTCCGGGATGTTCCTCATCGACGGAGGGGGCCAGATCGATCCCAGTTGGTGGCTGGTCCTGGCATCGGTGCTCGGCGTCCTCTTCTTCTTCCTCCTCGCCATGCCCACGGTGCAGCGGGCTCGCCTCTCCACGACGACGATCGGGCGTGATTCGTTGGTAGGGGAAACCGGGCTGGCTCTCGTCGACTTCGACCCCGACGGCATGGTCGAGGTGCTTGGGGCGCGATGGAGAGCCACCGCGCACCGTGAGGCGGGCATCGCCAAGGGTGACCGAATCGAGGTGACCGGGGTGGACGGTTTGTACCTCGAAGTCGGCCCCGAGACGACAAGGCGCGAAACATAAGCAGAGGAACTGCCAGATTCTCCCTTGCTACCGCACGACAGATTCTGTAGCTTCGGCCCGGTTGTCGCAAGCAAGCGGGAGGATATGAGGTTGTCCCACTCAGACGAATGGCAGCTGGAAGCGCTTTGTCGTGGGAATCATGCCTATCTCTTCTTTCCCCCCTCGACCTTCGAAAGGAAGGATGAGCGGGAGCGACGTGAAATGAAGGCAAAAGCCATCTGCGGGGTGTGCCCGGTGCAAGAGCCGTGCACTAGCCACGCGCTGGACATCAGAGAGCCCTTCGGGATCTGGGGCGGGCTCACCGAGGTCGAGCGGAGGAGTATCGCCGTAGCCGGCTGACGATTCCCTTGCCAAGCGACAGGGCTCACCTGAGGCGGCGGCGATCACCGCGGCGGACGGTGAGCCCTTCTTTGTCACTCCATTCCAGGATCGGGACGGCGTATTTGCGGGAGAGACCGGCCGCGTCGCGGAACTCGGCGACGGTGAAGCCTTCGGGAAGACCGGCCATAGTCTGTTTCAGCTCCTCGATCTGCTCCGGCAGGTAGACCAGCGCAGGGGCCACCCGCACCAGCTCCCCGGAGCGCACCTTTAGATGGATGATCTCGGCTCCCACTCCGAGCCCTGACTCTTCGGGGACGGAGAGCCCCTCCCGGAGACGGGCCACGGCGAGCTTCCAGGCCGCCTCGTCCTCGGAGCTCATCTGGGCGACATGACCCGACCTGGCGATGTCCGGGCCCAGGCGGACCAGGGTCTCGCCGCGCTGGACCATGGCCTCGACGATCCTTTGGTCCATCTCGAGACGCTCCGCCAGGGTCGCCAATGGCAGCCCCGGCCGGAGGGGGTGCATCTGGTGCTCATGTTCGACCAGGGCCGTGGCCTTCTCGGCCAGGGCGGCGATGAGGCCCGGTTCCACGACCTGGTCGCCGATGGTCACCGCGTGGCGAGCGGTGCCCCCGCCGCTGTGAGCGGAAAGCCTGGCTGCCCGATCGAGGCGACGAAGTTCGAGAAGCCGGGCCGCCACCTCGTCGGGGCCGGCCGATGGGTCGATTGTCCGGGAGGCGGCCAGCGATTGCCGGGTCCGGCCCGGGGCTGGGTCGAGCAGCCGACCCCCTCCCACCACCATCTTGCGACCGGTGTCACGGAGGATGAACCGGTCGCCCACGGTCAGCGGCAACGGAGCGTCCAGTTGGAGCACCGCGATCCCATCGCGCATCCCGATGATCTCGACTCGGTGTGACGAGGTCCCCACGTGGATCTGATAGGCGCCCCTCTGGTCGATCCCCTCGACGAAACGGGCCAAGTCGAGACTGACGGCAAATCGTCGGGTCGTCTCCCATTGCCCGGGGAGCCCGATCATCTGGCCTCTGGTCACCTCGTGGTGGTCGACGCCGGCGAGGTTGAGCGCAACCCGACGACCTGGACCGATTCGCTGGTGTGATCTCTCATGACTCTGGATGGCACGGACCCGTGCCCGGTCTCCCCTGGGGTAGACCTCGACGACGTCCTCGACCGACAGCCCTCCGTCGAGAAGGGTCCCCGTGATGATGGTCCCCGCCCCCGGCAGGGTGAATGAGCGGTCCACCCACAGCCGTGGCCGACTCCCGGGTGCCCGATTGTCCGGTATCTGGGCGACCAGCGCATCGAGCAGGGCGGAGACCCCTTCGCCCGTCATCGCCGAGAGGGGAATGATCTCGGAGCCCTCGAGACTGGTCCCGGCGAGACGTTCCGCAGTCTCTGCCGCGGCCAACTCGGCCAAGTCCTCCTCCACCAGGTCGACCTTGGTGAGGGCGATCACCCCCCGCCCCACCTCGAGCAGGTCGAGGACCGCCAGGTGCTCCTCGGACTGTGGCATCCAGCCCTCGTCGGCGGCGACGACGAACAGCGCCACGTCGATGGCCTCGATACCGGCGAGCATGTTCTTGAGGAACTTCTCGTGCCCCGGCACGTCCACAAACGACACCTCGGTACCGTCGGGGAGCGTGGTCCAGGCGAATCCGAGGTCGATCGTCAAGCCACGTCGCTTCTCTTCGGCCCATCGATCGGGGTCCCTGCCGGTGATTCTCTGGATGAGGGTCGACTTGCCGTGGTCGACATGGCCGGCGGTGCCGATCAGCGGCATCTGAGTATGGCTGCGGCCACCGTCTCGTCGTCAGATGGGTCGACCGCCCTGAGATCGATGATCAAGTCGCCCGCGTCGCGTCGCGCCAGGATGGGACGATCCTGGTCGAGCAGACATCGATAGAGATCCTGGGAGCCGGAGAGCCGCACCACCGGAGTGGGGATGGCGATTCCCGGCGCGCTGCCGGCGCCGACCGCCGACGATCCCGGCTCGACCGTCCCGTCGGCCCGAGCGGCCAGCGTCTGGCATCTGGTCGAGAGCTGGTCTCGTCCGATCAGCGCCTGTCGCCAGAAGGGGATCTTCACGGGTGGCCCGTCGAGGTACTCCTCGAGCGTGGCGGCCACGGCGGCATGGGTCACTCCGTCAACTCGCAGCGCCCGGGCCAGGGGGTGTCGGCGGATCGCCTCGACGAGCAGGGCGGACCCGACGAGGATCCCTGCTTGGGGGCCGCCGAGGAGCTTGTCCCCGCTAAACATCACCAGGTCGGCCCCCGCGGCCAGGGCCTGGCGGGCGCCGGGCTCACCCCGCATCCAATCGGGGAGCCACGGCGCATCGGCATCCAGGAGCCCGGACCCGATGTCGTAGATCAACGGCAACCCGGCGGAGGCGGCCAGACCGGCGAGGTCGTTGAGGGGTGTCTCCTCGGTGAAGCCCTCCACCCGGTAGTTGGACGGGTGCACCTTGAGGATGGCACCGCAGTCATGGGTCTGGACCGCGGTCTGATAGTCACCCAACCGGGTGCGGTTGGTCGTCCCGATCTCGACGAGATGGGCGCCGCCGGCCTGGATCACATCGGGGAGCCTGTAGGAGCCGCCGATCTCGATGAGCTCGCCTCGGGCGACCGGCACCGACCGGTCTCTCGCCGTGGATGCCAGGGCGATCAGGAGGGCAGAGGCGTTGTTGTTGACGACATGGGCCGCCTCGGCCCCGGTGAGACGGGTCAAGAGACGCTCGACGTGTACTCCCCGGCGGTTTCGTTCTCCGGTCTCGAGGTCGATCTCGACACTGCTGTACCCGGAGGCGGCGGACGCCGCCCGGTCAATGGCTCTCTCCGACCACGGTGCCCTGCCCAGGTTGGTGTGGAGGAGCACCCCGGTGGCATTGATCACGCCGACGCCCGCCGTGCGTTCCATCGCGCGGACCATGTGGTGGGCGGCCGCGGAGGGGTTGGCGGACTGCCCGGCCGCTATTTCCTTGCGGGCCTGCTCCAGGACGAGACGAGCCACATCGACAACCAGGGCGAGGGGAAGGGTGGTCTCGATCTCGCCGGCCAGGACATCGACAGCCGGCAGCTCCCGATAGGGGTTGGCGCTCACCGGGTCGAGTTTGCCAGGTCTGGTTCATAGGATGCCCCGATGCCCATCGCCGATCCCGTCGCCGTCCCCACTCTCGCCCCTCTCAGGTGGCTGGAGCGCCGCACATCGATCGAAGACGCCCTCGCCTCGGCCCGGGGAGCAGGCGGTCGAACGCTCATCGGGCCCCGCCGGGTCGAAGACGGGTCACTCGTGCCGATCCATATGCCCGCCGACACCCCATGAGGATCGATCGGGTCCTCGCCAACAACCCTGGCCCGTACACCGGGCCGGGCACCAACACGTGGGTGATCGACGACGGGACCGGAGCGGTGGCCGTCATCGACCCCGGGCCGGTAGACAGCAAGCACGCCAAAGCCATCCTGGAGATGGTCGGCGAGCGGAGTCTGGTCGCCGTGGTGGTGACCCATACCCACAGCGACCACGCCCCGATGGCCAACCCGCTGGCGGGCGACATGGGGGTACCAGCCGTGGGGTATGCGGCCGGGCCCAACTTCGAACCGGATGTGAGACTCATGGACGGGGCCAGGTTCGAGGTTGGGTCCCTGGCACTTCGGGTGATCCACACCCCGGGCCACTCCAACGATCACCTGTGTTTCCGGGCCGGCAATGTGCTGTTCACCGGTGATCACATCATGGGTGGCTCATCGGTCATGGTGGAGGACATGGGCGCCTATCTCGCCTCGTTGCGAGGACTTCAGGGCACCGGGCTCGAACGGCTTCATCCCGGACACGGGGACGATATGGAGGACCCCGATGCAGTCATCGAGTGGTACCTGGTCCACCGGATGCAGCGTCACGCCGAGATTCTCGGGGCGATCTCTCGAGGGGCGAGCTCGGTACCCCACATCGTGGAGGTGGTTTACGCCGAGGTCGACTCGGCCCTCCACCCACTCGCCGCCCGCTCGGTGGAGGCACACATCTCGTTGCTGAATGAGGAAGGACGGATAGCCTTACTCGGCGACCGAGTGGTCGCCGTCCCCGATTCCCCATGAGCAAACTCGCCCGAATTCTCAGCGGCCTCCTGATTACGGCCATCGCCTTCCCGGCTTTGGCCCAGGTCACCGATGCCGACATCGACCGCGCCCGGGCGGAGGTCAACCGCATCACCGACGAGTCGGCCGAGCTGGGTCAGGCGGTCATCGAGGCCTACGGCCGCCAGTCAGCCTTGGACTCCGAGATCGAGCGTCTCAACACTTCCATCGAATTCGCACAGATCCAGATCACCGAGACAGAAGTAAGGCTGGAGGAGTTGGCCGTCAAGCTCTACATGGGCTCGACCAGCGGTGTCTCGCTCTCGGTTCTCTTCTCCGCAACCGATCAGGAATACCCGGCGGGAATGGAGTATCTCCGGGAAGTCAGCGGTGTCGACGAGGGCGTCATCGACCAATTGCGTGCCTTCCGCACCGAGCTCGACCGGCAGACCGGGAGATTGGCGGAGGCGTTGGAAGAGCAGCAGGTGCTTGCCACCGAGCTCGAAGCCTTGGCCACCGAGCTCCAGGGCGATCTCATCGCCGCCCAAGAGGTGTACGACCGGCTGATCGCCCAACAACAGCGTGAGGAGGAGGAACGCCGTCGTCGCGAAGAGGAGAGACGGCGAAGGGAGGCCGCGGCCGCCGCGGCGCTGACCACGACGACCCAGGCGACGACACCGACCACCACGGCGGGGTCAGGCCCTGGCTCCACGACGACCTCGCCCCCGGCCACGACCACATCCCCGCCTCCTCCTCCGCCATCACCCGGCGGCGGCGGCACGTGTCCGGTGGCGGGGGCGGTGTCGTTCACCGACAGCTGGGGGGCGCCCCGGTCGGGAGGACGCACCCACAAGGGTGTGGACATGATCGCGGCCCGGGGGACACCGATCGTCGCCATCTACTCGGGAACCATCTACCGGCTGTCCAACAGCTCTCTGGGAGGGAAGTCGGTGTATTTCACCTCTGATGCCGGTGATCTCTATTACTACGCCCATCTCGACGAATTCGGTGACATCGCCCCCGGTCAACAGGTCGCCGAGGGATATGTGATCGGTTACAACGGCTCCACAGGCAACGCGCCGTCATGGCTGCCCCACCTCCACTTCGAGTATCACCCCGGCGGGGGCGCTGCGGTCAACCCCTACCCCTTGGTCAAGTCACTGTGTGGGTAGGACGTATGAGGTAACAGGAGCCAGGCGCCAACGGTTGACTCTCTAGATGATCCCCGGCCACGCGAGGTCCAGGGGCCCGGGCGACACCGGTCAAGAATCCGCCCCGGGATCATCACGTGAGAAAGGGACCCGTTCGGGTCCCAGTCTCAGAGCCTCCCTGCCCTTACTCCCAGCGCGCTTCTTTTAGGTGCACGTTCTGTCGGCATTGTCGTCACGCACGGTGATCTCGCAATGACTGTTCGTGAAATCACCATGCGTACTAGTCACCCGACATGGCCATGTCATCCCCACCGGCCCCGCCGTCTTCAGAGTCGGTTGTGTTGAATGATCGATCCGATGTCGGAGTTCGTGATCGTAGGGAGCGGTATCAACTCGCTGGTGTGCGCCGCGTTGCTGGCGCGTGACGGGAAGAAGGTGACGGTGCTCGAGAGGAACGACCGAGCCGGCGGCTGCATTCGCACCGAGGAACTCTTCCCCGGGTACCGCCACGATGTGCTCTCGGGGTGGTACCCGCTATTCACCAGCTCACCCTCCTACGAGTCCCTCGGGGACGATCTCCACCAGCGCGGTCTCGAGATCGTCAACACCGACATCCCGACCGGGGTTCTCACTGACGACGGCCGGGGCCTGGTCCTCACCACCGACGACTCCGCCAACGTCACCCGTCTCAACGCCCTCAACCCCGGTGAGGGTGATCGCTACCGGGCCGTCATGGAGCAGTTCCTCTCACGGGATTCCGACTTGGTGTTCGGGCTGCTGGGCCGGCAGTTGTGGACACTGTCGGCGACTCGCCTGCTGTGGTCGGACTCCCGCAGGAGGGGCGGCCTGCGATCGCTGGTGTCTTTCCTCGGAGATGCCCTGGCGTCGGGCCGAGGCTGGCTGGAGGCCGACTTCGAGGATGATCTGACTCGGGCCCTGATCGCGCCTTGGATGCTCCATGCCGGGCTGGGGCCGGATGACGCCTACTCCGGGATCATGGGCAAGGTGATCCTCGCCGCACTCGTCATGGCGGGAATGCCTGTCGTGAAAGGGGGATCCGACCAGGTCGTTGCCGCCTTCGCTCGCTTGATCTCCGACCACGGAGGGGAGATCCACACCGGTGTCGATGTGGTAGAGGTGCTGGTGGAGGGGGGCAAGGCGGTGGGGGTCAGGGCTGCCGACGGGTCGGTTCATCGAGCAAGCCGGGCGGTGATCTGCAACGTCACCCCGACACAACTCTACGGCCGGCTGATCCCTCGTCGGGAGGTCCCCGAGGTGACGGTGAGACATGCGCTCGGGTATCGCTACGGCCGGGCGGACATGCAGATACACCTCGCCCTGGACCAACCTCCGCATTGGGTCGACCAGGAGGTCGGGGCGGCGACCATGGTCCACCTCACCGGCGGCCTCGACGCAGTGTCCAAGGCAGTCAATGAGGCCGAGCGGGGCCTGCTGCCGGAGGCGGCCACGGTGGTGGTGGGCCAACCCACGCTGTCCGATCCCAGCCGCGCTCCGGAGGGCGCGGCGATCCTCTGGATCCAGCTTCAGGAGATGCCATCCCGGATCCGGGGTGATGCAGCCGGCGTGATCGACACCCCGCCCGACGGCACCTGGACCGAGGAGGTGCGAGAGGCGTACGCCGATCGGATCCAGGCACGGCTCGGCCGCCACATAACCAACCTGGACGAGGCGCTGGTGGGCCGGAGCGTCTACTCGCCGGCAGATCTGGAGGGTCTCAACATGAACTTGGTGGGCGGCGACCCCTACTCGGGGGCATGCACGCTCGACCAGTTCCTCATCTGGCGCCCGATGGCGGAGACCCAGAACCACGAGACTCCGCTCGCCGGGCTCTATCACATCGGTGCCTCGACCCACCCGGGCCCGGGCCTGGGAGGGGGCTCGGGGTATATGGTCGCCCAGGAGTTCACGTAGCCAGGAGGGTCGTGGAGAGCTACGACGCGGTCATCATCGGGGCGGGGCACAACGGCCTGGCCGCCGGCGTGATCCTCGCCGACGCCGGGTGGAGCGTTGTCGTGCTCGAGCGCAACGACCGGCCGGGGGGAGCGGTTCGCACCGAGGAGGTGACCCTTCCCGGGTTTCGTCACGACCTGATGGCGATGAACCTCAACCTCTTCGCCGGATCCAGGTTCTTCGAGAGATACGGCGGCCGTCTCCGGGAGGGAGGTTTCGATCTCGTCCCCTCCTCACACCCGGTCTGCTCGGTCTTCCCCGACGGCCGTCACGTCGGGATCTCGACCGACCTCGACGAGACACTCTCCTCGATCTCGGCGCTGTCGGCGGCGGACGTCGGGTCCTATCGGGCCCTCTTCGACCGGTTCGCCGAGACCGCCCCGCACTTGTTCCCGCTGCTCGGCGTCCCCATGCCGTCGATCGCCGGGGCCAGGGCCCTGTTCGGTGGCTTCAGGGCCCTGGGCCGAGGCTGGCCACTCGAGCTGGGCCGGCTCGTCCTCCAATCTTCGCGCGAGTTCGCCGCGGACCACTTTGAGAGCCCGGAGGTGGCCGCGCTCATCGCCACCTGGGGCATGCATCTCGACTTCCCGCCGGACGTGCCCGGCGGGGCCTTGTTCCCCTATCTGGAGACGATGGCCGCCCAGGCCAACGGGATGGCGATCGGGAAGGGCGGTGCGTCCTCGATGGTCGAGGGCCTCACCAACCTGCTTCGGACCCTGGGCGGTGAGGTGAGGTACGGGGCCGAGGTCGATGGCGTCACCGTGAAGAGCGGAGCCGCCACCGGCGTCACGGTGAAGGGGGAGCGATTCGCCGCGGAACGGGCGGTGATAGCCAACGTCGTGCCCAACATCCTCTTCGGCAGCCTGGTCCCCGACGATCAGGTCCCCGCCGAGTTCCGGGTGAAGGTACGGCGTTATCGCTATGCACCGGGAACGATGATGGTCCACCTGGCCCTGTCCGACCTGCCCGACTGGGAGGCCGGCTCCGCCGCCGGTCGCTCGGCCTACGTCCACATCGGGGGCTACATGGACGACATGAGCCGGGCCTACGGCGAGGCGGTAGCAGGCCTGCTGCCCAGTCACCCCACCCTGGTGGTAGGCCAGCCGACGACCGTCGACGCCAGCCGTGCTCCCAACGGTCGCCACGTCCTCTGGATCCAGGTGCGGATGGTGCCGCCGCGGATCCGGGCCGATGCCGCCGGGGAGATCGACGCCACCGAGTGGGCCGAGGCCAAGGAACCACTCGCCGATCGGGTGATGTCCATCCTCGAAGTGCATGCCCCCGGGATCGGCCCCAGGGTCCTCGCCCGCCACGTCATGTCACCAGAGGACCTGGAGGCCCTCAACCCCAACTTGGTCGGTGGTGACCAGCTGTCGGGAAGTCATCACCCGATGCAGTTCTTCCTGTTTCGGCCCTTCCCCGGGTGGAGCCGCTACACGACTCCGATCGTTCGCCTCTACATGTGTGGCGCCGCCACCTGGCCGGGCGCCGGGGTTGGGGCGGGATCGGGGACCCTCCTCGGCGAGCGGCTAACGACGAGTCGGCTCGCCCGCTTCCGACGGTGAGCCTCATCTCTGGGATGGGAGCCGTGGCTCCCCCGAACGGGACAACCGCAAGGAGATTTCACGGCTGCCGCTGACGCCGTCGGGTCGTATCGCCAGCACTAGAAGCATCAACACTCCGACCGTGATCAGCCGGGTGCCCGCCGGCACTTGCAGGGCCGTGCCCAGGACGGTCATCCCCCGCTCCGCCTCGGCCAGCACCGAGTTGGCGCCCGAGATCAGCACGGCGCCGACCACGGCTCCCCACAGGCTCCCGATCCCACCCACCACCAGCATGGCCAGAGTGATGAAGGTGAGGTCGAGGAAGACCTGCTGGGTGTTGATGCTTCCCAGGAGATGGACCAGCAACCCCCCGGAGAATCCGGCGAGGGCTCCGCTGAGCGTGAAGGCGACCAGCCGCTGGCGGTGGATGTCGATTCCGACGCTGCGCGCCGCCGCCGGGTCCTCCCGCCCCGCCCTGAGCATCCTCCCCCACCTGCTCCGCTGGTAGGCGAAGGCCACTGCAACGACGAGAAGGCTGCCGATCGTCGCTTGCAGGAAGCCCGTGGTCGTGGGGATTAGGGACAGTGTCTTCGCCCCAGGCCCGATCGCCTCCCAGTTGCGGAGGACGTTGTTGGTGATGATCAACACGGCGAAGGTGGCGATGCCTGCGGACAGCCCCGAGAGTCTCATGATCGGGATCCCCACGAGCAATGCAAAGACGCCCCCGAGCACCGCCGACAGGGCCAATGACGTGATGTTGCCCGTCTCGAGGTTCGCGAGGAAGGGAAGGAGCTCTGGGAACGTCGTCGGCTTCACCGCGGCGGGTGCGGTGGCCAGACCCGCAGAGAAGGCGCCGAGGGCGACGAAGCTGACATGGCCGAATGAGAGGACGCCTGAGTTCCCGATGAACACGTACATGGAGACGACGATGGCGGTGGTCACCAAGATCGACAGGGCCTGGAACCGCAACCCCGAGCCGAGGAACGAGCCCACCACCGCCACCGCGATCAGGAGCAGCGAGGGCCCCATCAGCTCCGAGAGGCGCATCCTTCTCATACCCTCTCGTAACCTCTCTGGTCTCGGACGAAGAGACCGTTGGGTCTCACCAGAAGGACGATGATCACGAGCGCGAACAGCGCGGAGTTGAGGAACACCCGGGTTCCCGTGGGGAGGACCTGACCGAGGACCACGGTTGCGAACCCCACGAAGAAACCACCCATGGTGCCGGCGACGAGTCGATCCATGCCCCCGACGACCACCCCTACGAGTGCCGGCACCAAGACGTTGAAGCCGAACGAGGGAGTGACCAGAGGACGTTGCACGCCGAGAGCCAGTGTCACCAGCCCGGCGAGCAGGCCGGTGATGATGAAGGCGACGGTGATGACCCGGTTGGCGCGGACCCCGAGGATGCGGGCGGTGGTGAGGTCGGCGGCGGCCGCCCTCATCTGGAGCCCGATGTCGGTCCGTCGCAGGAGGACGGCGACGGCGGCCAGGACTCCCCCTCCAACCAGAAGGGAGACAACGGTTATCCAGCGGATGCGCAGCGCACCCAGGGCGAAGGCCTGATTCAAGGAGGGCAGGAAGTCCATGGCCGTGCCCTGGGTGCCGAAGCCGAGGAGTGCCACGTTCTGGAGGAGGAAGCTCAGGGCGAAGGTGCCGATCAGGATTGCGGTGGGGGAGGCGGATCGAAAAGGACGGAGGATCACGTCCATGAGGGCTGCCAGTGCCACTGCTACGACGAGAGCCGCCGAGATCCGGACCGGCACGGCCAGGGCCTTGGTGAGCACCAGGGCATACGCGGCGGCGGTGATCAGCTCCCCGTAGGCGAAGTTGACGATGCGCATCACACCGAAGAGGAGGCTTATCCCCATGGCCACCACGGCGAACAAGGCGCCGAGGGCGAGGGCGTCGATGAGGACCTGAAGGGCTGTCACGTGCCGAAATAGGCGGAGGTCATGCGGTCGACGTCGTCGGCCTCCTCCGGTGTGAGGGTGAGCACCATCCTGCCCCCTCTGAGGACGTGTGTCCTGTCTGCGAAGGCCACGGTGAACTGGGCGCGCTGCTCCACGAGGAGGATGGACACGCCGGTGTCCCTGATGGCGGCGAGGGCCTCCATGAGGTTCGCCACGATCGTCGGCGCCAGACCGAGAGAAGGCTCGTCCAACAGGAGGACGTCCGGCCCGCTCACCAGGGCACGGGCCAACGCCAATTGCTGCTGTTGGCCTCCCGACAGTTCCCCGGCGACCCGCCGACGAAAATCGCGGACCACCGGGAACAGGGTGTACACCAACTCCAGGGCGGCATTGGCGCCGCTGTCGTCTCGCCGTCCGAGGAGCCCGAGTCTCAGGTTCTCCTCCACGGTGAATGACGGGAAGATGTGGCGACCCTCGGGGACCAGCGCCAGCCCCAGGCCGACCCGGCTCTCGATCGGGAGGTCGACGATCGACTCGCCGCGGAGCCGGATGTCGCCGCTCCGAGGGCGAACCGTCCCGGCTATGGCAGCGAGCGTGCTCGTCTTTCCCGCCCCATTCGCCCCGATCAGACCGAGCACCTGTCCGTGGTCGAGCGTGAGGTCGAGCCCGCGGACGACCGCCACCGGCCCGTAGCGCACCTCGAGGTCGCGGACTTCGAGGATCGGCACTGACCCATCAGACATGTGTGGTGCCCAGATAGGCGGTGGCGACGTCGGGATCACGGGCGATCTCCTCGGGCGTCCCCTCGGCGATCATCACGCCCTGGTCGAGGACATGGACCCGATCACATGCCGACATGATGAGGGTCACGTTGTGGTCGATGAGCAGGACCCCGACCGCATGGTCGTCCCTGAGCGAGCGGATCACGGCGGCGAAGTCGGGGACCTCCGACTCGTTCAACCCCGCGGCGGGCTCGTCGAAGAGGACGAATAGGGGGGAGGTGGCGAGTGCCCTCGCCACCCCCAGCTTGCGCAGATGACTGTGAGGCAGGGCTCCCGCTGGCTGATCGGCCACCGACGTCAGGTCGAGGAGGCTGAGAAGACGCTCGGCCTCCTGACTCGCCTCGGCCCTCTGTGCTCCCACCGCGAGCGCACTCACCTCCACGTTCTCTCGCACCGAGAGGCGGGGGAAGGTGTGGCCCTGCTGGAAGGTGCGCGCCAGCCCCATCCGGCCGAGGCGATGAGGGGCGAGCCCGGTTATGTCGGTGTCACCGAGGGTGACCGTGCCCCGGTCAGGGGTGTCGAATCCCGTGATCAGGTTGACCAGGGTCGACTTGCCGGCCCCGTTGGGGCCGATCAGGCCCACCACCTCGTGACGGTGGAGCTCGAGGTCCACGTCGTCGAGGGCGTGTATGCCGGCGAAGGTGCGGCTCATGCCGAGGGCCCGCAGTGTCTCTGCGGGCCCTCGGTAGTCTCCACCCGACCTGGAGCGAGGCATTGTTGGTCTAGTGGCCCGTCGCAGAAATACGGGTGATGTCTCTCCGGCCCAGAACACCCCTGGCGGCGTCGAAGTGCTTGCCCCGGCTCCCCGGCTGCGACTGCGCGCTTCTCCTTGCCAGATGACGCCGATGACTCGGAGACACCCTCACCCTATTTCCACGACAGACCACTAGCCGATGTCTGCCGGTGAACTGGCCTGTCGCGTCTCCACGAGGGAGTGCTGTCCGCCTTGCACCTCCATGACCCGGTACTCACGGCCGAAAACGGTGTGGAACTCGGGGGAGAGGCTTATCGGGCCGGTCAGCGTCGTGAACCCGTCCAGTGTCTCCAGAAATGCGGCGAGCTCCGAGCCGGTGGTGCCGCCCGTATCGGTGATCGCGGCTGCAATCGCTTCGATGGTGGCCGCCCCGGTGATGAAGCCACCGGTGACCGGCGGCTGGCCGGTCGCCGCCTCCATCTCGGTGATCAGGTCGTTGACGTCGGCGCTCGGGTCGTCTCCGAAGACCGAGGCGAACGTCACGTAGTAGAACTCCGAGAGGTCCGCGGATGTCCAGTACGCGCCGTCGCAGGACCATCCACAGATGATGGGTGTCTGGTTGTCGAGGCTCCGCAGACCCTGCACCATGGCGGGCATGTCGTCGAAGGCGGTGGAAGTGGCGATCACATCGACGTCCTCCTGCGCGACCGAGGAGAAGACGATGCCGATGGTGCCGTCGAAGTTGGTGAACTCCTCCTCGGCCACGATGGTCCCGCCCAGCTGCTGATAGCGGGCTGCGAAGGCATCGACCACGTCCTGGAAGTAGACGATCAGGTTGTCCTTGACGGTGGCCGCCGTCATCCAACCCTGGTCGACGGCGAACTCGGCCATCGCCGCACCCTCGTCCTGGGCGACGTTCCCGAAGCTGAAAGCGAGGCTCCCCTGATCGCCGAACCTGTTCGGCCCCATCTGATCGGTGCCGATGCACGGCGCCACGGCGAGCACTTCCCGGCTGAGCGCTTCCTGGATGGCCGGGGTGGCGAAGTCGACATCACAGGTGACCAGCAGGGCAACGGCTCCCTGGTCGAGCAAATCGATCGCTGCGGCCAGGGTCTGCTCCGGGTCGAGCTGGGTGTCGATCACCTGGAGCTCGAGCATCTGCCCGTCGACGCCTCCGGCGGCGTTGATCTGATCGACCTCGATCTGGGCCGCCGCGATGGCGGGGGCGTCGAACGGAGCCATCTGACTGGTGAGGTCGACGGCGGCGCCGATGAGGATGGGCTCCCCATCCGCTTCACCTGGCGTCGTGTCCGGTGTCTCGGTGGTCGGCGTCGCCTCCGCTGTGGTCGTCGTGTCGTCGCCTCCGTCGGCCGTAGTGGTGGTCCCCGCGGTGTCGCCGCAAGAAGCAGCGACCAGAGCCAACAACACCACGAGGACCAGCAGTGGTGTCCTCTTCCTCGTTCTCATTACAAGTGCCTTTCAATTTCGTGGCGTGCCCGAGGGCACAGAGCGCCATTCTGTCACCTGTCGACCCCCGGCGAGGACCTCAGCACGGGTGGCCTACGCCAAATGCTCCCCTACCGGGTGAGATCGCACCGGATGCTGACCCGGCAATCTTCCTTCGTCTATGGTGCGCCACCCGTCCCGGAGCAAGGAGATCGAGTGACCACCCCCGAACCCCCCGTCCCCTCACCGCCGGCCACCCCCGCCCCGCTGGCCGACTGGGGCACTCGAGCCCTGGGGCTTCTCATCGATTGGGCCCCGGTGATAATCCTCAATGCGATCTTCTTCAGAAGCACCTTCCTCAGTTGGCTCATCGGTTTGGCCAGCCTCGGCTATCTGGCCTATCTCGGTCATCTCGAGGGTGTCACCGGCCAGACGCCCGGCAAGGCGATCATGGGCATCCGCCTGGTCGACGAACAGGGCGTTGTGATAGGGAGTGGCGCCGGCATCGGCCGCAAGTTCGCCCACATCGTCGATTCGATGGTGTGCTTGTTGGGGTGGCTGCTCCCCCTGGTCGACGCCAAGCGGCAGACCATTGCCGACAAGCTGCTCCAGACCTACGTGGTGATCGGGGCCGAGAAGAAGCCCTTCGCCGTTGAGCTGTGGAGCCCGCCGAAGACCACCTAGGCGGCGCCGTCCTCCAGGTCGGCGATCAGCTTGGCGATGCGCCCGGTGCAGGTCTCGAGCTCGGCCGGCGGCACGACGGCCATCACCTTCTCCACCGCCTGGAGGAGTGCGCGCGCCGCCGGACCCGACGATGTGTTGAGCACCACCGGGTGCCCCATATCGCCACCTTCGACGACTGCCTGATCGAGCGGGATCGAGGCCAGCAGGGGCACTCCCAGCTCGTCGGCGAGCTGGGTGCCGCCGCCTTCACCGAAAACCTCTCCTGACATGTTCTCGATGACACCGACCACCGGCATGTGAGAGCGGCGGGCCATGTCGGCCACTCTGATCGCCACCCGCTGGGCGGCGTGTTGTGGTGTCGTCACCACGATCATCTCGGCTTGGGGCAGCATCCGGGTGAGAGCCATCTGGACGTCGCCCGTCCCTGGAGGCATGTCGAGGATCAGATAGTCGAGATCGCCCCAGGCGACCTGTTTGAGGAACTGCTCCAGGGCCTTGGAGAGCATCAGCCCCCGCCACATGAGAGCCGTCTCCTCGGACTCGATGATCAGACCGGTGGAGACGACCTTCACCCCTTTGGCCTCGACCGGCTCGATCAGCTTCGACTCGGCGTCAGCCTCCAGCTTCCCACTCGCCCCGATCATCCGCGGCACCGAGAAACCCCATATGTCGGCGTCGAGGAGCCCCACCCGGAACCCTTCGGCGACCAGCCCGGCGGCGAGGTTCACCGACATCGACGACTTGCCCACACCCCCCTTGCCCGAGGCGATCGCGATCACCCGGGTGGTGGAGGCGACCTGGGTCGGCTCGGCGTGTTCCCGGGCACGACGACGGGCCACCGACATGAGTTCGGCCCGCTGACGCTTGGTCATCGCCGTGGTCCTGATGTTCACCCTGTCGACGCCGGGTATCGACTCGACACGTCGCCGGGTGTCACCTTCGATTTGGGATCGGAGCGGGCACTCGGCAATGGTCAAGGCAAGGCCAATGTCGACCGTGGCGTCGTCGATGACGACATCGCTGATCATCCCCAACTCGACCACGTTTCCGCCGAGCTCGGGGTCGCGCACCCCTTCCAGGGCCTTCATGACATGTTCCCTGGTGACGATGGACATGACATCCAGGGTAATTTGCACTATTGGCATAGGGGGAATGGCCAAGCCCCAATTCGGCGTTAAAGTGGTAGAGACTCAGGTAGGAGCCAATGACACAGATTCTGTCCATCAAGTCGACAAAACCCGAGAAGACCGTGATCCTCACCGACTCGGCCGTGGCCAAGGTCCGCGAGTTGATCGCCGTCGAGGAAGAGGCCGGTCTCGCCCTGCGCATGGCAGTTCGTCCTGGGGGTTGCTCTGGATTCTCCTATGAGATGTACTTCGACGCCGAGGTCGATGACAAGGACATCGTCGAGGAGTTCGATGACGTCAAGGTCCTCGTCGACCCGCAGAGCGCCGAGATGGTTCGTGGCGCAACACTCGATTACAAGGAAGGTCTGATGGGAGCCGGCTTCGCCATCGAGAACCCCAACGTGACCCACAGCTGTGGGTGCGGAAACTCTTTCAGCTGAGACGCCCCTATGGGCTTGCATGGAGACCCGGCTTCGGCCGGGTCTCTTTTCTTCCAGTTATCCAGCACCGGGTACGCTCGGGTCTCGCCACACGAGAGTCGCCACTTGCCCAAGATCATTCCTGACACCCCTTCTGCCCCTGAGCCAATGGGGCCGTATTCATTGGCTGCCGAGGCCGGAGGTTTCGTGTTTCTCGCCGGCCAGGTAGGGCTCGACCCCGCTACCGGGGAGCGGGCGCCTGACGACGTCGCTGCCCAGACCCGTCAGGTCATGTCCAACATCGGCGGGATCTTGGCCGACTTGGGGCTGGGGTACGGCGACATCGTGAAGACCACGGTCTTTCTCGCCGACATAGGCGACTTCAGCGTGATGAACGAGGTCTATGCGCCCTACTTCGAGGCCGGGTTCCCTGCCCGCTCGGCCGTGCAGGCGGGGGCACTGCCTGGGGGCTTTCTCGTTGAGATCGAGGTGGTGGCGGCGCGATGAGTCGAGAACAGGTCTTTGCTGCACTCGGGATCGAGCCCAAGCATTCCGGGGTGTTCGCCGGTGAGTGGCTGGAGAGCACCGGGGAGACCACCGAGGTTATCAACCCGACTACCGGACTCTCTCTGGCTTCGGTGGGCATGGCCTCGGTCGAGGACTACGAGAAGGTTGCCGTCTCCTCGGTGGAGACCTTTGAGCGTTGGAGGCGCCTCCCCGCCCCCAAGCGCGGTGACTACGTGCGCCGGCTGGGCAATGCCCTGCGGGACAACATCGAGGCGCTGGGCGCCCTCGTCACCCTCGAGATGGGCAAGATCCACGCGGAGGGTGTCGGTGAGGTCCAGGAGATGGTCGACATCTGCGACTTCGCCGTCGGGCTCTCCCGTCAGCTCTACGGCAAGACCATGGCGTCGGAGCGGCCCAACCATCGCATGTACGAGCACTGGCACCCGTTGGGCCCGGTCGGGGTGATCTCGGCGTTCAACTTCCCCGTGGCGGTGTGGTCGTGGAACGCGGCGATCGCCGCAGTCTGCGGCGACACCGTGGTGTGGAAACCTTCGGAGGCGACCCCGTTGACCGCGATCGCCGTGACCAAGATCGCCCATGAGGTCATGGCGGGCTCAGGATTCGAAGGTGTGTTCAACCTGGCCGTCGGCGATGGCAAGACGGTGGGCGCGGCGATGACCAAGGACACCAGGCTCCCCCTCATATCGGCGACGGGGTCGTGCAACATGGGCCGCATCGTCGGCCCCGCCGTAGCCCAGCGGATGGGGCGGTCCATCCTCGAGCTCGGTGGCAACAACGCCATCATCGTGATGGACGACGCCGACCTCGATCTGACGGTCCGGGCCGCCCTGTTCTCCGCGGTGGGCACATCGGGTCAGCGCTGCACCTCCCTGCGGCGTCTGCTGGTGCACCGGGCGGTGGCCGACAAGGTGGTCAACCGTCTCGCCGAGGCCTACGGGCAGGTGAGCATCGGCGACCCTCTCGAGGAGGGCACCCTCATGGGCCCGGTCGTCTCCGAGCATGCGATAACCCAGATGATGAGCTCGATCGAGATCGCCCGGTCGCAGGGCGGCGAGGTGGTCACCGGCGGCAACCGGGTCGACCGGGATGGGTTCTTCGTCGAGCCGACGATCATCCGCATCCCCAAGCAGGCCTCGATCACCCAGGACGAGACCTTCGCCCCGATTCTCTGGATCATCGAGTTCGACACGTTGGAAGAAGCGATCGAGATCCAGAACGGAGTGACCCAGGGACTGTCCTCGGCCATCTTCAGCGAGTCGCTCAAGAACGCGGAGAGGTTCCTCAGTGCCACCGGGTCGGACTGTGGCATCGCCAATGTCAACATCGGGACGTCGGGTGCGGAGATCGGCGGGGCGTTCGGGGGCGAGAAAGAGACCGGAGGCGGGCGCGAAGCCGGGTCGGATGCCTGGAAGGCCTACATGCGGCGTCAGACCACCACCATCAACTGGGGTGACGACCTGCCGCTGGCACAGGGCATCGAGTTCGGGTAGACGTGGACGCGGCGGCCTGGGACGAGCGCTATCGGGCGACCGGGCGACTCTGGTCCGAAGGGCCCAATCTCTTCGTGGATGACCGGCTGTCGGGCGTGACCACCGGTGTCGGATTGGACCTCGCCTCCGGGGAGGGGAGAAACGCGATTTGGCTGGCAGAGCGTGGCTGGCAGATGACCGCGGTCGACTTCTCCGACGTGGCCGTGGAGCGGGGCCGGTCCCGATCGGAAGCGGTCGAGTTCATCAGCGCCGATGTGCGCTCCTGGGAGCCCTCGCAATGCTTCGATCTGGTGCTGATCGCCTATCTCCATCTCGTCTCGGCCGAGTTCGAGCCACTGGTCAGAAGGTCGGTGAGGTGGCTTCTGCCCGGTGGTGAGCTGTTCATGATCGGTCATGACCGTTCCAACATCGCCCGCGGGGTGGGGGGCCCACAGACTCCCGAGATCCTGTGGGACGTAGACGAGATCGTCGCCTGGCTCACCGACCTGGTGATCATCGAGTCAGGGGTGGTCGAACGACCAGTGGACGTCGAAGGATCCACCGTCCTCGCCCGAGATGCCCTGGTCAGGGCCCGGGCGGCCCGGGAATGAACTCGATCCGCCTGAACTCGAGACACGGCTCGTCGTCGGAGAGACCGCAGATCCGGTAACTCCCGGTTGGGGCATCGGAGGGCGGCCGCACCATGTAGGTCTGATCAGGGACCGGGGCGCAAGGGGGAGGCTCCTGGAGCTCATGCCAGGTGCCGTCACGGATGTCGGCCACGGTGTAGGACTGACCGAGGGCGCGCCATCCGAGAAGGCCCCATCGCTCCAGCTGGAGGCATGCCCCTCCATAGCGACGGATGGGCCCGCTCGCCTCTTGCTCCAAACGGGGCCCGGTCGCAGCGAGGACCACGACGATGGCGACGGCGAGACCTGCGACCGCAAGGATCAAGCCCTTCCGGTCACCCACGGTCACACCTGCGCGAGCGCTCGATCCAGGGCGTCGATCAGATCCTCGGCGTCCTCCAGCCCGACGGAGAGACGGACCAGCCCATCGGTGATGCCCGCAGCCATCCGCGCCTCAGGCGGGATGGCGGCGTGGGTCATCGTGACCGGGTGGGTGATGAGCGATTCGACCGAGCCGAGATTCTCGGCGAGGCTCCACAAGCCAATTGAGTCCATGAGTCGTTTTCCCGCCTCCAGGCCGCCGTTCATCTCGAAACAGACCATCGCCCCGAACCCCGACGCCTGTTTGCTCGACAGCTCATGCTGGGGATGGGTGGGAAAACCCGGGTAAGTGACATACTCGACCTTGTGGTGGGTCTGCAGGTACTCGGCAACCGCGAGGGCATTGGCCGATTGACGGTCCATCCGCTCGCTCAGGGTCTTGATCCCCTGCAGGGTGAGCCAGGCCACCATCGGCGACATGACCAGACCGGCCGACATCCGGGCAAAGGCGATTCTCTCGTGCAGGTCGGCGTCGTTGACCACCACCGCACCGCCCAGCGTGGAGTTGTGTCCGTCGAGGAACTTGGTGGTGGAGTGGATGATGATATCGGCGCCCAACTCGAACGGCCGCTGGAAATACGGGGTGAGGAAGGTGTTGTCGGTGACGTGGAGGATGCCGCGCTCGTTGCAGACCGCCGACACCGCGGCCAGATCGGTGACCTGCAAGGTCGGGTTGGCGGGGCTCTCGGTGAACACCAGCTTGGTGTTGGCCCGGATGGCTGCGGCCACCGCGTCGACGTCGGAGGCATTGACGAAGCTGACCTCCACCCCGAACTTGGTGAGGAACCGGTCGACGAATCGATAGGTGCCCCCGTACACCACGTTGGCCACGACGATGTGGTCCCCCGCCCCAAGGAGGGCTAGGAACGCCGACACCGTCGCCGCCATCCCCGAGGCATATGCGGTGGTGTCAACTCCGTCCTCGAGGGCGGTGAGCTTGTCCTCGAGCGCCCTGACCGTCGGATTGCCGCCCCGTGAGTACGAGTACCCCTTGCCCATGTACTCGTCGACCGAGTCCTGGACGAAGGTGGTCGACTGATAGATCGGGGTGAGGATGGCGCCGGTCACCGGATCTGGTGTCACTCCCTCGTGGACCTGCTTTGTGCGGAAACCCATGCCGCGATTGTGCCACGGCTGGGCCTGAAGTTCGATTGAGCAAGTACTTGCCATAGCGGAACTCCGCTGCACCACAGATCGGTCATGTCATCGGTCGTGCATTCAGTTGCCGTGGTGGTATCCGCGGCAGTCCTCACGAGACGAGGCGCACTCTTCCGGTTCGAAGCAAAGTGTCGAGACAGTCTTTAGGACTATTCCGCAGCATCTCGTAGGTGAACCGGAGGACGGCGTATCCATGGGCTGTTGCCTCGTTGTCCCGGAGCCGGTCCCTGTCGTAGTCGGCGCGCCGGGTGTGCCAGCGACGCCCGTCGCCTTCGACGATGAGACGCCAGGTGTCGATGTACGCATCCACCGTCGCCTCGACCTGTCGATAATGCATGGGAACCTGACGTGAGTACGGGGGCAGCAGCGGATGGTCGAGAAGACGGTAGAGAAGCCGCTCCAGCTCGGTCGTTGGTGGCTGATAGGCATCGGATAGTCGGTGGTGCACGATTGGCCTGAGCTTGGCCACCCCGGGGCCTCCCCGAGCAGCGTCGACGACTGCGATGAGCTCGCCGATCGAGCAAGACTTATGCGCCAGGATCTCGTCGACCAAGACCTCAAGACGCACAGCGTTCAGTTCGCGGGCCAGGGTCATCACCGTCTCTGCCTCGTCCGTGACGATGAACCCCCGTCGCCTCACCCGACCCACGGTGCCGAATCGCCGGCTCCTGATCACCGTGGCCAGTGCCGAGCGCGCATTGCCGCCTTCGCCGATCATGATCACCGGTTTCGATGGACCGAACCCGCCGAGCCCATGGAGATGCGCCGCCGACCGACCCGCCGCGATCGCCTCTGCCCTGGTGAGCAAGGCGGCGGCCATGTCGCGCTCCCATTTCGGCGGCGCCGAGGCCAGTGCGTAGACCGAGGGGGCCAACCGGATCCAGGCACCGCCCTCAACGCGACTGTGGACCATCTTCGCGGAGAATCCCGCCTTCTTGGCTTGGTCCAGGGAGAACGTCCCGTATTGACGTGCGGCGTACTCGTCGAGGAGCCGATCGGGTCGCATACCGCGAGCATTCGTCGGTGCCCAACGTGTAATCAACCCCCTTGATCTGCTGGGCCGTCATGTGCCGTGACCGACATCTGTTGCACAATCGAGGATTGCCCGGGCGACGAAAGTGCAGGCGTGTGCCCCGTAGGGATGCGGTTGCACCACAGATGACGGTGCTCGTTACCCCCAGCGGTACCCGACCGAGCGCACCGTGGTGATCCAGGAGGCGCGCTCCTCTCCGAGCTTGGACCGGAGACGACGCACGTGGACATCGACGGTGCGGGCGCCTCCGTAGTATTCGTACCCCCACACCTTGGAGAGAAGCTGCTCGCGTGACCAGACCCGCACCGGGTTCTCGACGAGGAAGCGAAGCAGCTCGTACTCCATGTAGGTGAGGTCGATGGGATTGCCGGCCAGTGCAGCCTGGTAGTTGAGCGGGTTGAGCTCGAGGTCCTTGAAGCGGAGCAGTTCCTCACCGGGGCCCGACCTGACGAGACGCTCGACCCGCAACCTGAACTCCACCGGGTCGAGTGGCGAGACGACGAAATCTGCGCTGACGCCACTGCTCTCCACCAGGGCGAGGTGCTCCGGAGCCACCACCAAGAGGACTGGCATCCCCAGCACCTCCTCGACCCGAGCAACCTCTCTGAGCTGGCGGACCGGGCCTTGCCCCAACTCGACGACCAGGATGTCGGAGTCACGGATCGAAGAGCTCTCCACGTCGATCTCACGGATCGGGACCGTGGTCAACCCGGCCAGGGCGAGCCCGTCGTTGAGGCTCTCCGAGCATGCCTCGGGCTGCACCGAGGCAATCACAGGATCGGCAGGTAGGTCTCCAGCTCGAAGCGGGAGACGTGGTGCTGGTATCTGTCCCACTCGGCCCGCTTGTTTCGGAGGAACCAATCGAAGACGTGCTCACCCAGGGCCTCTGCGACCAGGTCCGAGGACTCCATGATGTCGAGCGCCTCGGCGATGGTCTCGGGGAGACGCTTGGCTCCGACCGCGGCCCGTTCCGCCGCAGTCATCTGCTTGACGTCGGCCGCGATCTCGGGGGGCAGCTCGTAACCCTCCCGGACCCCGGCCAGGCCGGCCGCCAGGATCACGGAGAGGGCCAGGTAGGGGTTGCAGGCGGCATCGGCGGCGCGGTACTCCACCCGAACCGAGGAGGGTTTGCCCTTCTTGACGGAGGGGACCCGGACCAGGGCCGATTGGTTGTTGCGTGCCCATGACATATAGATCGGGGCGTCGAACCCGTCGACCAGACGTTTGTACGAGTTGACCCACTGGTTGGTCACCGCGGTCATCTCAGCGGCATGGCGCAGCAGACCAGCGATAAAAGCCTCTCCGACCTTGGACAACACTCCTTGGGTCCCCGGCTCGTGGAAGGCGTTGATTTCACCCTCGAACAGCGAGAGGTGCAGGTGCATCCCCGACCCGTCGAAGCTCTCCAGCGGCTTGGGCATGAAGGTGGCATAGATGCCCGACTGGAGCGCCACCTCCTTGACGGTGAGCCGGGAGGTCATGATGTTGTCCGCCATGGTCAGGGCGTCGGTGTAGCGGGCGATGATCTCGTGTTGGCTCGGGGCCACCTCGTGGTGGGAGTGCTCGATGGGGATGCCCAATTGCTCGAGGGCGTTGATCGTCTTGCGCCGGTACTCCTGAGCGACATCGAGGGGGGTGAGGTCGAAGTATCCGCCGTGATCGAGCACCTGTGGGTCGGGCCCGCTGTCTTCGAAGTAGAAGAACTCGAGCTCAGGCGCGGCGAAGAACGTGTATCCCATCTCCGAGGCCCGTTCCAGGTTGCGTTTGAGGACAGTGCGGGGATCGCCCCCGAACGGCTCGGAGTCGGGGGTGTGGATGTCACAGAACATCCGCGCCACCTGCTGTTCGGCCCGCCAAGGGAGGACGGCGAAGGTGGAAGGGTCTGGCTTGGCGAGCATGTCCGCTTCCTGGATGCGGGCGTAGCCGTCGATGGCCGATCCGTCGAAGGTCATCCCCTCCTCGAAGGCCACCTCCAGTTCGGCCGGGCTGATCGCCACCGATTTGAGGAACCCGAGGACGTCGGTGAACCACAGCCTTATGAACCGGATCCCGCGTTCCTCGACGGTGCGCATCACGTAGTCGGATTGTTTGCTCATCTGCCAGCCATTCTCAGCTGATTCGGCCGGTATACCGGCCACAGAACCTTAGGTTCGCCGTCAAGGGTCAAGCGCTGCGACGGCGCTCGGCGAGCCACTTGCGGCGAAGCGACTTGCGCTCCTTTTCGGAGGTGCCACCCCAGATACCGGAGCGTTGATTGGTTTCCAGGGCGTATTCGAGGCAATCGTCGACGACGGGGCACACGGCGCACACCGTCTTGGCCCTCCCGATCGCCTCCTCGTCGGCACCATCGGTGGAAGGGAAAAAGAGCGTGTTGGGATAACCGGAGCAGGCGGCGCGGGCCCTCCAGTCCGCAACCAGCTCGGTCGCGAGTTGTGCTGGCCCGTAGGTCACATCCCCATATTCGCGGTGACACCCAACTGTCGCAAAACGAGATCAGTGGAGATCGTCGCCGTCGCCGAAGTCCCTAGACCCGCTGTCGCCACCCTCGAGCGCCTCTCCATCGTCGGTCATTTCGCGGCTGGTGATGACGGTGTTCGATTCGACCACCGGCTCGCCCCGACCGGTGAACATGAGGACGATGAGGAGGATGATCAACAACAGGATCACGCCGAGGGCGATGAGGCTGATCGTGTCCAACCCATCGCTGGTGAGCTCGACGAAGCCGAAGCCGTCACAGGTGGCGGCGAACCCGCCGACCTCGTGTACCCCGATCAACAGGTCGACATCGACGCCCCTGTCGGCAGCATAGGCAGGGATGTCGCTTACCTCGCCACCGTTGACCTGGCTACCGTCGTCGTTGGGCTCGGTGTCCGAGTCGAGCGTCACTGGTATCCCACCCAGCGCGACATGGATCTCCCACTCGTAGTCGGTGAAGACCGTCGGGGAGGTCGCACCCCAGGTGAGGCCGCCCTCGGGATCGATCTCGAAGGGGGCCTGTTTCGAGGTCTCGGTGACCGTGGTGCTGTCGATGTCGGAGGCAGCGGTCACTTTGCATCCGCCGTTGAGCTCGCCGGTGGCGTTCAGCTCGGCAAACCCGAGCGCCCCCCAGACCGCCATCGGCAGCAGGATCAGGAGAGCGACGACCAGTGTGGCATTCGACCCTTCCCGACCGACGCTGAGCAGGAGCAGCCCGAGCAGGCCGAGCAGCGCCGGCATCAAGAACAGGGTCAACTGGTCGAGTGGCCAGACCCCCTGTCTTTGCAGCACGACGGCCAGGGCGACTCCGATGAGCAACCCGAGAACGGCGCCGGACAATGGCTTGCGCATTTGCTCACACCTCCGGTCCGCCAAGTTAATCCTGTTTGACACGAGACCCGGCCTTGGGCGGATGACTTTCCGCACCGGCCGGATAGCCTCTAAGGATGCCGAAGATCCGCGCAGCCTCGATCGATGAGCACAAAGAGCTCACCAGACGGGCCTTGCTCGACGCCGCGCGGCATCTCATCGACGAGGCAGGGACCGCAGAGGTGCCGCTTGGGGAGATTGCCCTCGGGGCCGGGGTCGGCCGGACCACCTTGTACGACTACTTCGACGACCGTGACGACGTAATCGCCTCCCTGGTCGAGGACAACCTCCCCGGCGTGATCGCCGAACTGATCGAGTCGGTGCCGGAGCATCTCCCCACCACCGAGCGTTTGGCCCGTCTCGCCTCGGCCACCGTCGAGTTCGTAGCCACCGATCGTGTCTTCGGTGTGATCCTCCACCGGGAGGCGGGCCGGATGGGTCTCGACGCCCAAAACCGCATCCGACATTCCCATGCCCAACTCGCTACGGAGCTCGCCTCGATCTACAAGAAGGGTGTCACCGCGGGGGTGTTCCGGCCGATGCCCGACTATCTGGCGGGCCGGCTGATCCAGGACACCATCATGTCGGCGGCCCGGGCCCTCATCGATGACGAGACCCGCCGGAGAGAGGTCACCATGGGGGTGCAGGCGTTTCTCCTCGGGGGACTGGGCAATGAGGGTTAACCGGGGGGTGATTCAGGCCGACGATCATGTCTGACGTGAATGAGTTGATCAACCCCGACACCTACATCAACCGCGAGCTCTCCTGGCTCGAGTTCAACAAGCGGGTGTTCGCGCTCACCGGTCGTGAGGACTTCCCTCTCCTCGAGAAAGCCAAGTTCCTCGCCATCTGGTCGGCGAACCTCGACGAGTTCTTCCAGGTGCGGGTAGCCGGGTTGAAAGAGCAGGTCGCCCATGGCCTCCGGTCGGCCACCCCCGACGGGCTCACCCCCGGCCAGCAGCTGGCCGCCATTCGAGCCGATGTCGACGCCCAGTACCAGGAGGTCTCCAAGCGATTCCTCTCCGAGGTGGCTCCGGCGCTGGCCAAGGAGGGGATCGTTTTCAGCGACTACTCCACCCTCGACGACGAGGACAGGGAGTTCCTCGACCATCAGTTCAGAGAGCTTGTGTTCCCGGTGGTCACCCCGCTCGCCGTCGACCCCGCTCATCCCTTCCCCTATATCTCCAATCTCTCGCTCAACCTGGCGATCTTCGTGCGCAACCCGGAGACGAACCTGACCCGTTTCGCCCGGGTCAAGATCCCGCCAATCCTGCCTCGTTTCGTGGTCCTTCCCGACGGCGAGCGTTTCGTACCGCTGGAGCAGGTGATCGCGGCGCATCTCGACTCGCTGTTCCCGGGAATGGAGGTGTTGGGTCACCATGTGTTCCGGGTCACCCGCAACGCCGACTTCGAGGTCGAGGAAGACGAGGGCGGCGACCTCCTGATGTCGATCGAGTCCGAGCTGACCCAACGACGTTTTGGACGGATGGTTCGGGTCGAGGTCCACCCCGACATGCCCGATGAAGTCCTCGACCTGCTCATGCGTGAGATGGGCGCCACCGAGGACGACGTGTACCGGGTGGACGGGCCCCTCGACCTGTCGGGCTTATGGGGCGTGTTCGACCTCGACCTGCCCGAGTTGAAGTTCGACGTGTTCACCGGTGTGACCCCGCCCCGTCTTCCATCGGGGGCCGCGGAGTCCGTCGACTTCTTCGAAATGATCCGTCAGGGCGACCTGATGGCCCACCACCCCTACGACTCGTTCTCGTCCACGGTCGAGGCCTTCGTCGGTCGCGCCGCCCGCGACCCCCAGGTGCTCGCCATCAAGATCACTCTCTATCGGACCAACAGCGACTCACAGATCATGCAATCGCTGATCGACGCCGCCGAGCGGGGCAAGCAGGTGGTTGCCCTGGTCGAGTTGAAGGCGCGGTTCGACGAAGAGAAGAACATCGAATGGGCGCAACGTCTCGAGGACGTCGGAGTCCACGTGATGTACGGGGTGGTCGGGCTCAAGACCCACACCAAGATCGCCCTGGTGATGCGACGTGAGGGAGATCGGGTCGTCCGCTACGCCCACATCGGCACGGGAAACTACAACGAGACCACCGCCCGCAACTACGAGGATCTCGGGGTGTTCACCGCCGATCCCGATCTCGGTTCGGACCTCTCCGACTTGTTCAACTATCTGACCGGTTACAGCCGTCAGACCCGTTACCGCTCCCTGGCGGTGTCTCCAGACGGGGTGCGCGCCCGCATCGTCGGTCTCATCGAGGAGGAGGCGGCGAGGCCCGACGGGTTGATCACCTTGAAGATGAACTCACTCGTCGACCCTGGGATCATCGAGGCGCTCTACCAGGCGTCACAAGCGGGAGCCAGGGTCGACCTCTGTGTCCGTGGCATCTGCGGGCTGGTCCCCGGCATTCCCGGCATCTCGGAGAACATCAAGGTCCGGTCGATCGTGGGCCGCTATCTGGAGCATTCCCGGATCTATCGGTTCGGGGCGACGGGTCGGGAGCGTCGGTACTTGTACGGCTCGGCGGACATGATGCCGAGGAACCTGGACCGGCGTGTCGAGGCGCTGGCGCCGGTGGGTGATCCGGACCTCCAGTCACGGCTCGACGAGATCCTCGATGTCATCTTCTCCGACGACACCCTGGCCTGGGAGTTGGGACCCGATCGAACCTGGAGCAGGGTCAACGGCGATGCCGGGATCGACACCCATGTCGCCCTTCAGGTCCTCGCCCTCGCCCGCAGCAGCGCTCACCTCTGAACCATGGGCCTACTTGACTCAACACAAATTGAGTCAATAGTATCTGAGTGATGGACAACGATGAGCGCGCTGCGGTCCACGCCGCGCTGGGAGATCCCCGGCGCCTGCTCATCGTCGACGAGCTGGCCGCCAGTGATCGCACCGTCGCCGAGCTGGCCGAGTCGGCGGCCTTGACCGGCAACCTCCTCGCCCATCATCTCGACGTCCTCGAGGCCGCCGGGCTTATCGAGAGGCATGTGTCGGAGGGCGACGCCCGTCGGAAGTACGTGACCCTCCAATGGGGCCGTCTCCACTCCGGTCTGCGCGTTCTGGAGCGACCGGTGCGCGACGTGGCGTTCGTTTGCACCCACAACTCGGCGCGATCCCAGTTCGCCGCAGCTCTGTGGGAGAAGTCGACGGGCTTGCGGGCGACGAGCGCGGGCAGTGCGCCCGCAGCCGAGGTCCATCCCGGGGCGGTGCGGGTCGCCTCCGAATTCGGGGTCGACATCTCGGGAGCCCAGCCTGGGGGTTACGAGCGCATCAGCGGCACTCCCGACTTGATCGTCACTGTCTGCGATCGGGCACGCGAGATGGGGATGCCGAGAGGGCGCAGCCACAGCCATTGGTCTGTCCCCGACCCGGTGACCTCGGGCAACCTCGCTTCGTTCCGCGCCGCCTTCCTCGACATCGCCCAGCGGGTCGGGCGACTGGCAGACGCGACGTTGGGCGCTCGGTGAGCAGACAGTTTGCGGCCGAGGGTCCCCGCACTGCCTGCAGCCTCTCGACCGTGGTGCAGTCCTGGCCGGGATCACAGCCGGGTACTCATCCCCCTTCTTCTTCCCCTTCGTCTGGCAGACACCCTGTCCGAGGCAATGACCTGAGGAGGACTCATGCCCGTCACACTCACCCATGGAGAGCAGCTGCAGATCCACGAGGCATCGGTGCGTTTGCAGCGGCAATTCTCCGGGCAACTGAACGCGGAGACCATCGAGCGTTTCATGAACGATTCGCTCGTCGCTCTGATCCAGCGCGCTACCACCGGCACCTGGGTGCCACTCCTCGCTGAGCGATTCGCCCGGGACCGGCTTCGTGCCCTGATCCGCCTCGAGTCAGAGGCGAGCACCCTCAACCACGGCGTGCTCTTCTTGTGCGTGCACAATGCCGGCCGCTCACAGATGGCGGCAGGTTGGATGCGTCACCTCGCCGGCGATGACGTGGACGTGTTCTCCGAGGGCTCGGAACCTGCCGAGAGGGTGAACCAGGCGGCGGTGGCCGCCATGGCCGAGATGGGAATCGACATCAGCGAGGAGATCCCCCAGCCCTGGGCCGACGAGATAGTGCGCGCCGCCGACGTCGTCGTGACGATGGGGTGTGGTGACGCCTGCCCGGTCTTTCCCGGCAAGCGGTACGTCGATTGGGAGGTCGACGACCCGTCCGGCAAGCCCCTCGAGCAGGTCCGCCTCATTCGCGACGACATCGAGCAGAGGGTCCGCAACCTGATAGCTGAGCTCCAGATATCGGCCCGCGTCTAGCCAGACCACCCCAAAAACAGTTCATCTCCCGTTCACCCCCACATTGCCGACGGGTTAACCCGTCTCTCTAGCTTCCCCCGTATTCCCGGGAGGTTCTATCCGACACAAGGAGATCAACGGAATGAAAATGCGACATCTGGCCCCGCTCGTTGCCGTATTGGCGATGGTGCTCGCCGCATGTGGAGGTAACGAAACCACCGAGACGACTGGAGATGGTGGTGGTGGCGAGACGCCGACCACCCAGGACACGGTTGATGGGGAGCTTTCCCAATGGGGTCTTCCGATCATCGACCCTCTCGACGTGGACCCGAGTGTCGACGTCCTGATCGCGGGATCGTCGACTGTCTTCCCCCTTTCGACGGGAGTGGTGTCGCAATGGATCGACGAGGGTGGCCCCGAGTACACCATCGACTCCATCGGTTCCGGGGGAGGTCTGGAACGGTTCTGCGTGGAGGGGGCTTCCGACATCGCCAACTCATCGCGGGCGATCGCCGACGATGAGATCGTCGCCTGCACCGAGACCTGGGGCAGTGAGCCGATATCGGTGAGGGTTGGCAGCGATGCCCTGTCTGTGGTGGTCAGCCCGGGCAACTATTTCGCCCAGGAGATGACGCTCGAGGAGATCGCCACCGCGTTCTCGCTCACCGATGCCGGGGCCACGTGGGCAGATGTGAATCCCGACTTCCCGGCCCACCCGATCCAGCCGTTCAGCCCGGGTGCCGACTCGGGGACCTTCGACTACTTCTTCGAGATCGTGTGGCCCGATCTGTATGAGGCGGAAGACAACCCCCCCATCCTCTCCTCGATCGCCGAGATCGTCGGTGAGGACGACAACCTGACCGTGCAGGGTGTGTCCGGCGACGGTTGCACCGAGGGGGATACCACCACAACATGTGCCATCGGTTACTTCGGCTACGCCTACTACCAGGAGAACGCCGACATCCTCCAAACGGTGGCGGTCGACGGAGTGCAGCCCAGCGCCGAGTCCGTGGACGACAACACCTACCCGATTTCGCGTCCGCTGTACATGTACACATCGGCTCCGGTGATCGAAGCCAAGCTGCAGGTGGCCGAGTTCATGGCCTATTACCTGAACAACGTCAACGACCTCATCGATGAGGTGGGTTACTTCCCGGCACCCGACGAGTCGCTGCAGGAGGCCGCGGACAACATCAAGGCCGCAGCCGGTTGGTAGACCGACTAGACAGCGTGGATCCCGCTCGCTTCCCATGGGTAGTGGGCGGGTTCCACCATTCGCAGCGGAAAGGACCCCCACTACCTGATGACGGCTGACGATCGGATCCGGGCCGAGGGCCCGCCATCCTCACTTCAAAAGAGCCCTCGGCCGGGGGAGACGGCGATACGCGGTTTTCTCTTCATCTGCGGTGCGATCTCGATAGCCATCACGGTCGGGATCTTGTACGAGTTGGGCAAGGAGTCCTTTCTCTTCTTCCAGGACGAGAGCGTGTCGGTCGTCGACTTCCTCACCGACACTTTCTGGCAGCCTCAGGTTGGTCGTTTCGGTATCTGGCCCTTGGTCCTGGGGACACTCATGATCACCATTATCGCCATGCTCGTGGCGGTGCCGATCGGCTTGGCCTCGGCCATCTACCTGTCTGAGTACGCCAGCCGACGGGTGCGGGGCTTCTTCAAGCCGGTGCTCGAAGTCCTGGTCGGGATCCCCACAGTCGTCTATGGCTTCTTCGCTCTCACCTTCATGACCCCTTTGTTGCGGAGTGCCCTCGGCGCCAACGTGGTCGGGTTCTTCAATGTCCTCTCCGCCGGGATCGTCGTCGGGATACTCATCGTCCCTCTGATCAGCTCCCTGGCCGAGGACGCCCTGAGCGCGGTCCCTGACTCTCTGCGACAGGCCGCCTACGCCCTGGGCGCCTCCAAGCTCGAGGTGTCGACACGGGTGGTGGTTCCCGCAGCACTCTCCGGCATTGCCGCAGGCATTGTGATCGCCATGTCGCGAGCGGTCGGGGAAACCATGGTCGTCACCCTCGCAGCCGGAGCTTCGCCCCGGAACTTCATCCCGGGTGAGGACCCCTTCTTCGGCTACATCCTGAACCCATTCCAATCGGCGCAGGCGATGACGGGTTACATCGCGATAACCGCCAATGGTGACCTGAGCTACAACACCATCGACTACAACTCGATCTTCTCCATCGGTCTCACTCTGTTCTTCATGACCCTCGGGCTCAACTCTCTGAGCCGGCGTCTGGTCAACCGGTTCCGCCAGGCCTATCAATGAGCGTGCAGGCGCCGGAACGCCGCAGGGCCGACTTCTTCCCCACTGAGGAGGAGTACACCGGTCATCTCGGCTGGCGCAGCAGGAAGGCAACCTGGTTCCAGGGCTTTTGCATGGCGATGCTCACCATCGCCGTGATCGCTCTGGTCACATTGCTCTACACGATCATCAACGACTCGTTCGGCCTGGTCGCGATCGTCAACCAGAACCAGCCGGAGGACATCGTCGCCGACCTGGGCTACGACCCCGAGACGACCGGGCTCAATGGCATCACCTTCGACGAGATGGTGGGGCTCCTCGAAGCCAATGTCTCCAGCGGCGTCGGCCGACGCCTCGAGCGAGAGCAACGTTTCTACGAGAATCGCCTCGTCTTCGAGTCCGACCAGGTGTGGGCGGAGATCTGTGCATCGGAGGAACCGCCGTCCGGCTGCACGGCGGCACCTCGGGACCAGGCCAACGTGTTCGCGCTGGTCCAGGAGCGGGTGGTCCAGCCAGACGTCATCGCCAGCAACCAACTGGTGCATTCACTGCTCGACCCCGGGGGATTCGAGGATGAGGTGGCCTCAGGGTTCGAGGCGGGCCGATTCCAGGAGTACACGTTCGAGCAGGTGGAGTTCGAGTGGAGAGCCTGGTTCAGCCCCACGTTCCTCCTCTCTCCGGCCAGCGCCACCCCCGAGATCGCCGGGATTCGCACCGCCATCCTGGGATCGATGTGGCTGGTGATCATCACGGTGCTCTTCGCGGTGCCGGTCGGTGTGGGAGCGGCGATCTACCTGGTCGAGTTTGCCCGCCCGTCGCGATTCAACAACCTCATCCAGACCAACATCAACAACCTCGCCGGTGTGCCCTCAATCATCTACGGGATGTTGGGTCTGGCCATCCTGGTCCGGGTTCTGGAGCCGATCACCTCGGGCGACATCTTCACCGGGGGTACCTCGCCCTCCGACAACGGTCGGACGATCCTCTCCGCGGGCATGACCCTGGGGCTGCTCACCCTCCCGGTGGTCATCATCAGCTCCCAGGAGGCCCTCAAGGCGGTGCCCGATTCCCTGCGGCAGGCGGGCATGGCCCTGGGTGCGACCAAGTGGCAGACCGTGCGCAGCCAGATACTGCCCGTGGCCATGCCCGGAGTGCTCACCGGGACGATCCTGGCCGTGGCGAGGGCCGTGGGGGAGACCGCCCCTTTGATCCTGGTCGGCGCCGCCAGCTTTATCACCGTCGACCCCAGCGGGCCGTTCTCCAAGTTCACCGCCCTCCCCATCCAGATCTTTCAGTGGACCTCGTTTCCCCAGGAGGAGTTCAGGAATCTCGCCGCCGCCGCCAGCATTGCCCTTCTCCTCCTCTTGTTGACCCTCAATGCCGCCGCCGTGATACTTCGTAATCGATTCTCCAGGAGAGTGGAATGACCAACGAGACCTCAACCGAGGAAACGGTGACCTCGCCAGCGGGTGACGTGCCTGTGCCCCGGATCGAGCGCGCCGCGTCGAGCCCGGCGGTCAACTCCGTCCCCAACGTCATCGAGACCAGGGGTATGAGCGTCTTCTATGGCGATTTTCTCGCCGTGGCCGACGTCTCGCTCGACTTCGCCAAGAACCAGATCTCGGCCCTCATCGGGCCTTCCGGTTGCGGCAAGTCAACGGTGCTCAGGTCGCTCAACCGGATGAACGACCTGGTGCCCACTGCGAGGACGGTCGGCGAGGTCCACTATCACGGGGAGAACATCTACGCAGAGGGCATCGATCCGGTGCGGGTGCGCCGCACGATCGGGATGGTGTTCCAGAAGCCGAACCCATTCCCGAAGTCGATCCACGACAACATCGCCTGGGGGGCCAAGGTCAACGGGTTCAAAGGCAACAAGACGGACATGGAAGGGCTCGTGGAGGAGGCGCTTCGCGCAGCCGCCCTCTGGGATGAGGTCAAGGACAAGCTCGCCGACTCGGGTTACTCACTGTCCGGCGGCCAGCAGCAACGTCTGTGCATCGCGCGGGCCATCGCCACCAAACCGGACGTGATCCTGATGGACGAGCCATGCTCCTCTCTCGATCCGATCGCCACTCTGCGGATCGAGGAGCTGATGCTCGAGCTCAAAGAGAACTACTCGATCATCATCGTCACCCACAACATGCAGCAGGCGGCCCGGGTCAGTGACAAGACCGCTTTCTTCAACGTCAAGCTGGATGACACGGGGATGCGCACGGGCCGGCTGGTGGAGTACAGCCCGACCGACCAGCTGTTCACCTCACCCCGGGAGAAGGACACCGAGGACTACATCACTGGTAGATTCGGATGACAGATATCAAAGACACCAACGTCCATTTCCATCAGGAGCTCGAGGAGCTCGAACGCAAGGTCCTGTCGATGGTCGATCGTGCCGAGCAGATGGTCGACATGGCAGTGGAGGCGGTGACGACCGACGACGTCGATCTCGCTGCTGAGGTCATCGAGCGGGACAACGGCATCGATCAGACCTATCTCGAGGTGCATCAGGACTGGACCGCACTCATGGCCAGGAACCAGCCGATGGGCTCGGACCTGCGCCGGATGACCAGCTTGATTCAGCTCAACGTAACTTTCGAGAGGATGGGCGACCAGTGTGTCAACATCGCCAAGATCGCCCAATTCAATGCGGGGCTGCCTCGAGTGGAGAGGATCTGTGAACAGATCCGGGAGATGCGTGACCTGGTTCGTCCCATGATCCGAACCGCTATCGAGGCCTATGTGCGCGCTGATCTCGACGAAGCCAGGCTCCTCCCGGCGATGGACCATCCGGTCGACCGGCTCAACGCCAACATGTACAAGGAGACGGTGGCGGTCCGGGACAACCCGAAGCTCTTGGAGTGGGCGACGAAGATGCTCATGGTGTCCCGTGCCCTGGAAAGGGTCGGGGACCAGGCCGTCGACTTCGCCGAGCAGACGGCATATCTCATCACGGGAGAATGGGTCGAGTTCGATGAAGAAGGTTTGGCCCGAGTCCTGAATGACAGCGACGACTGACCGACGCGCCCATCGCATTCTGATCGTCGAGGACGAGCCGGGGCTCGCAGAGTCGGTTCGCTACGCCCTGGAGACCGAGGGATTCGAGGTGATGGTCGCCAGTACCGGGGTCAATGGGCTCGACCTCGCCCGGCGGTCGGGCCCGGATCTGGTCCTGTTGGATCTGATGCTCCCGGAGATGTCGGGACTCGACGTGTGCCGGCAGATCCGGTCCTCCTCCGACGTGCCCATAATCATGCTGACCGCGAAGGACTCCGAGGCAGACAAGGTCGCCGGCTTGGAGTTGGGCGCCGACGACTACATGACCAAGCCATTCTCGATGCGGGAGTTGCTCGCCCGGGTCCGGGCTCATCTCCGACGCGCCGCGAAGACCGGGCTCCTGGCCGAGTCCAACGAGGTGCTCAGAGGTGGGCCCATCGAGCTCGACATCGATGCTCACGTGACGCGGGTGGGCGGCGACGAGGTGGAGCTGCGTCCCAAGGAGTTCGAGCTCTTGGAGTCATTGATGCGTCGCAAGAATCGTCTTGCCGCACGGCACACGCTGATCGACGAGGTGTGGGGCCCGTCGTACTTCGGGGACACCAAAACGCTCGATGTTCACATCAAACGGCTTCGGGAGAAGCTCGAGGCCGACTCCTCCAAGCCACGCCACATCGTCACGGTAAGGGGTCTCGGCTACAAATTCGTTGATGAGTAGCCGTTCCGGCGTCAGAACCAGACTCTCCTCACGGTTCATCACCTACTACGCCATCACCTACTTGGTGATGATCGGCCTGTTGGGCTTCGGCTTCGACCGATCGGCCCGGTCGGCCCTCCTCGAGCAGGTCGACGACAGTCTCCTCAGTGTGGCTCAACTGGGCAGCGATGTGTTGCCGGAGGAGGAATCGGGTTACCCGGGATGGGCTGGGACGATCTTCGACTCGAGTGGCTTCCGGACCACGCTCATCACAGTCGATGGTGTGGTCCTCGCCGACTCCCACTCCGAGCCGGCGGTGATGGAGAATCATCTCGACCGGCCCGAGGTCCAAATCGCCCTGACGGGAGAGCCGGGTCGGGACAGTCGCATCAGCGAAAGCACCGGCGCGGCGCAGCGCTACCTCGCCCTACCACCGGGCAACGGGCTGATGGTGAGGACCTCGGTGCCGACCCGGGTGATCGACGACGCGCTCTGGGAAGTTCGGCGGTCGGTCATCGTCGCGGCGTCGGCCCTCGGACTCTTCGGGGTCGTCTTGATGTCGTATCTGGCTCGCCGGTTGGCACGACCGATCAGCGCGCTCACCGACCAGGCGATCGCGGTTGCCGACGGGGAATTCGGAGTCTCGACAGGACGGTCGGGCATCGAGGAGCTCGACCAGCTCGGACTGGCGATCTCGGTGATGGCCAATCGCCTCGGCTCGAGGGTCTCCGATGCCGAGCAGGCGACCGCCACCCTCGAGGTCGTCCTCGGGGCCCTGCCACAGGGCACCATCCTGATCGACCCTGAGGACCGGGTCCTCTACGTCAACTCGGCGGCGCACGCGCTACTCGGTGCCATCCCCGAGTCGCTGTCCAACGTGGCGCCGCTCCAATTCCAGAACGCGGTTCGGGAAGCACGCATGACCAAGCAGCCCGACATCCGGGAGTTGGACCATGGAAGCCCCGTCCGGCGCTTGCGTGGTGTCGCCACCCCGTTCACCTCGGACGATCGAGTCCTCCTCTTCGTGATGGACATCACCGAGCGAGAGCGCACCGACTCGATCCGACGCGACTTCGTGGCCAATGCCTCCCACGAGCTCAAGACGCCGGTGTCGACGATCATCGCCTCGACCGAGGCGCTGCAGATCGCCCTCGACCGCGGCGACCCCTCGGCTGCAGGGTTCGCCGAGCAAATCGCGGGATCAGCCCGTCAGCTCGACCTCCTCGTCGCCGATCTGCTCGATCTCTCGAGATTGGAGAAGGAGACTCCCGAGACGGCCCCGGTACGTCTCGATAGCCTGGTTCGTGACGAAGTCGAGCGAATCAGGGGCCGGTCCGAGAGCGAGGGGATCCACCTCGAGGTGACAACCGAGCAGGTGACCGCACCGGCGAATCACCGTGACCTGGCCATCGCGACTCGAAACCTGCTCGACAATGCGGTCCGGCACACCGCGGCCGGCGGCTCGATCGAGGTCGTGGTTCGCCGCGAAGGCCCCAATGCAGTGGTCTCGGTGACAGACACCGGTGAGGGGATCCCATCCAGGGACATCGAACGGGTCTTCGAGCGTTTCTATCGGGTGGACTCGGCCCGATCCAGGGGTACCGGGGGAACCGGCCTGGGGCTGTCCATCGTCAAGCACGTCGCGGAGAGCCACGGAGGGGCGGTCTCGGTGGAGAGCGGGCTGGGGGTGGGCTCGACCTTCACCATCCGTCTCCCCGCAGCCCCCGAAAGCGAAGCGCCCACGGGCAACTAGCCTGTACCCGCCGGGACTGGCGTCTCGAACCCATGCTCGAATCGATCTCTCAACCTTCCGACCTACGTTCTCTGACACACGAACAGCTCGTGTCACTCAGTGAGGAGATCCGCAGCTTCATCCTCGAGAAGGTGTCGACGACAGGCGGGCACCTCTCCCCGAACCTGGGTGTGGTCGAGCTGACCCTTGCCCTGCACCGGGTGTTCGACTCGCCACGCGATCGGTTCATCTGGGATGTGGGCCACCAGGCATATGTGCACAAGATCGTCACCGGGCGCGCCGACCGCTTCGACGACCTGAGGCACACCGGCGGTCTCTCCGGATACCCCAGTCGTGAGGAGTCCGAACACGACTTCGTGGAGAACAGCCACGCCTCGACCTCATTGAGCTACGCGCTGGGCCACGCCCTCGCCGGATATGAGGGGTGGACGGTGGCGATCATCGGTGACGGCGCCCTCACCGGGGGCATGGCCTACGAAGCGCTCAACCACATCTCGGTGGCCCGCCCCGAGCGGCTCATCATCATCCTCAACGACAATGGAAGGTCCTATGCCCCCACCGTGGGCGGTCTGGCCGCGTTGTCCAACCTGGCCCACTACCGGATCGACCCGAGGTACGAGAAGGCGAAGAATGCCATCGGCCGGATTCTCCGGGGGATACCCCTGGTCGGGGAGACGGCCGACGAGATGGCGAGCCGGATGAAGGACGCGGTCAAACAGATACTCGAGCCGGCAACGGTCTTCGATGCGCTCGACCTCAAGTACACGGGTCAGATCGACGGGCACGACATCGCCCTCCTCGAAGAGACCCTGGAGCAAGCGAAGACCTATCACGAGCCGGTGGTGGTTCACGTGATCACCGAGAAGGGCAACGGCTATCAGCCGGCCATCGAGGACGAGGAGGACAAGCTGCACGGTGTCGGCGCCTTCGACGTTGCGACCGGTAGGGCCCACAAGTCGGAGTTGAAGCTGACCGACGTGGCCGGCCGGGCGGTGGCCGAAGCCGCGGGGACCCGGCCCGACCTGGTTGGGATCTCTGCCGCCATGGTCTCGACGACCGGTCTCAAGCAGATGGCGCGCCGTTTCCCCGACCGGGTGTTCGACACCGGGATCGCCGAGCAGCACAGCGTGACCCTGGCCGCCGGGATGGCGATGGCGGGCAAGCGCCCCGTCGTCGCCCTCTACTCGGCGTTCCTGCAACGGGCCTTCGACCAGATCGTGGCCGATGTGGCATTGCATCATCTCCCGGTCACGTTTCTCATCGACCGGGCCGGGGTGACCGGGCCCGACGGGCCCTCCCACCATGGTGTCTTCGACCTGTCCTACCTGAGGATGATCCCCAATCTCGTAATCGGCGCCCCTGCCGACGCCACCGAGCTCTGCGCCATGATCGAGACCGCGGTCGATCACGACGGCCCGATCGCGGTTCGCTATCCGAAAGGTGGTGCGGTGTCGGTGCCGTCGCTGCCGGTGGAGCCTCTGCCCATCGGCCGGGCAGAGCTGATCAGCGAGGGTGAGGACGTATTGCTCATCGCGGTGGGGCGGATGGTGGAGATCGCGGAGAAGGCCGCCGTCGACCTCGGGGAGAAGGGGGTGAGCGCCGGGGTGGTCAACGCCCGTTGGGTCAAGCCACTCGACCCCCGCATCATCGAGTGGGCGGCCCAGGTTGGACATGTGGTCACCCTGGAGGACAACGTGGTGGCCGGAGGATTCGGGTCCGCGGTGATGGAGGCGTTCTCCGCGGCCGGTCTGGCCAAGGAAGTCACCAACATCGGGGTACCCGACCGGTTCCTACCCTTCGGGGCGGCCCCCGACGTCATGGAGTCGGTGGGCATGGATCCCGACTCGGTGGTGGCGCGGGTGCTGTTGGTGGTCAATCCGGGCTGATTCATCCTTTCTGTGTCAGTTAATGCGCCCATAGGGCGCATTAACTGACACAGAAACGTCTAGAGACGACCGGGGATGGCCACCCGACGCTCGTACCAGCGCAGGATCAGGCTAAGGGCAAGTGTCAGGACCACGTAGATCACGACCAGAATGAAAAACGATTCCCGGAATCGAAAGGTGCCGCCCGCGTAGAGACGGGCCATCTGGGTCACCTCCCGCACTGCGAGAATCGAGACCAATGAGGTGTCTTTCATCAGTGAGATCAGGTCGTTGCCTAGGGCGGGAAACATGTTGCGCACCGCCTGGGGGAGCACGATGCGTCGCATGATCTGACGATCACGCAGCCCCAGGGCGCGCCCGGCCTCCGACTGTTCCCGGGGGACCGACTGGATCCCGGCCCGGAACACCTCGGCGATGAACGCGGCGTAGAACAAGCTGAGGGCGATCCCTCCACGGAGAGCCTGAGGGAACGCCCGACTGGGTTGACTGATCAATGCGGCGAAGTCAGGGACCAGGACGAAGGCCACTACGAAGATGAAGACCAGCATCGGTATGCCCCGGACGAACTCGATGTAGGTAGCGGCGACGTTGTTCATCAAGGGGTTCTTGGAAACCCGGGCCAGACCGATGACCAGGCCCAGGGCCATTGCCACTACGAACGAACCGAAGGTCAGGTAGAAGGTCATCAAGATCCCCTCGGTCACCCTGAGGGGGATGGGGAATATGTTCTCGAATGCCTCTTGGTAATCCTGGCTGAGCAAGATGGCGACGGTGAGGGTGGCGATGATCGCGACCATCGCCACCAGCCACCAGGGGAACTCCCTGGCGTCGAAGCGATAAGCCCCGCCCACGGTGGGAGGGGGCGGTTCGGTGTCGGGCGGAACCACTTGGCGCTCAGTCATTCCGCCGGAACATAACGAAGCGCCGGGTCACCTGACCCGGCGCCTCTAGGATTATCGCGGATCAGATCAGCCTTCGATGTCGTCGTAGGTGACGACGAAATCGGGGCCGAACCACTCGCGGCCCAACTCCTCCATCGTCCCATCGTCCCGCATCGCCTGGATCGCCTCATTCACCGGGTCGACCAGGTCGGACTCCAGTGGGAAGATGAATCCGAGCGGGTCGGACTGGAGCGGATCGTCGATGGTCTCGATCTGATCGGCGTTCTCGCCGATGTAGCCGAGACCGGCGGCATCGTCGATGATCACCACGTCGACGTCACCGGCGATGAGGGCCTGGATGGCCAGACCGAACTGGTCGAAGGCCTGGATCCGGTCCTCACCGACCAGCTCGGCCGCTAGCTCGAAGTTGGTGGTCCCCACCTGGGTGGCCACGATGGCGTCGGAGTCGATCACGTCATCGGTGCTGGCGAACCGGTCGTCACCGAGCTGCTTGATGAACTTCTGCTGGACCACCATGTAGGGGTCGGAGAAGGCGACGACCTCTTTGCGGTCGTCGGTGATGGAGATGCCATCGGCGGCGGTGTCGAACTCACCTTGGGCCACTTGGTCGATCACGGCGGGCCAGGCCGCCTCCACGAACTCGGGCTCGCAGTTGAGACGCTCGCAGATGTCACGCCAAGCGTCGTAGTCCCAGCCTTGTCCCTCACTCTCACCCGCCAGGATGAAGTTGAAGGGCAAGTAGGCGTTCTCCACAGCGACCGTCACCGTTCGTCCGCCGAGATCGCTTCCGTCCCCGACGTCGCCGCCGCCTCCGGTCTCTTCGCCACAAGCGGCAATGACAAGGGCGAGGATCGAGAGCAGAGCGAGTATTCGTATCTTGTTCTTCATGTTTGGGGTTCCTCCTATAAGAACCAGGTCGAAGCGTATATGTCCACATCAGTCCGTGCGAGTCCAGACTGCTCTTTCCCTCGCACACCCATCTTCGACCTGGCTAGGGTCGCTGGCTAAGCGCGCGGGCTGTGGTCGGCGCGCCCCCTATCGATGGAGGACCAATGAAGAGAAGCAAGCTCTTGGTGGCCTTGGCTGCCTTGGCGCTGGTGTTCGCGGCCTGTACCGACGCAGGTGGCGGTGACGACACCACCACTACCGCCGATGCCGGTGGCGAGGGCAACGGCGACGGAGCACCTGCTGGAGGCAGACTCGCCGCCGTGCAAGAGGCTGGTGTCATCGTCTGTGGTGTCAACGAGACCCTTCCCGGGTTCGGCGTCATCGACGATGAAGGAAACTTCTCGGGTTTCGACGTCGACTTCTGTCGTGTCGTTGCGGCAGGCATCCTCGGCGACGCCGAGGCAGTGGAGTTCTTCCCTCTCACCGCCGAGGCTCGGTTCCCCGCCCTCCAGTCGGGTGAGATCGACCTGATGATCCGAAACACCACGTGGACCGCCCTTCGTGACGGTCAGGAAGGCGCAACCTTCCTCCACACCACGTTCTACGACGGGCAGGGGATGATGGTCCCGGCCGACACCGGGTTCACCGAGCTCGAAGACCTGGCCAACGCCAACATCTGCGTGCTCTCCGGCACCACCACCGAGTTGAACCTAACTGCAGTCCTCGACTCCCGTGGCATACCGTTCAACCCGATCGTGTTCGAGGACAACACCCAGCTCCGGCCCGCCTATGAGGAGGGGCAGTGCGAGGCGTGGACCTCGGACGCATCCCAGCTGGCAGCCTTCAAGGCTTCCATCGAGGACGAGGGTGGCGCCGAGCAGTTCATCATGGCCGAGATCTTCTCGAAGGAGCCCCTGGGCCCGGTGGTCGCCGACGGCGACTCCGAATGGGCGCAGGCGGTCGAGTGGACGGTGATGGCGACGGTGCAGGCCTGGGAGTTCGGCATCGACTCGTCGAACGTCGACGGATTCCAATCCGATCATCCCGACGTCCAGAACCTCCTGGGTGCGGGCACCGATGAAGCAGCCGGCCTCGATCTGCCGGCCGACTTCGCGGTGCAGATCATCACCCAGGTGGGCAACTACGAGGAGATCTACAACCGGCACATCCCGGGGATCGGCATAGCGCTCGAAGGAACCCCCAACGACCTGTGGACCAACGGTGGTCTCCAGTACGTCCCGCCCTACCACTGACCGAGAAACCGGTGAGGGTGGCCACCCGGCCACCCTCACCCTCTTCACTGGATGACAACAACTAAACCGCGACGAGAGGTGGCGCGTCCGCCGTTCTGGCGTGACATCCGCGTGCTGCGGGTGGTGGGCCAGGTCGTCGCGGTGGTGATTGTCCTCCTTCTCCTCCGCTGGCTCTACAACAACCTGGTCGCCAGTTTCGACCGGTTGGGCATTGCCCTCAACTTCGACTTCTTGACGAGTCAGACCCGGTTCCGCATCGCGTATTACAACGAGTTCGACCCGAGCTCGCCGGTGTGGCAGATGGTCCTGGTCGGGATCAAGAACACCTTTCTCGCCGGGTTCTTCGGCATCATCCTCGCCTCGGTGATCGGTCTCATCGTCGGCGTCTCCCGGCTCTCAGACAACTGGCTGGTGGCCCGGCTCGCCACCATCTACGTCGAGATCTTCCGCAACATCCCGCCCCTGGTCATCATCATCTTCTTCGGCTTCGCCCTCTTCTTCTTCGGCCCGTTTCCCATCCTCTCGGAGTCGTGGGAGCTCTCCCTCGGCGGTAACAACCTCCTCATACTCAACAAGGACCGCTGGGCGGTGCCGGGGATCCTGGCGACCGGAGGCCTCACCGTCTTCTGGATGATCCTTGCAGTCGGAGTGGTCGCCACCTACATCGTGTGGAGATGGCGCACCCGGGTGTTCGACGACACCGGCCAGCCCCATCATCGGGTCCTGTGGAGTGTCGGAGTGCTGCTGGGCTTCTTCCTCGTCGGGTATCTGGCGACAGGAACACCCCTGGAGATGTCGTGGCCGGTGATAACCGAGGACCGGCGTCTCTTTCAGGGGGGATTCGCCTTCAACTGGGGCTTCATCTCGCTCACCGCCGCCCTCGGTCTCTACACCGCCAGCCATATCGGTGAGATCGTTCGCGGCTCGATCCTGGCAGTGCACGGTGGCCAGTCCGAGGCGGCCAACGCCCTGGCACTCTCGGCTTTTCAGCGGTATCGCTTCGTCGTGCTGCCCCAGGCCATGCGAATCGCCTTGCCGCCGACGATCAACCAGTACCTCAACTTGGTGAAGAACACCTCGCTCGGGGTGGCGGTCGGTTACGCAGAGATCACCGCCCTGACCAGGACCTCCATCGGCAATGGTCGTCCCACCTTCCAGTCGATCATCATCTTGATGGCGGTCTATCTCGGCTTTTCCCTGGTCATCTCGCTGATCCTCAACATCGTCAACCGCCGATTCACCCTGGTGGAACGATGACGGCTGGTTCGCCTTCGATCGCTTCAGGGTCACTCACCGGGTGGGTCAAGCGGAGCCTGTTCAAGAACTGGTGGTCGGGTCTCATCACCATCGTCCTCTTGCCTATCGTCCTCCTGGCGGGATACCGGGCGTTTCTCTTCTTCTTCGTCAACGGTCAATGGGATGCGGTCACCCGCAACCTCACCCTCTTCATGCAGGGAACGTTCCCTCGAGCTCAACAATGGCGATTGACCGCCCAGATCCTGGCGTTCGCCCTGGCCTTCGGGATGGCCGCGGGGACCAGCCGGGCTTCGGCGAGAGATCGAGCACAGGAGGCCGGGCTCCCGTTCCACGAAGAGACGGCTCGGGCAACGCTGGCCCGTATGTGGTCACTGGTCGGGTTCATCGCCCTGCTGCTCTACTTCGCCACCATCGATGAGACCGGGAATCCTTTCAACCCGTTCCTCCTGGTCGGATCCGCCGTGGTCATCGCCATCATCGGATTCCAGGCAAAACGGATGCCCCGCCGGATACGCAACCTGGGGTGGCTCCTCACCGCGGTGTTGCTGCTCCTCGGATTCCAGGTCGTCTCCGGGTTCGGAGCGGACGACTGGATTCCCATGGGCTTGATCCTCGGGATAGCAGCCTATGCGGTCACCCCCACCCCCTTCGCGGGAGCGCTCCCTCGAGTAGTGACCAGGCTGGTCGCCGCGGTGGTCGTGGCCTTCACCGTTCGCTTCGTCTACTCGGCGGTCGACCAACCGGGGATCGGGTGGGACGAGTGGTCGGGTCTCCACCTCACCCTGATGGTCTCAGCGATCTCCATCATATTGGCGTTCCCGGTCGGGCTCCTGCTCGCACTGGGCCGCCGCTCATCGTTGCCGGCGCTTCGCATCATGTCGACCGCATACATCGAGCTGATCCGTGGTGTCCCCCTGATCACTCTGTTGTTCATGGGCCAGTTCGTGTTGCAGCAGCTCCTGCCTCAGGGGACAGACCTATCCCGGGTCACCCGGGCGATCGCGGCGATAACCCTGTTCACCGCGGCATACGTCGCAGAGATCGTCCGTGGGGGTTTGCAGGCCCTTCCCAAGGGTCAGACCGAAGCGGCGCAGGCCCTGGGTCTCAGCCCGGCAAAGACCACCCGTCTCATCGTCCTTCCCCAGGCGCTGCGCGCGGTGATCCCGGCGATGGTCGGCCAGTTCATCTCCCTGTTCAAGGATTCTTCGCTGCTGACCATCATCGGCATCACCGAGTTCCTCGGGGTCAGGGAGATCGCCCATGCCCAAGCCGACTTTCGCGGGGTGTCCATCGCCGAGACCCTCGTGTTCGTGGCCATCGGCTATTGGGCCTTCTCTTTTGCCATGTCGCGCGAGAGCCAAAGACTGGAACGTAGATTGAGAGTGAGCAGATGACGAGCGAGCAGAGAGCACAGGCGTTCACGGACGCCACGAAGGCCAAGGGCGATGCCCTCATCGAGGTGTCCGATGTTGACAAGTTCTTCGGCGACTTCCAGGCGTTGAAGAACATCAACTTGAGAGTCGGGCTGCAGGAGGTCGTGGTGGTCATCGGGCCATCCGGGTCGGGGAAGTCGACGCTGATCCGCTGTATAAATCGCCTCGAGAAACACGACCGGGGATCGATCGTGGTCGACGGCATCGAGCTGACCGATGACATAAAGAACATCCAGGAGGTCCGACGGGAGACCGGAATGGTGTTCCAGCAGTTCAACCTCTTCCCCCATCTCACCGTGATCGACAACATCACCCTGGCCCCTCGCCAGGTGCGCCGCCTGCCCAAGATGGAGGCGGAGGAGGAGGCGATGAAGCTCCTCGAGCGGGTCGGCATCCCCGAGCAGGCGAGAAAGTACCCGGGCCAGCTGTCGGGTGGCCAGCAGCAGCGGGTGGCCATCGCCCGATCCCTCGCGATGAGGCCCAAGGTGATGCTGTTCGACGAGGTCACCTCGGCACTCGACCCCGAGATGATCAAAGAGGTGCTCGACGTGATGGTGGAGCTGGCCAAGGGGGGGATGACCATGATCGTGGTCACCCACGAGATGGGCTTCGCCCGGGCCGTGGCACACCGGGTGATGTTCATGGCCGACGGCAAGATCGTCGAGGTGGGCACCCCCGAGCACTTCTTCACCAACCCCCAAGAAGAGCGGACCAAACTCTTCCTCAGCCAAATCCTCTAACTCGTTCCTGATGCGCCCGGGCCGGTATCCAGCAGGCTGGACGGCGCGCGGAACTCCTCAGGTCGCACTCGATGCCGTCCAGGCGGACCCTCGTTACCCTCATGACCGGTGTCCGCCACTTCCTCCAAGGTCTTGCTCGCGATCGGTGGAGGCGCCCTCTCCGGCGCACTCATATTCGCTCTGGTCTCGTCGGGCACGGCTGAGGATCCCGACCAGACCCTTGCCTTGGCCGACGAGCCCACCACTTCCAGCTCGCTGACAACCACTTCGAGCGCCTCCACGACCACCTCCACCACCAGCAACTCCACGTCCACCACGATCCCACCCAAAGGCACGGTCGTTATCCAGGGGACGGGGGACGTCAACCTCGACCCCGACTACATCCCCGCCCTCGGGGCCAACGGCTACCACTACGCCTGGTCGGCTCTCGAGGGCATCTTCCACGAGGACGATCTGACCGTCATCAATCTGGAGTGCGCCCCTTCCGACATCGGCGCCCCCGAGCCGAAGGAGTTCGTGTTTCGGTGCCCCACCGAGTCCTTGTCGTCGCTGAGCGCCGCGGGGGTGGAAGTGGCCAACATGGGCAACAACCACAGTGGCGATTACGGAAAGGACGCCCTTGTCGACGGTCGGGCCCGGCTGATCGATTCCGGAGTCGCCCCGGTGGGTGCGGGGGGCGACGTCGTCGAGGCCGGCGAGCCCGCAGTCTTCGAGGCCAACGGCTGGAAGATCGCCGTAGTCGGCTTTGGCGGGGTGTTCCCGACACCGGCCTGGTTCGCCACCGAGGACCGCGCCGGGATGCGAGATGGCGATGACATCCCCTCGATGGTGGCCGCGGTCGAGGCGGCGGAGGCGGTCGCCGATATCGTGGTGGTCGCCATTCATTGGGGTGTCGAGCTCGACATCGAGCCACGGCCGGAAGATGTCGAGCGCGCCCTGGCGATGATCGAGGCGGGGGCCGACGTGATCTTCGGTCATCATCCCCACCGGATGCAGCCATTGGAGATGGTCGACGGGGCGGCGGTATTCTGGTCTCTCGGTAACTTCGTTTGGCCGCGACACTCGGCGGCGGCGTCGACGACCGCGGTTGCCCGGGCCGTCGTACACCCCGATGGGAGCATCGATGCTTGCTTGATACCTGCATTCATCGAGAACCCAGGCCAACCTGTGCTCACCGGGGAACCGGAGTGCGGGCCCGAGTCAGGAAGATGATGCAGGAACGATCAGGACCCATCCTGTTGATGATCGCCTTCGGGGCGATGCTGGGGTTCGTCGTCTTCCTCCTCGTGGGGCCGCGTGACGCCAGCGGCGACACCCTCGCCGGCTCCGCGACCACCGTCGCCCCCGATCCGGGTGACGGGGGATCCGGGACCACCTCTGCACCCGGTTCGACGACGGGCGATGTCGATGCGACGACGACGACGACGTTGCCCGGGCTCGATCGTGAGCCCAACACCGTCCCGGGCGCGACAGTGGGCCGGCCCTGGGGATCGATCACCGGGCTGAGCATGTTCCGGGGCAACCCGACCCGCACCTTCTACGGGACGGGGCCCATATCAGGCTCGCCCTCGCAGATCTGGAGCTACCCCGACAGCGGCATGTGCAGCCAGTCGACCAATCTGGGGCAGACCACAACGTGGTGTGGCATGGGCTGGACCGGCCAGCCTGCGGTTTGGGAGCGGCCCGATGGGGTCACCGAGCTCATCTTCGGGGCGTACGATCGTGCGATCCACTTCGTCGACGCCGCCACCGGCCAGGACCTCCGGTCGCGGTTCGTCACCGGGGACATCATCAAGGGCTCTGTGACCGTCGACCCCGACGGCTTCCCTCTCCTCTACTCGGGATCGCGGGACAACAAGCTGCGGATCATCGCCCTCGACCGGTCGGAGCCGACCGAGTTGTGGTCTCTGGACGCCTACGACGTGGAGGGCACCTGGAACGACGACTGGGACGGCAATCCCCTCATCATCGACGACATCATGTACGAGGGTGGGGAGAATGGATGGTTCTTCGCCTACCAGCTCAACCGGGGTTACGACGGCTCGGGCCTGGTCACGGTCGAACCGGAGCGGCTCCTCGCCATGCCCGGGTACGACAGCGAGTTGCGCAGTCTGGCCGGTGGCAACCTCTCCATCGAGAACTCGGTGGCGGCCTACGAGCAGCGGGTCTACTTCGCCAACTCCGCCGGCCGGGTGGTCGGTCTCGACGTCTCCGAGATACGCGACGGCAACGCACCGGTCGTCTTCGATTACTACGCCGGCGGTGACATCGACGCCAGCATCGTCATCGACGCGGACGGGATGCTCTACGTATCGGTCAACGTCAAGCCGGCGCAGGTCGGCCAGGGATATCGGACCGCAGGCAACATCGAGCGCACCCGGGAAGTCGGCCAGCTCATCAAGCTCGACCCATACACCAGCAGCGACCCCCTCGTCTGGGGTGTCGACCTGACAGCCGAGGGCGGCGACTCCGGGACGTGGGCGACCCCGGCCCTCCACGACGGGCTCCTCTACACCAACACCCACCTGGGCTCGTTGATCGCGGTCGACGCCGCCACCGGTGACGTCGTGTGGCGCGACGGGACGGTTGGCTGGCACTCCTGGTCGTCTCCGGCGGTGGTCGACGGGACGCTGGTGGTGGCCACCTGTGTCGGCGATCTGCGCGGCTACTCGTTGGAAGACCCGCGGGCTCCCCAGCTGAGCTGGACGGTGCCGGTGGGGGAGTCCTGTCTCGAGGCCACCCCCGCCATCTGGAACGGTGTCATCTACCTCGGGTCTCGTGACGGCTACATCCGTGCCTTCAAGTAGATGAGACAACTCGCGCTCAGTCTGGCCCTCGCCCTGACAGCCTGTTCCAACGGTGGGGGCGACGCCACCACCACGACCACGACCACGGTGGAGTCGACCACCTCAACGTC
>Ga0256867_10000017_pt1 | contig 61456 bp, 64 predicted proteins | sample RVTome_15_FD_185939 | JGI IMG/M metagenome (GOLD analysis project Ga0256867, IMG submission 185939) | Soil microbial communities from uranium-contaminated site in the Upper Colorado River Basin, Wyoming, United States - RVT150D86 (HiSeq) ... | reverse complement strand
CCCGCGGCCGCCCACGGCTTCCACCGGCCGTCGGACAGCGCCGCCGAGACCCGCTCGGCCGTGGCCTCGGGCACGACGTGAACAACCGGCCGCTCGATCCGGATCGGCGTGGCCTCCCGACGCTTCTTCCGTCTCCGGCGCAGAGCGGACATCAGCACCAGGCCAGTGATCCCGCCGCCGACGGCCACCCCGACCGCCCGCTTGGCCCACACGGCAGGCTGGGGCATCCGCCGCTCCAGCTCGCGCATCTCGGCGTCGAGCCGGCCCCGGATGTCCTCTATCTCCCTTACCGTCGCAGCTGCGCTCTGGCCCATTCCACGTCCTCCTTTATCGTGCGCTTCGCCTGCTCCGGCGCCACCGGCTGCCGGATCCGCGACCTCCCGAACACGGCCACCACGGCCGCCACCACCAGGAAGAACCCCGCCACGATCAGCAGGGCCGCCCACAGCGGCAACACCAGGTCCAGGGCCGCGGCTGCGGCCGCGCCCAGGAACCCCAGCACGAACAGCCCCAGCGCCCCGGCGCTACCGAACGCCGCGGCCCCCTGGAGCTTTGCCGAGATCCCCTCGGTGATCTCCTGCCGGGCGAGCTCGACCTCCTTCTTGACCAGCAGGCCCACGTCGCCGGCCATACGCCCCACCAGCTGGGCCGTGCTCAGCTCCGCGGGCCGGCCGTTCTGTCGTCGGTCCGTCCCTTCCTCCATCACGAACCCTCCTCTCTCCTCCAGCAGGACCGCGTTCAGCTCGGCCCCGTAGACGTACAGCCGGGCGGCCAGGTACATGATTACCAGTACCCCGACAGCCGTGGCGAAGGCCCCGTACACCGGCGCCGATCCCTCGGCCGTCCGGCTCGCGTACCACGCGCCCAGGAGCTTCAGACCCGTCCAACCGATGGCCACGAACACCGCGCCGGGAACGAGGCTCGGCCAGGCGGCCCGGTCCCGGCGGAGGACCCGGTAGGTCACCAGGAACAGCACCACGTCCAGCCCGAGGGCCACCAGAACGGCCAGCACGCGGAGCACCACGCCGGCCGCACCCTCGCCCTCGAGGCCGGCGGCGATGGCCGCCAGGGACGTGGCGGTGAGGCCCACCAGCCCCAGCCCCGCCGTCACCGCCACCAGCCACGCTTTCCGCTTCAGGCCCGACGCCGGCGGGCCCTCCCGGAACACGATGCGCACGGCGTTCCGCCCCGCCCCCACCACACCCGTGCCCGACCACAGGAGCCCCGCCAAACCCACCAGGCCGACGGTCACCCGGCTCTCCTGGGCGGCCCGAAGGCTGTCCTCCACCAGGGCCTCCACTCCGGGGATCGAGCGGGTCAGGGCAGCCTCCACCTCCGCCTGGAGCCCGGAGTTCCGGTCTAGAGCGAAACCCACGATCGACACGCCCAGGAGCACCAGCGGGAAGAAGGACAGGAAGCCGTAGTAGGCGATGGCCGCGGCCAGATAGCCCCCGGCGTCGTCTCCGTACCGGTCGCTGGTGGCCCGGGCGATCCGGACCACCCGGCTCTGCTTGATCCGCTCCAGCATCTCCCGTTGGTTACCCCCCGGGGAACCTACCTAACGGAGCCATTCAAGGAGGTCGGTCATCCTCCCGATATTCAAGACGAACGACCGACTTCAAGGGAGCCACGACATGCACTGGGACCTTCGACTGGCAGAGGCGAACCTGGTGGTCGCCGACCTCATCGGCGCGGCCATGGGTCGGCGAAACGCCGAGGACGAAGAGGACAACTCCGACCGAGGCTGATCCCGGCAACGGCAGACCCCCGAGGGGGAGGGAGCCGTCCTCGGGGGCCTGCTCTCGGGCGTATACCCGCCAGGGCCCCGTTGGGTCTACCCGGCCACCAGGGGCTGAGGCGGTCCGCCGCCCCCCTTATTTCCACGGAACCGGGGCTCAAACCTCTATTTCCACTGGGTCCAACCCCCCCGACGGTTTGGCCGCCCGGCCGGCCGGATATCATCGAAAAGCGAAGGGAGGCCTCATGTCGATCCTCGTTCGTCACGCCATGACCGAGTCACCCCAGACCGCCGGGCCCACCATGAACGCCGCCGACGCGGCCGCGATGATGAAGCAGTTCGACACCGGGGTCATACCCGTGGCGGATGAAGGGCGGCTGCTGGGCCTGGTGACCGACCGAGACCTCGTGGTCAGGGTGCTGGCCGAGCGGAAGGATCCCCTCGATGTGCGGCTGGAGGACATCGCCACGACGGCGACGGTGACCGTGAGCCCGGACACGAAGCTGTCGGAGGCACGGTCGATGATGGCCGAGCACCGGATCCGGCGGCTCCCGGTGGTGAAAGCAGACAAGCTGGTGGGCATCCTGTCCCTCGGCGACGTGGCCCTCGCCGACTCGTCCGAGCGCGCCGTGGGCGAGACACTGGGGGAGATATCCGAGTCCACCTCCACCGCGGACGTCTCGAACGAACCGCCCAGGGGGACCCCCGAGCGCGTTCGGCGGGCCCGCCGGGACGAACGCGGCTGACGGAATACCGGTCGTCGGCCACGGGTTCACGCTGGAGTCCATGAGGATCGGGATCGGTCTTCCCAACCCCATCCCCGGCGCACCGGGAAGACTCCTGGTGCGGTGGGCCGGCCGAGCGGAGGAGCGCGGGTTCTCCACGCTGGCCACGATCGACCGGATCGCCTACCCGAGCTACGAGTCCCTGGTCGCCCTGGCGGCGGCGGGGGCGGTCACCGAGCGGATCGGCCTTCTGACGAACATCCTGCTGGCACCGACACGCAACCCCGTCCTCCTGGCGAAGGAGGCCGCCAGCGTCGATCAGCTCTCCGACGGCCGCCTTACGCTCGGGTTGGGGGTGGGCGGCCGGCAGGACGATTTCGTGGCCACCGAGAGAGGCTTCGAGGATCGGGGCCGCCGTTTCGAGCAGGACCTAGAGCTGATACACGGCGCCTGGCGGGGCGAGCTCGTGGGCGGGTGTCCCAAGCCGCCCACTCCTCGGCCGGTCGCCGGACAGGTGCCGATCCTGATAGGGGGCACGGCGGACGCCGTGATCGACCGAGTGGTGCGATGGGGAGCCGGGTGGACCGCCGGCGGGAGCGCCCCCGATCAGGTGGCGCCGTTCGCGGAGCGGGTCCGGGCCGCGTGGAGGGACGCGGGCCGGGAGGGCCGGCCTCGGATCGTGGCCCTCTCCTACTTCTCGCTCGGCGACGAGGTCGCCGACGCCTCCAAGGCCTACCTCCTCGACTACTACGCGTACCTCGGGGAGTGGGCGCAAGGCATCGCCGACGGTACGCCCAGGAGTCCCGAAGACGTGCGGACAACCGCCAGCCGATTCGAGGAGGCTGGGGTCGACGAGCTGATCTTCGACCCCACGGTGGCGGACCTCGAGCAGGTCGACCGGCTGGCCGACGTCATGCTCTAGAACCCCCGTTCGCTCGGCGGCGTCAGGACAGCACGTCGCAGAACGCTTCCCGGGCGTTCAGGAAGTTCCCGAACTCGATCGCCTCGCGCACCGGGTGCTTCCCCGCGGAGAACACGATCCCGTTCGTCCCCGGCAGCCAGATCACCCGCCCCACGTCCTTGAGCTGCTCCCCGAAGACGTTGGCCGCGAGCCCGCTGGCGGTGAAGTACGCCACGGAGCGTCGGATTGAACACAGCCGTCTGCATGAACGAGTCGGGCCCCTCTCGCAGGGTGAGCCCGGTTTCCAGGTTGCAGGTGGATCGACCAGCGGACGGGGAAGCCGCAGGCCTGCCCCTGGTCCTCCTATGTTGGGCGGGGGCGTGACGCTGAAGTGTTGGGGGGCACGGCCCCGGCCGGGGCGGTCAGCCCCAGCACCAGTGCCGGGACGATGGCGGCGAGTAGCCGCTTCTTCACCGTCGTCTCCTTTTTCTCCTCCCTGCGGGCGGCGGCAGCCGGCTACCCGAGGATACGAAGAAATGGGGCGAAAGGGATTCCGCGGGGGGACTGGGATTCGAACCCAGGAGACCCCGAGGGGTCTAGCGGCTTTCAAGGCCGCCCCGTTCGTCCGCTCCGGCATCCCCCCGAGCGAGTGTACGGTCAGGCGGGAGCGAGTGTCCGTGAGCCCTCGGGCAGGTACGGGTGGAGGGCCTCGGGGAGCACCACGGAGCCGCCCTCTCGCTGGTGGTTCTCCAGAAGGGCGATCAGGGTCCTTCCGATGGCGCACGCGGTCCCGTTCAGCGTGTGCGCGGGGCGGTTCCCGTCCGGCCCCCGGACCCGGACGCCCAGGCGGCGGGCCTGGTAATCGGTCGTGTTCGAGCAAGAGGTCAGCTCCCGGTACCGGTCCTGGCCTGGGAGCCACACCTCGACGTCGTATTTCTTCGCCGCGGAGGCCCCCAACTCGCCCGTGCACACGTTCGCCACGCGGTACGGGAGCCCAAGCCCCTGGACCAGCTCCTCCTCGCACGACAGCAGGAACTCGTGCTCATCCCATGACGCATCGGGATCAGTGAACGAGAACATCTCCACCTTGTCGAACTGGTGGACCCGGAAGATCCCTCGGGTGTCCTTCCCGTGGGCGCCGGCCTCGCGACGGAAGCACGTCGAGTAACCCACGTACCGGCGGGGCAGCGTGCCGGCCTCCAGGAGCTCCCCCTGGTGCAGGCCGGCCAGGGCCACCTCGGACGTGCCCACCAGGTACAGGTCGTCCTCGCGGGTGACGTACAGCTGGGCCTCGTCCGTCGGTAGGAACCCGGTGCCGTACATGGCCTCTTCCCGGACCAGCACGGGCGGGATCACCGGAAGGAACCCCTTGTCCTGGAGCCGGTCCAGGCAGTACCGGAGCAGGGCGAACTGCACCGTGACCGCGCCCCCCAGGAGGTAGGCGAACCGGGTCCCCGAGAGCCGGACCCCTCGCTCCAGGTCGATGACGCCCAGGGCCGTACCCAGGTCGACGTGGTCGCGGGGCTCGAACGGGAAGGTGGGCCGGTCCCCGACCTCCCGGAGGATCTCGTTGTCCTCGTCCGTCTCCCCCTCGGGGACCGAGTGGTGCGGCAGGTTCGGCAGCCGGTCGAGGAGCGACCGGACCTCCTCCTCCGCGGACAGGAGCGCGGGCTCCAGCTCCTTCAGCCGGTCGGAGACCCGGCGCACCTCGTCGATCTGACGAGTCCTCTCTTGCCCCGAGACCGACCCGATCGCCCGGGAGGCGCGGTTCTGTTCGGCTCGGAGCTCCTCGACCTCGGTGGTGAGCCGGCGCCAGTCCGCGTCAAGCTCAAGGAGGCGGTCGAGGTCGGCCGCCAGCTCGGGCGAGCGACGCGCCAGGGCGCGGCGCCCCGGCGCGGGGTTGTCGCGGATGGCCTTGAGGTCCAGCACTCAGGCGCCGGGCCGGACCCGCCCTCGCCCCGGCGAGGCCAGTCGAACCGCGGGCGCCGGCCCCGAGGAGGTCAGGGCCTGTTGGATGGCCGCTTCCTCCTCCTCGGACAGGTTGTGCCTCGAGGTCCACGCCTCCACCGGCTTCGCGTAGCACCGGGTGTCCTGCCGGCCGTTGATAGACGTGATCACGAACCCGTCACCGCTCGCGTCGAGGAGAGCGGCGGAGAAAGAGAGGTGCCCCCCCATGTCTTCGAACGCGTCGTAGCGGACCAACCCGATCCGTTGGACCGCCGACATCAGGGTCTCCGCCTGGCGTCGCTGTTCGCCGGCGAGCTGCCGGACGGCCGCCTTCAGCCGGGCGATGGCTTGATCGTGCTGGGACAGGAGGTGCACGGCCTGCCGGTCGTCCGCGACCTTCCTCCCTCCCTTGGGGGCGCTTGCCACCAGGAGGTACACGGCGAAGGCGGCCAGGCCCAACGAGGCGAGCGAGATAACGGTCAGGAGCTCCGGCGAGAGTGCCATAACGCCTGGACACCCTATCCCTCGGGGGGGAACCGGTGCAATCGGCGCCCGTCCGTCGTCGGCCGAACGGGCCACTAGGAAATGGCCCGTAAGGGCCATAGACACCTGTCGGAGGCGACTGCGAGACTGCCTCCAACGTTCCGCCAAAGGGAAGGGAGCCTGGTTGATCAAGGTCGTGATCGCCGACGATCACCCACTCGTCCGTATTGCGGTGCGCACGTATCTCGAGAGCGATGGAGGATTCGACGTGCTGGCGGTCGGTGAGACCGGTGAGGAAGCTGTAGATCTGGTCCGGGAGCATAGCCCGGACGTGGTCGTCCTCGACTACCAGATGCCGGTGCTCGACGGTCTGGAGGCCGCACGAACGATCGGGGAGACCCATCCCGATGTGGGCATCGTCATGCTCACGGCGGCGGACGACCGGAGGGTGGCCCGTGAAGCCGCCGGGGCCGGGGTGGGGGGGTTCGTGCTCAAGACCGATCCGCCTGAAGCGCTGGCCGACACGGTACGTCGGGTCGCCGCGGGCGAGCCGGGCGAACACACGCTCACGGTGGTCGTGGAGCCGGACCGGCTTCGCGATCGCTCGAACCGTTGAGGGCCGGGCCTGGGGCCCCGCCTCACGACCCCGCGTCCCCGTTAGTTCCCGCCGTTTCCCGGAGAGTTCCCCGCATTCCCCGGACCGTCGCAGGGCGTCCCCTGCCCCGGGTTGTCGCACGGAGGGTTCCCGGGAGGGCCGTCGGGCGGGGGCGGCTCGGGCTCCGGAGACGGCTCGGGCGGCGGCTCGGGTGAGGGCGGCGGGGAGGGCTCCTCCTGGTCGGTCTGGGGCGGGGGAGGTCCCCCCTTCTCGTCCTCCTGGGACTCGGGGGGAGGCGACGAGGTGAGCGGCGCGGCAGGCTCCTCCGCCTCGGGAGGCGCCGGGCTCGGGGTCCGCTCTACCCCGGTCACCACAGTGGCCTCGGGTCGGCCCCGGCTGCACGCGTCCTGGAGGTGATCGAGGACGCACAGGTTGTAGAAGAGCCAGTCGGAGTCAAGGTGCGCGGCGGTGAGGACGAACGGGGCGCTGACGTCCCCTCCCGAGCTCACCGTGACACCCTGGCCGGCGATCACCTTCGTCGGCCCGGACGCCCCGGTCACCTGGACCTCTCCCTCCAGCACCCCCACGAGCTCCGACACGCCCGGGCCGACCTGGGTGAAGAAGGTCGTGCCCCGGACCGAGGCGATCGCCGAGGGGGTCTCCACCTCGAACCTGCTCTGTGACCCGGTCAGCTCCACGACACGGTTGAAGGTGGATCCCAAGGCGTGCTCCGCGAAGACCCGGGACTCCTCGGGCGTCGACACGAGCTCGGTGAGCGTGAACGTCGTCTCCCGATCGAGCCTGGTGACGCTGCCGTCGAAGTACCCGACCTCGGCGCGACCGCGCTCCCCCGTGCGCACCGTGTCGCCCTGGCGTAGGGTCGCGCCGTCCCTGGCGGGGCGAAACGCCGTGGCGCCTTCCAGCTGGACTTCAGCGTCACCCTGGAGGATGTCGAGGGTGGCGAAGGGCCTGGCGGTGGCCGGTCCCGCCGTGGCGAACACGTACGCCGTCACCAGGGCAACCGCCACCACGGCGGCGCTCCCTGCGAACAGCGAACGCTTCGCTCGCGTCGACATCGCTCCCTCCCCGCCCCGGGCGCCGGTTCACCATCAGGCGTAGGCCCAGCAGGATTCGGTTTCGGTGTCGACGGCCGGGACCGCGCCGTTCGTCACCGCGCCATCCCCGCTCTGCGGGCGTGTCCCCAGCGGACCGACTAACCCGTCCGGAGGGGTCCGGGCGCCTGCCTATTTCCCCATCGTAGTCGGATTGGTGGGCGAGGGGGGAGTCGAACCCCCACCCCCTTTCGGGGACAGGATCCTGAATCCTGCGCGTCTACCAATTCCGCCACCCGCCCGTGCGCGTACCGAATCGTAGCAGGTGGTCGTGCGGGCCCCCCGGGCCGGCCGCAACCGGCTCATGCCTATAATCCGGGCGATTCGACATCCTCCGGCAAGGGAATCGACCATCCGATGGGCGTCCTCAGGAACTTCGAGAGCAGGCTGGAGCGGGGGATCGAGGGCTTCTTCAAGGCGGCCTTCCGGTCCGGCCTCCAGCCGATCGAGCTGGCCAAGCGCATCCTCCGGGAGATGGAGTCGAACAAGACCGTGGGCGTGCGGGAGGTGTGGGTGCCGAACCGGTACGTGCTGTCCGTGTCGGGCGAGGACCGGGAGCGGTTCAGCGGCGCCGAAGGGGCGCTGGTCAGCGAGCTGGAGACCGTGGTGAGCGAGGGGGCCCGTGAGAACGGTTGGGGCCTGGTGGCCCGACCGGAGGTGGTGTTCGAGACCGATGAGGGTCTCAAGCGCGGGGACCTGGTCGTCCGGGCCGAGCTCACCGAGGCCACGGGCCCGGCCACCTCACCGCCGGTCCGCATCCCCGACGCCAAGGGCGCCAGGCTCGTGTTGACCGACGACGGGAGGGAGTGGTCGTTGGATCGCGATCGGTCCGTGATCGGGCGACTGGGCGGCTCCGAGATCGAGGTCGACGACCCCGGCGCCAGCCGGCGCCACGCAGAGATCCGCAAGCAGGGCGATGAGTACATGGTGGTCGACCTGGGCTCCACCAACGGCACGCTCGTCAACGACAGCCCGATCTCTGAGGCCACGCTGGAGGACGGCGACCGGATCACGATCGGGCGTACCGTGCTCGAGTTCCGGAGGGGCTGAACGGTGCCGCCGTTCGTCCTGACCGTCCTGAAGATCGTGCTCCTCCTGCTCCTCTACTTCTTCGTGTGGCGGGCCGTCCGGGCTGTGGTCCTCGACCTGTACGGCGGGCGGATCCGGGAGCGCCGCCCTCGCGCCGCGGAGCCGAAGCCCAAGCGCGGCCGGGCCCGGGGCGCGCCGTCCAAGATCGTGGTCCTGGACGCCGACGGCGGCCGGGTCAGCACGCACAAGCTGACGGGAACCATCCAGATCGGCCGGGGGAAGCAGTGCGAGATCCAGCCCGACGACACCTACGTCTCCCAGGTCCACGCGCGCATCTCGAACCGCAACGGCTCCTGGGTCGTGGAGGACCTCGGCTCGACGAACGGCACCTACCTCAACCAACGGAAGGTCGCCGGCCCGACCGGCATCTCGCCCGGCGATCGCATCCGAATCGGCAAGACCGTGCTGGAGGTCCGGCGATGAGGTTCGCGGTCGGCGCCCGCACGGACGTGGGACGGGTCCGGGAGGGGAACGAGGACTCGTACATGGTGAACGATCCATTGTTCGCGGTGGCCGACGGCATGGGCGGGCACCAGGGCGGCGAGGTCGCCTCGAAGCTCGCTCTGGACACGCTTCGCGAGGCCACCGACGGTGCGGCCCTGGCGCAGGCCGTGCAGGACGCGAACCGGGCGGTGTTCGAGCAGGCGGGGCAGGACCCGGCCCTGGCGGGGATGGGCACCACGCTGACCGCATTCCTGGTCGACGGCGACACCCTGCGGCTGGCCCACGTTGGGGACTCACGGGCCTATCTCCTGCGGGATGGCACCCTCCAGCGCATCACCACGGACCACACCGTGGTGGAGGGCCTGGTCGAGAAGGGCGAGCTCACGCCACAGGAGGCATCCATCCACCCTCAGCGCAGCATCCTCACCCGGGCGATCGGCGTGGACGGCGACGTCCAGGTGGACCAGGCCTCGATCCAGCCCCGCCCGGGCGACCGGCTCCTGCTCTGCAGCGACGGCCTCACCGGTATGGTCGACGAGGCCGACATCCAGCGGGTCCTCGAGGAGCACACCGACCCGCAGGCCGCCGCCGACGCCCTGGTCGAAGCGGCGAACGCGGCAGGCGGCCAGGACAACATCACGGCGGTCATCCTCGACGTGTCCGACGCCGAGCCCGACCCGCACGCCCAGGCCGCCCCGACCGAGACCGTGCCGCCCGGCCCCCGACGGACCGAGCGGTTCACCATGGGCGAGCGCGGGCGACGGCGGTGGCCGTGGAAGGCCATGGCGTGGACGATGGCCGTGCTCGTGCTTGTCGGGGGAGGCCTCTTCGCCGCGAAGCGGCTGTTCGTCGACCGACAGTGGTTCGTGGGGACGTGGGGAGGCTACGTCGCGCTCTTCCGGGGGATCCCGGCGGAGCCCCTCGGGTTCGACCTCGCCACGCTCGTCGAGGAGACCGCCATCCCAGCGGACCAGGCCACGCCGCTGGCCGAGTACCGGGACCTCGAGGACGGCATCACCGCGGAGAGCGAGGAGGAGGCCCGCTCGATCATCGCCCAGATCCAGGCCGACGTGGACGCCCAGCAGCCGCCGCCGGGAGCGCCGTGAGCGCGGCCACGCCCGACCTGCGCGCGGGGCGGGCCAGGCGGAACACCGAGCTGGCCCTATTGATCCTGGCCATCCTGCTGGCTGTTGGGGCCTACGCCCTGGTAGGGCTGGGGCTCGAGGGCGAGGTCCCGGTGGGCCTGGCGGGCTACGGCATGCTGCTGGTGGGCGGATACGTGTTCGCCCACCTGGTGGTGCGGTGGCTGGCCCCGGGGGCCGACCCGGTGTTCCTCCCCACCGCGGTGCTGCTGGCGGGGCTGGGCTTCGCCGTAATCTACCGGCTGGACCCCTCCCTGGCGGGGGCCCAGACCCTGTGGCTCCTGTTCGGCCTGGGCCTGTTCGCCCTTACCCTCCTGGTGATCCGGGACCACCGTCAGCTCGACCACTTCACGTACACGATCGGCCTGCTCGGCATCCTGATGCTCCTCCTGCCCCTAGCCCCCGGGATCGGCCGGACGGTGCGAGGGGCGCGCCTGTGGGTGGGGATCGGGCCGCTCCAGTTCCAGCCCGCCGAGATCGGGAAGGTCCTGCTGGTGATCTTCCTGGCCTCGTACCTCAACGCCAGGAAGGAGCTGCTCGCGGTGGCCACCCGGCGGCTGGGACCGCTGGCGCTGCCGGAGCCCCGCCACCTTGCGCCGCTCCTGGTGGCCTGGGGCCTGTCGCTGGTCGTACTGTTCCTGGAGAAGGACCTGGGGTCTTCGCTCCTTTTCTTCGGGATCTTCGTGGTGATGCTGTGGGTGGCCACCGGCCGGGCCGCCTACCTGATCCTTGGGGTGATCCTGTTCGTGGTGGGAGCCGCGTTCGGATACGCGGCGTTTGAGCACGTGCAGGACCGGGTCACGGTGTGGCTCAACGTGTTCCACCCCGACCTGATCCAGGACCAGGCGTACCAGCTCGCCCAGTCGCTGTTCGCCATGGCCACCGGCGGCATCGCCGGGACCGGGCTGGGGCAGGGACAGCCGGGGCTCATCCCGGACGCACACACCGACTTCGTGTTCTCCGCCGTGGGCGAGGAGCTGGGGCTGCTGGGCGCGATGGCGCTGCTGCTGCTGTTCGTCCTGCTGGTGTTCCGGGGATTCCGGGCCGCGGTCGGCTCGCCCGACGGTTTCGGACAGCTCCTGGCCGCCGGCCTGTCCACGATCCTGGCGCTCCAGACCTTCGTGATCGTGGGCGGTGTGACCCGGCTGATCCCGCTCACCGGAATCACCCTGCCGTTCGTCTCGTACGGCGGCTCCAGCCTGGTGGCCAACCTGGTCCTTCTGGCACTCCTGGTCCGGGTGTCCTCGGGACCGGTGGGGCGACCGGCGGAGGACGCGGAGAGCACCATGTTCGTCCGGGCGGCCAGGGATCGAGGGGGCTGATGGAACGGCAGATCCGCCGCCTGGCCATCGGCTTCCTGATCCTGTTCGGGGCCATCGCCGTGAACCTCAACTACATCCAGGTCGTGGCCGCCGACCGCATCGCGAACAACAACGCCAACCGGCGGCTGCTGATCCAGGAGTACGAGGTGGACCGGGGCGACATCGTGGCCGCCGACCACCGCACGGTCCTGGCGGACAGCGAGCCCACCGGGGGCGACCTCAAGTACCAGCGCAGCTACCCGGAGGACCCCGAACTCGGCTACGGCCACATCACCGGGTACCACTCGTTCATCTTCGGCCGCACCGAGCTCGAGCAGGCGTACAACGACTATCTCTCGGCTCGGGCCGAGGAGCTCTTCCCCCAGCAGCTGATCGACGAGATCCTGGGCCGGGACGAGCAGGGCGCCGGTCTGGTGCTCACCATCGACCCCGAGCTCCAGGCCATCGCCGCGGAGGGGCTGGCCGGCCGCGAGGGGGCGGTGGCGGCCCTCGACCCTCGGACGGGGGAGGTGCTGGCCCTGGTGTCGAACCCCACGTACGACCCCAACCCACTGGCCTCGCACGAGCCCAGGGAGGTCCGACGAGCCTACCGGCAGCTCCGACCCCAGGAGCCCGACTCCCCGCTGGTCTCCCGGGCCACCGACACGTTCTTCCCGCCCGGCTCCTCGTTCAAGATCGTGACCGCGGCGGCCGCCCTGGAGAGCGGCCGGGGACCGGACTTTGCCCTGCCGAACCCGCCCACCCTGGACCTGCCTCAGACCACCGCGAACCTCGACAACTTCGGGGGCTCGCAGTGCTCGGGCGGCTCCCAGATCGACATGGCCTCGGCACTCCAGCAGTCCTGCAACGTGTACTTCGCCCAGCTGGCCATGGAGATCGGGGCGGACACGCTGGTCGACCAGGCCCACCGGTTCGGGTTCTCCGAGGACGTCCCGTTCGACATCCCGTTCGTGGAGAGCGAGATCCCCGACCCGGGCGCGTTCGACCTCGACATCCCCGCCCTGGCCCAGTCGGGCATCGGCCAGCGCGACGTCCGGACGAACGTCCTCCACATGGCCCTGATCGCCGGCTCGATCGGGACCGACGGCGTGATGATGGTCCCCCGGCTGGTGTCCGAGATCCGGGACCCGGACGGACGGATCCTCCGGTCGTTCGACCCGGAGGAGTACGGCCGGCCGATGGAGGCGGCGAACGCCCGGGCCCTCACCGAGATGATGGTCAGCGTGGTCGACGCCGGCACCGGCACCGCGGCCCAGATCCCGGGAGTCCGGGTGGCCGGGAAGACCGGGACGGCCCAGACCGCCGAGGGCCAGGCACCGCACGCGTGGTTCGTGGCCTTCGCCCCGGCCGAGGCCCCCGAGATCGCCGTGGCCGTGGTGGTGCTGAACGGAGGAGACCTGGGGAGGGAGGCCACCGGGGGAGCCCTCTCGGCCCCGATCGCCCGGGACGTGATGGAAGCGGCCCTCGGGGGGTAAGAACGAAGCGACCAAGCGAGGAACCATGGCGGCCACGCGCGTCCTGAACGACCGGTACGAGATGGGGAGCCCCCTAGGCAAGGGGGGGATGGCGAACGTGTACCGGGGCACGGACCGGGTCCTGGATCGGACCGTGGCTATCAAGGTGCTGTCGGGCAAGTACGCCAGCGACGACAGCTTCGTGACCAGGTTCCGCCGGGAGGCCCAGGCGGCGGCTGGCCTGAACCACGCCAACATCGTGGGCGTCTATGACACCGGCGACGAGGGCCGGATGCACTACATCGTGATGGAGTACGTGGAAGGGGAGACCCTCGGCGACGTGCTCCGGCGGGAGGGAAGGCTCGATCCCGAACGGGCCGCGGCCGTTGCCGCCGAGGTGGCAACGGCGCTCCACGCAGCCCACGAGAAGGGCCTGGTCCACCGGGACGTGAAGCCAGGCAACGTGATGATCGATAGCGAGGGCCGGGTCAAGGTGGTGGACTTCGGGATCGCCCGGGCCGCGGCCGACGACAAGCTCACCCAGACAGGGCTCATCCTGGGCACCGCCTCGTACCTGTCGCCGGAGCAGGCTCAGAGCCGCCCGGTGGACGCCCGGTCGGACACCTACTCGCTGGGATGCGTGCTGTACGAGATGCTCACGGGCCGGGCCCCGTTCAGCGGCGACACGCCGGTAGCTATCGCCTACAAGCACGTCAACGAGACGCCGCCGCGTCCCTCCGAGCTCGAGCCCTCGATCCCCCCTCACCTCGACGAGGCGGTCACGCGTGCCCTGGAGAAGGACCCCGACGCCAGGTTCCCCACGGCCCAGGCGTTCCGGGCCGCCGTCGCGGGCGGAGGCCTCGGCACGGCCACGATCCCGATCGCCGCGGCAGCCGGCGGAGACACGGACGTCCTTCCGGTGACCACCCCAGAGGAGCCGGTGGGGCCACCCTCCCGCCCGAGCCGGGGCCTGTCATGGTTCCCGGTGGCCCTCCTGGCCGCCGCGGCCCTGGCCGCGATCGGTGTGGTCGCCGCGGCGTCCCGGGAGCCGGGGCCGGCCGGAGAGCGAGCGGATCGTCAGGCCGCCGGACAGGAGCAGCCTCCCGCAGAGGAACCGACCCCGCCGGCTCCCTCCGTCGGCGTGGCGCTGAGCCAGCTCGAGGACGTGGTGATCGACCTGTTCGAGAGCGAGCAGATCACGGAGGACCTGGGCCGGATGATCCTGGAGGAGGCGAACAAGGCCTCCGAGGGGTACGCGCGGGGCGACCTCGAAAAGGCCATCGACCACCTCGAGGACGCCCACGCCGACGTGGACGACGGCCTGGCGGAGGGCCAGGTCGCCTCCCCCGAGGTGGCCGACACCCTCCATGGGGCCATAGGTGTGGTGGCCCAGGCCATGCAGGCCTCGCCCCCACCCACCCCGGCGCCCGAGGAGTCCGACGAGGATGACGACGAGGGGCAGGATGAGGGCTTCATCCCGCCGGGCCTCGAGAAGAAGGACGACAAGGGGAAGGGGAACGACGACGAGGACGACGACTGACCCCTCGACCAGCCGATAGCATGGCCCGCGTGAGGGATCTCCCATGAGCGAGGATCGCCCCAGACGGGTCCTGGCCGGGCGCTACGAGATCGAGACCCTCCTCGGACAGGGCGGTATGGCCAGGGTGTTCCGGGGAACGGACCGCGTCCTCGACCGCACCGTGGCCATCAAGGTGCTGTCGCCGCAGTTCGCCGACGACGATCAGTTCGTGGCCAGGTTCCGCCGGGAGGCCCAAGCCGCGGCCGGGCTAAACCACCCCAACATCGTGGGCGTGTACGACACCGGCGACCAGGGCGACGTGCACTTCATCGTCATGGAGTACGTGGAGGGCCGGACCCTCCGCGACGTGATCCGCAGCGACGGGCCGCTCCTCCCCGAGCGGGCGGCCGAGATCGGGGGGGCCGTGGCCCGGGCACTGTCCTCGGCGCACGAGGCCGGCCTGGTCCACCGCGACATCAAGCCGGGGAACATCATGCTCACCCGCGAGGGCGAGGTGAAGGTGATGGACTTCGGCATCGCCCGGACCTCCACCGGCGACACCCTGACCCAGACCGCGGCAGTCCTGGGCACCGCCTCGTATCTCTCCCCCGAGCAGGCTCAGGGGCTCCCGGTGGACACCCGGTCGGACATCTACTCCCTGGGGTGCGTGCTGTACGAGATGCTCACGGGCCGGGCGCCGTTCATCGGCGACTCGCCCGTGGCCATCGCCTACATGCACGTCAAGGAGGACCCTGTCCCGCCGAGCCGGCTCAACCCGGACGTACCGCCGACGCTCGACGCCGTCGTGCTGAAGGCCATGGCCAAGAACCCGGCGAACCGGTACGAGACGGCGGAGGAGCTCCGGGCCGACCTGGAGCGGGCCCGGCGGGGGCTGCCCACCCTGGCCACGCCGCTCATGGGGGACGCCACCGAGGTGGTCACCGGCCCGGTGGGCCCCGGGGAGACCGCCGTGATGACCGGGGTTCCCCCGGACGAGCAGGAAGGCCGCCGGCGATGGTGGCTGATCGCCCTCGGCATCCTTCTGGCCCTGGCGGCCCTGGGCCTGGCCGCGTTCTTCCTGGTCCGGTCGCTCCTGCCGGCCCCCACGGAGCTTGTGGGGGTTCCGAACGTGGTCGGGGAGATGGAGGACGACGCCGTGGAGGCCCTCGAGGGCGCGGGGTTGCGGGCCCAGGTCGAGAGGGAGTTCGACCCCGAGGTCCGCCGGGGCCTGGTGATCTCCCAGGACCCGCCGGCCGGCGAGCGGGTCGAGGAGGACACCGAGGTGACCATCGTGGTCTCCCGGGGCCCGCCCCCCGAGGTCGTCCCGAACGTGGTCGGCTTGCCCGAGGACGAGGCCACTGACGCGCTGACGGCCGCCGGGTTCGAGGTGGGCGAGGTTACCCCCCGGGAGAGCGAGGAGGACCAGGGCATCGTGCTGGAGCAGGAGCCCCCGGGCGACTCCGAGGCCCGGCCGGGCACCGCGGTGAACCTGGTGGTCTCCTCGGGACCGGCCACCGTGGCCGTCCCCGATGTGATCTGTCAGGACTTCGACTCGGCCCAGGAGGAGGTCGAGGGGGCCGGGCTCGACTTCGTGGTCACCGGATCCCGGTTCTCCGACGAGTGCGAGCCTGGGACAGTGGCCGAGCAGAACCCCTCCGCGGGCACGGAGGTCCAGCCGGGGTCCAACGTCCGGGTCAAGGAGTCCTCGGGCCCCTCGCCAGAGCCCACCATCACGATCACGATCACCCCCGAGGACGACTAGCCGGTTCGGCGGGGTAGCATCCGGGCGTGAGCATCTGGTTCGCCCCCGACGAGTTCACCGAGGAGGAGCGGGATCTCCTCCGTCCCTACTTCACGAACCTCGACGGGCCGGTGTTCGCCCTGGTGAACCTGCCCGAGGTGACGAAGGGCGCCCTATTCGCCCGGTACTCCCGGTCGCCGAAGACCCTCCGCCGCCTGTTCCTCGACGAGTTCGCCGAGCACGCCGAGGCCGGCGCCGGGGCGGCCGGGGTCGGCGCTGAGCGAGCCGAGGAACTCTACGCGCGGGTGTTCTACGAGTACGGCGACGACTCCGTGGCCCAGCTCGGGGGGGTCCACCTGGCTTGCGAGCAGTCCAGCCAGCTCCTGGCGAAGGTCCTCGAGTGGGGCCGGCTGGCAGCGTACCTCGAGCAGTCCACCCGGTACGTGCCGTACGACGACCGCCCCGGCGGCCGGTGGCGGTATCTGGTGCCCCCCGAGGTCGAAGCCGCCGGCTTGGGGCAACGCTACGCCGAGACCATGGATCGCGCGTTCGACACGTACGCCCGGTGGCTCGAGCCGATGCAGACGCTATACCGGGGGCTGTATCCGAGAGACCCCGACGACTCCGACTTCGTTTACCGGACGACGATCCGGGCCAAGGCCTGCGACACGCTTCGGGGGCTCCTGCCCGCCGCCACCCGGTCGAACGTGGGGATCTACGCGACCGGGCAGTCCTACGAGCAGCTCCTCCTGCGGATGCGGGTACACCCGCTGGAGGAGGTCCGGCGGTACGCGGATCTGATGCTGGTCGAGCTGCGGAAGGTCATCCCGGCCTTCCTCCGACGGGTAGATGTACCCGAGCGGGGCGTGGCCTGGTCCAGCTACCTGAGGGCCACGCGCCAGGCCACCGAGGCAGTGGCCCTGGACGTGCTTCGCGGGATCGAGTCCCAGCCGCGGCCGGAGGTCCTCCTCTCCGACTTCGACCCGGACGGGGAGTCGAAGGTGGTGGCCGCCGCCCTGTACGCTGCCGGCGACCTCCCCGACGACCAGCTCCTCGAGGTCGCACGCCGGATGGCCGTCGACGAGCGGATCCGCGTGCTCCGAGCTTACGTCGGCGATCGAACCAACCGCCGACACAAGCCCGGCCGGGCCTTCGAGCGCACCGACTACCGATTCGACGTGGTGTGCGACTACGGCGCCTTTCGCGATCTCCAGCGCCACCGTCCGCTCACGATCGAGTGGCAGCGGCTCACGCCGAAGCACGGGTATGAGACCCCCGAGGAGATCATCGAGGCCGGGGCCCGCGGCGATTGGTCCCGGACGATGGACGAATCCGCCCGGCTGTGGGAGACCTTGGCGGCCGCGGGGTTGAAGGAGGCCGCCCAGTACGCCGTGGCCATGGCCTACCGGATCCGGTTCTTCATGCACATGAACGCCCGGGAGGCCATGCACGTCATCGAGCTCCGGACGACCCCGCAGGGGCATCCGGTCTACCGGCGGGTGGGCCAGGAGATGCACCGCCTCATCGGCGAGGAAGCCGGGCATCGAGCCATCGCCCAGGCCATGCGGTTCGTCGATCACTCGCGGGTGGAGCTGGAGCGGCTCGAAGCCGAGCGGCGGTCCGACGCCCGGCGGCGAGCCGTGGGGAGCGCGTGAGCCGGCAGGCCGCGCTCCTCCTGGCGCTGGGCGCGGTGGCCGCGGCCGGGGCCCTGGTCTCGTTCGGCTCGTGGATCCTCCTCCGACGTGGGCGGAGCCCCCGCTCCCCCGATGAGAACGACGAACGGTCGGAAACTTGACTCGCGCCCCTCGCTGGGTTGAACTGTTCCCTCCAGACCCAGGAGGTCATCCATGAAGCGGATCCTGTCGTCTCCCTTCTTCCTGCTGGCGGCGTTAGCGTTCCTACTCCCGTTCTTCTCGGTTCAGTGCGCCGGCGGCGGTGACCTGGGAGACCTGGGGATCCCCACGGGGGACGCCGAGCTGTCCGAGGAGGTGACCGGCCTGGAGCTCGTCACCGGTGAGGCCGAGGACACCTTCGCGTCGCAGGGTGAGACGCCGGCGCTCCCGGAGATCCCGGGGGTAGAGTCGCCCCTGCCGGACATCCCCACCGGGCCCGCGCAGGTCGACCTGGGGACCGTTCAGATCATCTCCTGGATAGCGGCTGGTCTTGCGGTATTGGGCATCTTCCTGGCGCTCCTGGGTGGGCGCGCCGGCGGGACGGTGGCGCTCATCCTAGGGGCCGGCGGAGCTGCGGCTCTGTTCGTCATGTTCATGCAGTTCGAGGACGCCATCCTTCAGGGCGTGGGTTCCGAGGGCCAAGCCTTCATCGAAGTGAAGCAGGAGCTCGGTTTCTGGATCGCCCTGGGCGGGTTCGTGGTGGCCGCGCTGACCGGCCTGCTCAGGCTGCTGATGCCCGGCCGTGGGGCTGGGCCGCCGCGGCCGGCCATGGCCACCGCGTCCGGATCCGGCTTCGGCCCGGAACCGGGCGCGCATCGGGCGACCACGCCGCCAACGGCAACCCCGCCAACGGCAACCCCGCCACCGGCGACCCCGCCACCGGCCGCGCCTCCGCCGGCGACCCCGCCACCGGCACCGCCCCCGCAGCCGCCGCCGGCCGAGCCGCCGCCGCAGCAGCCCCCGCCGGCAGGGTAGCGCTAGGAGACCTCCGTGGAAGGCCGGGGCGCGCTAGGCCCCGGCCTTCTGCTTCTCCTCCTCGAGGAGGACGCGGCGGAGGACCTTACCCACCATCGTGGTGGGTAGCTCCTCACGGAACTCCACGCTCTTCGGCGCCCGGTAGCCGGTTAGCCCGTGCTTCTCGTCCCGGGCCCACGAGAGGATGTCCTGCTCCGTGGCCCCCTCGCCCTGTTTCAGGACCACGAACGCCTTCACGGCCTCGCCGGTCTTCGCGTCGGGGATCCCCACCACGCACACCTGCTGGATCTTCGGGTGCCGGTACAGAACCTGCTCGACGTCGGTCGGGTAGACGTTGAACCCCGACACGATGATCATGTCCTTCTTCCGGTCGACGATAGAGAAGTAGCCCTCCTCGTCGACCGTGGCGATGTCGCCAGTGTGCAGCCACCGGATCCCGTCCTTGTGCACGCGGATCATGTCCGCGGTCTCTTCCGGCCGGTTCCAATATCCCTTCATGATCTGCGGGCCGGCTATGCACAGCTCGCCCTCCCGTCCCGGCCCGACCTCCTTCTCCGGGTCGTCGAGGTCGACGATCTTGCAGTCCGTATCGGGGATGGGCAGCCCGATCGAGCCGAACTTCCGCTTCCCGTAGATGGGATTGATGTGCGTGACCGGCGAAGTCTCAGTGAGCCCGTACCCCTCGACCAGGCGTCCGCCGGTGATCGCCTCGAACTTCTCGGCCACGGCCACCGGTAGCGGCGCGGCCCCCGAGAAACACGCCCGGATCGAGGATAGGTCGTACTTCGAGGTCTCCTCGGACTCGTTGATGGCGATGTAGATGCGGGGGACACCCGGGAAGAGGGTGGCCTTCTCCTTGTCGATAGCCTTGAGGGCCATCTCCAGCTCGAACCTCGGCAGGAGGATCAGCTTCATGGCCCTGGAGATGGCCACGTTCATGATCGCCGACAGCCCGTAGGAGTGGAAGAACGGGAGGATCGACATGATGGCCTCCTCGCCGTCCTTCACGTCGGTGAACCACGCCCCGGTCTGCAACGCGTTCGACACCAGGTTGTGATGCGTGAGCATGGCGCCCTTCGACAGCCCGGTAGTGCCCCCCGTGTAGACCAGCGCGGCCACGTCGTCCACCGCATCCACCTGGAGTGGTGGCGGCTCGGGATACGTGCCCCGCATCAGCTCGGACCACCAGGTGACCCCCGCGTCGGCGGGGACCGGCGGCCACGAGCGTCCCTCGTGCTTCGCTTCCCGCTTCTGCTTCAGCGGCGCCAGCTTGTTGATCGGGAAGCCCAGATAGTCCCCGACCTTCGTGACGATCACGGTCTTCAGCCCCACGGCGTCCCTCACCGCGCCGGCCAGCGGATAGAGGAGGTCGAGGACCACCAGGATCTCGACGCCGGCATCCTCGAGCTGGTGAGCCAGCTCGCGCTGCGTGTACAGGGGGTTGTTCCCCACCGGGACCGCCCCGAGCCGCTGGAGCCCGAACCAGGCCACCACGAACTGGGGGCAGTTCGGGAGGAGCAGGCCGACCCGGTCTCCCTTCCCCACACCCATCGCCGCCATGGCCCCGGCGAAGCGCTCGGCCTCCTCCTTGAGCTGGCGGTAGGTCAGCCGGCGAGCCATGGGGGCGACCGGGAACGCCACCGCCGGGCTGCCGGGGTACTTCTCGGCGCTCTCCTCCAGGAGCGACCACACCGGTCGCTCGTGGTAGGGGGCCAGCGAGTGCGGAACGTCTGAGGGGTACGAGTTGAGCCAGGGACGCTCGCGTTCGGCCATTCTCACCGCTCCTTTCAGGGACCCGATTATGGACACGAGGGCCGCGAGTGGACAACCGCCCTTGCGAGGGGGTGGGTCCGGCCCTACCGTGGTCCGGCCATGAACGACCTCCTCGAGGCGCTGCGTGAGGCCTCCCACCGGGCCATCCCCCCGGTCGAGGGCGAGGTCCGGGCGCCCGGTCTCAGGGCGCCGGTCGAGGTGATTCGGGACCGGTGGGGCGTGCCGCACATCTACGCCGAGGACCTCCACGACCTTTGGTTCGCGCAAGGGTTCCTGATGGCCTCGGAGCGCCTGTTCCAGATCGACCTCATGACCCGGCTGGGGTCCGGCCGGCTGGCCGAGCTGTTCGGCGACCTGGCCCTGCCGATCGATCGCTTCGCCCGAACGGTGGGATGGAACCGGGCCGCCCACGGGGCCGTGGCGGGGTGGGACGACCGATCACTGGAGATGGCGGCCGCCTTCGGCGGGGGGATCCGGGCGTGGACGGAGGCCATGGCCGCCCCGCCGGTCGAATACCGGTTCCTGGGGCTGGACCCGATGGAGGTCCCCGAGGGAAGGGAGGGGTTCCTGGGCGCCGCCGGAAGCGCGTTCATGGCCTGGAGCCTGTCCAGGAACTGGGACACCGAGCTGCTGCGCGGCGAGATCGCCGAGCGGCTGGGGCCGGAGGTCGCCGGGACCCTGTTCCCGGAGATCCAGCCGGAGCCGGCTGCGGTGGTGGCCGGGACCGAAGGCGGGCCCGACCGCCTGGCGCTCCTCCGCCAGGCCATCCTGCCCCCCTCCGGACAGGGATCCAACAACTGGGTGGTGGCCGGCTCGCGGAGCGCCACCGGCAAGCCCCTGCTGGCGAACGACCCGCATCTCGTGGTCCAGCTCCCTTCGGTCTGGTTCGAGTGTCACCTGGTGGCCGCCGGGCTCGACGTGACCGGCGTGGCCCTCCCGTTCAGTCCCGGCATAGTGATCGGGCACAACGATCGGATCGCCTGGGGGTTCACGAACACCGAGGGGGACGTCCAGGACCTGTACGTGGAGCGGCTGTCCGAGGACGGGACCGCGGCCGCCTACCAGGACGCATGGGAGCCCCTCACCCTGCATCGCGAGGAGATCGCCGTCCGGGGCCGAAACGAGCCGGAGGTCCTCGAGGTCCGGGAGACCCGACACGGCCCGCTGATCGACGCCTACCTCATCGGGGTGAGCGAGCCAACCGTGGTCGTGGGCGACCTCCGACACACGTACGCGCTCCGGTGGGTCGGGGCGGAGCACCTCATCCAGCCGTCCACGGTGCACCGGGTCAACGTCGCCGAGACGTGGAAGGAGTTCCGGGAGGCCGTCCGGGGCTGGGTGTGCCCGGGGCAGAACATGGTTTACGCAGACGTGGAGGGCAACATCGGGTACCAGGCCACGGGGCTGTACCCGATCCGGCGGGACGGGGACGGGTCGATCCCGGTCCCCGGGTGGATCGATCGGTTCGAGTGGAACGGGTGGGTCCCGTTCGAGGAGCTCCCCCGCTCACTCAACCCCGAGCGCGGTTTCCTGTGCACAGCGAACAACAAGATCCACGACGACGCGTACCCGTACAACCTGGGCCGGGACTTCCTGCCCCCTTACCGGGCACGGCGGATCGCCGAGCTGCTGACCGAGCGCGCCGTCCACGATCGGGATTCGTTCGCCCGGATCCAGCGAGACACGGCCTCAATCTCGGCCCGGCAGATCGTCCCCGACCTGGTCCGGCTCCAGCCGGAGAGCGATCGGCAGAAGGAGGCTCTGGGCTTCCTGGCGGAATGGGATCACCGGCTCGATGTTGGCTCGACGGCGGCGGCCCTGTACGAGGTGTGGGTGAAGCACATCGCCACCAGAGTCCTCCGGCCGGCACTGGGTGACGAGGCCCTGTTCACCCACTTCTACGCCCGGCGCCAGTGGACGAACGCGTTCCATCACCTGGTGCTCCCCCACCTCTTGGCCTACCCCACGGCTCGGTGGTTCGGGCGGGACGGCGCCGAGGCCCGCGACGAGGTCCTGCTACGGGCGCTCGACGACGCCCTCGACGAGCTCACGTCGGCACTGGGCGAGGAGATGGGCGGGTGGCGGTGGGGCGCGCTCCACCGGGCCCGCTTCGCCGGGGTCCTGGCGCGGGTGCCGGACCTGGCGCCGCTGTTCACCGCCGGCGAGGTCGAGGTGGGCGGCGACGAGCAGACGATCAACCAGGGGTTGTTCGAGCCCGGCTGGTCGTACGAGGCGGTGGTGGTCCCTTCGTGGCGGCAGATCCTGGACCCCTCTGACTGGGACGCCTCGGTGGGGACCCACACCGTCGGCCAGTCGGGGCACCTGGCCAGCCCGCACTTCGCCGACCTCCTCGAGATCTGGGCCCGGGGCGATCACCACCCCATGCCGTTCACCAGGGCTGCCGTGGAGGCCGCCGCCGAGGCCACCCTTCGCCTGCTGCCCTAGGCCCTCAGAACATCCCCTGGCCGGGGAGGTAGTTGTCCAGCCAGTAGAACAGCACGAACAGGACGGCCAGGGCGATCAGCGTGGCCACCGTCCAGAACAGCACGGCCAGCACGGGGTTCCGGGGCTGGCGGCGTCGGAGCCATCCGAGCATCAGGCATCACCCCCCCGCGGCCGGGCGGCCTCGAGAGACCTGGCCGGAGGGCCGCCGCCGAGCCGCACGCTCCCGGGCTCGACCTCCAGGCCGAGCCCGAACGCCTCGACGGATTCCCTGAGCCGGCCCATCCCCGGCTGGCCCGGCAGCCTGGTGGCCAGGCTCTCGGGGTCCCCGATCGCCGCGATGCGGTACGGGGGGCTGTGGAGGGCGCCGTGGAGCAGGAGCGTGTTGCCGGCGCAGCGGACCGCCGAGGTGGTGGTCAGGCGTTCGCCGTTCACCCCGACGGCCTCGGCCCCCGCCGCCCACAGCGCGTTCACCACTGTCTGGATGTCCCTCTCGTGGACGATGAGGTCGTTCGGATCGCCGGTGGGCGACCGGCGGGCCGAGCTGTCGTCCAGGGTGACCACCACGCCCGCCCCCTCGACGGCCGCCGATCCCGCCGCCACACCGAGGGCCCCGGCCTCGGCCCGGAGCGCTTCGACCTCCTCGCCGACCGTTCCCAGCCCGGCCAGCTCCGCCTGGAGCGTCCGGACCTCGCCCCGGATACGCCTGACCCGGGCGTCTTCCGCCCGGATCAGGTCGGCCAGCTCGAGCCGCCGGATCTCCCGGGTCGCCAGCGGCGGCTGCCGGGCCGCCAGGACCGCCAGGAAGCCGAGCAGGGCGGCCGCCACCGCCACCGTGATCCGCGGAGACGGGGCCTCCATGCGGCTATCATAGGTGGCGGCCTCATGCCGAGATCGAAGTCGAAGCGACGACAGTACCAGCCGCCCCCAAAGCCGAAGCCGAAGCCCAGCCCGAGATGGCTCGGGGCCACGATCTTGACGGTCCTGATAATGGGGCTGGCCGTCATCGTGCTGAACTACCTGGGGATCGAGCAGCTGCTCCCGGGCGCCCCCCGGAACCTTTATCTGTGGAGCGGGCTGGGAGCCATCGCCCTCGGGTTCGGCCTGGCCACCCAGTGGCGCTGATCACAGGGGTGTAATTATCCCCATGATTTTCCACACTGTGGAAACGAGGTGAGGTGCCGGTCTACGAGTACCGCTGCCGGGCCTGCGGTCACGAGCTCGAGAAGGTCCAGGCCATGGGCTCGGGCCCGCCGGGGCCCTGCCCCAGGTGCGGCGGGGCCCTCCGCCGCGTCTACGGCCGCGTGGGGGTCCGGTTCAGCGGCTGGGGGTTCTCCTCCACCGACTCGCTGGTGCCCGGCGATCGCCCCCGGAAGGACTTCCGGCGGCTCAAGGACAAGGCGGAGGAGATAGCCGACTCGGACTAAACGGCTCGGCGTGCGCAAGTGGCCGCTACCGGCCGGCCTGGGCCTCGCGGGGACGGCGCTCCACCCGCATGACCTCGCCGCAGTGCCTGGGGACCTGGAGCTGACCGAGCTTCTCCACCCGGAACTCTGTCCCGCACTCCCCGCACACGAACACCACGTCGAGATCGGCCACGTCCTCCGGCCCGGCCTCGTCCTCCTTCTCCCGGGGACGGAACCGGGCCACGCCTCGGAACACCCAGACGCCGAGGCCGAGGATCGCCCCGGCGATGAGCACCGCCACGAGCACGCGCACCACGTCCACCCGACGCTACGCTAGCACCGTGACCGACGACCTCGACGCGCTGTTCGACCTGCCCCCCGAGGAGTTCACGGCGGCCCGGGACCGCCTGGCCAAGGCCACGGAGGATCGCGACGAGGCCAAGACCGTGAAGGCGCTCCGGCGTCCCACCGTGGCTGCCTGGGCCGTGAACCAGACTGTCCGCCGTCACCGGGACGCGCTGGAGCGGCTGCTGGCGGTGGGCCGTGAGGTCCGCGCGGCCCAGCGCCGGGCGGCGTCCGGCCTGTCGGCCCCGGCGTTCGGGAAGGCCATAGCCGAGCGCCGCCGCCTGGTCGGCGAGCTCACCGACCTGGCCGCGGCCGTACTTACCGACGCCGGCCGGGCCACCGAGCCGCAGACCCGGGCCATCGCCAACACCTTCGAGGCCGCTGCCGCGGACGAGGCCGCCGCCGAGGCCGTGGCGGCCGGGCGCCTGTCGAAGGAGCTCACACCCCCGGCCGGCTTCGAGTTCCTGGGCGGGTTCGAGGTCCTGGAGGGCGAGGGCACCGAGGAACGCCCCGACCCCGCGGCGGCCCGGGCCGCTCGACAGGTCGAGAAGTGGCGGACCCGCCTGGCTACGGCTCGCGAGGAGCTCCGGGCCGCGGAGCGGGAAGCGCAGGAGGCGGCCGGCCGCGCGGCCGACCTGGAGCGCGATCTGGCGAGGGCCACGCGGGAGGCCGAGAGCGCCGAGGCCAAGCGGGCCCGGATCGCCGGGAAGGTCGAGGAAGCCGAGCGGAAGCTCGAGGAGGCCTCGGAGCCCTAGAGTCGCTCGATCACGGTGGCGTTCGCCTCGCCGCCGCCCTCGCACATCACCTGGAGCCCCCACCTCGCCTGCCGGCGCTCCAGCTCGTGCAGGAGCGTGGTCATGAGCTTGGCGCCGCTGGCCCCCAGGGGGTGGCCCAGGGCGATGGCCCCCCCGTTCGGGTTGACGTGCTCCTCGAACCACTCGTCGGCGATCCCCAGCTCCTTCTTCCACGCCAGGACCACGGAGGCGAAGGCCTCGTTGATCTCCACCACGTCGACCTCGTCGAGACGAAGGCCTGCATTCGACAGGACCTTCTCGGTGGCGGGGATCGGGCCGGTCAGCATGGTGATGGGGTCCACCCCGGACAGCGCGAACGCGTGGAACCGGGCCCGGGGCCGAAGGCCGAGCGCCTCCGCCGTGTCCCGACCGGTGATCACGAGCGCGGCCGCCCCGTCGGAGATCTGGCTGGAGTTGCCGGCCGTCACCACGCCGTCCCCCTTGAACGGCGTCGGCAACGACGCCATCTTCTCCCGATCGACCGGGAACCGGATCCCCTCGTCGCGGTCGAACAGCTCGCTGCCCCCGTCGCCCTCGACCTTGATCGGGAGGATCTCGTCGTGGAACCGGCCCTCCTCGGTGGCCCGGGCTGCCAGCTCGTGGCTGCGGGCCCCGAAGTCGTCGAGCTCTTGCCGGGAGAGGCTCCACTGCTCCGCGATGATCTCCGCGGACACGCCCTGGGGGACCAGCCCGCCCTCGTACCGGTCCATCAGCGACGGCGGGAAGGGGAAACCCGGGCCCTGCTGGACGGTGATGCCCATCGGGACGCGGGTCATGTGCTCCACGCCGCTGGCGATCACGATGTCGTAGGCGTCGGCCATGATCCCCTGTGCGGCGAAGTGCGCCGACTGCTGGCTGGAGCCGCACTGCCGGTCGATGGTCACCGCCGGGACCTCCTCGGGGAGGCCCGCGGCCAGCCAGGCGTTCCGGGCGATGTTGATGGCCTGCTCCCCCGTCTGCGAGACGCAGCCGGTGATGTGGTCGTCGACGCGGGCTGGATCGATGCCCGACCTTTCCACCGCCGCCTTCAGGACCTCTGCCAGGAGGTCCACGGGGTGCCAGCCGGAAAGACTGCCCCCCTTCTTGCCGACCGGGGTCCGGACCGCTTCGACGATGACCACCTCGCGCATGAGGCTTTCCCTCCCGTGAGGACTACCTACTCGCCGGTAACATAATCGATGCTACGCCCCCGGCCTTCCTGCCGTCAACCGATGGCCTAGCCGAGGTTCGTACCGGCGTCGGCCCGGGACTCCTGGACCATTCGCCGGCTGACCACCTCGAGGATCCGGAGGGCGATGGCCGGCTCCTGCTCCAGGACCTCCCAGAACGCCTCGCGCTGGAGGGTCAGGCAGCGGATAGGTCGAGTGGCCCGCACGGTGGCGGTGGATGGGCCGCCTCCAAGCAGGCCGAGCTCGCCTACGAAGTCGCCCCGCTCCAGGTCCGCCACGTGCTCGCCATCCCGCTCCACCTCGGCGGCGCCGTCGAGGATGAGGTGGAACCGATGACCGATCACGCCCTGCTCCGTGAGGGCCTCTCCCTTCGGGTGCTCGGTCTCCGTGGCGGCGGCGACGATCCGCTCGAGCTGCTCGTCGGACAGAACCGAGAAAACGATGGCCCGCTTCAGCTGCTGGACGTCGACGCTCACGCCGCGCATCTTCCCACACCCGCGGGTATCCTCCCCGCGATGGCTGAGGCGCCTACCTGTGTGTTGTGCGGCCGCCCCACCTACGACCCCGACAAGCGCGAACGGCCATGGGCCCGTGGGGTTCGCGGCGGGCGGCAGGTGCTGGTGTGTCCCCGGTGCCAGGCCGACCGCCCGGACTGGCAGGCCTCCCTGGACACGTGCCCCTCGTGCAGAAGCACACGACTGACGGTGACCCTCGGCGAGGTGACCTGCCGGTCCTGCGGGCACGTCTCCCCGGCGGCGTGAGCAACCGCCGAGCCCTGCTCATCGGGTTCCTCGGTCTGGCGGCGGTCTCCGCGTTCTTCCTGGTGCGGCCGTTCCTCGACCCGGGGCCCGCGTACCGTCCTCGCCCGCCCGGGACCGCCCAGGCCTACAGCTTCGTGATCGTGGCGGCGTTCGTCCCGTACGCGCTGGCGGTGTGGGCCGCCCGCCGCGGCATCCCCCTCCGATGGGCGCTTGGGGGCACGATCGTTCTCCACGCCCTGGTCCTCCCCGCCGCCCTCACCCAGTCCCAGGACCTGTACGCCTACCTGTTCTACGGGAAGATGTGGGCGGTCCTCGCCGCGAATCCATACGTCGACCTGCCGCTGCGCTTCGCCACCGACCCCTGGTTCCCCTGGATGCGATGGCCTGGACAGCCGACGGTCTACGGGCCCCTCTGGACGATGGCGACCGCGGCTCCCGCGTGGCTCGCGGGAGGGAGCCTGTCCCTCGCCTTCGTTCTGGCCAAGGCCGTGGTGACCGGGCTGGGCGCGGCGGCGGTCGCCGGCCTGCTCCGGGCGGCCCGCGTTCGAGGGCTGGACGCCGCCCTCGCCCTGCTGTTGGTGGGATGGAACCCGTTGCTGATCGTGTCCCTGCCCCTCGGGGGGCACGCCGATGTGGCGGTGGCCGCCGCGTTCCTGTGGGCGCTGGTGGCCGACCGACGGCGGCGGCCGGTGGTTGCCGCGCTCCTCCTCACCGCGGCGACGCTGTTCAAGGCGTATGCGGGGGTGGTGCTGGTCGTCTATCTGCTCGCGCTGGTCCGGCGCTCGGTCCCTGTCGCCGCCCGGGCGACGGCCGCGTCGGCTGCGGTGGGAGCTCTCTGCTGGGCGCCGTTCTGGGTGGGGCCGGAGACCCTCTCCGGGCTCGCCCGCATCGGCGGCCAGGCTTCCTCGTCGCTCGGGGGAACGGTGCAGACCGCCCTCGGCACGGTACTCCCCTCCGATCTGGCCGGGTGGATCGTGCGTCTGGGCGGCGTCATGGTGGTCGCCGCCGTGGTCCTGGTGGTGGCTCGCTCGCCGGGCTTCGCCAGGGACCCCTGGCCGGGATGCGCCGCCGCGTTCGCCGCGTACCTGGCTGTGACCCCCTGGTTCCTCCCGTGGCACCTGATCGGGCTGCTGGCGCTGGCTCCCGTGGCGGCCTCGGCGAGGCTGCGGGCCGCCGCGTTCGTATTCAGTGGCACCGCGCCGCTCACCGCGAGCTTCGGCGGGTACTGGTGGGGGCGGTGGATCCAGACGGTCCTTCGCTACGGCGCGCCCGCGGTGGCGTGGCTCACGGCCGGAGCGCATCGGGAGACAGGGCCACGAGCAGAACGATCGCGCCCGCCGCCACGATCGTGAGCACGAAGCCCAGGCGGTACCGTCGCTGGACGCCGGCCCAGGCCACCCCGCCGATGAGCCCCGCCGCCAGGCCCGCGGCCGCGGCCCGTTCGATGGTCGGCGGGCCACCGAGCCCCACCAGGAGGCCCAGCACGGACGCCAGGAGCACGCAGGCCAGGGCGAGCGTTCGTCGGGATCCGAGCCGGTGCGGCAGGCCCCGAACCGACCCTGCCCGGTCGGCCTCGAGGTCGGGGAGCACGTTGACGAGGTGCGCGGCCACGCCGAGTAGCGCGCCGCCCACAACGAGCCACGCCGGCGGCACGTCGCCGGCGGCCCGCCATACGTACACGGGGACCAGGCCGAACGAGAGCGCGTAGGGAACCCAAGAGAGAGCCGTGGCCTTCAGTCCGAGGTTGTACGTCCACGCCGATCCCACGCCAGCGAGCATGACGCCGGCCTCGGGCAACCCCACCGGAAGCGACAGCGCAACCGAGAGCGGGGCGGTCACGAGGGCGGCGCCGAGCGCCAGTCCCGGCGAAGCCTGGCCCGAGACCAGCGGCTTCTCGACCCGGCCGGCCGCGGCATCCCGCTCCCGGTCCAGGTAGTCGTTCGACCACCCCACGGAGGCCTGCCCGGCGGCCGTGGAGGCCACGATCCAGGCCAGCGTCCCGGGGGGGACGTCCCTTGCCGCTGCGAGCGCGCCCACCAGCACCGTGACGGCCAGGGCGGGCAGCGGGTGCGTGGCTCGGACGAGCGCGACGAGACGTGGGGCCACCTAGACCGCTACCGAGGGCCCCGGGTGGCGAGGAGGTCCTGGGTGCGGAGGAACGCGATCCGGTGTCCCGGCCCGAACGGCCTGTACATGGCCACCCGTCCCGAGACGACCTCGTCCCGAAGGACTTCCGGCGGGTGCCCGGTGAGGAAGCGCGCCTCGGCCCCGGTCACCCACTCGGGGAGATCGCCCAGCCCAGGCTCCCCCATCATCGTCCCGGCCACCTCAGCTCGAACCGTACAGCTCTTGGATCGCAGCCAGGTCCTCGGGACTAGCGGAGCCGTTCGAGCCGTTCGTGGCCTCGGGGATGCGGACGGTGAACGCCGGGGTGGCGTCCGCGTCGAACCCGACCGGCAGGCGCCTGGCGGTCTCGGCGAGCCGGCCGAGTGCCTCGCTCGCGGGCGGAAGGATGCGCTCGATCTCGGCCCGCCACACCGCCAGCCGCTCGGCCTCGGCCCGCAGCTCTTGCCGGGCCACCTCGATAGATTCGAGCTGCTCCTCGTGCTCCCGCCGGGCCCGGTCGATGATCCCGGAGATGGTCCGCTCCGCCGCCTCCAGCATCGCCGAGAGATCCTCGGGGCCCGGCCCGCCACCTTCAGCGGGGGCTTCCTGCCCGGCCGCGGCCTCGAGGTCGTGGATGCGGACTCGAAGAGACTCGTTAAGCGATCGGAGCTCCGCCGCCTCGGCCCGAGCCGACTCCGCCCGCTCGGCGTGCCGGTAGCTCTGTTCCTCGGCGACGCGGGCTCGCTCCTCCTGGATCTGGAGGTCCCGGCGGCCGGCCTCCAGGTCAGCAAGGACCTGGTCGCGCTCGGCTTCGGTCCTCTGGAGACGCTGCCACACCCTGGCGAACATGATCTCGCGGCCGGTGAGGATGCTCCGGACGACCTTGGGACGGTAGCCGAAGAGCCCTCGCTTCAGCCTGGGCACCTGGACAGCCATGCGACTCCTTTCGTCGTCCGGTCCGAGCAGCACCTTCATTATGTGGTCGGGTGAGGGGGCACTCAACGACCCCGCGGCAGGTTACTTGGACGGGGGCGAGGGACTCCGATCCTGGTGGAGATGACCGGATTCGAACCGGCGACCTCCTGGTTGCAAACCAGGCGCTCTTCCGACTGAGCTACATCCCCTCGAAAAGCGTACACCGCGGACACCTCGGCCCCGGTGCGCCATGCTAAGGAGGTGCCCGAGCGTTCCCACCCCCTCATCCTCCGCGTCCTGGCTGTCCTCGCCGTGGGCGCCGCGGGGGCCACCCTGGCCCTACTGTTGACGGGCCGGCTGCGGTACCCGATCGGCCCCTTCACCGTGGAATTCCAGGCCCAGCCGGGCCCGGCCACCACGGAGATCGCCCTCCCCCCGCTGGGTGTGATCCGCGCGAACACCCACCTGGCCCCTCTCACGCTGCGGGCCACCCTCCAGTCGATCGACCCCGACCGGCTCTCGACGCTGATCCGGGAGCGCAGCGTGGAGTCGCTGGTCCTGCTGGTTGAGCGGGCCGGGACCGACGCCTTCCGCTCCTACGCCCTCAGGGTGTGGGCGTTCGCGGTGGCCGGGGCAGCCGTGGCCGGCCTGGCGGTGTTCCGGCGCCATCGTCGGGCCGTGCTCGGGGCGCTGGCCTCCGGCACTCTGTTCGTGACCGCGCTGGGGGCGATCACGTGGGCCACCTACCGGCCCGAGGCCTTCCGGGAACCCGCGTACACCGGATCGCTCCGTCTGGCCCCCGACCTCATCGGGCCGATCGAGGAGGCCGGCGCCAGGATCGCCGCGTTCCGGGCCGAGCTCGACCGGCTGGTCCGCGGGACCGTTCGCGCCTACGGGGAGCTGGCCGCACAGCCGGCCCCCACCCTCGAGGCCACCGTGATGCTCCACATCTCCGACATCCACGCCTCGCCGCTGGGCATGGACTTCGCCCAGCAACTCGCGGACACGTTCCAAGCCGACCTCGTCGTGGACACCGGCGACATAACCTCGTTCGGGAGCCCGCTGGAAGGAACCATCCTCGATCGCATCCCGGGCTTCGGGGTCCCCTACATCTTCGTCCGCGGGAACCATGACTCGTCATCGGTGGCCGTCCAGATCGAGAACCTCCCGAACGGGGAGACCCTCGGCGGGGAGACCATCACCGTAGAGGGCATCACGATCGCCGGCGCGGCCCATCCGCTGTTCACGCCGAACCGGAACCCCAGGTACACGGACGAGGAGATCGAGGAGGCCCTGGCCGAGGCCGGAGCAGGGTTGGCCGACGCGCTCGCCGACGAAGCCCCCGACGTCCTGGCCGTACACGACGACCGCATGGCTCGGGCCATGGCAGGTCGGATCCCTCTGGTGATCTCCGGGCACTTCCACCGGTTCGGCGCCGAGGTCCGCGACGGGGCGCTGTTCCTCCGGACCGCCAGCACGGGAGGAGGCGGCCTGGACACGTTCCTGGTCGACGAGCCCCTTCCCCTGGCGGCGGAGGTCCTGTACTTCGAGGGCGCCCCCGCGCGCCTGGTGGCCATCGACCGGATCACCCTAGAGCCGACCACCCGTGAGCTCCGGGCCGAGCGTGAGCTCGTGGCCGACCTCGGCGAAGAGGTCCCGGCCGCTATCGGATCGACCCTGCCAGCCGAAGCGCCTCGGCCAGGCTGACATCGGCCTCGAGGCGGAGCAGCACGCCCTCCCGGGTCCACAGGAGGCTGCTGGCGGACAGCCGGGGAAGGTCCTCTACGATAGCGCCGTCCCGCTCCAGGGTGACCGCGTGTGGCCCCTCGACCCAGTACCCCTGCTCCCCATCCACGACCACCGGCTCCACCCCACCGGAGACCTTCTTGACCAGGTCCTCCGGCGGTCGAGCCCGGAACTCGGTGAGCAGGACCGAGTAGCCGGTCTCGTCGGCGGCGGGGAGGCCGGGGCGAGCCCGCCAAGCCAGCGAGACCACCGCCCGGTCACCTAGATCAGCGAGGACCACGGCGTCGGGAGGTCCGAGCGCCGTGGGGAACACGACCGGGAACGAGGTCCCCTGCCGGGCCTGGGGCAGCGTGACGCGCTCGCCCGGGACAAGGTCCTCCAGCGCCCGTGGCGCCATCGGGACCGGCGAGGGCGTTCGCTCCACCTCGATCCGCGCGCCGGGGAGGCGGAGCAGGTCGAGGATGGCGGCCCGGATCCCCGGCGCGAGCGCCAGTAGCCCCGTCAGCACGAGCACCGCCGCGGCGGCCAGCGCCGCCACCCGGCGACGGCGCCGGCCGGGAGCCACAGGGGCGCGCTCCAGCCGGCCCACGAGGTGGGGCACGGCCGGCCAGGCCACGTGCCGGCCGAGCTCGCGGAGATCGTGCTCCAGCGCGCCGTCAGCCATCGGAGCCCTCCACGGCCGAAGCGTCAATGATCACCCGAAGCCGTCCCATCGCTCTGGAGAGTCGCGACTTCACGGTCCCCGCCGCCACCCTCAGGGTGGCCGCCATCTCCTCCTCCGACAGCTCCAGGAAGTACCGCATGGCGATCATCTCCCGGTCCGTTTCGGCCAGCCCGTTCACCGCTTCCAACAACGCCTCCCGCCGCCCGCGAACGGCGGCCTCCGACTCCGGGGTGGGGACCGCCGCCGCGGGCTCCCGGGCCACCCTCAGCTCCAGCGCGGCCCGGCGCCCCTCCGCCCGGCGCAGGTTCCGGGCCTCGTTGGCCACGATCCGCAGCAGCCACGGCCGGAACGGGCGTGACCGGTCGAAGCGGCCCAGGGCCCGATAAGCCTTGACGAAGGCTGCCTGGGCCGCGTCGTCCGCCTCCGCGGCTCCCCCCGCGATCAGGTAGGCGGTCCGATGGGCGATGCCCTTGTACCTGCGCACCAGCTCTTCGTAGGCAGGGACGTCCCCGCGCGCCGCGCGCGAGACGAGCTCGGACTCGTCGGTCGGGCCCCCCACGTCTTCATCCCCCGTACACCGCGAGGCGCCCGGGGGTTCCCGGACGCCGGAGCCGGACACCGGAAGGGCCGGCCCGGAGGCCGGCCCTGACACTCATTCGGCGGCTGGGATCAGCCGGACTCCGGCGGCGGCAGCTCCTGCCACTCGCTCTCCTCGATCTCCCGGTTCCGGCGCCGGCGGAAGATCGCGAAGAACGCCGCGAAGGCCGCCACGATGGCCCCCAGGATGAACCACCTCTTCTTGCCCTTCTTCTCCTCCGCCATCCCTTTACCTCCTCTCGCGCCTCCGTGGGCCTGGGTGGACTTGAACCACCGGCCTCACCCTTATCAGGGGTGCGCTCTAACCGCCTGAGCTACAGGCCCGGCGAGGTCGAAGCCAGCGTACCCGCAGGTGAAGCGGAGCGTCAAACGAGGGCGCTATCGGCGCTCGACCAGCGTGACCTCAACGCCGCCGAGGAGGTCCGCGATCAGGTTGTAGAGGAACGCCAGGAACACGGTGAAGGCGGACCACAGGGCCGTGGATACCACCCCCACCAGGAACAGGATCCGCATCACGAAGCCGAAGTCCACCTCGAAGGTCGTGCCGGGCTGGCCGGGGCCGGTGGCGACCTCGCTCCCGCCCCAGATGACCGTGAGGAACTCCTCGACGGAGTCGATCACCCCCGCCGAGTCCAGGACCGCGAACAGGATGGCCATCCCCACCAGGGCCACCAGGAGGAGGCAGAAGTACACGACCAGCGAGACCTTCAGGACCGACCACGGGCTGACCCGGCGGATCGTCACCCGCACCCGGCGGGGCGCGGGTCGCCGCGAGCCCGCCGGAGTCGGCTCCTGCTCCCACGCCTCGATGGTGGCCTTGGCCATACCTATCCCTTCACCACGCCGACCGGCCGGAGACGGGCCGCCTTCCTGGAGAGCCCGGCCCCCTCGCACGCGTCGACGACCTGGGACACGTCCTTGTAGGCGTAGGGCGCCTCCTCCGCCAGCAGACGCCACTGGGACGCAGCAACTGTTATACCCCGCTCCTCGAGTGAATTCCGCAGTTCCGCGGCCGTCATGACCTTCTTGGCCCGCGTGCGGCTCATGGCTCTTCCCGCCCCGTGGCACGTCGATGCGAACGAGCGCGACCCGGCCTTCTCGGTCCCCACCAGCACGTACGACGATGTCCCCATCGACCCGGGGATGATCACGGGCTGGCCGACCTCCCTGTAGCTCGCCGGGAGGTCCGGGTGGCCGGGACCCAACGACCGGGTGGCGCCCTTCCGGTGCACGCACAGCGTCCGCCGCTCCCCGTCGACCACGTGCTCCTCCATCTTCGCCAGGTTGTGGGCCACGTCGTACACCAGGAACAGGCCGAGGTCCCGGGCCGACCGCTGGAACACCGACTCGAAGCATTCCCGCACCGCGTCGGCCAGCAGGTGGCGATTCGCGCGGGCGAAGTTCGCCGCCGCGAACATCGCGCCCAGGTAGCGCTCCGCCACCTCGTGGTGAAGCGGCGCGCACGCCAGCTGGCGATCGGGCACATCGATCCCGAGCGAGGCCATGAGCCCGTCCACCTCGCGGAGGAAGTCGGTGCACGTCTGGTGGCCCAGTCCCCGTGAGCCGGAGTGGAGCATCACGCACACCTGGCCCACGAAGAGCCCCATGGCCGTTGCGGCTCGATCGTCGAAGATCTCCTCGACCACCTGGACCTCCAGGAAATGGTTGCCGGCGCCGAGCGACCCCAGCTGGGGCGCGCCCCGCACCACGGCTCGGTCCGAAACGCGCTCGGGGCGAGCGTCCTCGAGCACGCCACCGTCCTCACAGAACTCGGCGTCCTCCTCCCAGCCGATGCCCCGGGACAGCGGGAACCGCACGCCCTCCCCGAGGACCCGGGCCACGTCGTCGCGTGACAGGCGCATCCGTCCCTTCGTCCCCATGCCCCGGGGGACCCGCTGGCCGAGCGTGTGCACCAGGCGGTCCACGCGCGCGCGGCCGTCCCGCTCCCATTCCAGGTCGGACCGGAGGAGCCGGACGCCGCAGGCGATGTCGAACCCGACCCCTCCCGGCGACACGACCCCACCACGGTCCGGGTCCGTGGCGGCCACACCGCCGATGGGGAACCCGTATCCCCAGTGGATGTCGGGCATCGCGTAGGAAGCGGTGACGATGCCGGGAAGCGTGGCCACGTTCGCCACCTGCTCCACCGCTCGGTCCTCGACGGCCTTTGTGGCCATCTCCTCGGTTGCGAACACGATGCCGGGCACCCGCATACCCGGCACGGCACCCACTGGGACCCGCCACACGAAGGGCTCCATGCGCTCTAGGTCCATCCGGCCCGAGTCTGGCACGCCTACACGTCGACGTAGACGTTCGCCGACCAGGTCCCGTTCGGCTCCCGCTCGAACCGGATCCTGTGGAGGGTGGCCGCCTTCACCCCGACCGACTCGAGGTCGCGATCGCGTCGGGGGGCCAGCCGAGCCACGGCTTCCGCCCGTCCATCCTCAACCCGGCGCACCGTTACCCCTCCGAACACCGCGTCGTGAGACTCCTGCAGGTAGATCAGCTCGTCCAGCCAGGCCGCCAGGAGCCCGGGGAGGTCGGACCCGGCGACCTCCACCGGGTGATGTTCCCCCTCACCCGGGAACCACGCGCCCTGGAGCGCGGCCAGACCCTCGGCCGCGGCCTCCAGGATCTCCTCGGGCGAGTCGCCGGTGAGCCTCAGGCCCACGTCGGCGGTGTGCTCCAGAACCTCGAACCGTCCGGTCACCGCCGGGGGCCGAACGGGCCCAGGACGATCCGGACGTGGGCCGGCACCAGGCCCGCCAGCAGGATCACCGCTGCCACGACCTCGCCGGTTGGCGGGTCCGACCGGAGCAGCATCCCGCCCCAGGCGATCCCCGCGCCGCATGCCGCCAGGGCCAGCGCAACGCCCGCGGCGGGCAGCACCTTCCGCAGCACGAACGCCACCACCAGTCCGACGGCCACCGAGGCGACCACGATCCACGCGCCGGCCGTCACCGGTCCATCCATTCCTCGAGCGCCCGATCTCGCTCCCGGAGGGCGGTCAGTCCCTCGACCAGGGTCAGGAGGTACAGAAGGCCGCCCAGCGCCGTCCCCACCCAGAGTCCCCACGGTACCCGTGAGAGCCCCGGCACGGGCTCGGTGGCCGAGGCCACGACCAGCAGCCCGATCACATTGGCCACGACATACGCGGCCGATAGGGCGGCAGCCACGACCAGAACGAAGACCCGGCTCGTCGAGCCCGCGGCCCGCTGCCATATCCCCCCGGCCACCAGCGCGGCTCCGCCAACCACGCCGAGGACCAGAAGGAGCATGCCCGGCTCAGCCGAGGCTGGCACGGTCGCCCAAAGGAGCCCCGTCATCGCGCACGCGCCGCCCGAGGCGACCCCCAGCCACAGCAGAACCGCTCGGCCGTTCGGCGAGGCTCAGCCCTCCTCGACGTGCTGGTTGGCCACCGGGGCCACCGCGGCCACCTTCGTCCGGCCGGCCAGGCGCATCACCCGGACGCCCTGGCTCGGCCGTCCGGTCTGGCGGATGTCGCCCGCGCTGACCCGGATCACGATGCCCGTCGTGGAGATGACGAACACGTCCTGGTCCTTCGATCCGACGAACGCGCCGGCCAGGCGGCCGGTCTTGTCGGTGAGCTTGTGGGTCACCACCCCGAGCCCGCCCCGGCCTTTCTTCGGATACTCCTTCACCGACGTTCGCTTGCCGTAGCCGGTCTCGCTGAGCGTTACCAGGTCCTGTCCGCCGCCGGCCAGTGCCATGGCGATGACCTCGTCCTTCGTCCGGAGCCGCATCCCGATCACGCCCCCGGTCTGCCGGCCCATCGGCCGGGCCGAGCTCTCGGCGAACCGGATGGCCTGGCCGTCCTTTGACACCAGGATGATGTCGTCTCGCCCGTTCGTGAGCCGGACGCCGATGAGCCGATCCTTCTTCCGAAGGTTGATCGCCGCCAGGCCGGTCCGGGGCGAGTCGTATTCCACAAGCGGCGTCTTCTTCACGATGCCGTTCTTCGTGGCGAAGACCACGTACTTGGCGTCGTCGTAGCCCTTCAGGGGGATCACCGCGGCGATCTTCTCGTCGCCGGTCAGCGAGACCCCGGGGATGTTCGCCGCGTACGTGCCCCGGGCCACACGCGAGCCCTCCGGCAACTGGTGGGCCTTCACCCGGTACACCTTGCCGCTCGTGGTGAAGAACAGGACCCAGTGTCGGGTCGTGGTGGTGAACGCGTGGGCGACGACGTCCTCCTCCTTGAGGTTCGCCCCCCGGACGCCTCGGCCGCCCCGACCCTGACGGCGGTAGGTCTCCACCGGCAGCCGTTTCACGTAGCCCGCCCGGGACACCGTGACCACCACGTCCTGCTCGGTGACCAGGTCCTCGAGGTCGATCTCGCCCTCGTCGGCCCTGAGCTCGGTGCGCCGGACATCCGCGAACCGGTCCCGGATCTCCTTCAGCTCGGTCTTGACGACGCCCAGGATCTTCATGGGATCCTTCAGGAGCGCCTTCAGCCGCTTGATCGTGGCCTGGAGCTCCTTGTGCTCCTCTTCGAGCTTCTCCCTCTCCAGCCGGGTCAGTCGCCGGAGCGGCATGTCGAGGATGTGGTTCGCCTGGATCTCGCTGAGCTTGAAGCGCTTCATCAGCTTGCCCCGGGCCTCGTCGGCGTCCGCGGAACCCCGGATGACCTTGATGACCGCGTCGAGGTTCGCCAGGGCGATGAGGAGCCCCTCGACGATGTGGTCCCGCTCTTCGGCCTTCCGCAACTCGTACTGGGTGCGGCGGGTGACGACCTCGCGCTGGTGGTCGATGTAGTACTTGATCGTCTGCGCGAGGTCGAGGGTCCGGGGGATGCCGTCGACCAGCGCCAGGTTGATAACCCCGAAGGACTCCTGGAGCTGGGTTGTCTTGTACAGCCTGTTTAGGACGATCTGGGGGTTGGCGTTCTTCTGGAGCTCGATGACGAGCCGCATCCCGCCCCGGCCGCTCGACTCGTTTCGGACCCTGGCCAGCTCCGGGATCCGCCGGGCCAGCCTGAGCTCCTCGACCTTCTCCGCCACCCTCGAGGGGTTGACCTGGAACGGTACCTCGGTGACCACCAGGCGCTGGCGGCCCCTCGAGTCCTCCTCAACCGTCACCCGGGCCCGCATCCGAACCGAGCCGCGCCCCGTTCGGAAGTAGTCCTTGATGCCGCCCTTGCCCATGATGATGCCGCCGGTGGGGAAGTCCGGGCCCTTGATGTACCGACCCAGCTGCTGCGGCGTGATATCCGGCTTGTCGATGGCCGCGATCACCCCGTCGATCACCTCGCCGAGGTTGTGGGGCGGGATGTTCGTGGCCATCCCCACGGCGATCCCGGCGGAGCCGTTCACCAGGAGGTTCGGGAACCTTGCCGGGAGGACGGTGGGCTCGTGCTCCTCCCCGTCGTAGTTCGCGACCATGTCGACCGTCTCGGCCTCGATGTCCCGGAGGAGCTCCATGGCCATGGGCCCCAGGCGGGCCTCCGTGTACCTCATGGCCCCGGCGGGATGTCCCTCGATGGATCCGAAGTTGCCCTGGCCGTCGATCAACGGGTACCGGAGCGAGAAGTCCTGGGCCATGCGGACCAGGGCGTCGTAGATGGCGTCCTGACCGTGGGGGTGGTACTTCCCCATCACGTCTCCGACCACCCGGGCGGACTTCTTGGTCGGACGGTCGGGCCGGATACCCTGCTCGAGCATCCCCCACAGGATCCGCCGGTGGACCGGCTTCAGGCCGTCTCGGACGTCGGGCAGCGCCCTGGAAACGATGACCGACATCGCGTAGTCGAGGAAGGAGGTACGGATCTCCTCCTCGATGTCGATCGAATCGGTGCGAAGGGCAGCCATGCGGTCAGACGTCGATCAGCCGAACGTCCTTGGCGTTCGCCTGGATGAACTTCCGGCGCTCCTCGACGTCCTCACCCATCAGGATGCTGAAGGTCCGGTCCGCAGTGGCAGCGTCCTCCATGGTGACCTGGAGGAGGGTTCGCTGGTCGGGATCCATGGCGGTCTCCCATAGCTGCTCCGCGTTCATCTCGCCGAGGCCCTTGAACCGCAGCACGTTGAGGTTCTTCTTCTTCCCGTTCGTCTTCCGTAGCCCGTCGAGCTCCTTGTCGGAGAACAGGTACTGCGGTTTGCCGTCGAGGTTGACCCGATACAGCGGCGGCTGGGCGATGTACACGTGGCCCGCGTCGATGAGCTCGTACATGTGCCGGAAGAAGAACGTCAGCAGGAGAGTGCGGATGTGCGCGCCGTCCACGTCGGCGTCGGTCAGGGCCACGATCTTCCCGTACCGGGCCCTGGTCAGGTCGAACTCCTCGCCGATCCCGGTCCCCACCGCAGTGATGAGGGCCTGGATCTCCTTGTTCTCCAGGGTCTTGTGCAGCCGGGCCTTCTCGACGTTCAGGATCTTGCCCCGGATCGGGAGCACGGCCTGGTAGGCGGGGTCCCGGGCCTGGATGGCCGGGCCGGCGGCCGAGTCCCCCTCCACGATGAACAGCTCGGTCTTCTCCGGCTCGGCGAGCTGGCAGTCGGCCAGCTTCCCGGGCAGGGTCGAGTCCAGGATGCCCTTCCGACGGGCCAGGTCGCGGGCCTGGCGGGCGGCCAGCCGGGCCTTGGCCGCCTCGCTCCCCTTCTGGACGATGCGCTTGCCGTCGCCGCCGTGCTCCTCCAGCCACGTCATGAGGTGCCGGTTCACCGTGGTCTCGACGAACGAACGGATCTCGGTATTGCCGAGCTTCGTCTTCGTCTGGCCCTCGAACTGGGGCTCCTTCAGCTTCACCGAGACGATCGCCGTGAGGCCCTCTCGGACGTCGTCGCCCTCGAGGTTCGGGTCCTTCTCCTTGAGCAGGTTGCGGCTGCGGGCGTAGCGGTTGATCACGTTCGTAAGGGCCTTACGCAGGCCCTCCTCGTGCGTCCCGCCCTCGTGGGTGTTGATCGTGTTGGCGAACGAGTGCAGGGACTCCGCGAAGCTGGTGTTCCACTGGAGGGCCACCTCGACCTCGGCGTCCTCCCTCTTCCCTTCGAAGTGGACCATCCGGTTGATGGTGTCCTTCCCTTGGTTCAGGAACTGGACGAAGTCGGCCAGGCCGCCCCGAGCCTTGTATACCTCGCGCCACTCCTGGCCCCCCCGCTCGTCAGCCAGGGCGATCTCCACTCCGCCGGCCAGGAACGCCAGCTCTCGGAGGCGCTCGGCCAGGATGTCCCGCTTGAAGTCGGTCTCCTCGAACACCTCGGTGTCCGGCCAGAACGAGATGATCGTGCCGGTCTTCTTGGTGGCCTTCCCCCGCTTCAGCTTCTCCAGCCGCTTCCCCCGCGAGTAGGACTGGTTCCACACGGCCCCGTCCCGAGCCACCTGCACGTCGAGCCGCTCCGACAGGGCGTTAACCACCGACACGCCCACGCCGTGGAGGCCTCCGGACACCGCGTATGACTTGCCGTCGAACTTCCCGCCGGCGTGGAGGGTGGTGAGGACCACCTCGAGTGCCGGGCGGCGATCCTTGGCCCTGGGGATCGGCTTGACGGGGATCCCCCGGCCGTCGTCCGCAACGGTGACCCCGCCGTCGGCCCGAAGGCGGACCAGGATCCGCGAGCACGCCCCGGCCAGGGCCTCGTCGATGGCGTTGTCCACGACCTCGTAGACGAGGTGGTGGAGCCCCCGGCTCCCGGTCGAGCCGATGTACATGCCCGGCCGACGCCGGACTGCTTCCAGGCCCTCCAGGACGGTGATGTCGGCGGCTTCGTACCGGGGACCGGTCTTGCGGCCGGTTCGCTTCGAGCCGGCGGCGGTGCCCCGGGCCGAGGTTGCCTTGCGGCGGACGGCGGGCGGCCCGGACGATCGGGATGCCCGCGTGGTCTTCTTGGGGGGAACGGTCCTCTTCTTCGCCAACGAACCTCCGGTGGGACCCGCCCACGGCGGACCCAGCGCTCCTGCGGGGGGGCCGCGAAACGGGTGCTTCTACACCTCAGATTCTATCACCGTGACGCCCGGGTCACGGCAGCTTCGCATCCCCTGGTGACATACCGGAATCCTTGCGCCGCAACGGTTCTGACGCCTTTCGACCGGCTTCCGGGCGCACCACGACGCGCACCGACCGGATGGCCTCTCCACCAAGCTCCTCGTTGGCCAGGCGCCGGATCTCGGCGATCAGGAAGCGGGCCTGAGCGGCCCACGCGGGACCCGAGGCACCCACCACCAGATCGCCCCCCGACAGCGACACCGGGGCCGTCTCCCGGGCCAGGGGCGGCCCCACCACCCGCGCCCAGGAGCGGACCAGCCGGCCCAGGGTCACTCCTCCCCGCATGCCCGGCCCGCTGAGGACGTCTCGAACGACCGAGTCGACGCGTTCCTCGGCGGGCGTCCTCGGCGGGCGCTCGGAGTCACCGCGGCCTGACATGGCCCCCCTCCACTGCCCACACCGCCGCCCCCTGCGGGACCTGGGCCTCGTCGGGCACCGCGATCAGCACCTGCCCTCGCTCGGCCAGCCCTTCGCCGAGGCGGCGTCGGCGGACCGGGTCCAGGCCGGAGAACGGGTCGTCCAGGAGGAGGACGGGGGGCTCGCCGGCTTCGGCGCTCACGGCCCCCCACAGCCCCAGCCGAAGGCACAGGGCCCCGGCCCAGGACTCGCCGTGGGAGGCGAACCTGCGCGCGGTCAGCTCGCCGACGGCCAGGTCGAGCTCGTCGCGATGGGGCCCCACCAGCGTGGTCCGGCGAACCAGCTCGTCATCCCGCCGCTCCCCCAGCCGGCGGAGCATGGCCGCCTCCAGGCCCTCCTCCGGGCGGGACTCCACCGAGGCCGCGTAGGCGACACCGAGGCGCTGGCCCGCCACCCGCTCGAACTCGTCACCGGCCCGAAGGCCCACCCGCTCCACCGCCCGTCCCCTGGCCGAGGTCAGCGCCGCCCCGTGACGGGCCACCTCCCCGTCCCAGGCCTCGAGGTCGGGTGGAGGTTGAGCTCCTTCGTTCTCCTTGAGGAGGCGGTTCCGCTGGCGGAGGGCCCGGTCGTAAGCGGCCCGGACGGCCTCCTCGGCCGGCCACAGAGTGAATGCGGCCTCGTCCATGAACCGGCGGCGGTCTTCCGGGTCGCCCTGGATCACGGCCAGATCCTCCGGCAGGAACATCACCGAGCGGACCCGCTGGCGGAGGTCCCGCTTCCGCCGAACCCCGCTGCGGTTGACCTGGATCCGGTTCGCGCCGCTCGACCGGACCTCCACCTCGACCAACACCTGCCCGGCGGCCGTGGCAACCTCGCCCCGGAGGTAGGCCTGGTCCGCGCCGGCCCGGACCAGCGGCTGGTCCGAGGCCACCCTGGGGGACCGGAGCGTGAGGAGGTAGTGCGCCGCCTCCAGTAGGTTCGTCTTCCCCTGGGCGTTCGGGCCCACCGCGGCCACGACCCCATCCGGCACCTCCACCGAGGTCTCCCGGTGGTTCCGGAAGTCGCGAGCCTCCAGCCAGAGCAGGCGCACCGCCGCCCGGGCCGGAGCCCTACCCCACCGGAGCGGGAAGGCGGACGGGCATCACCAGGTACGTGAACGCGTCCTGGCCCTCCCCCCGCACCAGCGCGGGCTTCAGCCCGTCCCGGAGCTCCAGCGTGATCTTCTCGGCGGTCGTGGCGGCCAGGCCGTCACCCAGATACCCGGGGTTGAATGCCACCGTGAGCTCATCGCCCTCGTAAGAGGCCTCCACGGCCTCCACGGCGTTCCCGAGATCCGGCGACTGCGACGTAAGCCGGACCCCGAGCACGTTCAGCTCCAGCCGGACCGGGGACGACTCGCGGGCCAGGAGACCTACCCGGCGAACGGCCTCCAGCAGCTCCACCCGGTTGGCCGCCAGGCGGCTCCCTCCCGGCTCGGGAAGCAGCTGCCGATAGTTTGGGAACTCCCCCTCGATCAACCGCGAGGTCATCCGCAACGGCCCCACCCGGAACGCCGCCTGGGCGTCCCCGACCACGATCTCCACCTCGCCCTTCTCCTCGCCCGCGGCGGCGCGGCCGGCCTCGGAGATCGCTCGCTCCGGCACCAGGGCCCGGGCCTCGCCCTCCCCGGTGGCCTGGAGCTCCCGCACCGCCAGCCGGTACGAGTCGGTGGCGGCCAGGGTCAGGCCCTCGCGGTTCGCCTCCAGGAGAACGCCCGTGAGCACGGGACGGGCCTCGTCCCGGGACGCGGCCCGGGCCACCTGGCCCACGGCCTCGGCGAACGCCTGGGTCTCGGCCGTCACTCTCACACCGGCCACGTCCCGAACGGCCGGGAAGTCCTCGGCCGCCAGGCATCGGAGCGTCCCCTCGAACGACCGGCACGTCAGGGTGGCCTGGGAGCCGTCAGTCTCGAAGTCGACGGCGTCCGGGGCCAAGGCCTTCACCATGTCGGCCAGGAGCCGGGCCGGCACCAGCGCGCTCCCGTCCTCCTTCGCGTCGACCGGCACCTGAATCTCCGTGGTGACCTCGAGGTCGGTGGTAGTGAGAGCCAACTCGCCCTCGCCGACCGTCATGAGCACACCGGTCAGTGCCGGGATCCCGGGTCGTGTGGAGACACCGCGCTGCACGGTCTGGAGAGCCTCCGACAGGAGGTCTCGATCGCATCGGAACTTCACAATTCCACCTCCCCCATCCTTGTCCTCATGGGTATGAAATCCAAACCAGGGGCCGTAGTAGGGGTTGTGCGGATGTTCACAACCCACCGAACCTGCAGGGTACCGGGTCGGTCCGACACGGGACGACGGGGGACGACGTGGTGACGAACGACGGAGCGACGCGCACCCACCGACGACCTAGGCGCCCGACCGCCGTTTCGTCCACAATGGATCCTCACTGTGTCCCCCGGACCCGCTCGTTGATCTTCTTGGTCAACTCCTGGACCTGTCGGTACACGGTGTCGCGGTTCGGCATGAGGTTCTCGATGCGCTTGATGCCATGCAGCGCAGTGGAGTGATCCCGGTCGAAGAGCTCGCCGATCTTGATCAGCGACAGGCCCGTGAGCTCGCGCATCAGGTACATGGCGATGTGACGGGCGGTGGTCAGCGGCCGGGAACGGCTCTTCGACACGAGGTCCTCGCGCCGGAGCCCGAAGTACGAGGCGGTCTCGAGCATGATCGTCTCCGCCGGGACCTCCTGGTTTCCCTGGGGCAGTAAGTCCTCCAGCGCCCGCTCGGCCAGCGCCAGGTCCACCGCCTGCCTAGACAGCGAGGCGAAGGCCACCACCCGAAGGAGCGCGCCCTCGAGCTCGCGGATGTTCGCGTCGAACTTCTCCGCGATGAAGTGCAGGACCGAGTCCGGGATCTCGATCTGGTCGCGGAGCGCCTTCTGCTGGAGGATGGCGATGCGCGTCTCCAGGTTCGGTGGCTGGATGTCTACGATGAGGCCCCATCGGAACCGGTTCCGGAGCCGCTCGGCCAGCCCCGACAGCTCCTGGGGGGGCCGGTCCGAGGCGATCACGATCTGCCGCTCCGCCCCGTGCAGGGTGTTGAAGGTGTGGAAGAACTCCGTCTGGGTCTCCTCCGCCCGGACCAGGAACTGGATGTCGTCGACCAGCAGGACGTCGACGTCCCGGTACCGGCGCTGGAACAGGTAGCCCTGGCCCTCACGCACGGCCTTGATGAACTCGGTGACGAAGGCCTCGGAGGTCACGTACTTCGTCCGGAGGTTAGCGGTCAGCATCGTCATGTGGTTGGCGATCGCATAGAGCAGGTGGGTCTTGCCGAGCCCCACTCCCCCGTAGATGAACAGCGGGTTGTACGCCTTGGAAGGCGGCGCCTCGGCCACGGCCATGGCGGCCGCGTGGGCGAACCGGTTCGAGGCCCCCAGGACGAAGTTGTCGAACGTGTACCGAGTGGGGAAGCTCGAGACCGGAGAGGACGGGCGCTCCGGCGAGGGCTGAGGCGCCGCCTCCACCTCCACCACCTCGGCGGGAGCGGCGGGCTCCACGATCAGGGCCACGTCCAGGCTCTCACCGCTGGCCTGGGCCACCAGCCTGGTGATCAGCTCGAGGTAGTTCCGGGTCAGCCACGCCCGGACGTACTCGCTGGGAGCCAGGAGCTCCAGGGTGTGGTCCCCCACCGCGTCGGCCCGGACCTCCGCGAACCACATGTTGAACGTGCCCGCGGGGACCTCCTCGCGGAGTCGCTCGACCGTTCGAGCCCAGATCGCATCAGCCCGGGGGTCCTTGGTGTCCGTCGTCCCCTTTTCCACAACCCTTTTCCACAAGTGTGCAATTCGGTGGGGAAGAGCATCGGGGCCGCCCGGAGGCGGCCCCGTGAGGAAGTTCGTACGGATGATACACCGGCGCTCCCGGGTCCCCAAATCGGAGCTGCTGCGCGCTCCACGGTCTGACCTGCGATGACGTGACCTCCCGGTGTTCTTGTTATTCTTTTTGCCCGATGAAGCGGACCTATCAGCCGAGCAACCGCAGACGGAAGCGGACCCACGGGTTCCGGGCCCGCATGCGCACCCGGGCCGGACGGGCCATCCTTGGCCGCAGGCGCTCCAAAGGCCGAAGCCGGCTCAGCGCCTAGGCTGCGCCGGTCCGCCGACATCCGCCGGGCGCTCCGGAGCGGCACCCCCCGAGCCTCGAAGCGGGTGGTACTGTACGTGGCGCCCGGGGAAGGGCCGTCCCGTGCCGCGTGGGTTACGGGCAGGCGCGTGGGTAGCGCCGTGGCCCGCAACAGGGCTCGGCGGCTGCTCCGAGAGGCGTGGAGAGCGCTTTCCCCCGGGGTGAGACGCGGGTATGACCTGGTGATGGTCGCCCGGGGCCCCTTCGGGAAGACGGGAGCGCCGGAGCTGACCGCGGAGATCGAGGAGCTGCTTCGTCGGGCCGATCTGATCGAGTCGTGAGAGGGATCCTTCGCCTCATGTGGTTGGCGGGCGCCCCGGCGCGCGGTGTCCTGGTGGGCGCCCTTCTCCTGTACCGGGCCACGGTGGGCCGGCTCGCCGCCGGCCGATGCCGGTTCCATCCCACCTGCTCCGCCTACGCGCTGGAGGCCGTGCGCACCCACGGGGCGGCGAAGGGCTCGGCGCTGGCCGCGTGGCGGGTGCTCCGGTGTAGCCCGCTGACCGACGGCGGGGTGGACCCGGTCCCGCCGATGGGGGCGTGGCGTCGGCCGGCGGACGTTGTGCGATGACGTCCTACAGTAGGATGCCATCATACTTGGATGGGCCGGGAGAGTCGCCGTGATCTGGGACTCACTCCTCAAAGGTCTCGGGTCGATCCTGTCGTTCTTCTACGAGGTGGTCCCCTCGTACGGCGTGGCCATCATCCTCCTCACCGTGCTGGTCCGGATCGTGCTCATCCCTCTCACCATCAAGCAGACCAGGTCCATGCAGGAGATGCAGCGGATCCAGCCCAAGGTCAAGGAGCTCCAGCGGAAGTTCAAGGGCAACCGGCAGAAGATGAACGAGGAGCTGATGAAGCTCTACAAGGAGCACCAAGTCAACCCCCTGGGCGGGTGCCTCCCACTGCTCCTCCAGCTGCCGGTGTTCTTCGCCCTCTTCTCGGTTCTCAACACCCCGGTGCGGGCCACCGCCCTTCCCGCGGAGGAGTTCTCGGCTTCCTCGCTTCCAGGAGAAGCGGTCTGCCTGACCACCACCGAGCCGTCGGCCGAGGGAGAGAGCCCCACCGAGATCGTCTGCGAGGTCGGGGACGAGCAGCGCTTATTCGCGGTGTCCGGTTGGGCCGACAAGGACACCGGGGTGCCCATCAACGAGCCGCTGCCCTTCATGCGGTTCTGCCGGCCGGTCGAGGCGGATCCGGGGGCGGGAAGGGATGAAGATGCCTTCGAGTGCAACTCCCCCACGGGTGCCGAGCACGTGCGCAGGGACAGCGGGCTGTTCGAGGCGATCGTCGAGGACAGAGCCACGTTCCTGGGGATGCACCTGTCGTGCTCGCCGAACCAGGCCGTTTCAGAGGAGAACATACGCCAGTGTGCGGAGCCCGGCACCCGTGCCGGCGTCGTCCCCGCCATCCCCTACTTCGTGCTCGTGGCCCTGATGGTGGGCTCGACCTGGTATCAACAGCGGCAGATGCAGCGGGCCTCGGCGGGGCCGAGCGCCGCCCAGGCCCAGCTGATGGCCCGGATCATGCCGATCTTCCTGGGGGTCATCTCCATCAGCATCAGCGCAGGCGTGCTGGTGTACTGGGTGACCACTAACGCGTGGCAGATCGGGCAGCAGCACGTCATGCTCCGGGGCAGGACCCCAGACGCGGCAGCGCCCGCCAAGGAGAAGTCGGGCAAGGGCGTTTCACCGGACAAGCCGGCCTCGGCCAAGAGCCAGGCGGATGGCGCGAAGGCGAAGAAGAATGCGGGAAGTCGAAAGAAGCGCCGGAAGCGTTGAGGAGGCCATCGAGGCCGCCCTCGAGGAGCTGGGCGTAAGCGAGCAGGAGGCCCAGGTCGAGATCGTTCAGGACTCGCAGAAGGGCCTGCTGGGGTTCGGCTCCCAGGAAGCGATCGTTCGGGTCAGGGTCCGGGACGAGGAAATCGGGGGGGTCGCCCTCGAGGAGCAGGCCGAGGTAGCGGAGGAGTTCCTCCTGGGCCTGCTGGACCGGATGGACCTCGACGCGGACGTGGATCACAACGTGGTGGACGGTGTGATGTATGTGGACATCCTCGCGGGACAGGACGCCGAGGGGATGGGACTTCTGATCGGACGCCACGGACAGACGCTTGACGCGCTCCAAGAGGTCGTCCGATGCGCCGTCCAGCGGCGCACCGAGAGCCGCTGCCGGGTCATGGTGGACGTCGAGGACTACCGGAAGCGCCGTCGGTCTCAGCTTATCCAGCGCGCCAGATCCGTGGCGGCCCGGGTCCGCCGCACCGGGAAGCCTGAGCGGATGGACGCCATGAACCCGTACGAGCGGAAGATCGTTCACGATGCCGCCGCCGAGGTAGGAGGCGTGGATACCGCCAGCGAGGGCGAAGAGCCCGACCGCCGGGTGGTCATCCGGAAGAGGCGGTAGCCCCGCTCCATTTCACGTGAAACAATCCACCGTGATTCACGTGAAACGCGACCCCGAGGAACGGCTGAGACGGTACGCGGCCATGGTTGCCGACCGCGCCGTCCCCTTGGGTCTGGTGGCCGAAGGTGATCGAGACCTGGTTTGGGAGCGACACGTCCGGGACTGCCTTCGGGCCACGGCGGCCTTCCGACCCGAAGACCGGGTCGCTCTCGACCTCGGATCCGGTGCGGGACTCCCCGGGATCGTGCTGGCGTGTGCGCTCCCCGACCGGCGGTTCAGGCTGGTAGAGCCCCGCCGTAGAGCGGCGGCCTTCCTGGAGCTGGCTGTGGAGAGACTGGGCCTCACGAACGTCGAGGTCCTGATCGCCCGGGCCCAGGACCTGGAGGATAGAGCCGACGTGGTCACCGCCAGGGCCTTCGCCCCCCTGGACCGAACGTGGGCTTCCGCCTGGCCACTTCTGGGGCCGGGAGGGCGGCTGGTGTACTTCGCCGGCGAGGGAATGACGGATCCGACCGCTCATGCTCGGACGATCTTCAGCCCTGAGCCTCCCGCCGAGGTCGAGCTATTGGAACGGGTTGATTCCGGGGCGCCGCTCGTTATCATGTCCCGAAGGTGACCATGTTCAGGCGGAAGCGGGCAGGCCGAGCTGCGGCCGCCCACGCCCGCGGTCCGCGAGTTGTGGCGGTCGCCAACCAGAAGGGCGGCGTGGGGAAGAGCACCACCGCTGTCAACCTGGCCGCCTCGCTGGCCGAGCTCGGGCTGAAGGTCCTGGTGATCGACATGGATCCCCAGGGGAACGCCTCAACCGGGTTGGGGATCGATCCGGGACGGCGGACCGTGGGCACCTACCAGGTCATCTCGCAGGGCACACCGGCCGACTCCGCCGTTATGGAGACCTCCGTGCCCGGCGTGTGGGCCATCCCCTCGACGATCGACCTGGCCGGGGCCGAGATCGAGCTGGTGGGGCAGATCTCCAGGGAGAACCGCCTGGCCCGGGCGGTGGAACCGCTGCTCCAGATGTACGACCTCATACTCCTGGACTGCCCGCCCTCGCTGGGGCTCCTTACCGTGAACGCGCTCTCGGCCGCCCAAGAGCTGATCGTGCCGATCCAGTGCGAGTACTACGCCCTCGAGGGGCTGGGGCAGCTCCTCCGCAACGTCAGGCTGATCCAGCAAAACCTCAACCCGACCTTGAGACTTACCGGCATCGTCCTGACGATGTACGACAGCAGGACGAAGCTCTCCGAGCAGGTCGTGGCGGAGGTACGCAGGTACTTCGGGCCCAGAGTGTATGACACCATCATACCGCGAACGGTCCGGCTATCCGAGGCGCCGGGGTTCGGCAAGCCCATCACCGAATACGACTCCAGTTCGAAGGGGGCCAAGGCCTACCGGGCCCTGGCGGTGGAGTTCCTGGAGCGGGAGACCACCGATGAGCCGCTCCCGACCGAGGAACCACCCGCGGTCATCGCGGTGACGGCCGAGCCCGGCGACGAGCGCGACGTGAACGAGGAAGGAGGCGAGGAGGCGTGACCACCCAGCGACGAGGCCTGGGCCGGGGGCTCTCCGCCCTGATCCCCGGCGCGGCCGACGAGACCGGCCTGATCGAGGTCCCGGTGAACGCTGTGTCCCCCAACCCTCGCCAGCCGCGGCAGGCCTTCGACGAGGAGTCTCTGGAGGCCCTGGGCAGGTCGATCCAGGAGGTGGGGGTTCTCCAGCCCATCGTGGTCAGGGTCCTGAACGGGGGCTACGAGCTGGTAGCGGGGGAGCGGCGGCTCCGGGCGGCCAAGCTGGCCGGCCTGGCCACCATCCCCGCCGTGGTGCGGACCACCGATGACACGGAGTCGCTCCGGGAGGCCCTGATCGAGAACATCCACCGTCAGGACCTCGGCGCCCTGGAGCAGGCCGCCGCGTTCCAGGAGCTCCAGGAGGACCTGGGGGTCACCCAGGAGACCCTGGCGGAGCGGCTGGGCCACTCCCGCTCCCACGTGGCGAACACGATCCGCCTGCTCCAGCTGCCTGGCGACGTCCAGGGCCTCCTGGCGGAGGGCGGCATCACCGCCGGCCACGCCCGGGCCCTGCTCGGGATGGAGAACGCCGAGGCCCAGGGGGCCCTGGCCGTGCGGATCGCGGGCGAGGGCCTCTCGGTCCGGCAGACCGAGGAGCTGGTCCGGGCCTACGCGGCCCACCCGGCGGCCCGTCCGGCGAAGGAGGCTCGAGCGCCGGACCCCAAGCTACTCCAGTACGAGGAGGCCCTGGCCGAGGCGCTGGGGACACGGGTACTCGTCCATCGCAGCCGTCGCAAAGGGAAGATCGTGGTCGAGTTCGGCTCGAAGGCCGATCTGGTCAGGATCGCCTCGCGGATCGTGGACGGACCCTAGGTGGCCCGGGAGCCGGCGGGGGAGTAGGCGGGGAGCTCGGCCAGCAGCTCGCCGAGGCGCCGTACCCCTTCCTCGATGGCGTCCTCGGGCGGATAGCAGAAGGCCAGGCGGAGCCGGTCCCGCCCCGACCCATCGGGGAAGAACGCGGTCCCCGGCACGTACGCCACGCCCCGGGCAACCGCCTCGGGGAGCATCGCCTTCGTGTCTGCGCCGGGGATCGTGACCCACACGTAGAACCCTCCGCCCGGGCGGGTCCATGTCGTCCCCACGGGGAAGTGGCGCTCCAGCGCGGCCAAGCAGGCGTCGCGCCGGCGCCGGTATACGTCGACGAAGTCCGCCAGCGTCCCGGTCCACCGGTCCGGGTCGGCCAGCCACCCCTCGGCCACCAGCATGTTCAGGTTCGACGAGCACAGATCGGACGCCTCCTTCAGGAGGACCAGCTGCGCGGTGGTCCCCGCCGGGGCAACCGTCCATCCGACCCGGATCCCCGGGCAGAACACCTTGGACAGCGTGCCAAGGTAGATCACGCCCTCCGGATGGAGCGACCGAAGCGAGGGGAGCGGGTCGCCCTCGAACCGGAGCATCCCATACGGGTCGTCCTCGATGATGGGCACTCCGGCTGCGCGACAGACCTCGATCAGTCGCCGGCGCCGGTCCATCGAGAGCGTCACGCCCGCGGGGTTGTGGAAGTTCGGGCATACGTACAGGAACTTCGGGCGAGCCCCGGACGCCAGGGCCGCCTCGAAGGCGTCCACCGAGAGGCCGTCGTCGTCGAGAGGTATCTGCAGGTAGCGGGGCTCGTAGACGGAGAACGCGGACAGGGCCCCGACGTAGGAGGGGGCCTCGACGGCGATCTCGTCGCCGGGGTCGATGAAGAGCTTGCCCACCAGGTCCAGGGCTTGCTGGGCGCCTACGGTGATCAGGATGTCGGCGGGCTCGACCTCGATGCCCTGCTCAGCCATCAGCGCGGCCAGTCGCACCTTCAGCCCTTCGTTCCCGGAGCCGCCGCCGTACTGGAGGGCCACGGCGGCGCGGTCGGTGAGGACCTCGGTGACCACCCGGAGGACCTCCTCGGAGGGGAGCGCCTGGACGAACGGCATCCCGCCGGCCAGCGAGATGACTTCGGGGCGGGCGGCCACCGCGAACAGGGCTCGGACCTCGGAGGCGGTCATGCCGGCGGAGCGAGCCGCGTACCGCTCTGCCATCGGGTCGGCCGGCACTTCCTCGGCATCGTACCAGCGGACCCGTCGCCGGCGGGTGCTACCATCCCCGAGTGAGCGAGCTCCGCCGGGCCGGGCAGGCCATCGCTTTGGGGCTGGCCCTGGGGGCGCTGCTCCTCCGCGCTGCTCGCCGTAGGGCCTAGGCGGTTCCGTGGGCGGACGCCGCCTGATAGACGTATCCCTCGACAACCTCCGGGACGTCCCCGCGGAGACACGGACCAGCCTCTTCTGGGAGACCGACACCGACGAGGTGCCTTCGGACCCGGGCTTCGAGAAGGAGGAGTGGTTCTCCGAGGTCCTGCTGGAGTGGGGAGGGTGCGGCCTGGCGCTGATGGAGGAGGAGCGGGGAGCGGTTGGGTACGCGCAGTTCGCGCCGCCCTCTTTCTTCCCCCGCCTGTCGAGGTACCGATGCGGACGGGTGTCCGAGGACGCCGTGTACCTGGCGTACTGCTACGTGGCGACGGTCCGCCGCGGGTTCGGGGTGGGGACCCAGCTGATCCGGGCCGTGGCCCGATCGCTGATCGACCGCGACATCCGTGCCCTGGAAGCCCTCGGTGACCGGGAGCGGGCCGACGGGTGGGTCCTGCCCGCGGCGTTCTTGGGGGCGAACGGCTTCCACGTCCTGCTGGAGGATCCCAGGTTCCCGCTCATGAGACTGGACCTCACCACGACGGTCCAGCCACAGGAAGCGGTCAGCTGGGCCGCCGTGCCCGGCCCGGCCAGCGTTACCTAGGGTGCGTCCTGGCCGGCCCCGCCGGCGGCCAGACCTGAGAAGTAGCGCTCCAGGGCCCTGGCGGTGGCCATGGCCACCTCGCGGACGAATGGCTCCTCGGAGAGCAGCCGTTCCTCCTTCGGGTTCGTCACGAAGCAAGGCTCGATCTGGACGGCCGGCATCCGGGTCTCCCGGAGGATGGGGAACGACTTGGGGTGGGCCCGGCCGTCCCGAAGCCCGGTGGCCGCGGTCAACTCATCCTGCACCAGCTCGGCCAGGGTGGCGCCGGCCACTGAGGAGGCCCCCAGCCCGCCGAAGTAATAGGAGGACGATCCCTCCGCGGACGGATCCTCGTGGCTGTTGAGGTGGATCGAAACCAGTACGTCTGCGCCGGCCTTGTTGGCCCGGGCCGCCCGCTCCGAGGCCTCCGGATCCTCGGCGGCGCCGCGCAGCAGGCGAGGGTCCGAGCCCCGGACCCGGAGCTCCACCAAGAGCGCCTCGGCAAGGCGAAACGCAGCGTCCGCCTCCAGCGTGCCGGCCGGCCCGGCGGCGCCGGGATCCTCGGGGCCGTGCCCGGGATCGACGGCCACGGTTCTTCCGGAGAGAGAGCCGGACCCGGTCCGGACAGCCTCGGTCTCCCGCACGGCCGCGCGGCCACGCCCGGTGACGGGGGCCGCAAGGAGTCGATCGAGCGCCTGGAGCGTGGTGGGGCCGACGATCCCGTCGGAGCGGAGCCCCACGTTCCGCTGGAAGTCCCGCACGGCCTTCGAGGTCTGGTCGCCGAACATCCCGTCCTCGCGCCCCGGATCGAACCCGAGGATGTTCAGCCTGCGCTGGAGGGCGCGGACGTCGTCGCCCCGGAGGTTCGGGCGTCGCAGGTACAGGACCCGGTCGCCGAGCGCGTAGCCCGCCTCGACCAGCTCTTCCCAGGTGCTCGGCCCGACCAATCCGTCCACCAGGAGGCCCCGTTCCTGCTGGAACGCCCGGAGCGCACCCTCCGTCGACTCGCCGAAGCGATGGTCGTCCACCTCGAGGGCGTCTACGTGGAAGCCGAGCGCCAGGAGCCGGGCCTGCACGTCGCGGACGGGGTCGCCGAGATCACCGAGGCGGATGGCCTGCACGGGCGAAGTGTATCCCCGGGTCAGGCGGGGATGTGGTCCTGGAGCTCCCTGAGGATGGCTTCCTTCGGCTTGGCCCCGACCACACGGGCCCGCTCCTCGCCGCCGACGAACAGGATCAGCGTTGGGATGCTCATGACGCCGTACCGGCGAGCCGTGTCAGGGTTGTCGTCGACGTTGAGCTTCGCCACTCTCATCACTTCGGACTTGTCCTGGCCGATCTCCTCGACCACGGGGGAAACCATGTGGCAGGGGACGCACCAGTCCGCCCAGAAGTCGACCAGGACGGGCAGGTCCGCCTTCAGGATCTCCTGATCGAACGCCTGGTCGGTGACCTCGGATACTCCCGCCATTCCCGTCCTCCTCGTAGTGTGTGGCCAAGCCGGCCCGATCATGTTCCACAACCCGGGCACAGGATCCGCTATTCCTTACCCCGCGTACAGGCGTTCCGACAGGCGGCCGAAGGCGGCCGCGTCGCCCTCCCGTCCCAGCTCCGCCAGTCGCCGCTCTCCTCGGGACGTGGCCCGGACCGATGCTCGGTACAGCCGCGAGAGCATGGGGTAGGGATTCTCCCAACCGGCGGGTCCCTGGATCCCGAGGTGGAGGTGCGGCGGGAACTCGTCCTCGTGGCCCGGCGGCCCGTAGCCAGTGTTGCCGACCAAGCCGAGCACATCGCCCGGTTCGACCGGGATCCCGACGCGCACTTCCGGGTCCACCCGGGACATGTGCGCGTAGAAATAGTATTTTCCGTTGAGCCCTCGGACCCCCACGCGGGTCCCCGAGTAAAACGTCCAGCCCACGGCCTCCACCGTGCCGGCCGTCATCGCCACGATCGGTGTGCCCTTCTCCGCCACCACGTCGTTCCCCTCGTGCACTCCCACCAGCTGCCACCGGCCGCCGATCAGGCGGAACCGCGGGTCGTGCCAGTCCTCGGCGAGCTCGATCACAGACAGCCAGTTCGAACGGGCCACCGGGAAGGTGAAGCCGTCGACCACGACGGGCCGGTAGTACGCCGGCTCGGGGACCAGGGCGGACTGTGCGGGCGCTGGGGGGACGCCGGTCAGCGTCCCGGCGGCCGTTCCCAGGAGGACGGCGAGGCGGGCGATCCGCACCCCGCCAGGGTACCGGACGTCAGTGACCCTGTGACTCGAGGTAGCGCTCGGCGTCCATGGCCGCCTTGCAGCCCATCCCCGCCGCCGTGACGGCCTGGCGGTAGGTGAAGTCGACCACGTCGCCGGCGGCGAAGACGCCCTCCACGCTCGTGGCGGTGGTGGGCTCGCGGACAACTATGTACCCCTCGGTCATCTCCAGCTGGTCCTGGAAGACCTGGGTATTAGGCACGTGTCCGATGGCCACGAACACGCCGCCGATGGCGAGCTCCGTCGTCTCGTCCGACTTCAGGTTCCGGAGCCGCACCCCGGCGACCTGGCCGTTCCCGAGGACCTCGTCGACCACGGTGTCCCAGACGAACGAGATCTTCTCGTTCTCGAATGCGCGCTGCTGCATGATCTTCGAGGCTCGCAGATCCTCCCGCCGGTGCACCACAGTGACCTTGGTGGCGAATCGGGTCAGGAACAGGGCTTCCTCCATGGCCGAGTCACCCCCGCCGACCACCACGAGCTCCTGGCCCCGGAAGAAGAACCCGTCGCACGTGGCGCAGGTGGACACCCCTCGGCCGAGGAGCTGCTGCTCGCCGGGGACCCCCAGCATCCTGGCCTTGGCCCCGGTGGCCACGATCACGGACCGGGCCCGGAACTCCTCGTCCCCGGACCACACGCCGAAGGGAGCCTCGGAGAGGTCCACCTTGGTGGCGGCCTGGTGGAGGAGCTCCGCGTCGAACCGGGCGGCCTGCTTCTCCATCAGCTCCATCAGCTCGGGGCCGAGGATCCCCTCTGGGAAGCCCGGGTAGTTCTCGACGTCGGTGGTCAGCATGAGCTGCCCCCCCGCGTCGATGCCCTTCAGCACCAGGGGGCGGAGGTTCGCTCGGGCCGCGTACAGGGCCGCGGTGTAGCCGGCCGGGCCCGAGCCGATGATCACGACGTTCCGTTCGTCCACGGTTCGGGTCATTGTCGCACAGGGGTCATCGGTCTCCACCTCTTACAACGTCCGGCTATTCCCGGGCCTACAGGCGCTGGCTGGCCAGGGAGCGCAGCCGGCAGTCCTCTTGCCCGACCACCCAGATCACCAGGCGGTGGTAGGGCTGGTCCGGGGCGGGACCCTGGAGGAACGAAGCGATGTAGGCCGGCTCCTCCTGGAAGGATGCGGCCACGATGGTGAACGGGACTATGAGCTGGTCCGGCGGGACCTCCTCGACCACGCACCGGTAGATCCCCCTGAGCTCTTGCGGGAGAGCGGAGGCGTCGAAGCTCGAGTAGAACGAGGTGGCCGATGGGGCCAGGCCCTGCCGGAGGACGGCTCGAGCCTCGTCTCGCAGGCTGCGTGCCAGAGCGACCAGGTCCGCCTCCGTGTAGTCGGCGACCGACTCCCGGTACCGGGGGAGGCCCGCCGTCGCGCGCTGGTTCCCGTCGGCGGCCTCGGCCCCCATCGGTGCCTCCTGCGGGTCCGCCGGGGCACCCTCCGCGTCGGCGTCTCCCGATGTCGCGGAGGAGGCGCCGCCGGCGGCGTCGCCGCCCTCGTCGGAGAGCGAGGACACCACAACGATGCCCCCCGCCACCAGGACCGCCGCGGCGGCCACCGGGGCCAGCACGCGCCACACCCGGGCGCCGTGGGGGCCGGCGCGGGCCTGTCGGCGGACCGCTAGGCCGAGGCCGGCCGGCGGCTCCAGCTCGGGCAGGCCGGTCAGAGCCTGGCGCGCGGCGCGGGCCAGGAGGACCTCGTCGCCGCACCGCTGGCAGGCGGCAAGGTGGGCCTCGAGCCGGGAACGGTCCTCGGACCCGAGCGTCCCCTCCGCGTGCTCGGCCAGCAGATCGTCTGGATGGATGTTGGGCTCGGTCGTCACGTGGTCTCCTGTAGGTTCGACGGGCTGGACCCCCTCGGGTGTTCCCCGAGGGCTCGGGCCAGGGCCACCCTCCCTCGGTGGATCCGGGACTTCACCGTGCCCAGGGGCGCTCCCAGGCTGTCTGCGATCTCCTCGTACGGGACCCCCTGAACGTCGTGGAGGATGAGCGCCGCTCTGAACTCCTCGGGGACCTCGAGGAGGGCCCGTTGGACGTCCACGGCCGCGGCCGAGCCCTCGGTGGTGTCCGGGGCCGGGGGCGGCTCCAGCTCCTCGTCGGCCGCAGGCCCCTCCCGGGCCCGCTTCCGGAGGGCATCGAGGCACACGTTCATAGCCACCCGGTGCAGCCACGTGGTGAACGCGGAGGTCCCCCTGAACCCGCTCAGCTTCCGGAGGCAGATGAGCCAGGTCTCCTGGGACGCGTCGGCGGCGTCCTCGGCCCGGCCGAGCATCCGGTAGGCCAGGTTGTAGACGCGCCGCTCGTGCCGCTCCATCAGCACGGTGAACGCGGACCGATCCCCATCGAGGTACAGGCGGACGAGGTCGCGGTCGGGGGCCTCGCTCACGGCGCCAGCACCTCGACCTCGTTGATGTGGGCCCGGTACCTGTCGTCGACAAGCGGGAGCTCGGTGAGCCAGATCAGCAGGTACGCGGTCTCGACGGGCTCGAGCTCCAGCTCCGTCACCGCCTCGGCGGTGCCCGTCGCCAGCGTGTCCCCACCGATCTCGAACGCGTCCGGCGAGTCCGAGGCGTAGACGCTGAACCCGAACCCGGGGGTATCGGTCTGCAGCCGCATCGCTCCGACCTCCGTCGGCTCGTCGATCTCGATGACGATCCCAACGCCGTCCTTGTCCATGCCCGGGTTGTCGTAGCCCTCGGTGGTCCAATAGGTGCCGGGATCGCCGTCGCTGGCGCCGCCGAGCTCGTCGTCGTGCTCCGAGCCGTCCCCTCCCGTCTCGATCGGATCGAATGTTCTCACCGCCACGGCATCGACGGCACGAGGCTCCGCTCCCTCACCGCCCCCGCCCCCGGTCTCGCCCGGCCCGGCCTCATCGAGGACCTGGCCGAGGACCCAGAATCCACCCACCGCCAGGGCGGCCACCAGCAGGACCAGGAGCGGCACCACGAACCACGAGCGGACCGGCGAGGGTGCGGGCTCCGACTCGGCGGTCCCGTTGAGCGGGGGAGGGCCCGGCGATCCGTCCGAGGGGACGGCCCGCTCGAGGGCCTCGGCCATCTCCTCGGCGCTCTGATACCGCTCGTCCGGGTTCCGGGCCAGGGCCCGCATCACCACTGCGTCGAGCTCGCGAGAGATCCCGGACCGGAGGGCCCGCGGTGGGATCGGGTCCTTGCTGAGCCGCATGGTTGCGGTGGCGATGTGCGTGTCCGCCTGGAACGGGGTCCGGCCGGTCAGCGCCTCGTACAGGACGATTCCGGTCGCGTACAGGTCGGCGCGGGCGTCGACCGGCCCCCCGGTCACCTGCTCGGGCGCCAGGTACCGGGAGGTCCCAAGCAGGTTGCCGGTGGTGGTCAGGTCATCGCCGGCGAACGCCGCCTTGGCGATGCCGAAGTCGGTGACCTTCACGTACCCGTCCCGGTCCACAAGGATGTTGCCGGGCTTGACGTCGCGGTGGACGACCCCGTGACGATGGGCGTGGCCGAGACCCAGGAGGGCGCTCCTGGTGATCCGCGCGGCCTCCTCGGGCCGGAGGGTGCCCCGCTCGCGAAGGAGGGATTCGAGCGTGTGCCCCTCGAACAGCTCCATGACGATGAAGCACACGCCCCCGTCGATGCCTGTGTCGAACACGCGGACGACGGCCGGATGGGTCAGCCGTGCCGAGGCCACGGCCTCGCGGCGGAACCGGTCGAGGAGGTCCGGATCACGGGCCAGGTGGTCGTGGAGGACCTTGACGGCCACAGACCTTCCCAGGACCTCGTCACGGGCTCGCCAGACGGTGCCCATCCCGCCCGAAGCGATCTCGTCCTCGAGCTCGTACCGTCCCTCGAGCCGCCGCCCGACCAGGCGTACCTCTTCGGCGTCCACGGGAGGTCAGTCTACGCGGGTGGTTCCGTGGGTCGACGGGAGGCCCTACACGTCTGGCGACGGCGGTTCGGCGGTGACCTGAGTCCGGGCCAGCGTGAACTCCTCCAGGAAGCCGATCAGGTGGACGTACAGGGTGTCGGCCCGTTTGGTGATCACCACGGTGAAGCGCCCGTCCTGGTGGCATTCGTACGAGCGGACCCTGGCCCGCGAGTCCTTGTCGTGGGCGGTGATCGTGGCGACCTCGCCGGCGCCGCTGCAGTCACGGTTCTGCGCCAGGTGGGAGGCCCCCGCCGTGGCCGCGGACTCGGCCACGTCCTGGACCCGGAGCTTCGTGAACATGATGCTCCCGCCCTCGATAAGGAGGGTCCCGACCACGACCAGGCCGAGGATCGCCTTGACCAGGAAGGACGCAACGATGCCCCGCTCGTCCGCATGCGCGGCGCGCAACTTCACCGCCGCCACCGGGCGGCCGCGGTCCTTCTCACCAGTTCGAACTCCTCGATCCGGAAGAGCAGGGCCGCGCCGATGAAGATTATAAGTCCCCCGGCGACGCCGACCCCGACTTGCGCGATCTGTCCGCCGAGAGTATCGGCGGCGAACGCCTCGGACATGAGGCGTGCGGCGCCCCACGCTGCCGCTCCGGTCAGCGCGGCGGCCGCCAGGATCCGGCCGAGCCCGGTGGCCAGCATCCGTCCCTCCAGCCCCCCCAACCTTCGCCGTAGGAGGAGGGCGGCCGCGGTGGCGGCGAAGGCGTAGGCCAGCGAGTGGCCGAGGGCCAGGCCCCGCACGCCCAGGGCGGGGAACAGGGCCACGTTCGCCACGATGTTGAGGCCCACGGCGAACACGTTGATGAGCGCGGGCGTGCGGGTGTCCTGCATGGCGTAGAAGGCCCGCAGGCAGAGGAGGAACGCGGAGAACGGGAACAGGCCGATGGCGAAGAACGTGAGGACGCCGGACACGAGCTCGGTCGACCGGGCCCCGGCCACGCCGTGCTCCAGGAGCACTCGGACGATGGGCTCCGCCAGGACGAGATAACCGGCCGCGGCGGGCAACACCACGAACGCCGAGGCCCGGATCCCCCTGGCCAGGTCCCGCCGGAAGTCGGCTCGATCGCCCCGGACCCAGTCCTCCGAGAGCGACGGCAACAGCGCCGTCATGATCGAGACCGAGAAGATCGCGTGGGGGAGCTGGAAGAAGATGAACGCGGCCTGGTACGCGGTGAAGCCACCCCGGGCCCCCCCGGCAAGCACGATCACCACCAGCAGCCCGATCTGGTTGATCACCACGTACAGGACCGCCCACCCCGACAGCCGGACCAGGGAGCGGACGGCCGGATCCCGCCGGTCGAACCGCCACCGCCACCGGAACCCGATCCGTCGAAGCGTCGGCCACAGGGCGAACGTCATCGCTGCCACGCCTGCCGTGGCCCCCAAGGCCAGCACGAGCTTCTGCGTGCCGGTCACCGAGGTCTGGGTCGGCGTGGACGGACCCGGAAGGAGCGCGAAGACCACGAACGAGGTGATCACGACGAGGTTGTTTAGGATCGGGGCGAACATGGGCAGCGCGAATCGCCTATGCGCGTTCAGCATCCCGGTGGCCACGGCGCCGATGCCGTACAGAACGATCTGGGGCATGAAGAACCTGAGGAACACGGTGGCCAGGTCCTGGACGGCGGCCCGCTCGGCGGCCGGCACCCGGAGCGTGTACAGGCCCACGATCCACGGGGCCAGCAGGATCCCCAGGATCATCACCGCGCCGAGGACCACCAGGGCCACGGTCATGACTGCCTGGGCCGACCGCCACGCGTCCTCGCGGCTCCGGGTGGTGAGCTGCTGGACGAAGACCGGCACGAAGATCGAGGTGAGGATCCCGCCGAGGATCAGCTCGTAGACGATGTTCGGGATGTTGTTGGCGACGTTGTAAGAGTCGGCCAGCCGGGACTCGGCCACCCCCAGGGCGAAGGCCATGGCCGCGACCCTCAGGAAGCCGGTGACTCGGGACAGCGCGGTGCCCACGGCCATCAGCGCGGTGCTCCGGACCAGGCCCTCGGCGGTGTCGCCGTCGGTGTGGGGGAGCGGGCCGGGGTCCTCCCCTCCGGGGGTCAGCCCTTCCGGCGGGACAGGAGCCTCCTTCCCCACCACAACGCCAGGAAGAGCGCGGCGCCGGTGGTGATCACCAGGGCGACGCGGTTGTAGGCGGTCGAGCGGACCACGATCCGCGACGAGCCGATGGGGACCCCGTCAGGGGTCTCCAGCTCGACCCGAACGGGGAACCGCCCGGTGGTCTGGGCCCGGACCGGGAACACGAACTGCTGGACCGGGCGCTCCAGCCGCACATCCCGGCTGGGGCCCCCGACGAAGCGGAGGCGGGTCGAGCGAAGGGTCAGCTGGACCCGGACCGGGTACCCGGCGTCGTTCCGGAGCGTGACCGGGATGATCCCTCCCTGCGAGGTCAGGGTGATGGAGCTGGCCCGCGGGGGATGGATCTTGTCGAGCTCCGTGGCCACGGCGGTCCTGACCGAGC
>Ga0256867_10000016_pt1 | contig 63810 bp, 64 predicted proteins | sample RVTome_15_FD_185939 | JGI IMG/M metagenome (GOLD analysis project Ga0256867, IMG submission 185939) | Soil microbial communities from uranium-contaminated site in the Upper Colorado River Basin, Wyoming, United States - RVT150D86 (HiSeq) ... | reverse complement strand
ACCCGTCGGTACGGCCTTCCGTACTCTTCGCCACCCTGACGGGGCTGGGGCTCCCGAGCGGGGTGTCCGGCGCGGCCGCCGACATGCTCGACGGGTGGGGGAGCGAGGGTTCCCCGGGCCTCCCCGTGGGCCCTCCCGGCTCCGCGGTGATGGCCAACGCCCTCCTGGCGTCCGCGGACGCGGCGATGGGCCCATGTCCATTCCTCCGGTGGGTTGACGACTACCTCGTCGGGGTCGGCTCCGAGGGGATCGCCCTGGAGGTCCTCGATCGCCTCCGTGAGGCCCTGGGGCGGCTGGGCCTGCGGCTGGCTCGATCGAAGACTGCCCTCCTGGAAGCCGGGCCGAGGATCCGGTGGCTCGGCACGTCCCCGGGCTGACGCGCCGGTACAATTCGCGGGCCGCGTGAAGACCCTCTACCGTGCCTCGCGCGTTCGCACCATGACCTTCCCGCCCGAAGGCGAGTGGGTCCTGATCGACGAGCGCCACGTCGAACGGGTGGGGACGGGCGACCCGCCGCCCGCGGATCGCACCGTGGACCTGCCCGGCACGACCATCTTCCCCGGCTTCGTCGACGCGCACGTCCATCTCTCCGGCACGGGGATGCTGATGGCCGGGCTGGACCTCTCGGACGCCAGGTCCAGGGACGACGCCCTTGACCTGGTCCGCCAGCACGCCGGATCGGGGCCCGTCCTGGGGCAGGCTTTCGACGAGACCGCGTGGCCCGACCCGAAGCTGCCCACCCGCGCCGAGCTGGACGCGGTCTCGGACCGGCCTCTACTGCTGGTGCGGGCCGACGGGTACGTCAGCCTGGTCAACACGGCGACGATCGGAGCGGCCGGGGTGGAGGAGCTCGAGGGGGTCGAGCGCGACGCCGCCCGCGAACCGACCGGACGCCTGCGCGGAGAGGCGAACGCAGCGGCCCAACTCTGGTACTTCGACACGCTCCCGGACCGGATGATCCAGGAGGCCCAGCTTCGGGCGGCGAGCCTGGCCGCGGCCCGGGGGGTGACGTGCGTGCACGAGATGGCGATCCCCGACAAGCGAGGGCGGCGGGACGTCGTGGTGCTCCTCGGCCACGCGGACGACCTTCCCGTAGACCTCGTCACTTACGTGGCCGACCGCGACATGCCGTGGGTCGTGGGGGACCTCGGCCAGCAGCGGATCGGCGGGGACCTCTTCCTGGACGGCTCGATCGGCGCCCACACCGCGGCGCTATCTGCTCCGTACGCCGACGCCGAAACGACCGGCACCCTGGCGTACGAGGACGACGAGCTCGCGGAGTTCCTGCACAACGCTCATCTGGCCGGTTTGCAGACCGGGTTGCACGTCATCGGCGACGCGGCCATCGAACAGTCTCTCCGGGTGTGGGAACGGGTGTACGGCGCCCTGGGGACGCGGGAGCGGCGGCACTTCCGCGCCCGTCGGCACCGGCTGGAGCACTTCGAGATGACCTCGGAGGCGCAGGTGGAGCGGGCCGGGGCCCTCGGCCTCGCGATCTCGGTCCAGCCGGCGTTCGACGCGACGTGGGGTCACCCGGGGGGGATGTACGAGCTTCGGCTGGGCGAGGAGCGCTCCGCGACGATGAACCCGTTCCGGACGGCCGTGGCCCGGGGGCTGGAGGTGGGGGCCGGGTCGGACACCCCGGTGACCCCCCTCGACCCCATGCTGGCGGTGTGGGCCCTGGAGCACCACCACGACCCCTCCCAGCGGATGACCCGACTGGAGGCCCTAAGGCTGTGCACGATCGGGGCAGCACGACTGGCTCACCTCGAGAAGAAGGGCCGCCTGGAGCCGGGCGCCGCCGCCGACCTGGCCGCCTTCGAGGCCGACCCCCTCGAGGCCCCCGACGTGAGAGACCTTCGCCCTGTCCTCACCGTTTCACGGGGTCGCGAGGTGTACGCTCGCTGAGCGGATGACAGAACCGACCGCCGCGTAGGCGTCCCCCTCCGGGTCGGCGGGCCGGCGGCCGCTCCCGTACCCTTCGGCCCATGGCCGATCGCCGACGCTTCGACATGGGCGTGATCCTGCTCCTGACCCCGATCCTGTGGGGCGCCACGTTCCCCGCGGCCAAGGTGGGGCTGGAAGCGATCGGCGTGTTCCCGTTCATGTTCTGGACCCGGCTCCTGGGATTCGTCACGATCCTGGCGGGGATCCCGATTGTGGCGAGAGGGCAGGTCACCCGGGAGGCCGTCCGCCGGGTCGCCGGGCCGGGGGTCCTCCTCGGCGCGCTGATCTTCGTGGCCTACGTCCTCCAGACCGAGGGCCTGGCCCGGACCACGGCCACCAACGCGGGCTTCATCACCGGCCTGTACGTGGTGTTCACCCCGCTCCTGGGCCTGGCGCTCTACCGGCGGAGCGTTCGGGGGTCGGCGTGGGCCGCGGCGCTGGTCTCGGTCCTGGGGATGGTCCTGCTGTCGGTGCCGGCACTCGACGACCTACGTCCCCGGTCGGGTGACCTCCTGGTCCTGGCGTCGGCGGTGGCCTGGGCCGGCCACGCCGTCGGCGTGGGCCACTTCGCCGGACGCCACCCCGTCGTGCTGCTGTCCCTGGCCCAGATGGCGGCCACCGCGACGTTCCACCTCCTGGCCCTGGTCCCGACGGAGGCCCGGTTCCCCGACACCGGGGAGGTGTGGCTGATGCTGCTGATCACCGGGGTACTCGGCTCGGGAGTGGCCTACACCTTGCAGGTCGTGGCCCAGCGGACCATCACCGCCACCCGGGCCGTGGTGATCCTGGCCGGGGAGTCCGTGGCCGCAGCGGCCATCGCCTACGTGTGGCTGGGGGAGCGGCTCGTGACCCACCAGTGGGCCGGCGCCCTCCTGGTCCTCGTGGCCATGGCCATATCCGAGCTGAGCGCCCGCCGCGCCGACCTCAGGGCCGAGCTGTCCGCACCCGTCTAGGCGGCGCCTAGTCTGTTACCGGGATAGGGTACGGCGACCGAGGAGGCATCTCTGAGCATCGGAACGGCGTTCCACGAGCGGACCGCGCCGCTGAACGTGAAGCAGCAGTGGCGGGAGTGGTCCGGCTACTTCGCCGCGAGCGCGTACGCGGACCACCACGACATCGAGTACAACGCCATCCGCGAAGCCGTGGCCCTGATCGACGTGTCTCCGCTGTACAAGTACGTCGTGTCCGGCCCCGACGCGGTGCGCTTGGTGGACCGAGTCATCACCCGGGACGCCACCAAGATCCAGCCGGGCCAGGTCGTGTACACGTCGTGGTGCGACGAGGAGGGAAAGGTCGTCGACGACGGTACCGTCACGAACCTCGGTGACGGAACGCTCCGGTGGACCGCCGCGGAGCCGAACCTCAGGTGGCTCCGGATGAACGCCCGGGAGCTCGACGTCGAGGTGGACGAGGTCACCGAGCGGCTGGCGGCGCTGGCGGTCCAGGGGCCGCGGTCCCGGGCGCTCCTCGAGGACGTCACGGGGGAGGGCTGGGAGGATCTGGGGTACTTCCGGGAGCGGCACACCCGGATCGGGAAACTGGATGTCGACGTGACCAGGACCGGGTACACCGGCGACCTGGGTTACGAGATGTGGGTAGACGCGGCCAGGGCCGTCGACCTCTGGGACGCCTTGGCCCTGGCCGGCCGGGCCCACGGTGCCCGCCCGGCCGGGATGCTGGCCCTCGACGTGGCCCGGATCGAGGCCGGGCTGATCCTGATCGACGTCGACTACTCAAGCTCCCGCCACGCCCTGATCCCCGAGCAGGCCTACTCGCCGTTCGAGCTGGGCGTCCTGGGGCGGTTCACCAGCTTCACCAAGGCCGCGGAGTACGTGGGGAGGCGGGCGTTGGAGGCCGAGGCGGCCGCCGGCGGGCCGCCTCGCCGGCTGGTCGGGCTTGAAATGGACTGGGACGCCTTCGAGCGACTCCACCTCTCCTACGGCCTCACCCCCGAGGTTCCGGCGACCGCATCCAGGACGGCGATCCCCCTGTACGAGGGTCGCCGCCAGGTAGGCAGGGCCACCAGCGTCACGTGGAGCCCGATCCTGAAGCGGAACGTGGCCCTGGCCTCGGTCGTGGCGCCGTACGAGCCAGTGGGGACGCGTCTGGAGGTCGAGTGGACCGTGGAGGCCCGGCGCCGCCGGATCGACGCCGAGGTGGTGCCCCTGCCGTTCTTCGACCCGCCCCGGAAACGGTCCTAGCGCGCCGAACGGGGGCGGCGCCGGTCGGCCAGGATGGCCCGGGCCGCGTTGGCCCCCGGACCGCCGGTGATCCCGCCGCCGGGGTGCGCCCCCGAGCCACACAGGTACAGGCCCCGCACCGGCATGCGGTAGCGGGCGAACCCGAGCAGCGGCCGCCAGGCGAAGAACGAGTCGAGGCCCGGCTCGACGTGCAGGGGATGGCCGCCGGTGAGGCCGTACTCGCGCTCCAGGGCCGAAGGGAGAAGGACCTGTCGCTCCCTGACCTGTCCGGTGATCCCCGGAGCTACATCCTCCAGCCGCTTGAGGACCAGGTCCCCGACGCGGTCCGGGTCCTCCTCGGCGTGGGGCACCCACTGGGCCACCACGCTCATCACTTGCCCGCCCTCGGGCGCCAGCGACGGGTCCACCAGCGAGGGGATGGTGGCCTCGAGGAACGGGGCGTCGGAGACCTCCCCGTACTTCCACGAGTCGAAGGCCCGTTCGAGGCCGTCCACGCCTCCCGCTACCACGATCAGGCCGTGCAGCCGCTCCGCGTCGGCGCCGTCGAACGCCGGGAGCCCGTCGAGGGCCAGGTTCACCTTGGCCGCGGTGCCGGGGGTCCGGAGGTTCTCCACCTCCCAGGAAAGGGTAGGGCCCAGAGTCACCGGATCCACCAGCCCCAGGAGCGTGGCCTTCGGGTCGGCGCCCGAGGCGACCACGGGGGCCTGGACCTCCTCGCCGGTGGCCAGCGCCACGCCGGTCACCGTGCCCCGGTCGTCGCGTATGGCCGCGACCTCGGCCCCCAACCGGACCTCGCCCCCCAGCCTCCTCACGGCTTCCGCCAGGACATCGGCCAGGGCCCCGGGCCCTCCGGCTACCACGGTGGCCTGTCCCGCCGCGCCGGAACCCCTGGCCGAGGCGTCGCCGAGCAGCACCATGGTGGTACCGGCCGACCACGGACCCATGGCGGTCAGATGGACCCCCCGGGCGGCCACGGCGGCCCGAAGGAGATCGGTCTCGAGGTGCTCGGCCACGAAGTCGGCCACCGCCATCGGGAGCACCCGGAGGGCCTCCCGCGTGTTCGCCGGCCCGCCGAGCCGCCTCACCCACCGGCCAAGCCTCAGGCCAGCCAAGGCGTCCCGGACCGAGGGAGAGGCCAGGTCCGGGGGCGTCTCGGCGTGGAGCTGGGCCAGGAAGCTCCCCAGGGCCCGTACCTTCCGGTCGAACCGCGGCCACGCCTCGGCATCGGCTCGGGACCACGGCACCAATTCGGCGGCAGTCCGGGCCGGGTCCCCCCACAACGTCAGGCCGCGTCCCTCGGCACCGGGTACGAACGCCCGCGCGGCCGGCTCGATCAGCCGGAGGCCGTACCGTTCCAGGCCGAGGTCCCGCACCACCGACGGCCGAAGGCGACCCACCGTGTGAGCCGCCACGGGTGACCGGAAGCCCGGCGCGATCTGGGCGGTGTCTGCCGCCCCGCCGGGCCGGTCCCGCTGCTCCAGCGCCAGCACGCGCATCCCGGCCTTCGCCAGATAGCCCGCGCACACCAGGCCGTTGTGCCCGGCTCCGATCACGACGGCGTCGTACCGACTCACGCGGCGTCACCGTTCCCTGCAGCCCGCTCCGCCCGGCGGCGCCACCGCTGGGCCTTCATGACCTCGAGCGCGGCCAGGCGGCCCGGGGCCCCCATGATCCCGCCGCCGGGGTGCACGGATGACCCGCACAGCCACAGGTTCCGGACCGGCGTGCGGAACCGGGCCCACCCGGGGACCGGCCGGGTCCAGAACAGCTGCTCCAGCGACAGCTCTCCCTGGAAGATGTTCCCCTCGGACAGCCCGAACGTCCGCTCGATGTCGAGGGGCGTGAACACCTGCCGGTGCAGGATCCGGTCCGGCAGGTTCGGGGCGAACGCGGCCAGCGTCTCCACCACCGTGTCGCCGAACGCCTCCCTCCGGGCGTCGTCCCATTCGTCGCCCTCCGCCAGGTGATACGGCGCGTACTGCACGAAGCAGCTCATGACGTGCTTGCCCGGCGGGGCCATCGAAGGATCGACAAGGGTGGGGATCACCACGTCGATGTACGGCCGGCGGGAGAACCGTCCGTACTTGGCGTCGTCGTAGGCCCGTTCCATCCACGCCACCGACGGGGAGATGCTGATGGCCCCCCGGAGATGCTCGCCCTCGCCGGGAAGGCACGTGAACTCGGGCAGACTGTCCAGGGCCAGGTTGACCTTCCCAGATGAGCCCCGAAACTTGTACCGGCGAACGGCCCGCTCCACGGCCGGGTCGAGCGTCCCGGGCTCCAGGAGGCTCAGGAACGTCTGCCGAGCGTCGACGCTGGACAGCACCACGTCCGCGGCGATCTCCTCGCCTGATTCGAGGATCACGCCCACCGCCCGGCCGTTACGGGTCTGTACCCGCTCGACCGGAGCCTCGGTCCGGATCTCCGCACCGAGCGAGCGCGCCGCCGAGGCGATCGCCTCGCTCAGCCCTCCGGTCCCGCCGCGGGGGATGCCCCAGGCCCGGAACGCCCCATCTATCTCGCCCATGTAGTGATGGAGGAGGACGTAGGCCGTACCCGGCGATCGGATCCCCTGGAACGTCCCGATGATCCCGGACGCGGACATCGTGGCGATCAGCGGGTCGGTCTCGAACCACTGGCCCAGGAAGTCGGCCGCGCTCATCGTCATCAGCTGCACGAATACGGCCTTCTGCCGCCGCGACAGCTCCCTGAAGTTTTGGGCAAGCTCCAGGACCGGCATCCACTCCCGAGGATCGATCCGGCCGGGGTCTGGGGGGACCAGCGACAGCACCGGTTTGATGAACCTGGCCATGTCCACCATCAACAGGCCGTACTCTTCGTACGCCTCCGCGTCGTTCCGGGACCACCGCCGGAGCTCCCGGAGCGTTCGGCCGTGGTCGTTCACCCGCCACAGGTAATCGTCCTCGAGCGGGGTGAGGGTGCCGTCGAGGGGGAGGAGCTCGAACCCGTGCCGGGGGAGGTCGAGGTCCCGGATGATCTCTGGTCGGAGGAGGGAGACCACGTACGAGGCCTCCGAGAAGCGGAACCCGGGAAACACCTCCTCGGTGACAGCGGCCCCGCCCAGCACGTGGCGTCGCTCCAGGACCACGACCCGCCGTCCCGCTCGGGCCAGGTACGACGCGGCCACCAGCCCGTTGTGCCCCCCACCGACTATGACGGCGTCGTACCGGTTCCCCTCCACGACCAGCGGATTCTATCCGGGCGGGCCTCGCGGGCCCCATGGGAGACTAGGCGACGTGAAGAAGCTGGACCTCGATCAGACCCTGGTGGCGGAGGCCCGCGACCTGGCCGCCCGGATAGCCCGCCCGGTCGAGGAGATGATCGAGGCCCACACGACCGTGAGCATAGAGCGGTCGGTCCTGCGGCTGTGCGGCCTCGACGGAGCGGTGGGGAAGGGGGTGGACGCCCGCCCGTTCCCGAATCTGGTTGTGGATGCCGTGCGGGACCAGGTCGGGCTGGGCGGCGGGGTGACCGTCCCCGTGTTCGACCTCATGATCCGGGAGGGTCTGTCGATCGAGGAGGTGGCCCAGCGGGTGGTCTCCGGCGAGGCCCGGTTCCGGTGGCCGGATGACCCCACCGAGGCGGTGGAGGCGGCCGCCGGGATCGCCCGGGAGGCCGACGGACGCCTGCTGGACCGACGCCGGGAGCGAGACGGGCACATCCGACGGCTCGGCGACCCCGAGAAACCGTGGCTCTACCTGATCGTGGCCACCGGCAACATCCACGAGGACATCCCCCAGGCCCAGGCCGCGGCCCGAGCGGGGACCGACATCGTGGCGGTGATCCGATCGACCGGCCAGTCCCTCCTCGACTTCGTCCCCCAGGGGCCCACCACAACCGGATACGCGGGGACCTATGCCACCCGGGAGAACTTCCGGCTCATGCGCGCGGCTCTCGACGAGGTCGGCGAGGAGGTGGGGCGGTACGTTCGGCTGACGAACTACGCCAGCGGCCTGTGCATGCCGGAGATCGCCGCGCTCGCGGCGATGGAGCGCCTGGACATGATGCTGAACGACTGCATGTACGGGATCATCTTCCGGGACATAAATATGCGCCGGACGTTCATCGACCAGCGCTTCAGCAGGATGATCCACGCCCGGGCGGGCATCGTTATCAACACCGGCGAGGACAATTACCTGACAACGGCCGACGCAGTCGAGGAGGCCCACACCGTGGTTGCCTCGCAGCTCCTGAACGAGCGGTTCGGGCTCGACGCCGGCCTGGAGCCCTGGCAGCTTGGGCTGGGGCACGCCTTCGAGATCGACCCGGAGCTGCCCGACCAGTGGCTCCTCGAACTGGCCCACGCCCAGCTCATCAGAGAGCTGTTCCCCGAGTCGCCGCTGAAGTACATGCCGCCGACGAAACACATGACCGGCAACGTGTTCATGGGCTACCTGCTCGATGGGATGTTCCACCTCACCGGCGTGCTGACCGAGCAGGAGATCCTCCTGATCGGGATGATGACCGAGGGCATCCACACGCCGTTCCTGTCCGACCGCGACCTGGCGATAGAGAACGCCCGGTACCTCGTGCGCTCCGCCCGGAACGTGGCCTACGAGTGGTGGCCGCCGGGCGACGGCCGGATACGGGCCCGGGCCAACGAGGTGCTCGCCGAGACCCTGGCCCTTCTTCGCCGGATAGAGGAGATGGGGCTGTTCGAGGCCATCGCCACGGCCGAATTCGCCGACACCTCCCGGGCCGCTGACGGCGGCCACGGCCTCGACGGGGTCGTCCCCATCCAGGACGGCTACGTGAACCCGTTCCTCGAGCTGTGGGACCAGGGCGGGGCGGTCCAGCCGTGAGGTTGGCGGCCTCGCAGCTCCGCTGATAGCCTCGGGCCATGCGACGCTTCTTCCGCTTGGCCCTGCTCGGCTTCTCGTGGCTGTTCCTGGCGGCCATCGTGGTCCAGGTTTACTTCGCCGGGCTGATGCTTTTCGGCCGGGAAGGAGGGGAGGGGCTGCACGAGAGCACCGGATACATCCTGGGTACGGCAGGCGTCCCGGTCAACGCGCTCCTGATCTTCACCCTCTCGATAATCCTGGTCCGTCGAGCCACCTTATTGGTGCGGATGGAGCGGGGAGCTCCGACCCCGGCGTCCGCGTAGGTCGGACCGTGAACGAGGCCGGACGTGATGCCGGCGAGATCTCCCGGGACATGAGCGACGCGCCGGTCGAGGCCGCCGAGTGGGGGCTGGTGCGGCCGTACGGAGACGACACCGGCGACGGCAAGGTCCAGGTCTCCTTCACGCTCCCGATCCCATCGAACGCCCGAGCGGAAGCGGCCGCCCGGGATCTGGCCCGCCAGATGAGCATCGAACGGCCCATGGTCGTGCATCAGAAGGCGCTTGGTCCGCACTTCACCTTCTTCATCGTGTACGGGAGCGTGGAGGCGGCCGTCGACCTGGACTCGCTCTCCGTCGAGGAGCGCCCGTACCCGATCCTGGATCACCGAGAGGTGGACCGGCGGGTAACCGCAGCCCTGGGGCGGCGAGCCATCATCGTCGGGGCGTCGCTGGGGACGGACGCGCATACCGTCGGGCTCGACGCCATCCTGTCGGTGAAGGGGTGGGCCGGCGACAAGGGCCTGGAGTCCTACCGGGCCTTTCACGTGTTGAACATGCGGTCGCAGGTGTTGCCCGGAGACCTGGCCGATCGGGCGGTGGGGGAGAGCGCAGACGCGGTGCTGGTGAGCCAGACCGTAACCCAGCGGGACGCTCACATCGACCACCTCCGGGAGTTCGCCGGTGAGGTCTACCGGCGGGGACTCCAGGGCCGGTTCCTGATGATCGCAGGAGGACCCGGGCTCGACCCGGCCATGGCCGAGGACCTCGGCTACGACCGGATCTTCGGCAAGGGGACCACGCCCGGCGAGGTGGCCTCGTACCTCGCCTGGGCCCTCGGCGGTGGTGCCGCGCCGCGCGAAGGAGGGGAGGAGACATGACGTTCCTGGTGCACATCACCTGCGGGCCGGAGGACCCGACCCGAGCCGCCCTGGGTTTCCTGGTTGCCAGGACCGCGCAGGAGGAAGGGCACAATGTCAGGGTCTTCCTGGCCGGTGACGGCGTCAACCTGATCCGGGACGACGTTCTCGATCGCCTGGAGGGCGTCGGCACGGGCAAGCTCCGGGACCACTTCGACGCGTTCGCCGGGGGCGGCGGACGCGTGTTCCTCTCCGGGATGAGCAGCAAGGCCCGGGGGATCGGCGAGGACGCCCTGGCCGGCAAGCCCGCGGAGATGGCCATGCCGCCGGTGCTGGTGAAGCTGATCGCCGACAGCGATCGGGTGGTTACGTACTGATGGAGGCCATGCTCCGGGTGCGGATGGCCCAGACCGACGCCCACTACGGCGGGAACCTGGTGGCCGGGGCGAAGGTCATGGAGATCTTCGGCGACCTGGCCACAGAGCTGGCCATCCGGCACGACGGGGACGAGGGACTGCTGGCCGGCTACGAGCGGGTGGAATTCTTGGGGCCCGTGTACGCGGGGGACTTCCTGGAGGCGACCGGGCGCATCGTGCGGGTGGGGGCCACCAGCCGCACGTGCGAGTTCGAATGCCGGAAGTATATCCAGCCCCGCTACGAGCTCTCCGACAGCGCCGCCGACCTCCTGGAGCGGACGGTGGTCACCACCAGGGCCACAGGCACGTTCGTGGTGAAGAAGGAGCACCAGCGGCGTCCTTGAACGGGCCGCGGGCCGGCCGTACCCTGTGACCATGGCGCGGATCGAGGTGCTCCTCGACGGGACGCTCGAGGACGGGCGGGAGACGGTCGAGGGGACCGACGACTCCATCAAGATCCGTGATCACGGGGTGGAGGTCTTCGAGGAGGGAACCCTCCACGTCATCCCTTGGCACCGGGTCCGAGAGGTAATCCGGACCGCCACGCCCGTTCAGACCTAGCTATCGCTCTCACAGGGTAACGCCACCATCCAGCCTCCCCCTTTGAGCCCTGGAGGGCCTGAGCCCAGCGCTCAATCCGAGGGCCCCGGACGCCGAATCTAATTGGCAGGAGTCCGCCCTAGAGCGGACGCAGGCCATGACGAGCGCTCCGAGACTCGCACGATCGCTGGGGCGGCGGGGGTGGGCCCTGCTCGCCGCCCTGCTCATCCTGCCCACCCTTCTGGCGCTGGCCTTGCGCGCCGTGCCGGTCCTCGACGTGGCCCACGAGTCGCCGTCCTTCCACCTCCTGGTGGTCAGCGGCATCGCGGGGCTGGCCTTCTTCATCGCCATGGTGACCACGGTGGCTGCCGCCCGGGACCGACGTCCGGCGCCGGTGCTCCTGGCTGTGGCGTGCGTCTCCGTGGGGGCCCTGATGCTGGCTCACGGGCTCACCACGCCGGGCTTCGAAGGTCGACCGATGAACATGTGGGTGGCTCGGCTCCCCGTCCTGGCCATCGCCGGGTTCGCCGCTTGCCTCCTTGCCGCCACGGCATCGGAACGGGGGCGCGTGAAGAGATTCGTGGGTCGGCACCCTCGGGCCACCCTGATCGTGGCAACATCGGCTCTCTCGGGGTTCGCCGCCCTGGTCTCGGTGGACCCGACTCGGCTCTGGGGTGTGGCCCCGCTCCCGGGCGAGGAGACCGTGGCCACCGTCCTGGCATTCGGGAGCGGCCTGCTGTTGCTGGTCTTGGGGGCTAGGCACTGGACCAGATGGCGGCTGGGACGTGACCGGGTGGAGCTCTCGCTCGTCCTGGCAACCTGGCTCTCCGCGGACGCGGTGGTCTCGCTGAAGCTCGGCGAGCTGTGGCGGCTCTCGTGGTGGGACTACCACGCGTACCTCCTGGCCGGCTTCGCCGCGGCCTCGTGGGCCGTCCTGGTGGGCCTTCGGGAGAGCCGCAGCGCCATGCAGGCTGTCGGCAGCATCTCGGTGGGCGACGTGCTGGAGCACATCGACCGCGGGTCTCCCGACGCCCTCCACGCGCTCACCGCTGCCGTCGAGGCCAAGGACCCGTACACGCATGGACACTCGGGACGGGTGGCCAGGCTGGCCGTGGGGATCGGGGAGCGATTGGGCCTGGACCCCGACATCCTCCGGCGCCTGGCGCAGGGCGCCCAGCTGCACGATATCGGCAAGATCGGGGTGCCCGACGCCGTCCTCAACAAGCCCGCCAACCTCGATTCAGAGGAGTGGGACCTGATCCGGGCCCATCCGATAGTCGGATGGGAGATCGCCAGCAGGGCTCCATCGCTGCTGAGTGCGCTCGACGTGATCCGCCACCACCATGAGCGGTGGGACGGGAGCGGCTACCCCGACCAAAGGTCCGGCGACGACACTCCTCTGGTGGCCCGGATCGCCGCGGTCGCGGATGTGTGGGATGCCCTGACCTCCGACCGAGCCTACCGTCCGGCGTGGCCGGCGGATCAGGCCCTGGCACACCTGGTGGCCGGAAGCGGGGATCTGTTCGATCCCGCGTGCGTTGAGGCCTTCGTGGACCTCATCTCGGGAAACGGCTTGGCGGCGGAGCGAACCGACCTCGACCGGGCCGTCCTCGCCGCGGCCGCCGAGGCATGCCACCGCCTGACGAACGGCTCTCGCCTCGGGGTCAGGGACGCCGGCTAGTCAGCGCAGGACGGCCGTGCTGCGGCGACGCCCCACGGGGAGGACCTCGATCGACGCAGGGAACTGGTCCTTCACCTGCTCGGCGTGGGTGATCACGAACAGCTGGTGGAACCGGCTGGCCAGCCGGCCCATGGCCTGCACGAACAGGTCCTTCCGCTCGATGTCCAGCGACGCCAGGACCTCGTCGAGCACCAGCATCCCTATGTCCGCGCCGGACATCCGGGAGAGGTGCGTGGAGATCGCCACCCGGAGGGCCAGGTTCGCCAGGTCGGACTCCGAGCCGGAGAACCGCTCGATGGGGTAGTAGCGCTCGCCGTCGGCGATCTCGATGGCCAGCGTCTCCGGATCGATGCGGAGATCGTCGTAGGTCCGGCTGGTCAGGTCGCCGAACAGGGCCTGGGCTTCCCGGGATAGCTCCGGGATGATCCGCCCGTACAGGTGGGTTCGGAACCCCTCGAGGAGCGCGGAGACCCGGTCGAGGTAACGGGCCTCGACCTGGAGCCCGCCCACCCGCTCCCTGATCTCCGCGACCTCGCGGATCCGGGCCTCCAGCTTCGCCACCTCTCCGGCCGCCGTTGTGGCCGCGTCGGAGGCCCGACGCTCCTCCGTCCGGGCCTGGTCCAGGAGCCGGGCCGCCTCGGTCCTCTCCTTGGCCTGCCGTTCGTGCTCCTCCGGCTCGAAGGCCAGGTCCGCCTCCTGCCGGTCGAGCTCGCCGATCCCGGTCCGGGCCGCCTCCAGGTCCTCGGCGGCCTTGTCGAGGTCGGCCCGGGCGGCGACCAGATGCTTCGACTCGGCCCCGAGCCCGGCCAGCCGCTCCTTCAGCTCGGCCGCCCGCTCGGCCCGCTCCCGGAGGCCGCTCACGTCCGGCAAGGCCCCGTCGAAGCCCGCCGTGGCGGCCGCCAGACGCTCGCGCAGCTCGCCGGCCTGGGCGTGGAGTCGCCCCCGGGCCTCGTCACCACGGCGGGCCTCCTCCCCGACGAGCACGGCTTCCGCCTCGAGCGCCGTCGCGGCCTTCAGCGCAGCGGCCGCTTGCTTCAGGGCCCGGGCGGCACCTGTGGCGGCTCGCTTCGCATCGGCCACGGCCCGCCGGCAGTGCGTAAGGTATCCCTCGAAGTCATCCCCCAGCGGGCGCCCGCACGTGGGGCAAGGCTCCGAGGGGTCGGCCTCCGCTGCCCGGTCCCGGGTCGCCTGCGCTGAAGCGAGCTCCCGATCGGCTCGCTCGTGATCGGTCTCGGCCTGCGTGTGGGCCCGCTCGGCCGCCCGCAGCTCCTCTCTGGCCGCCTCCAGCCCCGCCAGCGCCGCGGCGGCGTCGTGCTCCGGGAGCGCGGTGAGGTCGGCCTCCACCCGGGCCACTTCCGCGGCGATCTCGGCGGTTCGCTCCCCGGCGGCCAGTCGCTTGGGGGCATCGGCCAGCTCGGCGTGCTCCCGCTGCAAGACCGGCAGCGTCTCCAGGGCGGCCTCCATGGCCGCGATCCGGTCGCGGAGTTTCGCCTCCCGTCCCACCAGGTCCTCGACCTGGCGCTCCAGCCCACGTCGCTCCACCCCGAGGCGGTCGACCCGCTGGCGAACCTCATCGGAGGCCAGGAACGCTCGCTCGGCCTCGGTGGCCCGAGCCTCGGCCTCAGACAGCGCGGACGCGGCTCCCGCCGCCCGAGCCGCCGCCCCCTCGGCGGCCGTCCTCGCCTCGGCCAGCGCCGCCTCCTGACCCGCGGCGTCGGGAAGGCTGCCGGCCAGCTTCTCCGAGGCGCTCCTGGTGTCGCGGGCCTCCTTCCGGGCGGCCGTGCGAGCCTGGTTCACCGGACGTATCCCGAGCAGCCTGAGGACCATCTCCTTACGCTTGGCCTTCGTCACGTCGCTGAACGCGTCGAGCTGCTTCTGCTCGGCGAAAACCGAGGCCCGGAACACATGCACGTCCATGTGCAGGAGCCCCTGGATCGCCTGGCCGACCTCCGTGACGCCGGCGGCGAGCTGGCGGTCGCCAACGAACAGCTCGGCCTCCGTCTGGTGGTTCCGGCCACGGATCGTGCGGCGGACCTCGTACTGGCTGCCGCCGTGCTCGAATCCCAGGCGCACGACGCAGTCGGTGAGGACGCCGCCGGTGCGAATCTGGTCCCGATGGGTCCGGGCCTGCCCGAAGCACGCGAATCCGATCGACTCCACGAGCGTGGACTTGCCGGCCCCGTTCGGCCCGAAGATCCCGATCACCCGGGCCGGTAGCTCCAGGTCAACCTCCTCGAACACACGGTAGTTGCGGAGGGACAGCTCCAGGATCCTCATTCGCCCTCCGCCTGGGCCGCCTCCAGGAACCGGCGCCCGGTATCCCGGACCCGCTCCCGATTCAGGCCTGCCAGGTCCTGGCCCTCCACGTAACCGTCCCACTCGGCCTCCAGGCCCCCGATGGTCGCGTCGGCCTGGACCGGGAGCGCGCCGAGCGCGTAGTCGGGCTCCACCTGGACGTGGAGCGCCCCGGGCACCGCCTCCCGCCACTCGTCGGGTGGCACCTGACGGAACGCCGCGGGATCGACCTCGCCCAGGAACACCCGGGCGATGGCGCCCTCCGGACAGCCCTCGGCGGTCCGGCCGACCGCGTCGACGAGCTCCGACGGGCCCATACCGGCCGCGTCGACGCCGAAGGTCTCCAGCGGCCGCTCTCCGGGGTTGGGGTGGTGCTCCACGGTCCCGGCCTCCGTGTCGAGCACGACGAGTCCCTTGGGCCCGGCGCCCCTGGGCCGATCGGCGAACCAGAACGAGTCGGTGGCGCCCGCGTACCAGGTTCGCTTCGACACCTTCTGGTGGACGTGGTAGTGGCCGAGAACGACGTGATCGAACCGACGGTCGAAGGCGCCTTCGTCGACCTCGAGCTCGTTGATGTCCCGATACTGCCTGGCGGGCAGTGAGGTCAGCGCCACGTGGGCCAGGAGCACGCTGGTCGGATCGGCGCGAAGGTCGGCCGCCGTGCGCTCGAGCTCCTGGCGGAACTCGCCCTCTGACAGGGTCTGTGGAACGGCGTGCACCCGTACCCCGGCGAGGTCGGCCGTGACCGCCTCCATGGCCCAGGCGAACGTCACGTTCGAGAAGAACTCCTCCAGGGCCGCGTACGGCGATCCCGTGCCCCGGAGCCTCGGCGTGTCGTGGTTCCCGGAGATGGTCACACCCTGCAGTCCCGTGTCCTGGAGACGCTTCAGCCCTATGGCCACCCGGGTGAATACCCGGTACGAGGGACGGGCGTGGTCGAAAATGTCGCCGAGCCACAGGAAGCCGTCGGGCTCGAGCTCCATGGTCCGCTCCACCGCCCAGTCGAAGGAGGCCAGGAAGTCTTCCTCCCGGACGTTGCGGCCCTGGTCATCTCGGAGGTGGGCCAGGTGGGTCCGCCCCAGGTGCGCATCGCCCAACGCGACCAGGCGGGCCACTACTCCGCGAATCCCTTCGACGCCCCTGCCGGCCTGTCGGGGAGGGGAGCGGGGCCCTTCACCGACTTCAGGTACTCCTCGTACAGGTAGACCCTGGCGGGCAGGGCGAACGGCGCCTCGAGGCTGGTGACGATGGCCTCGCCCGGCATCAGCGTTTGGATCTCCGGGCCGAGGTCCTTGATGTCCTGCTTCGACGAACCCCGGAGGATGTTCCGGTCCTTCTCGTCGGCCAGCCCCAGGATGAAGAACGTGTTGAACTGGGACAGCAGCTCGTCGTCGAGGAGCTTCGGCTGCTGGCTCACCGCGCACAGGCCGACTTTGAACTTCCGGCCCTCGCGGGCGGTCCGGGGGAACACGTTCTCGTCCGACCGCTTCGCCCGGGACAGCACCCTCTGGGCCTCCTCCAGCGCCACGATCGTGGGGGGCAGCGTGGCGAACCGGTCCCGGTCCTCCAGGTACGCTTCGGCGTTGGAGTCGAGGAGCCGCCGGGTGATCACCGAGGCCACCAGGACCTCCTCGACGTCGGACAGCCCCGAGGTCTCCACGAGCACCGAGTAGCCGTCCGACAGCTCGGCCACGATCCGTTCGGACAGCGAGGCCTGCGAGGTGTCCCTGCTGATGCAGGGGAGCTCCAGGATCCGCTGGGCCCGGCGCCGGATGACCTGGATCGTCGACGTGGCCGCCCCGACCTGCTTGGCCAGCTCCTCCGGGTCCTCGGCCTCGTCGGCCACGGCCGGCATCCAGTCGTCCCGGTACAGTCGGGCCAAACGATAGATCGCGTCGATCTGAGCGGGGCTCCAGTCGTAGGCGGTCTGGAGGTCGCCCAGGGTGATCTCGCCGAGCGTGAGCCGCAGCGCGGTTGCCTGCGCGCCCAGCCCCGGACGGGTGGCATACACCTTCAGCCGCCCTGCGGCCCAGGGATGGTCCCGGAGCCCCCGACGGATGCCTCCGCCGCCGTCGAGGTACTCCCCGTGGGGGTCGAACAGGAGCACCGCGTACCGGCCCTGGGACTCCAGGATCGTCCCGGCCAGCACCTTCATCAGGTTCGACTTGCCCATCCCGGTGGTGGCGAACACTCCCACGTGAGAGGCAAGCGTGGGGCCGTGGATACCGACCTCGAGCTCGATGGTGTCCTCGCCGCTACGGAGGAGCCCCACCCGGAGGTCGCCCATCCTCCCTCCCAGGAAGGCGAAGTCCTCTGCCGTGGGAGACGTCACCCTGGCGAACTGCGCCGGAAGCGACTTGGGCTTGCGGAACTCGCCGGCCGCGTCCACGTACCCGAGCGGGGCGCATTCGGCCACCTTGTAAAGGCGCTGCTCGGGATCGTGGATCGAGTAGGGCGTGTCCGTCACGTCGCCCGCCATGTACGCGCCGGCGGCCCGCTCCGCCCAGTTCGGGTCCGTGGAGTCCGAGCCGTACGTCACGTCGATCACCCGGAAGAGGTGCCGGCGGCCGCGCTCGACGTCGTCGGCCGCCAGGAGCTCGCCGAGGAACAGGTCGGTCCCGTAGAACGAACGGAACCGGGCGTCCAGAACGCTCTTGCCGAAGATGCGGCCCTTGTAGTCGTCGGTCACGATCGGTTCAGCACCTCGTGGAAGTCCTGGAACAGCGTCTCGATGTCGTCCTCGCTCATGCCCACGCCGGCCAGCGCGCCCCGGAAGGACCGGCGGAGGTCGGCCACCGCGTAGCCGGAGACCCGGGCCGCCCTGTGGGCCCGGGCCAGCGGATACGGGTATCCGACGAAGGCCGCATCGTCCGAGCACCCGGCCAGGCGGGCCAGGACCTCCGACGGGTCGGCAGGGCCCCGGGCCACGTCCACCCGGAACGCGTGCCCGGCGGTGGCGGCCAGGCGGGCCACGTAGATCTCCCCAACGTACAGGCGCCGGAACACCGGGTCGGTGGAGATGCGCGCCGTCCACGGCGTCCGCTCCAGCTCCCGGTCTCCGCGTCGCTTCAGCAGCCCCACCAGAGGCGCGTTCCGGCCCCAGAACAGGGTGGAGGCCTTCACCACGCCGGCGAGGTGCACCCGGCGCTCGATCGCTTCCCGGTGGATGTCCCGGATGACGGCGGCCGGCACCAACGGCCCGCCGTGGAGCGATCCGTCCACCAGGACCAGGTCGTCGGGTTCGGCCTCCGCGACCGTTCGCCGGACCAGGTCCCACTCGTCGCACTCGCGAAGGACGTCGATCGGCCTGGTGATGCGGGGGAGCTCCTCCGCCTCGGGGGCATCCATCCGATCCAGCCGTTCCCGGTACAGGCGAGCCGCCTCGTCGGCGGTGAGGGCCCGCACGTCCAGGGGCGGCGCCTCCACGATGTCGGTCGCGCCATCCCGGAACCGCACCCTGGCCGCCCTGGTCGCTCCGACCTGGAACGAGCGGCCGTCGGCGAGGGTGCAGGATCCGCCGTCGATCGCCCACACGGTCCCCGGCGGGGTAGGGGAGAGGGGGGTCAGCTCGAACCGGTCCGGATGGCCCTCCACCACGACGTCGTCCAGGAGCTCGAGCTGCCCCTCGGCCACCCGAACCTCGGAGGCGGGCCGCTCGAGAAGATCGATGACGAACGACGCGGCTTCGACCAGACCGCGGCTGTCCGCGAGATCGGTCCCTGCTACGGCGGCAGCCGACGGGCGCCCTCCCATCATCCGAAGGATAACGCCGTCCTCCGACACGTTCTCGATGTCGAAGACCGGTGTGACAAGTCTTGGTTTGACAGCCGAAGGGCGCCCAACTAGCATGACGTCGCTCCGCCGAACCCGGTGGGGCGTGGGGCCCACAGAGGCTGAGTAGAGAACGCGGCGCCCCGGCGCCGCGGCCCCAAAGGTCTCTGTGGGCCCTTCGCTCGTCCGGGAATAGCCCGGCCTTCCATGTTGTTCGACGGACGTCGAAAAGGGGTAGAGGGCGTACAATGGCCCGTCCCCAGGTGGGGAGACCGTGGAAGAGCCCGAGGAGACCCAGGACGAGGCGCCGGCCGCCGAGGAGGCCGAGACAAGCCTCGACGAGATCATCGCCAAGAAGGCCGATGAGCCCGCCCCCGAGGAGTCGGAGGACGAGGGGCTCGTGGAGACCGGCCGGGAGGAGCGGGTTGAGGCCCTCACGGTCAAGGTCGTCCCCCAGCAGCCCACCGAGTTCACCTGCAGGAACTGCTACCTCGTGAAGCACCGCAGCCAGCTGGCCGACAAGAAGCGGATGCTTTGCAGGGACTGCGCCTAGGGTCCGGACCCCGCTCGCTCCTCGCCGCCCTCGCCTTGTCGACCGCGTCCGGAGTCCTCCTGTGGCTCGCGCTCCCGCCGGCGGACCTCGGCCCGGTCGGGTTCGTGGCGCTCGTTCCTCTGCTGTGGGCCACCCGGGGGGCCAGGGCCCGCAGAGGAGCCTTTCTCGGCCTGGCCTTCGGCCTGGTCTTCTACGGCGTCTTGCTCTCGTGGTTGATCCCCGTTTCGGTCCTCGGCTGGGCGGCCCTGGTGGTCGGCGTGGGAGCGTTCCTGGCGCTCTTCGGCGCGATGGTCCCGGCGGTGTGGCGTGACGAGGCTCCCATCCGGACGGCCCTGGCGGTGGGGGCGGCGTGGGCCCTGGTGGAATGGCTCCGTAGCGCGTGGCCGTTCGGCGGCTGGAGCTGGGTCAGCCTGAGCGCCACGCAGCACGACAACCCGATCACCCTGCCGGCGGCCTCGGTGATCGGCGCAGTCGGCCTGGGGTTCATGGTGGCCGCGATAAACGCCATGGTGTTCGTGATCCTCCTGCGGGCGGGGGAGTGGCGCCGGGCCGTGCTCCCGGCAGCGGCGGCCCTGACGCTGGCTTTCGTGCCCCTGGCCGTGCCGGCCGCCTCGACCGACGGCCCCCCCGTCGACGTGGCCGTGATCCAGGGGAACGTCCCGGTCGAGATCGGGACGGCCAGCAGGATCCTCGAGGACAACCTGGTGGCCGAGAACCACGCGCGCGGACACCTCCGGCTTGCGGCGAACCCACCCGACCTGGCGATCTGGCCGGAGAACGCCCTCGACCGTGACCCGACGGCCGACCCGGTGATCGGACCGGTGGTGGAGGCGGCCATCGTGGCCGTGGGGGCTCCCACCCTCGTCGGCGCCATCACGGAGACCGACGACGGGCGGCTGCTGAACGAGAACCTCCTGTACTCGGCGGACGGAAGGGTGGTGGACCGGTACGCCAAGAACCACCTCCTGCCCTTCGGCGAGTTCGTGCCGGGCCGCCGGTTCCTCGACTGGATCCCGGACGTGCGCCGGGTGCGGACGGACCTGTCGCCGGGTACGGCGCCCGGCAGGTTCCGCTCCGGAGGCGTGGGGTTCGCCTCGATCATCTGCTTCGAGAACGCCTTCCCCGACCTGGTCCGGGAGTTCGTCGCCGAGGATTCGGCCTTCCTGGCGGTGTCTACGAACAACGCCACGTTCGGGATCAGCGCGGCCCCCGAGCAGCACGTGGTGCTGTCGGAGCTTCGGGCCGTGGAGACCGGCCGATGGGTCGTCCACGCCGCGCTTTCGGGGATCAGCGCGATCATCACGCCCGGGGGAGCGGTGACCCAGCGGAGCGGCCTGTTCGAGCCGGATCTGCTCCGGGCGCGGATCCCGACCGCCGACGGGACGACTCCCTACGACTCGCTGGGGGGATGGCTCCCGCTGGGGTTCCTGGCGCTGCTCGGCCTCGGCTACCTGACCCCCCGGCGTGCCCCGGCCCGGCCGGTCCTCCCGCTCCCCGACGACCACCGGGTGGCGGTGATCCTGCCCACGTACAACGAGCGCCAGACAGTGGAGGACGTGGTCGAGCGGGTGCTGGCCGTCTCTGATCGCATCGACGTCAAGGTGGTGGACGACTCCTCACCGGACGGGACCGGCGACCTGGTCCGGAAGGTGACGGACCGCCAACCCAGGGTGACCCTGATCGAGCGCCCGGAGAAGGGGGGGCTGGCCGGCGCGTACCTCGACGGCTTCGGGGTCGCCCTGGCCGAAGGTTACGACCTCATCGTGGAGATGGACGCGGACCTCTCCCACCGGCCCGAGGACCTTCCCCGGCTCCTGGAGGCGGCCAGGAACCACCACCTGGTGATCGGGAGCCGGTACGTGCCCGGTGGGAGGGTCCGGAACTGGGGGCTGCTCCGCCGGGTCCTGTCCCGCGGTGGGAACCTCTACGTCCGGATCCTGCTGGGCGTCCCTGTGGCCGACGCGACCAGCGGGTTCAGGGTCTATCGGCGCGAGGCCCTCCGGGAGCTCGTCACACACCGGCTCCGGTCCGAGGGCTACGCCTTCCAGGTCGAGCTGGCGTACCGGGCCTGGCGGCGGGACCTGGCCGTCGGCGAGGTGCCCATCACGTTCGAGGAGCGCCACCACGGCCACTCGAAGATCTCCAGGGCCATCGTGGCCGAGGCCCTCTGGCAGGTGGCCGTTTGGTCGGTGCGCGACCGCCTGCTCCGCCGCCGGCCGCCGTCCCGCCAGCGGCATCCCTCGGGCCTCCGAAGCTGACCGAGCCGGCCTCTCAGCTCCAGCCCGGCTAAACCCCGATAAGGAGCATTACGTCAAGTTAACCGCGGGAAGACGGCTCCCCTGGCGCCTCAGGGACGTCCCGTGCTCCTGACGGGCGCCTCGGGGCTGGGACGCCACGAATCGGGAGGCCGCCACGGGGCCAAGGGTCCCATCGTTCGCCGCGGACGCCGTGACAGCAGCGGGGCCAGGAGGACCTCGAAGACGACTACGCCGGGGACCACCGCCTCGGGAGCCCCGCTCAGCAGCGCGGCGGCCCCCACGCCGGCCCACCAGGAGAGCCTGCGGGACACGGGGACCCGACCACGGCGCCGGGCGTCCGCCAGGTCGTCTCGGAGCCGGGCCCGATAGGCATCGTGGAGCCATTCCGTCTGCCAGGGCATCCATGGGGTGATACGTGCGCTCCCCCACCGGGGGATGGGAAGATGCGCCGATGGAAACCACCGGGTCCCGTCCGGTCGGGCCGGCGCTGCTGGCCGTTGCGGGAGCGGCCCTGTTCGTGGCGGCGCTGTTCCTCCCGTTCCAGGTCCGGTCAGGGACCGACCTGAGGATCCTCGACCTCGATCAGGGGTTCCGGGTGTGGGGGTCGCTGGCGCTGGGACCCCTGGGCGTCCTGATCGTAGCGGCCGCGGGAGGCTGGCTGGTGCTGGGCCGGAGGAGCCCCCGGCGGGCGGCCGGGATGATGGTGGCGGCGGGCCTGTGGGCAGCGCTGCGAGGCGCCGCGGTCCTGGGCGTGTCGTGGTTCCCGGGCGCCGGCGCCGACGATGCCATCGATCCCGGGATCGGGTCCTACCTGGCGCTGGCCGGCGGGGTCCTCATCCTGATAGCCGGGGTCACGGCGTTCGCCCGCGCCCCCGCCGAGGTCGGGGCCCGGAGCCGGGCGATATGCGCCCTGGCCCTCGTTGGGGCGGTGGCGTACGCGCTCGCCAATCTGATCGCCGCCGCGCGCGTGGCTCCCCCACAGTTCGAGCCCACCGAGCTCGCCGTGGTCAACCTGTCCTCGCCATCGGCCACGCTCCTGTGGGAAGGGTTGCTGCCGGGGGTGGTCACCATCGTCCTCCTCCTGGCGGCCATGCGGATCCTCACCGGCACCGCCGGGGGAACGGGCGCGCTCCTGATGGGGCTGGGCCTGATCACCGCCCTGCAGTTCGTCGGCATCCTGGCGTGGGCCTCCAGCGAGGCGGTTCCGTTCCTCTCCCCGACATGGGGTGTCTCGCTCGGCATCGTCACCGGCGTGCTGATATTCGCCGCGGGGCTCCTCTCCCCCATCGAGCCGGCTCCGGGTTCGGCACCTCTTCCCAAGCCGGCCTGAATCGGGCGGCGGGCCCTACCAGCAGATCTTCAGCGACCGGGCGGCCAGCGCCTCGTCGAGTCGGCGGATCGGGGTGGTCACCGGGGCGTCATGTAGAAGATCGGGAGTCTCCGCAGCTTCGCGGGCGGCCCGGAGCATCGCCTCGGCGAAGGCGTCCAGGGTCTCCTTCGACTCGGTCTCGGTGGGCTCGACCATGAGCGCCTCCTCCACCACCAGGGGGAAGTAGACGGTCGAGGGATAGTAGCCCAGGTCGATCAGGCGCTTGGCCACGTCCATCGCTCGGATACCGTGCCGCTTCAGCGGCTTCGCGGTGGACACGAACTCGTGCATCGGCTTTCCGTCGGGGAAGGCCAGCGGATACGCGCTGCGGACCCGCTCCGCCAGGTACCGGGCGTTGAGGACGGCCCGCTCCCCCACCTCCCGAAGCCCGTCCCCGCCGTTCCCGAACACGTACGCGTACGCCCGAACCAGCACGCCGAAGTTCCCGTGGAAGCCGTGGATACGCCCGATGGACTCGGGACGACCCTGGTCCCACCCGAACGTCCCGTCCTCCCGGCGCTCCACCACGGGCGATGGCAGGAACGAGGCCAGCCGCTCCCCCACCGCCACCGGCCCGGCCCCGGGACCTCCGCCGCCGTGGGGCGTGGCGAACGTCTTGTGGGTGTTCATGTGTACGATGTCGAACCCCATGTCGCCCGGCCGGACCCGTCCGAGGATGGCGTTCAGGTTCGCGCCGTCGTAGTAGAGGAGGCCGCCGGCCTGGTGGATCGTCCTGGCGATCTCCAGGATGTCCTCCTCGAACAGGCCCAGCGTGTTGGGGTTCGTGATCATCAGACCGGCCACGTCCTCGTCGACCAGCTTCTCCAGAGCCGACAGGTCCACCAGCCCGCGGGCGTCGGAAGGCACCGTGGCCACCTCGTACCCGGCCATCCGCACGCTGGCGGGGTTGGTCCCGTGGGCCGAGTCGGGGATCACGATCCGCCGGCGTGGGCCTCCGTTCCTGGAGTGGAACGCCCGCATGATCAGGAGGCCGGTCAGCTCACCGGACGCTCCGGCGGCCGGCTGGAACGTGGCCCTGGCCATCCCGGTGACCGCGCAGAGCGCCCGCTCCAGCCGCCACAGGAGCTCCAGGGCGCCCTGCACCGTGTGCTCCGGCTGGAGCGGGTGGAGCCGACGGAACCCCGGCAGCGAGGCGGCGGTCTCGGCTACCTTCGGGTTGTACTTCATCGAGCACGACCCCAGTGGGTAGAACCCCGTGTCAACGCCGTAGTTGCGCTGGGCCAGCCGGGTGTAATGGCGCACCAGGTCGCGCTCGGAGACCTCGGGGAGCCCCACCGTCCCGCTTCGACGCTGGTCGGCGGGGACCTCGGCCGGGGGCACGTCCAGCTCGGGGAGCGAGGACGCCCGGCGACCGGGTCGGGACAGGTCCCGCAGGGTGGCAGGAAACCCCCCAGGGTCCCCCACCCGGACCGGTGCCCCCACGCGATCCCCGACGCTCATGCCAGCACCTCCCCCACCGCCCCGGCCAGCCCGTCAATCTGCTCCCGAGTCCGGCGCTCCGTGCAGGCGATCAGAAGCGACCCTCCCAGGACCGGGCCGACCAGGAACCCCCGGTCGGCCAGGCGGTCGCGGATCGCGGACGGCTCCTGGCGGTCGAAGGTGAGGGCGAACTCCTTGAAGAAGGGCGCGTCGCCGTGCGTCAGGCGCACCCCGGGCACCGCGGCCAGCCGCTCCGCCGCGTAGGTCGCCTTGGCCGCGCACGCCTCGCCGAGCTCGGCCAGGCCGGCGGGACCGAGCCACGCCAGATACACCGCCGCGGCGATGGCCATCAGCGTCTGGTTCGTGCAGATGTTCGAGGTAGCCTTCTCGCGACGTATGTGCTGCTCCCGGGCCTGGAGCGTGAGGACGTAGCCCGGTCGTCCGTCGACGTCCACGGTCTCGCCGACGATGCGTCCCGGCATCTTGCGGACGTCCTGCATCCCCGCGGCGATCACCCCGAGGTACGGGCCCCCGAAGTCGAGGTGGTTGCCCAGCACCTGGCCCTCGGCCACGCCGATGTCGGCCCCCAGCTCCCCCGGCGGCGCCAGGACGCCCAGCGACAGGGGGTCGAACACGTGGATCGCCCTGGCGCCGGCGGCCCGGGCCGCGGCGAACACGTCGCGGGCCCGCTCCAGGACGCCGAACGCGTTCGGGTGCTGGAGGATCACGCAGGCCACGTCGCCCACCACCGGCACCACGGCCCGCCCTTCCCTCGACGGGAGGACCTCCGGCTCGTATCCCGCGCCCCGCCCGTAGGTCCTGAGGGCCTCGACGTAGCGGGGGTCCACGGTTTCGGCCACCAGCACCCGGTCCCTCCCCGTTGCGGACCTGGCCAGGTTCACCGCCTCCACCACGGCGGTGGCCCCGTCGTACAGCGAAGCGTTGGAGGCCTCCAGGCCGGTAACGTCGCAGATCATCGACTGGTATTCGAACAGGGCTTGAAGGACGCCCTGGGACAGCTCCGGCTGGTACGGGGTGTACGAGGTCTGGAATTCGGACCGGCCGGCCAGGGCCCACACGGCCGCCGGGACATAGTGGTCGTAGGCCCCACCCCCCGCGAAGCACACCAGGTCGTCCGCGTGGCGGTTGCGTGCCGCCAGGCGGGACAGGTCGTCGAGGAGCTCCATCTCCGACACGCCATCGGGGATGTCCGGCGGCCTGTCGAGTAGGACCTGGGGAGGGATATGCGCGTACAGATCGTCGGTCGAGGAGAGCCCGAGGGCCTCCAGCATGGCCCGGACGTCGTCCTCGGTGTGGGGGGAGAACCGAAGACCGCTCACTCGGCGGGCATCCTACCGCAGGGCCGGGCTCAGGCCGATTCGGTCGATCGACGGTCCTCCAGCCCGTACTTCGTTACCAGCGACAGGTAGTCGCGCTGGTAGAAGATCTTGCAGTTCACCTCGGGATACAGCTCTTGGAGGCGGCGCACCTTCCGGTTCTTCCGGGTCACCAGTTTCTGGTTCATCGTGGTGATCTCGATGTACAGCTCGTAGGCCGGCAGGTAGAAGTCCGGGGTGAACTGCTGGATCACGTTCCCCAAGCGGTCCCACTCGAGGTCGAACGACGTGGGCTCGTACTCCCAGTCGATCTGGTAGAAGTCCAGGAGGCGCGCGAACTGTCGCTCGCTGGCGTGGGCGAAAGGGATCGTGTCGCTCTTGAGCGGCTCGGTGGCCTGGAGTGTTGCCCTCACGCGCCTCCGGCCCGCGCGGCCGCCCTGGCCGTCTTCTTCACCGAGCCCTCGACGTCGCTCCACACCTTGTCCACGGCGATCCCGAACACGCCCTGGCCGCGCTGGAGGAGATCCATGACCTCGGTCGGCGACTCGCATGCGTAGATCTTGTTCCCATCCGAGAGCAGAGTCAGTCCTGCCGGGGGCTTCTTGAGATGGTCGCGAAGGAACTCGATGGCCTGCCGGATCCGCTGGAGGTTCACCCCCGTGTCCAGGAGGTTCTTGATCGCCCGAAGCAGGACGATGTCCTGGAAGGAGTACTCACGCTGGGTCCCCGATCCCCCGGCGTCCCGGATGCTCGGCGTGACCAGGCCGGTCCTGGCCCAGTAGTCGAGCTGCCGATAGGAGATCCCCACGATCTTGGCGACGTCTGGAGCTCGGTATCCCTCGTCCTCAGCCATGTTCGCACCCCTGTAATTACGCGAGCGTCGGCAACACTACCCCCGGGGGCTCGGGCTGTCAATGACCCGCGGCCTAGGCCTCGGCCGCGGGACCCTCCCCCTCGCCGAAGTCCTCGGGCCGGACGTTCTCCAGGAACTCCCGGAACCGCTGCACCTCCTGCTCCTGCTCCTCGTCCTCCCGGATCACGATGCTGGCCTCCCCGAGGACGTCCTCGTGGGCGAATATCGGGATCCCCAGCCGGACCGCCAGGGCGATGGCGTCGGAGGGCCGCGACGAGATCTCGTAGGACGAGCCGTTCCGGGCCATCTCGATAACCGCGTAGAACGTGCCGTCGCGGAGCTCCGTGATCAGGATGCGCTCTACGCTGACGGCCAGCTCCTCGAGGATGTTCTTCATGAGGTCGTGGGTCATGGGCCGCTGGGTCGGCACGCCCTGGAGGGCGAAGGCGATGGCCGTGGCCTCCGAGGTCCCGATCCAGATCGGCAGGTAGCGCTCACCGCCGCTCTCCTTGAGGAGGACGATGGGCTGGTTTCCGGGCAGCTCTACCCGGACGCCGACGAGGTTCATCTCGATCATGGCCGAATCCAAATGTATCCCCTCCCCCTGGACCCGGCAACCGAAACGAGCCTACCGGTAGGGGTCCCCGGCCTCCTCGAGGAGGGAAACGAATGCCAGGGGGTCCTCGGACAGGGCCTCCATGTCATCCACGGCCACGATGAAGGGCAGGTTCCGGTACACCTGGTCGTAGTCTAGGCCGTAGCCGAGGACGAACTTGTCGGGACAGTCGAACCCGCGGTACCGGATGTCGATCGGGGTGATGCGCCGGACGGACTTGTCGAGGAGGGCACACACCTCCACCGAGGTCGGCTCGCGGGACCGGAGGGCCGAGAGCAGGTAGGTCAGGGTGAGGCCCGTGTCCACGATGTCCTCGACCACGATCACGTCCCGTCCGCCGATGTCTCGGTCCAGGTCCTTCATGATCCGCACCACCCCCGAGCTCCCCTCCCCGTACGAGGAGATCGACATGAAGTCGACGCTGGCGGGGAGGTCGATGGCCCGGAGCAGGTCGGCGTGGAACACGGCGCCGCCCTTGAGCACGGAGATGAGGACGGGCTCACGGCCGGCGTACTCGCGGGTGATCCCCTCTCCAAGGGCCTGGACCCGATCCCGGATGTCGCCTGCCGTGTAGAGGACGGTAACCTGCTCCTGCACGCGGGCAGATCATAGGCCGCTCCTGGAGGGATCGCCGGGGTCTCAGTCCCCGAAGACCGCCCGCCACAGCCGTCCGAAGAATCCCGCCACGGCGTCCCAGGTCCGCTCCCACCAGGGGTCCTCCGGCGGCGGGGCATCCGCCGGCGCCGACACGGTGGCGGCCGAGACGGCCCGGACACGTCCGAGGACTTCGCTGGCCCCGCTCACCACCACCTCGCCGACGGCCTGGCCCTCGGCCACCGGGAGAACCAGCCCGGGGTCCGGACGGACCTCCACGTCCACGGTCTCGCCGCGGCGAAGCAGCAGGGACAGCATCCCGTCCGCGCGCACTGGGATCTCCCGGCCGGCGACCTCGATCGGGTCGAGCGGCGTCGCTCCGTCGACGACGTCCCGCCGCTCCCAGGTCTCGAAGCCATGGTTGAGCATCTCGGCGGCGTCGGACCACGGCGCCGACGGCGCACCGAGCACCACCGCCACCAGTCGAAGCCCGTCGCGCTCGGCCGCGGCCACGAGGCAGAACCCGGCGGCGGCCGTGTACCCGGTCTTCACGCCGATCGCTCCCCGGTACAGCCACAGGAGCGCGTTGCGGTTCTGGATGCGCCTGGGGTCGCCTTCGTGGGCGGGGACCCGGTGGAACTTCGTGGCCACGACCTCACCGAACGTTGGGTCCCTGAACGCCTCCTCGGTGATGGCCACCAGGTCGCGGGCCGAAGAGAACCCGCTGTCGTCGAGCCCGTTCGGGCTGGCGAACCGCGTGTCGCGGGCCCCGAGCCGCCGGGCCCGGCGATTCATGCCGTCCACGAACCCCTCCACGCTGCCGCCCACGTGCTCGGCCAGCGCCACCGCGGCGTCGTTCGCGGACTGGAGGAGCAGCGCCATGAGGAGCTGGCGAACCGGCTGGGCCTCCCCCACCCCGAGGCCCAGCTCCGCGCCGGTCTGCCCCGCCGCATTAGCGCTGGCCGACACGACCTCGTCGGGGTCCGTGGCCTCCACCACCAGGAGTCCCGTCATGATCTTCGTCACGCTGGCGATCGGCCGGCGCTGATCCGGGTTCCGCTCCCACAGTACCTCGCCGGAGTCGAGGTCGGCCAGGATCGCGGAGCCGGCCGCCACCCGCGGCTCGCGGGCGGACGGCGGCGGCGTCTCGAGGGCGGTCGGATACGGGGAGGGCGACCCGTCTGGTGGGACGGGCGTGGGCGGCGGCTGCTGCGCGGCGACCGGCGTGGCCAGCGCGGCCACCAGGACACCGGCGGCGACGAAACGAGCGGCCTCCATGATCCGCCCAGGATACGAGCGGTCAGGCCGACAGGTACCGGCGGAGGTTGGCCCGGAGGAGGGCCTGCTTCAAGCGACGGGAGATCCCCGCGAGCTCGGTGAGCGACTCCCTGGCCAGCCGCCTGGCCTCCGGGTTCCGCTGGCGAAGGATCGGCACCACGATCTGCTCGAAGAACGTGGACTCCCGGTCCGCGAAGTGCCTGTACATCGTGAGGTGACGAGGCTCGACGCCGAACTTGAAGAGGTCCTTGACGATCCGGAGCACCACGACGTCGTCGCCACCGAACACCGGTCCTCCGTCCCGGGGCTGAGGGAGGAGAATCCCGAAGGACGCCAGGCCCTCGACTACGCTCACGTCGACCCCCGTGGCCGCCGCCACCTCCTCGGTGGTCATCTCGAGGGCGGTGGCCGTCTCGCCGATCTCGTCCTCCGGCGCGGTGTCGGGCCGATCGGGGCTGACGGTCGCGGGATCCTCGTCGCCGTCCAACCGCTCCCGGATCACCCGCAGGGGCAGGTACTCGTCGCGCTGCAGCTTGAGGATCATCCGCAGGCGGTCGACGTCCCGGTCGAAGAACTTCCGGTAGCCGGAGGCCGTGCGCTCCGGCGTGATCAGCCCCTCGCTCTCCAGGAACCGGATCTTCGAGATCGTGACATCCGGGAACTCGGGCTTCAGCGTGACCAGGACTTCGCCGATCGACAGGAACTTCCGGGACGACTGGACCATCACTCCCCCTGGCCGGCGAAGAACACGAGCTTGAACTTGCCGATCTGGAGCTCGTCGCCGTTGGCGAGCTGGGTGTTCTCCACACGTTCCCGGTTCACGTACGTCCCGTTGAGGCTCCCCATGTCGTGCACGAGGAAGCCCCCGTCCTTCCGGCGGATCTCGGCATGCCGCCGGGAGACCGTGATGTCGTCCAGGAAGATGTCCGACTCGGGATGCCGGCCGGCCGTGGTCACATCCTTTTCGATCAGGAACTGCGAGCCGGCGTTGGGGCCCCGCTTGACCACGAGGAGAGCTTGCCCCTCGCGGAGCTCCTCGAGCGGCAGGTGGATCTCCTCGCCGGTTTCGTCCTCGATCTCCGTGGGGGTCAGGCCGACCGTGGTGTCATCCTGAAGCGGATGCCCACACTTGGCACAGAACCTGGACTCGGCCGGGTTGCGATGGCCGCATCGGGTACAGTACACCTTGACCTCCCCTCGAGGCTGGAGAGCCTCAAGGCTGAACCTGGACTGTATACCGAAGGTCGAGACCGGTCAAACGGATCAACCCCCCTGGTCCGCCTCCTCGACCATGTGGCGGTAAGCGGCGGCGTCCATCAGACTGTCCAGCTGACCCGTCTCGTCCGGCTCGATCACGACCATCCACCCCTCGCCGAAGGGGTCCCGGTTCACCAGCTCCGGCGTCTCGGCGAGCGCCCCGTTCCGCCCCAACACCCGCCCGGTAACCGGGCTATACAGGTCCGACACCGACTTCGTCGATTCAACCTCGCCGAACGGCTCGCCGGCCCGCACCTCGGCCCCCTCCTCTGGGAGGTCGACGTATACGACATCGCCCAGGGCATCTTGGGCGAAGTCGGTGATCCCCACGCGCACGGTGCCGTCGTCCTCCGCGAGCGCCCATTCGTGTTCCTTCGTGTACCGCAACTGCTCCGGGTAGTCCATGACTCCTCCTGATCGTGGCGCGGGGAATCCTAGCGCGGGCCGGCGCGGTCCGGGTGGGGGCGGGAGGGCCCGTCAAGCCTCGGCCCTCGGGAACAGCAAGCCCTCGACCTCCCGCACCGAGGCCGCCACCCCGGGGAGCGCGGACAACACTGACAGGGGGCCGCCTGGGATGTCCAGGGCCTCGGCGATCACATCGGGCGGGCCGATCGCCTCGAGCTCGTACGGCGGCCCGATCCGGGCCCCGTCCACCACGGCGCCGCCGTCCGCCGGGCCGAGCCACGTCGAGGCCACCACCCGGCGCCCGTTCACCGCGATGGCCTCGGCCCCCGCGTCGCGAATCTCCTGGATCATGTCGAGGAGCGCCTCCCAGCCAACCCGGCCGGCGTCGTCCGCCACTCGGACCACGACGCCGGGCCCCTCCACCGGCACGGTGCCGGTCAGGACCTGGAGGTCGGCCAGGGCCTTGCGGGCGTCCCGGACCGCCAGCTCGTCGCTCCGCGCGGACCCCTGGTAGCGGGCCAGCTTCACCCGGAGCTCGGCCAGCTCCCGCGCGAGCTGGTCGGCCTCCTCGTTCAGGTCCGCCAGGACCCTGGTCAGGTCCTCGGGCCGCTCCGCGGCCAGTCGGGACAGCGGGCGGTCTCCGGAACCGGCGGCCTGCACGGCCACCAGGAAGCCCACCGCCAGGGCCACAATCGCGAAGACCGCACGGCTCTGGATCCGCGGTGGCGGTCGCATCGAGGGGCGCCGGCCGCCGAGCCAATGCTCGTCCCGGCCGGCGAAACCTTCGAGATCACTCACGGAAGAAGTACCGTCTGATCGCCGCCAGGCTCTGGAACATCCGCACGCCGAACACGATGATCACCCCGACCGACAGGTCCGGCGCTCCCAGCCTGTCGCCGAGCCAAACCACGAACACGGCCAGCAGCGAGTTCGCCAGGAACGCCACCAGGAGCTCGCCCTCGTGGTACCCGCCCTCGAGCCGGTCCCGGATACCCTCCAGCACGACGTCGAGCGCCGCCACCACCACCACCGGCAGGTACGGGGCCAGGCCGGCGGGAAGCTCAGGCCTGAGGATCAAGCCCACCAGGATCCCCGCGACCAGCGCGGCCAGCGCGATCATCGAGCTTCCCCCTCGGCCGGCCGCGCCCACGAGAGCCCGCCCCCCGGCTCCAGGCCGGGAACCCGAAGGCCATCCTCGCTACGTATCGAGTACCCGAGCCCGTAGAGCTCCGTCCAAAGCTCGAGCTGCTCGGCGATATCCGAGTCGTCCAGCCCGCCCCGGAGCGCGTCGGGTTCCCCGATCGCCGTGATCCGGTACGGCGATGAGATGGGCCGGAAGTTGACCTGGACCCGGCCGCCGGCCTCGCGGATCGCTGTGGTGGCGGTGACCCGGCGCCCGTTCACGGCGACGGCTCGGCCGCCGGCCGTCCACAGGGCGTTCACCACGAGCTGGATGTCCACGTCCTGGATCCTGAGATCGAGCACCTCGCCCCGGGTCCGGGGGGCCTCGGCGCTATCGCGCAGCTCGACCACCACCCCCGGCCCTTCGATCGGCGCCAGGCCGGCCGCCGGCCTGAGCCGCTCCAGGCGTGCCACGACCGCGCGTGCCTGATCGGATCCCTCGGCCTGCGCCGCCTGGGCCGCTACCAGGCGCTCGGAGAGCGTCGCGAGCTCGCCGGAGAGCTCCCGCGTGGCCGCTCGCCGCAGGGCGATCAGCTCGGCGAGGTCCTCGGCCTGGCTCGGGAGGCGCTCCTCGCGGCCTCGCTCCTGGACCACCGCCGCGCTGACCAGCAGGCCGAGGACCAGGAGGATGGACGGGAGCACCAGGCCGGGCCGCTGCCCCCGGGCCACCGGCTACCCCCGCAGCTCCTCGACCAGCGCGGCGAACTCCGCGGCCAACGACCGCGAGCCCTCGGGGTCGTCGCCCTCGGCCCACACCCGGACCACAGGCTCCTGCGGGTGCGGGATCACCAGCGCCCAGTCCTGCCCCCGGAACGCCTTCACCCCGTCGATCGTGACGGTCTTCTCACCGTTCAGCAGTTCGACCAGCCGGCGCATTACGGTCCCCTTCGACTCCCACGGCGTGGCCACGTCCACCCGCACCACGTGGCTCGGGGGGAGCACGTCTACGACATCCTCGAGCCGCTGCTCCGCCCGGGTCAGCAGCTCCAGGACCTTCACCAGGCTCATGACCGCGTCGTACGCGGGGAGGAACTCAGGGAACATGTACCCACCTCCCTCGGCCCCCGCCAGGACCACCCCTGGCTCCAGGGCCGCCGCCGACAGGGCCGACGGCGACACCTGCGTCCAGATCACCTCTCCCCCGCGCTCGGCCACGAGCTCCTCTACCACCCGCGAGGTCGTCACCGGGACCGCCACCTTGGGGCGATCGGCCTCCCGGATGACCAGGTTCACGTACGCCAGCAGGGCCCGCTCCGCGGCAACGGGGCGACCCTTGCCGTCCACCAGTCGGAGCCGCTCCCCCGTCGTGTCCAGCATCGCGCCGAGGTCGGCGCCGCTGGAGCGGGCCAGGGCCGAGACCTGTTCCAGCCTCTGCTCGGTCTCGTCCTGGGTGGGGTTGCTGCGCCCGTCGTCGAGGACCGCGTTCACCGAGAGCACCTCCGCGCCGATCCGCCCCAGCACCACGGGAGCGGTCAGCACGGCCGCGCCCCACTCGTAGTCGACCACCAGCTTCGGCCGGGACCGGCGGATCGCCTCGGCGTCCACGACGTCGAGGAGCCCCCGCAGGTAGTACTCGCGGCCGCGCGGGGGGAACGTCAGCTCCCCGATCTCGTGGTGGTACGCCCTGCGCAGGTCATCGCGGTAATACGCCCGTTCCACGGCCCTCTGGGTCGAGGCGTCGATGTCGATCCCCCGCTCGTCGAAGAACTCGATCTCCACCGACTGAGGGTCGCCGGGTGCGGTTCGCACGGCCAGCCCACCGCTGGAGCGCTGGGACCGGGCGTAGAACCGGGCCACCGGAACCGGGACCATCTCCAGGTCGTGGCAATCGACGCCGGCCGCGTTCAGGCCGGCGACCATGGCCCGCTTGATGACCCGGGCGGTCCTGGTGGGGTCCCTGGCCGCTGTCACCACGGACCTCTTCGGGAGCGTTCCCCCGAACGCCAGCGCCAGCCGGAGCGCCATCTCCGGGGTCACGTCGATGTTCACGAGCCCGGATACGCCTCGTTCACCGAACAGCCCCCGGGCGCCCCGGGTCTCCCACACGATCGACTGGGTGACCAGTGCCCCGGGCTCCACCGTCTTGAACGGATAGACCTTCACCCCGGGGCTCAGGACGGCGCCCTCCCCCACGTGGCACTCGTCCGACACCACCACGCCCTCCTCCAGGCGCGCGCCGTGCTTAACGTCCGCGTTCTTCCCTAGCACGCAGCCCCGGAGCGACGCCGAGGTTCCGATGTACGCGTTGTCGAGGACGACAGCCCGGTGTAGGAACGCGCCGGACTTCACCACGACGCCCTTCCCGAGCACGGTGTGGTCCCTGATCGTGGCCCCACCCTCGACCCTCGAGTTGTCCCCCACGTACGCGGGGCCCTCGACCTTCGCCTCAGGATGCACCTCGGCGCCCTCCCCGACCCATACACCGCGATCGAGCTCGAACCCGGTCGGGGTGATGCTCACCTTGCGGTCGAGGATGTCGCGATGCACCCCGAGGTAAGCCTCGAGGTTCCCCACGTCGGCCCAGTACCCATCGGCCACGTAGCCGTACAGCGGGAGGCCCTTCTCTAGCAGGAGCGGGAACAGGTCCTTGGCGAAGTCGAACTCCTCGCCGCTGGGCACGTACCCGAGTACCTCCGGCTCCAGCACGTAGATCCCCGTGTTGATCGTGTCGCTGAACACCTCGCCCCACCCGGGCTTCTCCAGGAACCGCTCCACGCGGCCGTCCTCGCCGGTGATGACGATGCCGAACTCGAGAGGGTTCTCGGCGCGTTTCAGGACCACGGTCGCCGCCGCGCCCCGCTCCCGGTGGAACGCCGCGGCCGCGGTGAGGTCCAGATCGGTCACGTGGTCCCCCGACATCACCAGGAAGGTGTCGTCGAGGAACTGCTCGGCGTTCTTGACGCTGCCGGCGGTGCCCAGCGGTTCGTTCTCGGTGGCGTAGGCTAGCGACAGGCCGAGGTCCGCACCGTCCCCGAAATAGTGGCGGACCACGCTGGCCAGGAACTGGACGGTGGCCACCACCTCGGTGAGGCCGTGCTCCCGCAGCAGGACCAGGACGTGCTCCATCATCGGCCGGCCGAGGATCGGAAGCATCGGCTTCGGCTGGTTGCTGGTCAGCGGACGGAGGCGCGTTCCCTGACCCCCGGCCATGACGACGCCTTTCACGCGGGCCATGATACCCGGGGGTGTGCGACCGGCCGGACGATCAGGCTCGACGGGCCGCCACCGCGCGACGGAGATCCCGCGAGTACGCTACGGCCGCGGCGTAGTACTCGAGCGAGCCGACACCGAACCACAGCCATCCGAACACGGCCACCAGGTCCTCGAACGGCAGGCCGGCGTTCGCCCAGGCCACGGCGGGGGCACCCCACATGAGCGTGAACGTGGCGTACTTGCCGATCGGGCGCACCTCGATCCGCGGCCCCTTCGTCAGCCATAGCCACACGGCCACCGCCAGGACGGACACGTCCCGAACCAGGACCACCAGGGCCGCCCATAGGGGGAACAGGTCCAGGACCACGAAGGTGACCAGCGCCGCCCCCATGGCCAGCCGATCCGCCAGCGGGTCGAGCAGCTTGCCGAGCTCGGTGACCTGGCCGGTCCGCCTGGCCACGACCCCGTCCACCCAGTCGGTGGAGACGACCGCGCCGAGGAGCAGGAATCCCGCCAGCCGGGTCCGCTCCGAGGCCAGCAGGATCACGAAGGCCGGGATCAGCAGGATCCGGAACGCCGACAGGGCGTTCGGGACGGTGAGCACGCGTCTCTGGTTGGCCACCCGCGGGCGATTCTAGGGCCGCCCGCAGGGCCGGCGCGCTATCCGGCCAGACGGTCCAGTCGCTGCGAGTCGGGAGCCTCGCCGCGGCGTCCGGCGTCGTGGTGGGACGACCGCTCGGCGACGATCGCTGGCGCGGGCCGCGGCAGGTAGCGGATGAGGAAGGCGCCGACACCTGCCGCAAGGATCCCTCCGGCGAGCAGCATCAGGACGACCGGATCCGGTGAAAGTGCGAGCATCGCCAGGAGAAGTGCCACCACGAGCCCCCAGACCGCCACGACTCCGCCGAGAGTCAGGAGGAACAAGCCGAGCTGCCGCGGTCCCACCAGGCCGGCGTCCGCGGCGTCGAGCAGCGCGATCCCCAGGGACAGGACCGCCAAGCCGATCAGGGCGGCGGGGCCCTGGAACCCGGACATGATCGTGACGAGGGTTCCACCGGCCGTGGCTCCGAGCCCGAAGGTCCGGAGCGGCCTCGACTCGGCGATCCGCAGGGCCATGTCGGACCGGCAGATACCCTCGCCCTGACGGCGTCAAACCGTCCGCTCGAAGGAGGCTACCGAGCCGGGCGATAGCTATGAAGAAATCCGGATCCTGATCCCCTTGGACGAGTCGGCCCCGCACGTGTGGGAGTGCCCGGTCACGATCGACTGGAACCCCGGGAACCGCACGAGCCACCGTTGGTCCTTACGCACCCGGCGCTTGAACCAGTACTTGCCCTGGCCGTTCGTGGATGTGGTCTCCAAGACTCGCTCTCCCACGTTCTGGATCGTCCGGACGAGCTCGACCGTCACCCCAGCGAAACAGGTCGAATCGGTCGTCTTAACCCGGCCGACGACGACGACGAGATCCCCACGTTCGAGCGCACCCTTGGGAACCTTGGTGCGCGAGACGTTCGGGGTGAGGGAGACGTCGTGCGCGCTCACCTCTCCGGGGAACCCCGCCATCAGGAACGATACGGCCGTCACCGTCACGGCGAATCGACGGGCCATGCTTCCTCCCTCCTGTCGACAATCCGTTCCTCAGGGGGCCCTGGTTGTAACAGATGGCGCACTTCGGGTCAAGAGGTTAATCTGCTAGCCAGGAGGCCCATGGGCCACACGAGCAACCGATTAGCGCCCCTTGGGCGCCTTTGTCCGGGGACGCACAGAAGCGATCTGCTCGTCGGGCCGGGCGGATTCGAACCGCCGACCTCTTGACCCCCAGTCAAGCGCGCTAACCAAGCTGCGCCACGGCCCGGACCCTCCGATTGTACCGGCCCGAGGAGGGCGTCAGCGCCGTCGCCGGCGCCGGAACGTCAGCCTGATCGGGACGCCCCCGAGGCCGAAGGCCTCCCGCAGCTGGTGCTCGATGTACCGGGCGTAGGCGGTGGGGATCGGTCCCCCGCTGAAGAGTACGAACCGAGGCGGCCCCGAACCCACCTGCGACCCGTACAGGATCCGCCCGGTCACCCGGGGCGAGGGGTGTTCGGCCTGGGCCCGCTGGAGGACCCGGTTCACCTCGGCGGTCCCCACACGCCTGAGCCATGCGTCGTGGGTTCGAAGCAGCGCGGGGAGCACCCTCGAGACCCCCGCCCCGGTTCGGGCCGACGTTCTCAGGACCGCTGCCCCCGGGAACACCGCCACCCGGTCCCGGATCTCCCCGAACCGCTCCGCCCGCTCCCCCGAGGGCACCAGGTCCCATTTGTTCGCCACCACGACCAGGCCCCGGCCAGCCCCAGCGACTCGAGCGGCGATCCGCCGGTCCTCGGTAGTCACGCCCTCATCGGCCGCAACTATCAGGGCGGCCACGTGGGACCTGTCGATGGCCTGGACCGTACGGACGAAGCCGTAGTACTCGACTCCCCGGGCCCTGGAGGGCCTGCGGAACCCGGCCGTGTCCACGAAGCGGACGGGGCGACCGTCCCGCCGGACCACGGCGTCCACCGCGTCCCGGGTGGTCCCGGCCTCCTCGTACACCACCGACCGATCCTCGCCTACCAGGCGGTTGAACAGGGAGGACTTGCCAACGTTGGGCCTCCCCACGATCCCCACCACGGCCTCTTCGCCCTCCTCAAGGCCCTCAGGCTCTTCTTCACCTTTATACTCACCCTCAGGTTCACCCTGAGCCTCAGGAGCCTCATGTGCCCCAGGTGGCAGGAGGGCCACCAGACGGTCCAGGAGCTCGCCCGCCCCCCTCCCGTGGAGCGCGGAGACGGGCACGGGCTCCCCCAACCCGAGCCGGTAGAGCTCGACGGCCTGCGGCTCCTGGGTCTCCGAGTCGACCTTGTTCGCTACGAGTACCACCGGAACCGGAACCCGCCGCAGGCGATCGGCCAGGGCCCCGTCCTCCTCCTGGATGCCGACCGTGGCGTCCACGACCAGCAGGATCACGTCGGCTTCGGCCAGGGCCCGCTCCGCCTGGCCTTTCACAAGCGCGTCCATGCCTCGTGGGGCCCGCACGTACCCGCCGGTGTCCACCGCCACGAACGTCCGGCCGCGCCATCGGACCGTTCGCTCGAGTCGGTCCCGGGTGACCCCGGGCTCCGCGGCCGCGATGGCCTCCCGGGCGCCCAGGAGACGGTTCAGGAGCGTGGACTTGCCGACGTTCTGCCGCCCGACTATGGCCACCCTGGGGGGCCGCTCGGTCACGGACCCTCCCCACCGACAAGGCGCAGGACCTCGGCCAGGACCTCCTGGGCCTCCCGACCCGTCGAATCGACTACGCGGGCGTCGGCCGCCGGGACCAGGGGGTTGGTGCGGGCGTCGAGAGCGTCCCGCCGCTCCAGCGCTTCCGCCAGGGCGGCATCCCCGTCCCGCCGTTCCGCCTGCCGCCGAGCGGCCCGCTCCCCCGGATCAGCCTCCAGGAAGACCTTCAGATCGGCGTCGGGGAACACCACCGTCCCTATGTCCCTCCCCTCCACCACCGCCCCGCCCGCGCCGAGCCGTCGCTGCTCGGTCCGGAGCACGGCCCGGACCTCCGGGTGCCCGGCCACCGTGGAGACCACCGCCTCGATCTGCGGGGTGGCTAGGTCGTCCGCAGGTGCCTCCCCGTCGACCCGGAGGCTGGGGGGATCCCCGCCCAGGGAGAACCGGAGGGATCGGGCCGCCTCGGCGAGCGCGGCCCCGTCCTCGGGGTCGACGTTCCCGCGGAGCGCCTCAGCGGCCAGGGATCGGTACATGGCGCCGGTATTCAGGTACGCGAGGCCCAGGGCCTCGGCCAGCCCCCTGGCCAGCGTGCTCTTTCCCGCCCCGGCGGGGCCGTCGATGGCGACCACGAACCCCCGCTTCGGCTCAAGCATCCCGCAAAAGGTCCCGGACCTCGCCGGGATCGAGCTCCCGGACCTCGCCGGGCCGAAGCCGCCCCAACCGGATCGGCCCGACCCGGACGCGGATCAGGCGCCGAACCGGCAGGCCCACCGCCTCGAGCAGGCGCCTCACCTCGCGCTTCCGCCCCTCGGTCATCACGATCCGCACGGCCCCCCGCTCCCCCGCCCCACCCACCCGGCGGGCCGAGGCGGCCCGGGCCGGGCCATCCTCGAGCTCCACCCCCCGCCGGAGCTCCGCCAGGACGCCATCCGTCGGCCGGCCCTCCACCTCGGCCAGGTACTCCCGCTCCACCCCGTACCGCGGATGCATCAGCCGATTGGCCAGCTCGCCGTCGTTCGTGAGCAAGAGCAGGCCCTCGGTCTCGCGGTCGAGCCGGCCAACGGGGAACACCCGGACTCCTCCGGGATAGTAGCGGGACACGTCCGGCCGTCCCTGAGGATCCCTTGCCGTGGTCACCACGCCGGGGGGCTTGTGCAGCGCCAAGTACCGAAGCTCCGGATCTAGGGGGATCCGGGCCCCGTCGATCTCGACCCGATCGGCCTGCGGGTTCACCCGGTCGCCGAGCGTGGCCACCCTTCCGTTCACGGTGACCCGTCCCTCGCGGATCAGGTCCTCGCAGGCCCGTCGGGAGCCCAGCCCCGCCCGGGCCAGGGCTTTCTGGAGCCGAGGCTCGCCCGTGGCCGGCTCGGGATCAGGCGTCGTCGGGGGGCGGTTCGCCATCGCCCTCCCCGGCCCCGAGGAACGGCGCCAGCGGCGGGAGCTCGCTCACCGAGTCCAATCCCAGCCGCTCCAGGAACTCCGGCGTGGTCCCGTAGAGCACCGGTCGGCCGGGGCCCTCCTCCCGGCCGACCTCCGCCAGGAGGCCCCGCTCGACCAGCGCCTTCAGGACCCCCTCCGAGTCCACCCCCCGGATCGCCGAGACCTGATGGCGGGTCACGGGCTGCTTGTAGGCCACGATGGCCATGGTCTCCAGGGCGGCCTTGGTGAGCCGAGTGTGTCTCGAAGACAGCACGAAGCGCTCCACGGCCGGCGCGGCGTCCGGGTGGGTGGCCAGCCGCCACCCACCGGCCACACGGCGAAGGATCAGGCCCGAGCCAGCCCGCTCGTACTCCTGGGCCAGCGACGCCAGCAGGGCATCCACGGTGGGGCGATCCGCCTCGATCAGAGGGGCCAGGACGGCGGAGGCCAGCGGCTCGTCGGCCACGAACAGCACCGCCTCCAGGGCCCGGAGGCGAGGGTCTCGGGCACTGGGGCCGGCGCCGGCGACCGGCTCTGCGCTCATCCCTCCCACCGGACCTCGATGTCGCCGAACGTCTCGGCCTGGCGGAGGGCCACCTGGCCCCGGGCGTGCATCTCCAGGATGGCCAGGAAGCGAACCACGACGTGGATCCGCTCCCGGCAGTCCTTGACCAGGTCTCGGAACCGGGCCTCGCCCCGGCGGGTCATCCGGCGGGTCATCGTGGCCACCGCGTCTTCGACCGTGGCCAGGATGGGGGTGACGTGGGACAGGTCCACGGTGGGCGGCCTGAGGAGGGCCACGGCCGCCTCGGCCAGGGCCTCCGGCGTGACCCGAGCCATGAGGTCCGGGTACAGGTGCGCGAACTCCTCGGGCGGGGCGGCCGTTCGGGCGAAGGAGTGCGAGGCCGCCTCGAACCGTTCCGCCAGCGTCGCCGCAACCCGGCGGAAGGCGGCCAGCTCGATCCGGCGCGCGTAGGCGAGGTCCGGGGACCCGCCCAGAAGGTCCTCCTCGTCCGGCTCCCGGGTGCTGGGGAACAGCCGTCCCACCTTCAGCTCCAGGAGGACGGCGCATATCGCCAGGAACCAGGTGGCCTCCTCGAGGGTCCACCCCTCTGCCTGATCGGCCCTGGCCAGGAAGTCCTCGGTGACCCGGGCCACGGGGACGTCGCACACGTCGACCTTCCGGTCCAGGATCAGCTCGGCCAGGAGGCGGAACGGCCCCGTGAACACGGGGAGGTCGACCGGGAACTCGCCCACCCTGGCCACCACGCGGTCCTCGTCGAGCTCCGCCACCAGGCCATGGTACCGGTGCCCCCGAGGGGCCTCAATCACCTCAGCCGACCAGCAGCGTGAGCAGTCCCTCGACCACCGGCGACACGATGGCGAATATGGCCCCGGGGAAGAGGAAGAACACGACCAGCATGAACAGGGCCCCGTACGGCTCCCACGACCGGTACACCTCTCGGGCCCGGGGCGGGAGGAACAGGGCCAGGACCTTCGATCCGTCCAGAGGCGGGATCGGCATGATGTTGAACACGGCCAGCAGGACGTTCAGCGACACCCAGATCCCCAGGAACTGACCGGCCGCGCCGGCTCCGAGCCCCACGAACCGGAAGCCCACCGCGCCGATCGCCGCCAGGAGGAGGTTCGTCACCGGGCCGGCCAGGGCGATCAGCGTCATCTGGCGGTCTGGGTTCCGGAGATTCGCGGGGTTCACGGGCATCGGCTTGGCGTAGCCGAAGATCGGGTTCCCCCCTCGGCCGAAGAGGTACGGCAGCACCAGCAGGCCCGGGAGGACCACGGTCCCGAACGGATCGACGTGACGGACCGGGTTGATGGTCAGCCGCCCCATGGCCCGGGCCGTCCCGTCCCCCATCCGATCGGCCACGAGCCCATGGCTGAGCTCGTGGAGCACCACGGCGACGACAAGGGTCACCACGATGTAAAGGACCGTGGGCAGATCGAAGCTCAGCACGGGGGCCGCTCAGGCATCCCGCCACCGATAGACGAGGGGAGTCTTTTCCGGTCGTGTCTCCGACATCGTGAGCGCCGCGTTGACCGCGGCCGTGGCCGCGGTGGCGATCTTCTCGTCCCGGGCATGGACCTCCCCGATCGGCTTCCCCTCCTCCAACCTGTCCCCCACCTTGGCCCGAAGGACGATGCCGACCGCGGGGTCGATGGGGTCGCCCTTGCGACGTCGGCCGGCCCCTAGCGCCACGGCGGCCCGCCCGACGGCCTCGGCGTCCACGGCGGCCAGGAAACCGCCTCGCTCAGCCTCCATCGGCGCCGTCACGGGCGCCGCCGGCAGGACCCCGGCGGGATCGTCGACCACCCGTGGGTCGCCGCCCTGCGCCTCTATCATCCGCCTGAACGACTCCAGGGCCTGGCCGGAGGACAGGGCTTCCTCGGCCAGGCGCCGGGCTTCGGCGGCGTCCGTCCCCACCAGGCCGGTTTGGGCGGCCACGGCGAACTCCACCGCGAGGTCTACCAGCCGGCCGGGCCGCTCCCCGCGGAGCACCTCGACCGCCTCGAGGATGTCGAGCGCGTTCCCCACCGCCTCGCCGAGCGGCTGAGACATGTCGGTGACGGCGGCCCGGGCCGGACGGCCCCACCCGCGGGCGAGGTCGACACACGCCGCCGCCAGCGCGTCGGCGTCCTCGGGCGTCTTCATGAACGCCCCGCTCCCGGCCTTGACGTCCAGGAGGATCAGCTCGGTGCCCACCGCGAGCTTCTTGCTCATCACGCTGGCCGCGATCAGCGGGACGCTCGGCACGGTGGCCGTGGCGTCCCGGAGCGCGTACAGGGCCCCGTCCGCCGGCACCAGGTCCTTCGTCTGCGCGGCGACCGCGCACCCCACCTGCTCGACCTGGCGCTCCAGCTCCTGCGCGGATAGGTCGGTGCGGAGTCCCGGGATCGACTCGAGCTTGTCGAGCGTGCCGCCGGTATGCCCCAGGCCGCGTCCGGAGAGCTTGGCCACCGCCAGTCCCAGCGAGGCCGCCAGCGGGACGAACACGAGCGTGACCCCGTCGGCCACCCCGCCGGTGGAGTGCTTGTCGACCTTCGGCCTGGACACGCCGTCGAGCGGGAGCGTGATCCCCGAGTCGACCATGGCCCTGGTCAGCGCCACGGTCTCCTCGGTGTCCAGCCCGCGGATGAACGCGGCCATCAGGAAGGCGGCCGCCAGGTAGTCGGGGACCTCGTCCTTCGCGTAGCCGAGGACGACGGCCCGGATCTCCTCCTCCGACAGCGGCCGGCCGTCCCGCTTGCGGGCCACCACGTCTCGAGGGTCGGGGCCGGCCACGGTCAGCCCATCCCCAGCTCGCCGGCGAAAGACCTGCCCGCCAGGCCGTTCGGCACCACCCCGAACAGCGAGGCCACCGTGGCCCCGAGGTCGGCGAACGTGTCCCGGACCCCGAGGTCCACTGCCGGTCGGCCGGCCAGCCCGCCACCGGCCACGAGCACCGGGGTGTGCTCCCTGGTGTGGTCGGTGGATACGTCCGTGGGGTCGCAGCCATGGTCGCCGGTGAGGAACATGAGGCCGTCCCCGACGGCGCCCACGAGCTCGGGAATCCGACGGTCGAAGGCCTCCACGCACCGAGCGTACCCCTCGGCATCGTTCCGATGCCCGTATTTCGTGTCGAAGTCGACCAGGTTCGTCACGACCAGTACATCGTCCTTCCGGCCCAGATACTTCACCGTGAGATCGATCCCGTGGTTGTTCGACTCGGAGTGCTCGGCGCCGGTGAGGCCTCTCCCGGCGAAGATGTCGGGGATCTTCCCTACCCCGAATACAGCGGTGCCTGCCTCCAGGACCCGGTCGAGGTAGGTGGGGGCGAACGGCTCCACAGAGAAGTCCCGCCGCTCGTGCGTCCGGGTGAAGGAGCCCGGCTCCCCCACGAACGGCCGGGCGATGACCCGGCCCACCCGGTGCTCGCCGTCCAGGATGCCCCGGGCCATCCGGCACCACTCGTACAGGCGGTCCAGCGGGACCACGTCCTTGTGCGCGGCGATCTGGAAGACGGAGTCGGCGCTCGTGTACACGATCGGACGGCCGGTCCGGACGTGCTCCTCGCCGAGCGCTTCGATGATCTCCGTGCCGGAGGCGGCCACGTTCCCGAGCACCGGGAGCCCCACGGCCCGCTCGAACGCCTCGATCACCTCGGGGGGGAACCCGTCAGGGTACGTGGGGAAGGGGCGCTCCACGACGAGCCCGCAGATCTCCCAGTGGCCGGTGGTCGTGTCCTTGCCGGCTGAGCGCTCCCGCATCTTCCCGTGCGCGGTGCCAGGCTCGGCCAGTGGCTCGATCCCGGGGGCGTCGGTCAGCAGGCCCAGCCCGAGGCCGGCGAGGTTCGGGGCCCGGATCCCACCGACGGCCCGGGCGGTGTTCCCGATCGTGTCCGAGCCCTCGTCGCCGTAGGCCGCGGCGTCGGGGGCCTCCCCCACCCCGAACGAGTCGCACACCAGCAGGAGCACCCTCATCCGGCGTCCCTCCCCGCCGGCTGCCGCCGAGCCCGCGGGTGGGCGTCGAAGTAGACCTCGCGCAGCCGGTCCTTCGTGACGAGTGTGTAGATCTGGGTCGTGGCCACGCTGGCGTGGCCGAGCAGCTCCTGGACCACCCGGACGTCCGCACCACCCTCCAGCAGGTGTGTGGCGAACGAGTGCCGGAGCATGTGGGGGGTGACCCGCTTCCGGAGGCCGGCCCGTCGGGCCATGGACTTCACGATGTTGGTGCACCCCTGCCGGGTCAGCCGGCCGCCGCGCTGGTTCAGGAACAGCGCACCCCGTGAGCGCGAGGCGGCCAGCGCGGGTCGTCCCCGGACAAGGTACGCCTGCACGGCCCGGACGCCGTACCTACCCAGCGGGACGAGCCGCTCCTTCGATCCCTTGCCCACCGCCCGAACGCTCCCCTCGTCGAGGTCGACGTCGTCCACGTCGAGCCCCACGAGCTCGGAGATGCGGAGGCCGGCGCCGTACAGCGTCTCCAGGATGGCCCGGTCCCGCAGGCTGACCGGGCTCCCGTCGTCGGCGGGGGCGCCCACGATGGCCGCCACCTCGTCCACGGTCAGCGGCCGAGGTAGGTTCCGGGGCACCTTAGGCCTGGTCACGGCCTCGGCCGGGTCCGCCTCCGACTCCCCCTCCCGGACCAGGAACCGGTGGAACGACCGGACGGCCGCCAGCGCCCGGGCCACCGACGCCGCCCGGTACCTCCTGCCGGGGGCGAACTCCGTGCGGGATAGGTGAGCCACGAACTCGCTGATGGCGGGCTCGCCGGCGCGGGCGGGGTCGTCCACCCCTCGAGACCGAAGGTACTCGAGGTACCGGGCCAGGTCGCGCCGGTAGGCATCGATCGTGTTGCGGGCCAACCCCCGCTCCACGGTCAGGTGGTCGAGGAACCGGCCCACGGGATCGGCCAGCCCCACGACGATCAGTCCGCCACGCCCGGGATCAGCCGGGACAGCGCAGCGCCCTCCATCCCGTGCGCCTCAGCCACCGGCTGACTCGTCACGGCGCCACGGTAGACGTTCACCCCCTTGGCCAGGACGGCATCACGACGGGTGGCCTCCTCGAGCCCCCGGGTGGCGATCTCCACGGCGTACGGCAGGGTCACGTTCGTGAGCGCGTACGTCGAGGTCCGGGGCACGGCCCCGGGCATGTTCCCCACCCCGTAGTGGACCACGGCGTGCACGACGTACGTGGGGTCCGAGTGCGTGGTCATCCGGATGGTCTCAACGGATCCGCCCTGATCCACGGAGATGTCGACGATCACCGACCCCGACCGCATGGAGGCCACCATCTCCTCGGTGACCAGGACCGGGGCTCGGGCCCCGGCCACCAGCACCGCACCGATCACCAGGTCGGCCCGCTCCACATGATGTTCGATGGCCGCGCGGTTGCTGGTCACCGTGAGGATCCGCCCCTTGTGGATCTGGTCCACCATCCGCAGGCGGTCGACGTCCCGATCGATGATGATGACCTCGGCCTCCATCCCCGCGGCGATCCAGGCGGCGTTCGAGCCGGCCATCCCCGCCCCAAGCACGACCACGCGGGCCGGGTGGACCCCGGAGACCCCGCCGAGCAGCACTCCCCGGCCGCCGCTCTCCCGCTGGAGGTAGTGGGCGCCGACCTGGGGCGCCATCCGGCCGGCCACCTCGCTCATGGGCGCCAGCAGCGGGAGACGCCCATCGGGGAGCTGGACGGTCTCGTAGGCCACGGCGGCCACCCCACGCTCGATCAGGACATCGGTGAGCTCCCTGCTCGCCGCGAGGTGGAGGTATGTGAACAGGACCTGGCCCTCCCGGAGGAGGCCGTGCTCCTCGGGGACGGGCTCCTTGACCTTGAGCACGAGATCTGCCGACGACCACACCTCTTCGGCCGATCCGGCCAGCTCGGCACCGTACTTGACGTAGGCCTCGTCGGGGATCGAGGAGCCCACCCCGGCGCCCGACTCAACCAGGACCCTGTGGCCGGCTACCGAGAGCTCCCGAACGCCCGCGGGGGTCGCGGCCACCCTGTTCTCATTGTCCTTGACCTCGCGGGGGATCCCGACGATCACAACTGCCTCCTCGCCGCCCGAAGGATACCCGAGCGCTAGCTCGCGGCGGCGGCGCGCTCGGGGGCGCGACGCCGGGCCGCGGCGGCCCCGATGAAGTCCCGATACAACGGGTGGGGGCGGGTGGGGCGGGATTTCAGCTCCGGGTGGAACTGCCCGGCCACGAAGAACGGGTGCTCGGAGAGCTCGATCATCTCCACGAGGCGTCCGTCGGGAGACGCACCCGAGAGCACCAGGCCGTGCTCCTGGAGGACGCGGTGGTAGGCGGGGTTGACCTCGTACCGGTGGCGGTGCCGCTCCTGGACGACCTCTGCACCCCCGTAGATCGCCGAGGCCAGCGTCCCGGGCACCAGGTGGCAGGGTTGGGCACCGAGTCGCATCGTCCCGCCCATGTCGGTGACACCCTCCTGTTCGGGCAGGAGGTCGATGACCGGATCGGTGCAGGTCGGATCGAACTCGCTGGAGTTGGCTCCCGTCAGCCCGCAATCGTTCCGGGCGAACTCGATCACGGCGCATTGAAGGCCCAGACAGATCCCCAGGAACGGGATGCCGCGTTCCCGGGCGAACCGGATCGCATCGACCTTACCCTCCACCCCGCGGACGCCGAACCCGCCGGGAACGAGCACGCCGTCCACATCGGCCAGGATCTCCTCGGCCTCCCCCGAGATGAGCTCGTCGGAGGCTACCCACCGGATATGGACCCGGGCCTCGTGATGGAACCCCCCATGCCGGAGCGCCTCGATCACCGACAGGTAGGCATCGCGGAGATCGATGTACTTCCCCACGACCCCGATCGTCACCGGCTCGGACGCCGACCGTATCCTGGCCACCAGGGCCCGCCACTCGGTCAGGTCCGGCGGGTCGTCTCCCAGCCGGAGGTGCCGGGCCAGATACGCGTCCAGCCCCTCATCGTGGAGCACCAGGGGAACCTCATAGATCGAGTCCGCGTCGACCGCGGAGACCACGGCCTCGATCGGCACGTCGCACAGCAGCGAGATCTTCTCCTTCAGCCCCCGGCCGATGGGGCGGTCCGACCGGCACACGATGGCGTCGGGCTGGATACCCAGGGACCGGAGCTCCTTGACCGAGTGCTGGGTCGGCTTCGTCTTCAGCTCTCCGGTGGGAGCGATGTGCGGTAGCAGCGAGACGTGCACGAACGCGCAGTGATCCCGGCCGACCTCGTTCCGGAGCTGGCGGATGGCCTCCAGGAACGGGAGGGACTCTATGTCGCCCACCGTTCCCCCGATCTCCACGACCACCAGCTCGGCGTCGGTGGACTCGGCGATCCCCCGGATCCGGGCCTTGATCTCGTCGGTGATGTGCGGGATGACCTGCACGGTCTTGCCCAGGAACTCCCCCCGGCGCTCCTTGGCGATCACCTCGGAGTACACCGCGCCGGTGGTCACGTTCGAGCCTCGGTGGAGGCTCTCGTCGGTGAAGCGCTCGTAGTGGCCGAGATCCAGGTCGGTCTCGGTCCCGTCGTCGAGCACGAACACTTCGCCGTGCTCGAAGGGGTTCATCGTGCCGGGGTCGACGTTGATGTAGGGGTCGAGCTTCTGCATCGTGATGCGAAGCCCGCGGTCCTTGAAGAGCCGGCCCAGGGAGGCGGAGGTGATCCCCTTCCCGAGGCTCGAGGCGACGCCCCCGGTGACGAAGATGAATTTCGTCGTGTCAGCCACCGGGATTCCACTGTACCAGAACACGGAGGCGGGTGGCCCGGTTCGGCTCACGAACGTCGGCCCAGGCGGTCGAACCACCGGAGCGGGGGCACGGCCTCCACCACCCGGGAAATGGTCACGGTCTCCGCGGCCACCTGGAGGAGCACGGCCGCCGCGGCGGCCACGACCACCCATGGGGTCGGGAGGATCACCGCCAGGCCCGCCCCGGCCACCAGGCCCAGGGGGTTGGACCCGGCGTCCCCGAGCATGCCCCGCTCGGCCAGGTCGAACGGCAGGACCGCGAGCGCAGCCCCCAGGGCCGCCCCGGCCACCGGGCCCATCCCGGGCTCCCCCGCGACCGCCAGGACGGGGACCAGCGCCAGGATCCCCCACTTCGCTGAGCGGCCCGGGCGGACGTCGAGCGCGTTCCACAGGTTGGCCGCGGCCGCCACCAGAACGGCCGTGGCCGTCACCCTCGTCGGACCGCCCCCGATCACCAGCGCCAGCCACACCCCCGAGCCGATCCCCACCACGAGCTTCAGGACCCCGGTGGTGGGCCGGCCCCGCAGCAGCCCGCCCAGGTGGCCCCGGAACCCTCGTTCCTCCCCTCCCCCCAGATCGTCGAGGAGTCCGGCGGCCGCCACCAGGACAACGGCGGCCATGGAGACCGCTTCCACGGGCCCGAACCCCCCTCCCTCCAGGGCCCGGGTGGTCACGGCGCCCAGCAGGAGACCACCGACGAAAGCGAGGCCTAGGACGGCCGGCACTCGCCGCCCCGCGTGATTCGTGCGCCTGAGCGGGAGGGGATCGGCCCGGAGGCCCATGAGCGCCAGGAGGCCGCCGACGGCGACGCCGATGGCCACCGCGACGGCCGACCAGGCCCACGTCATCTGAAAGCTCGCGGGAGGGCGGCCCGGAGGAGGTCGAGCCCCTGGCGGCCCCGGTGCACGAAGCCGGCCACGTCTCGACCCGTGGGGACGTGCCTCATGGCCACCGGCACCTCCACGACCCGGAAGCCCGCTCGGATCGCGTCCACCGTCATGGCTACCTCTACCCCGAAGCCCGGAGCCAGGGGCCGGACGGCCGCCAGGCAGGCCGCGGTCAGGGCCCGCTGTCCGGACAGCGGCTCACGGGCCCGGAAGCCGCAGAGCCGCCGGATGACCTCCGCGGCCGTCCGCTTCACCAAGCGGAAGCCCCCGTGCCGGGGCTCGCGGGGCAGGGCCCCGATGGCCAGATCCGCGCTCCCGGAGCGGACCGCCTCCAGGAGCGCTGCTCCTTCGCGGGCCGTGGGCCCGAGGTCCGCGTCCAGGAGCAGGTACAGGTCGGCCGGGGCGATGCGCTCCAGTGCCGCCTCCAGGGCGCCCCCCTTCCCCTTCCGGGTCGACCCCACGAGCACCCTGGCGCCCGCGGCCCGGGCTTCCTCCGCCGTCCCGTCCTCGGACGAGCCGTCGGCAACGACGACCTCGTCCATTCCGGAGATGGAGCGGATCGCCCGGACGGTCTCGCCGACCCGGCCGGCCTCGTTCCTGGCCGCCACCACCGCCGCCACCCGCATCCGTCAGAGCTCGGGGAACGCTCGGGTGGCCCCGTCCTTCACGCCGTAGTGACCGGCCACCCCGTCAACGAGTTCCTCGATGGCGACCACCATCCCGATCTGACCCGGCATCTGGTCGAGGTTGTCCTGGGTGGCGATCCGCGAGGCCAGGTCCCCGTCCGACCGGATCAGCGAGACGAACGCTGGCTCCTCCTCCTCGCCGTCCACGGGCTCCCCCGCCGCCACCGTGGCCTCGGCCCGGGCCAGCTCCTCCACCAGCGGGACCAGGAAGCCCTCGGGGTTCATGGCCGATCCGGCCGGCCCGCCGGCCATGGCCACCACGACCTGGCCGGGACCCCCGAGGGCGCCGAGGTCGGTTTCCTCGAGGTGGCGACCCTCATCGATGAGGAACCCGGCCCCCAGGAGCTCCTCCAGGATCTGGTTGCCCCCGGTCCCGAGCGCAAGCCGATCGGCCAACAGGGACGCCGTCTGTGACCGGAGGGCGTCCGGGTCCTCGGACGCCTCCGCTCCGAGGATCTCCGCCAGGTCCGCCCGATCCCCATCCGACCGGAGCGCCATCCGTCCGGTAAGGAAGATCGGCCCCAGCACGTCGTCGGGGGTGGTGGCCGCGCTCCGGAGGGCCGCCAGCAGGCCGTCGATGCTCCCGTCGTCGGTCCCGTCCTGGGCGATGACGAGCACGCGGGACCCGGACAGGCGCCCCGTCAGCAGGGGCTCCCGGGCCTCCTCGCCGAAAGCCGCCCACAGGTCTAGGAGGGCCTGGAGGTCCCGCACCTCCTCCCGGATCCCATCGAGCTGCCCGGACAGGTCCTCTGTCCGGTTCTCCAGCTGGGTCACGATGCCACGATTGATCACCGTGGTGCCGGTGAGGACGCCCATCCCCAGGGCCAGGAACACCGCCACCAGCGAGATCAGGTGGAACCTGAACGAGATCACGGGGTGATTCTAGGGCGGCCTAGAACACCTGGCCGAGCCGGAACAGCAACTGACGGCCCATCTCCACGAGCTGACGAAGGAACAGCTGGAGGGGCTCCGACACGGCCACGACCGCGATCATCGCGAAGAGGGCCGCGCCGACCAGGAGAGCCATGTCCCGGCCCCGGACTCGGCCCCGGTACATCCGGGAGACGCCCTTGGCGTCCACGAGGATCTCCCCCACCCGCAGCCGGACCAGGAACGAGCTGGCCATCCCACGGCGGCCCTTGTCCAGGAACTCGCGGAGGTTGCCGTGGCTCCCCACGGCCACGATCAGGTCGGCGCCCTTCTCGTGGGCCAGTAGGTAGGCCACGTCTTCGCTGGTCCCCGAGGCCTCCACGACCTTGTGGGACAGCCCCAGGGCCTCCAGCCGGGCCCGTCCGGGCGCGGAGCCACCCGGGTACGCGTGAAGCACGATCTCGGCTCCGGCCCGCAGCGCCGCCTCGGACACGCTGTCCATGTCCCCCACGATGACGTTGGGGCGGTACCCCTGCTCCATGAGCGCGTCAGCGCCCCCGTCCACCCCGACCAGCACGGGCTTGACGTCCGAGATGTAGGCGCGGAGCGCGGCCAGGTCCTGGCGGAAGTTCGTCCCCCGGACCACCACCAGGACGTGACGCCCGGAGAGGTCATGGTGTAGCTCCGGCATGCCGCCCCCTCCGAACAGCAGGTCCCGCTCCCGCTGCATGTACTCGAGGGTGTTCCGAGCGAAGTCGTCGAACCGCTCCGCGAGCCGGGTGCGGGCCTCGTCCATGGCCCGGATCACCGATTGCTCCGACTGCCGGACCCCGACTCCCACGAGCTCGCCGTCGGCCATGAGCCGGTCGTCGTTCACCCGGAGCCCGGTCCCCTCCTTCACCTTCTCCATCAGTAGCGTTCCCACCCCGTCCACGAGCGGGATCCCCGCCCGAACCAGGATCAGGGGGCCGAGGTTCGGGTACCGGCCAGTGATGGACGGGCTGGCGTTGACCACGGCCGCCGCCCCCCGAGCCACCAGGCCCTCGGCGGCCACCCGGTCGAGATCCTCGTGGTCGATGACCGCCACCTCGCCGGGCTGGAGGCGGACCAGCAGGCGCTTCGTCCGCGCATCGACCCGCGCGGCGGCGTCCTCACGTGCTCGGCGCCAGGCCAGCCTCAGGATTCCTCACCTCCAGGCGAGCGTACCCCGCCCGGTGGGCCGGGGCTCAACCCTTCTCCCGGGCCGCCTCGGCCAGGAGCTGCTCCGCGTGGGTGGCGGCCTCCTCGGTGGGCATCCCCGAGAGCATCCGCGATAGCTCCTCCACTCGGCCGGCGTCGTCGAGCGCCGTCACCGCCGCCGTGCCGCCGTCCTTGGTCACCCGGAAGTGGCGGTCGGCGAAGCACGCGATCTGAGGGAGGTGGGTCACCACCAGGACCTGGCGGGTCCGGGCCAGCCGGGCCAGCCGCCGGCCCACCGCCACCCCGGCCCGCCCGCCGATCCCCGCATCGACCTCGTCGAACACCAGGGTGGGGACGTCGTCGAGGTCCGCCAGCACCGTCCGGCACGCCAGCATCGTCCTGGACAGCTCGCCGCCCGAGGCAACCGCGCCGAACGGCTGAGGCTCCTGCCCGGGACCACCCGAGAACAGCAGGACGGCGGTCTCCGCCCCGTCGGGGCCCAGCGCCGGCTCCCCGGTGAGCCGGACTTCCACGGTGGCCCCCTCCATCCCCAGGTCCCCCAGCTCCCTGATCAGGCTCTCCGTGAGCTTCGGAGCGGCCCCGGCCCGCCCGGAGGACACGCGGGCGGCGAGCTCGCCACACTCCGCCTCCAGACGGCCGACGTCCTCGGCCAGCCGGTCCCGCTCCTGGCCCGCTCCCTCCAGCGCCGCCAGCCGACCGCGGGCCTCGTCGAGGTACGCCAGGACCCCCTCCTCGCCCTCGCCGTACTTCCGCTCCAGGCCCAGGATCGCGGCGATCCGGTCGCGTACGGCCTCCAGGCGGGCCGGGTCCAACTCCACGGCGTCCCCAGCGTCCCGGACCCCGGCGGCGGCGTCGGCGACCTCCTCGGCCAGGGAGGCCAGCCTTCGGGCCAGCTCGCCGAGGCCCACGTCGATCTCGGCGGCCTCGGCCACCGCCGCCGCCCCCACCCTGACCGCGTCCGCTCCCCCGCCCTCCGCCGAGAGCGCGGCCAGGGCCGCGGCCAGGCGCTCGCGGATACCCTCGGCCCCGGCGAGCCTGACCTCCTCAGCCTGGAGATCGGCCACCTCACCGCCCCGGAGAGAGGCCGCCTCGATCTCCTCGACCTGGTACGCGAGCAGGTCCTTCTCCCGCTCCCGCTCGCGGGTCTCGCGGTCGAGGCGGTCGAGACCGCCGCGGGCATCCCGGAGCGAGGCGTGGGCGGCCCGGTAGCGGTCCACGACCTGGACGTGCTCCCGTCCGGCGAAGCGATCCAGGAACGCCAGCTGGGCCGATGGCCGGAGGAGCCGCTGGGTCTGGTGCTGACCGTGCACCTCGACCAGCCCTTCCCCCAGGGCCTCGAGCGTGGACAGGGGGGCCAGCTGGCCCCCGGCCCGGGCGGTGCTCCGCCCGTCCGTGCGCAGCACCCTGGCCAGGATCAGGTCGCCCTCCTCGGCCCATTCGGAGGCCGCGGGCACCCCGCGCACGTCGAAGCGGGCCTCGATGGTGGCCCGGGACCCCCCACTGCGAACCATCCCCGCCCGGGCCCGGCGGCCCAGCGCCAGGCTGAGGCCCACCGTGACCATGGTCTTCCCGGCTCCTGTCTCACCGGTCAGGACGGACAAGCCGAGGGCCGGCTCGAGGGTCACGTCCTCGATGACGCCCAGACCGGCGATGTGCAGCTCGAGGAGCACGGTGGGGATCGTACAGCCGCCCACCGACTTGGATCGGGCCGGTGGTTGCTTGCTCGCGAAAGGGGTACAATGCCCGACGGAGGAGGACGAGAGTCCCCTCCACCCCCTTTCCCCGGCCCCCGGGCACACAACCCGGGGGCCAAACCTTTCTCAGGGTCGGGGCGCCGTTCCCCCCGTTCGCCACGTGAACGAGGGCCAGCCGTGACGCCGGACGTCGTCGACGACGAAGGCCACGAAGACCACCGCCGCCCCCCCTGCGAACACGACGTGGAACAGATGGTGGGCCAGGGCCTGCCCGAAGCGCTCGAGGAGCTGGTGGCCGAGCTCGCCCACCAGGGCCAGCGCCGCCGCCACGAGCGCAACGCGCCGTATCCGACGCCCCGGGGTCGCCGGGCGCCCCTCGAGCGCCTCCGACACGATCAGGCGGTGGCTCGTCGGCCGGCGAAGCCCGCGAACAGGGCCAGGACCGCCGTGGCCGCGTGGATGAAGTTGTACACCGTCGGGATGTCGCCCTCGTACCCGAGCAGCTCGCCCAGGGAATCCGGGGCCAGGAACCCGTACACCGTGAGGGCCAGGAACACGATCCCGATCACCCGAGCCACCATCCGGGCCGCCGATTCCCCGGCGAAGAAGGATCCCAGGACGATGATCCCCACCGCGAAGTGGACCACGTTCTGCAGGACCGTCCGCTGGAGGACCACGGTGTCCCCGATCGTCAGCGGATCGCTCTCCGGATAGAACAGCTCCAGGATCGCCACACCGATATAGGCGATCCCGAATACCAGGGCGTAGAAGCGGGCGATTCCCATCTTCCCGTAGCCCCTGCCGTATCCGCCTTCCGCCATCCCTGCCTCCTCTTCCGGGCGCCGCCGGACGCGGCTCCCCTCATATTCGACCCTCGGTACGGACGCTCGGTTACGCGCCCTCCGGGGACGTCTGAAGGTCCTCGGTCCGGACCCGCCGCACCCTGTCCTCCAGGTACAGCTCCCGGAACGCCACCTTGATGATGGCGGCGGTGGGGCTGGCCAGGAGGGCGCCGATCACCCCGAGCAGGGTCCCGCCGATCAGTACGGCCAGGATCACCATCGGCGCCGCCATGTCCACGGCCCGCCGCATCACGGCCGGCTGGATCACGTAGTTCTCGATCTGCTGGTACACCACGAAGAACACCGCGGTCGCGATCAGCTGGGGGATCCCCACGAATGCGGCCACCACCGAGGCCACCGCGGCACCGATGATCGCCCCGACCGTGGGCACTAGATCGGTGAGTGCCACGAAGAACGCCAGTGCGGCCGCGAACGGCACACCGATCACGGCCAGGGCCACGAACGAGACGACACCGGCCACGGCCGAGACGGCCAGGTTGCCGAGGACGTAGCCGCCAACCCGGTCCACCGACTCCTGGAAGATCTGCTGGAAGTCGGCGCGCTCCCGCCGCCCCAGGAGCGCGGCCACGGCGTCCCGCATGTTCGGCAGGTTGACCGTGAAATAGATCGTCAGGATGAGGACGGTCAGCGAGTTGAACACCAGCGAGGTCAGGCTCCCCACGAAGCCGAGCACGGTTCCCGGCAGCTCCGCGCCGGCGTCCTGGACCGTGGACCGGAGGTCGAACCGCTCGTTCAGGCCGGCCAGCAGCGGGCTCTCGCGCATGGCCCGCTCCAGGTACTCGGGAGTCGTCTCCACCAGGGCGGCCAGCTGGCGGATCACGTCCGGGAGGACCAGCGCCACGAACGCCCCCACCACCACGCCGCCGAGCAGCAGGCCCACGGTGACCGCCCACCCCCGCGAAAGTCCCCGGCGGAACAGCCAGCCCACCGCGGGCTGGAACCCGAACGCCAGCACGATCGAGACCAGCACCAGCACCAGGACGTCCCCGATGGCCAGCAGGACCCGGGCCAGGCCCAGCACCAGGAGCACGGCCGCCGTGACTCTCATCCAGTAGGTCGCCGGCGGCCAGCGGGGCTCCTCCACGTCAAGACCCTCCGGAAGGGTCGGCGGGCAGGGAGAACTTGCGCCGGAGGAGCGAGTAGAAGGACTCGGTCACCTCTCGGCGGAGCAGCCGGGCGGGACGATCCGAGCGACGGATCGAGACGCGGGCCCCCACGGGCAGCTCCAGCCCCGGCCTCCCGTCCGCGGACAGGAGCGCCGACTCCTCCTCCCGCACCTCGAGCGTGACCCGCTCGTCGGGCGCCAGGACGATAGCCCGGTCGAAGACCATGTGGGCGGACACAGGAGTGAGGACCAGGCACGGGAGGCGTGGCGACACGATGGGGCCCCGGGCCGAGAACGAGTACGCGGTCGACCCCGTCGGGCTGGCCACGATCACCCCGTCGGCCGAGAACGTGGTCACGTGGTCCTCGTTCACCGTGGCCGCAAGCCTGACCACCCGGTGACGGACCCCCTTCTCCACGATGACCTCGTTCAGGGCCCATTGGGGCTCGGTCCAGGGGGCCCCATCGGCCTCGGCCACCAGGGCCATCCGCTCGTCTATCCGCCCCCCGCCGGCCATCCACGCCTCGAGCAGGGAGGGCGCCTCCTCGGGCTCCACCTCGGTCAGGAAACCCAGGCGGCCCACCTTGACCCCGAGCACCGGCGCGTCGGCCCTGTTGCCCATCAGCGCCGCACGGAGCAGCGTGCCGTCGCCCCCTACGGAGACAACGAGGTCGAGTCCCTCCGGGAACGCCTGGTCCCCCGCGGTGTTGTCGGCCCCGATGTCGGTGCCATCCAGGACGCGGGTGGCCAGGCCTCGATAGCGACACCAGCTCACGAGCTCGGCGGCGGCCCGGACCGCAGCGTCGCGCCCGCCGTGGACGACGAAGCCCAGCCTCACGAGGCCTCCCGCACCGCGGCGCCCTCGGCCACCGCGGCCTCCAGGTCGACCGGTCGTCCGGGATGGCCGACCCGGGCGTGAACGAAGAACTCGACGTTGCCGGCCGGCCCGGGCACAGGCGAGGCCATGGCGCCTAGGGGACCGGCCCCCGCTTCCAGGCACGCGGACACCACCCGCCGGAGCGTGCGCAGCCACACCCTGGGGTCGGCCACGACGCCGCCGGGCTCGACCTCGTCCCGGCGCGCCTCGAACTGGGGCTTCACCAGCAGGACGAGGTCCGCCTCGTCCGCGGCTAGCGGCACCAGCGACGGCAGAACGGCCGCGAGGGAGATGAACGAGAGGTCCGCCGTGATTAGGTCGGGCGGTTCGGTGAGGTCCTGGGACCGCAGGCCGCGCACGTTCGTGCGCTCCAGCACGGTGACCCGAGGATCGCTGCGCAGGCGCCATGAGAGCTGTCCGTATCCCACGTCGACCGCCACCACCGAGGCCGCGTCGGCGCCCAGGAGGACGTCGGTGAAGCCTCCTGCCGCGGCGCCCCCATCAAGGCACCGCCTGTCGGTGGGATCCACGCCGAACCTGTCCAGGGCGGCTGCCAGCTTCGCACCGCCTCGGGAGGCATGGGGCCTGGGGGGACCGAGAACGCGGATGGGCTCGTCGGGTCCCACCAGGGAGCCGGGGTTGTCGATCGTCCGCCCCGCTACCGTCACCCGACCGGCCAGCAGGACCTCGGTGGCCTTCTGGGGTGAGGTGGCCAGGCCCCGCCGGACCAGCTCGACGTCCAGCCGACGGCGCCTCACGCCTTGGCCGAGGCGCCCTTCTTGCGCGGCTTCGCGGTCGTGGTCTTCCGGGCCGGGGGGCGCGAGGACTCCAGCTTCCGGATCCGGCGCTTGAGCGCCTCCACCTCGTCCTTGGTGGCCAGACCGGCCTTCGAGATCTGGTCCTTGACCTCGGCCCGGATGGCCGCCATGAGTCGCTCGCTGCTCCGCCGGGACCACGTGGACAGGTCTCGGGCAAGCCGGGCCACCTGATCGCGTCGGGCCTGCCCCTCTTTCACCAGGGCGCGGGCGAGCTCCTCGGCCTTCTCGGGCGTGAGCGCCTCGCGCCCGGCCTCGACGAACTTCCGAAGGGCATCGAGCATGCCGACCTCCTCGGGCAAGGATAGCGGGTCGGGTATACTCACGCCGCTTCCCCGCTCCCCCGAAACGCAGCAGAGGTGTCGTTGGCGAGCACCGAAGAGGTCGAGCGCAAGCTCGAGGAGCTCATCGGCCGCCTGGGCCCGCTTCACCGCGGCGCGCCAGACGACCCTGACATCACGATCACCGCGGACTCCGATGATCTCGTCCGGCTGATAGACGGAGAGGGCAGCCTGTTCTCCGCGTACCTCGCCGGCCGGGTCCGGATCGAGGCGAGCGTCTCCGACCTGCTCCACCTTCGGAGGCTCGTCTGATGGGTCGCCGGGGCCGGTTCCTCGTTTACGGGGTCGGCGCCCTGGCCACGGCCGCCGCCGCCGGCCGGCTGGTCACCCGGCGGGACGCCCGCCGGCCCGATCCCGCCCGCGAAGACGCGCTGGGGTCCCTGCGGGGAACTTCGAGCATGGTACGGGGGCCGCGGGCCAGCCGCCTGTACACGGAGTCTTTCCCGGGGTCGTCCCAAGGCACCCTGGTCCTCACCCACGGGTACTGCCTCACAGAGTCCGTCTGGCACTACCAGAAGCGGGACCTGGCCGATGCCTTCGGGCTGGTCACGTGGGATCTCCCCGGCCACGGACACTCGCCCGGGGTAGCCCCCGGCCGCCTGTCCCTGGAGTTCTGTGCGGACGCCCTGGCTCGGGTGATCGACGAAGCCTCCCAGGGGAACATCGTGCTCGTGGGGCACAGCCTCGGCGGGGTCATCACGCTGGCCTACCTGGCCCGTCACCGGGACACCGCGGCCGAGCGGATCCACGGCGCGGTCTTGGTCTCCACCCCGATGACCCACCTGGCCCGCGCGGTGGCCGGGCGATGGCCGGGAGCGGCCCTGGAGTCGAGGGCCCTGGGTCGGGCGCTTCAGTTCGCCGTCGAGAGCGACCTGGCCGAACGGGTCCTGGGGCGGGAGATCGGTCGCCGGGACCTGTCGCTCTCCTACCGGGTGGTCCGGTGGGGGTTCGGCCGGGAGCCCTCGCCCTCGCAGGTTCTGTTCGTCCGGGACTCCATCGCCTCGGTCCGTCCCGACGTCCGGGGCGAGACCCACCGGGTCATGTCGGACGCGGACGTGGCCTCGCTCCTCCCCCAGGTGTCCGTCCCCACGCTCGTCGTGATCGGCGGGCGTGACCGGCTGGTCGACCCCGACGAGTCGAGGATGCTGGCCGACCTGCTGCCCCGGGGGCGGGCCGTCACGTTCCCCGACGCCGGGCACGCCGCCTTCCTCGAGGAGCACGAGCGGTTCAACGCCGAGGTCCGGCGGTTCGCGGCCCGGCGGCTTGCCGAGGCCGCCTCGGCGTGATCCCCCTCCGGGACGCGAACCCGACCCGCCGCCGCCCGTGGCTGACCCTGTCGCTGATCGCCGCGAACGTGGCCGTGTTCCTCCTGTGGCAGCCGATCACCGGCACCCAGGAGGAGCAAGCTCGCTTCTTCTTCTGCCACGGCGCCATCCCCGAGGAGCTCACGGACCTCCGGCCCATCCCCGAGCTAGTGACCCTGTGCGGCGGCAAGAGCGTCCTGATCTCGATCCTCACGTCGATGTTCATGCACGGCGGGGTCCTGCACATCGCCGGGAACATGCTTTACCTGTGGGTCTTCGGCAACAACGTCGAGGACCGGATGGGCTGGCCGGCCTTCCTGGTCTTCTATCTGGCGGCGGGAGCGGCGGCCGCCTACGCCCAGGCACTCACCGACCCCTCGTCCCAGATCCCGCTGGTGGGCGCGTCGGGGGCCATCGCCGGGACGCTGGGCGCGTACCTGGTGATGTTCCCCCACGCCCGGGTCCTCACCCTGGTGCCGATCTTCTTCATCCTGCAGGCCGCGGAGCTGCCCGCGTGGATGGTCCTTGGGTTCTGGTTCGTCCTCCAGGCCTTCCAGGGAGTGGGCGGGCTGGCCGGCGATGTGGGCGGCGTGGCGTGGTTCGCGCACATCGGGGGCTTCGCGTTCGGTGTGCTGGTGGCCCTGGCGTTCTACCGCCGGCGTCCCGAGCCCCGCCCCGCGGTCTGGCCTCCCTACTGACCGAGCCGCCGGACCATCGCGGCCGCGCTTTCCGGGCACTCCGGGCTCAGCTCCAGGGCCCACGAGGGGACCGCCTCCCTGCCCACCCGGGCGAACCCCAGGCGGTCGAAGAACGGCTCCGCGGTCTCGGTGAGCAGGAAGCAGCGCGAGGCCCCCCGACGGCGGGCGTCGCCGACGGCCGCCGCCACCACGAGCGTCCCCAGCTCCCGGCCTCGCAGATCCTCTCGCGTGCTTACGCCTCGGAGGTAGGCCTCCGTCCCCCGGACCTCAGCCGTGGCCGTAGCCACGAGCCCCCCGTCCTCGATAACCCAGACCCCGTCGGGCCCCCACGAGGGGACATCCGGCGGGACCTCGATGAGCCGCCGGATCGCTTCGATCTCGTCGGCCCGGGCGGCCCGCGGTCTCGCCGGGCCCCGGCCCGCCAGCAGCACGCTCACGTCGTCCCCCACGGCCACGGGGAGCTCGTCGTCATCTAGGAGGTCCCCTCTCCCGGAGGCCCCCGACAGAACCAGCACCGCGTCGATCCCGGCCGCCACGGCACCTGAGATGTCGGTCTCCACCCGGTCGCCGACCATCACGGCCTCGTTGGTGCCGGCCTGGTCGATGGCCTCGTCGAAGAGAGGCCGGTGGGGCTTGCCGACCACCGTGGCCGTCCTCCCGGAGGCGGTCTCCACCGCCGCCAGGATCGCTCCGGCCCCCGGCCATAGCTCTCCGCCCGGGGCCGGGTACGAGGCGTCGTCGTTCGTGGCCACCAGCCGGGCCCCCCGGCGGGCCAGCACGCTGGCCACCCGCAGCTCCTCGTAGCCGACATGGCCGTCCCACCCCACCACCACGAAGTCGGCCCGCTCCGGCGAGCCTTCGAGGACCTCCACGCCGGCCTCCGCCAAGGCCTGGCGCACCCCGTCACGGCCAATCACGTACGCGGTGGGGCTCCGGCCGTCCGAGGCCACCAGCCGGGCGGTGGGACGGGCCGAGGTGACCACCTCGTCCGGGGCGGCCTCGATGCCCAGGCCCCGGAGCTTGTGGGCCACCTGCTCGGTGGTCCTGGCCGAGTTGTTCGTGAGGAACACGATCCGCTTCCCTGAGGCCCGGAGCTCGGCCACGGCCTCGGTGGCCCCGGGCACGACGCCGTCACCCCGGTACAGGACGCCGTCCAGGTCGAGCAGGACGGCCCGGTACCGGTCGGCCAGCCGCATCGCGCTCAGACGGTCAGCCGGGCCAGCGCCTCGCGGTACTCGTCGCGCGGGGCCATGGCCACGGCCAGCTTGAGGTGGGCCACTGCCCGGGTCCGGTCTCCGGTCCGCGCGCAGGCCAGCCCCAGCCCGAAGTGGGCGTAGTGATTGACGGGGTCGATGTCCACGGCCTTGGCGAACTCGGCCCGGGCCCGCGGGAACCTGCCGGTCATGAACAGCGCCCGGGCCAGGGCCTCACGGATCGATCCCTTCTCGGGCTCCACCGCGGCGGCGCGCTCCAGCACGACCACCGCCTGATGGGGCCGACCGGCGTCGAGGAACTCCTGTCCCCGGTTGTAGAGGGTGTATGCGGATTCGGTCATCGGCTCGCAGCGTCCTTCGCGTTCGTCTATACAGGGCGCGTGGTCGCCATCGCCCCGTTCGACGGGCTCCTGTTCGACCGGGCCACCGTCGGGGAGGACCTGGCGGCGGTCACCTCACCGCCGTACGACGTCGTCCTCCCCCACGACCAGGCCCGCCTGCACGAGTCGAGCCCGTACAACATCGCGCGGGTGGACCTCGGCGCCGAGGACGCCGGCGCGCCCGAGGACAAGTATACGAGGGCCGGCCGGCTACTCCGCCGGTGGCGGCGCGACGGGGTCCTGGTCCCCACCGGGCGCCCCAGCGTGTACCCGTACGAGATGCGTTTCGGGTACCAGGACGCGGAGCGACGGGTCCGGGGGGTGCTCGTGGAGGTCGGCTTGGAACCGTGGGGTGGCGCGATCTTGCCCCACGAGCGGACCATGTCGGCCCCCGTGGAGGACCGGCTCCGGCTGATGCGAGCCACGGCCTCCGACCTGTCGCCTATCTACGCGGTGGTGGGCGGGCCGTCGGCGCCGCAGCGCGATCTCCTGAAGCGAGCGGCTTCCCGTCCTCCGGAGCGTGAGGTTACCGATGAGGAGGGCGTCACCCACCGTCTGTGGGCCGAGCCCCTGACAGAGGCCCTCCGGGTCTGGTACCGGGACCGGACGCTCCTGATCGCCGACGGGCACCACCGCTACCAGACCGCCCTGGCCCACCGGGAGGAGCTCCGGGCCAGCCGGGGACCGGGGCCATGGGACGGGGTGCTGATGCTCGTGGTCGACGCGGACGCCGAGGATCCCCCGGTCCTGCCGATCCATCGGCTCCTCCGGGTCGACCCGGTGCCGGACCTGGCCGGCGAGCGGGTCCGAGGGCTGGAGGAGGTCATGGCCCGCCTGGTCGAGGACGACCTCCGGTTCGGGGCCGCGATGCGCGCCGATAGCGGCCTCCTACACCTGGTAGGGCGCCTGGAGGGCCCGCCGCCCACGGTGGCGGCCCTCCACCGCCAGCTCCTGGACCCGATGCCGGGGGCCCGGGACGTTCGGTTCGTGCCGGACGCCTTCGGGGCAGAGGCCGCGGTCCGTTCCGGCCAGGCCGACCTGGCCCTGTTCCTGCCCCCGGCCAGGGTGGCCAACGTCCGGGACGTGGTGGCCTCTGGCGGCCGCCTGCCCGAGAAGTCCACCTACTTCTGGCCGAAGCCCCGCACGGGCCTGGTAATCCGGCCGATGGACCCGCCGGTACTGAGGGTAGGCCAAACGCCCTAGTCCGATTCGGACAAACGCGCTACGATTGGGCCCTGGAGGGCGAAGGGGGCTTGATCCGAAGTGAGGCTCGGCGAGGTCGTTCTCGTTTTCACCGCCGGTGTTGGCGTTGCCGGCATCGTCGCGTTGGTCACCCCCGATCCTGACGTGCCGGTCGGAGCCCATGAGCCCCTCACGCTGGGCACGGTGGTCGCGGAACCGCCCGGCCCCGAGCCGACGATCATCCCCTCCCCCTCGCCGGAGGAGACCCCTGAGGCGCCCAATGACGGGCCAAACGAGGACAAGCGAGACAAGAAGAAGGACCGCCAGGCCGGGAAGGGCGGAGGCGGCAGGGGCGGCGGGGGCGGCTCGCCCCCACCCGAAGACGAGGGATCCGCCGGCTCCACGTCCGAGGAAGGTGGAACCACTTCCGGCGGCACCGGCTCCTCCGGTGGGTCGACCGGAGGGACGGGGTCCGGGGGCTCCTCCGGGGGGTCGACCGGGGGGTCCGGCGGGTCCACGACCGGCGGCGGTGGCGCCGGTGGTGGGAGTTCGGGCGGATCCGGTGGGGGTAGCTCGGGCGGTGGTGGGGGTGGTGGCGGATGAAGGCGTTCGGTCGCCCGCTTCTTCTGGCCCTGGCTATGGCGGCAGCGGCACTGACCCCCCTCCCTGCTGAAGCGGCGACCGAGCATCCGGTCCGGACCACACCAGCCGGCGAGTTCCAGCCCGCACGAGGGCCGAATCACCTGGCCTGGGAACAGAACACCAAGGGCCAGCCCAACCACTTCGACGTCTTCATGCAGCCGGACGGCGGGGAGCCGGTGCGCGTGAACGCCGGGCGGTCCAACGCCGCCATGGGGGGGATCGACGACGACCTGCTCGTCTTCCAGCAGTACCGAAAGAAGAAGTCGGACCTTTTCACGTACGACCTGAACACCGGCACGAGGTCCAAGCTGCCCAAGAAGATCAACTCGAGGCAGTGGGAGTACTGGCCGAGCGTCTCCGAGCCGTGGCTCCTCTTTGGGCGATGGAAACCGAGGAGCGACCGTCGGTTCCTCATCCTCCACAACCTCGAGTCCGGTGAGCGGCGGGTCCTCAATAAGATCCGCGGCGCCAACGCCTTCATCGGCCCGGGCCAGGTCAACGGCGACTACGCGGTCTGGTGGCGATGCCCGAACAAGGGACGGTGCCAGGTGCACCGGTACCAGATCTCCACGGGGGCCAAGACCAAGCTGCCCAACCCGGGGAAATATCAACGGGCCCCGTCCGTCAACGCCGAGGGGACCGTGTTCCTGGCTCGCGGGGCCAAGGGCTGCGGCGGCCAGGTCCAGATCGTCAAGATCGCCCCCGACGGAACCGAGACGGTCCTGACCAAGTTCCCTCCCGCCCTGGACAGTCGGGACACCTACGCGTACACGGACGAGGGTGGGATCACGCACGTCTACTACGAGCGCTTCGGCTGCGGCAAGAAGACGGGATCTGACATCTATGAGGTCATGGATCCGGAGCTCACCGGCTCGATCACGGTGATCAAGGACGCCGTGCCCGACGCTGCGGTAGCGTTCGAGTTCGCTCCGAGCGCGAACCTCCAGCAGAGCAACTTCTTCCTCGACGACGACGGCGCCGGGTCGAACCAGCGGACGTTCACGGGGCTGGCCGCCGGCACATACACCGTGCAGGAAGTCAACGTGCCATCGGA
>Ga0256867_10000015_pt1 | contig 64674 bp, 75 predicted proteins | sample RVTome_15_FD_185939 | JGI IMG/M metagenome (GOLD analysis project Ga0256867, IMG submission 185939) | Soil microbial communities from uranium-contaminated site in the Upper Colorado River Basin, Wyoming, United States - RVT150D86 (HiSeq) ... | reverse complement strand
GGCTCCGGGGGCGCTCCGGGCTCCGGCGGGGGCACGGGTGGCGGACCCGGGGCCGGGTCGGGAGGCGGTGCTGGAGGCTCCGGCGACTCGGGGGGGTCCGGCTCCGGCGACTCGGGGGGGTCCGGCGGCGGCGACTCGGGGGACCAGCAGCCCCCGCCATCCCAGGAGACCTGCTCCGACCCCGTGAACTGCCTGGTCGAGGACGTCGTCGACGTTATCGAGGACCCGCCGCTCCTGCCGTAACCCCAGCCGATGGTAGGCTGACCCCGCTTTGGCGCGCACCGCTGCCTCGTTCGGGCAGGGCCGCCGCCGCCTGCTCCTCTGGCTCGGCCTGGGGGTTGTGGCGGTGGCCGTCGTCTTGGGCGCGGTCTCGGGCTTCTACATCGACGTCCTGTGGTTCCGGGAGGTCGGGTACTCGGACGTGTTCTGGACCCGGGTGTGGTCCCAGGTGCTCCTGGCGGTCCTGTTCGGCCTGGCCTTCTTCGTCCTCATGTACCTGAACCTGCTGATCGTCCGGCGGCTCCGCCCTCGGCACAGGGTCTACTCGCCGGAGGAGGAGGCCGTTGAGCGGTATCGGACGGCGTTCGAGCCGTACGCGCGATGGATCCTCCCCGGGGCCTCCCTGCTGTTCGCCGCGTTCGCGGCCGGCGGGGTGGCCGCGCAGTGGGAGTCGTTCCAGCTGTGGCGGGTGGGCGGCGACGTCTCGTTCGGGGTCGCCGACCCTCAGTTCGGTCGCGACCTGTCCTTCTACGTCTTCTCCCTGCCGTTCCAGCGGTTCGTGCAGGCGTGGTTGTTCGCCTCGCTGGTGGTGATCACTGTGGTCGCGGCCGCCGGCCACTATCTGTGGGGCGGAATCCGGGTCCGCTCGGTGGGGGAGCGGGTGACTCCCCAGGTGAAGGCCCACCTGTCGGTGCTCCTCGGCCTAATCGTGCTGGTGAAGGCGTGGGGGTACCGCTTGGGACAGTTCGACCTCCTCGTGTCCGAGCGGGGGGTGGTCACCGGGGCCTCGTACACGGACGTGAACGCCCACCTCCCGGCCCTTCGCCTCTTGGTGGTGATCGCCATCGTGTGCTCGGCTCTGTTCCTGGTGAACATCCGGTTCCGCGGGTGGGCCCTCCCGGCGCTCGGCATCGGTCTCCTGGCTCTGTCGTCGATCGTGGTGGGCGCGGTGTACCCGGCCTTCATCCAGCGGTTCCGGGTGGCCCCCCAGGAGCTCCAGCGTGAGCAGCAGTTCATCGAGCGGAACCTGGAGGGCACCAGGAGGGCGTTCGGGATCGACGACGTAGACGTGCGGACGTATCCCGCGCTGCCCTCGTTCACCGAGGCTGAGATCGAGGCCGCGCCGACCACCGTCGAGAACATCCGCCTGTGGAACCCCACCATCATCAGGAACTCGTTCCTTCAGCTCCAGCGGCTCCGTCCCTTCTACGAGTTCGAGGACGTGGACGTTGACCGGTACGTGGTGGACGGCGAGCGGCGGACCGTGATGATCGCGCCTCGGGAGATCGACCAGGAGAGCATCCCCGGCGGTGGGGCGACCTGGCAGAACCAGCACCTCTTCTACACGCACGGGTACGGCGCCGCGGCCAGCCGCGTCGACCAGGTCACCAGCGAGGGCGCCCCGTCATTCGTGCTCTCGGACATCCCGCCCTCGGGTCCGCTGGCCGAGGAGCTGGAGGAGCCCCGGATCTACTTCGAGGAGGAGACGGAAGTGCCCTTCCTGGTGGTCGGTACCGACAGCGACGAGTTCGACTTCCCGATCGGGGAGCAGGGCAGCCAGGAGCTCACTCGGTACGACGGCCAGGGGGGCATCCCGGTCGAGGGCTTCCTGCGACGCTTGGCCTTCGCCTGGCGGTTCCGCGACGTGAACCTGCTGATCTCCGGTCTGATCGACGCGGACAGCAGGATCCTGGTAAACATCGATCTCCCCAACCGGGTCGAGCGGATCGCCCCGTTCCTCTCCTACGACCAGGACCCGTACATGGCGCTGGTGGACGGGCGCCTGGTGTGGATCTGGGACGGGTACACAACCAGCGACCGCTATCCGTACTCGGAACGGTCGCTGATGCAGGACGTCACGGGCAACACGACGCTGCCGGGTGCCGCCAACTACATCCGGAACTCGGTCAAGGTTGTCGTCGACGCGTACGACGGCACCACGACCTTTTTCGTGGTGGACGAGGAGGACCCGGTGATCCAGGCGTGGGACCGCGTGTTCCCGGGCTTGCTCACGCCGGGATCCGAGGCCTCGGCATCTCTCCGCGAGCACTTCCGCTACCCGGAGGACCTGTTCCGAATCCAGTCCGACCTGTACGCGAACTACCACGTGACCGACCCGGTCCAGTTCTACGCGAAGGGCGACTTCTGGACGGTCCCCGAGGTGGTGATCGACCCCACCGAGGAGGCCGTGACGCTGGAACCGTACTACGTGCTCATGCCGTTCCCCGGCGAGCAGGAGGCCCGCTTCCTGCTGTTCACACCCTTCACGCCGGCCAATCGGCCCAACATGGCGTCGTGGCTCGCCGCGAATTCGGATCCGGACGGGTACGGGGACCTGGTGGCCTTCGAGTTCGGAGGGCGGAACGTGATCGGCCCCGGGCAGGCCGCGGCCTTGATGCACCAGGACACCGAGGTGGCTCAGCAGACCACGCTGCTCGATCAGCAGGGCTCGAATGTGATCTACGGCGACGTCCTGGTGATCCCGATCGGGGAGGGGTTCGTGTACGTACAACCGTTGTACACGGAGTCGCAGCAGCAGGGCCTGGGGATCCCGGAGATGAAGCGGGTGGTCGTGGTGAACGGCCAGGACGTGACGATGCGGAACACCTTGCCGGAGGCGCTGGCCGCGGCGGTGGGGGCGGCACCGCCGGAGCCCGAGCCCGGCGAGGAGCCGCCGCCGGGCGAGGAACCCGTGGCCGACCTGGCCACGCTGCTGGCCGAGGCCCAGGAACACTTCGCCGCTGCCGAGGCCGCCCTTGTGGAGGGGAACCTGGCCACCTACCAGGCCGAGATCGAGGAGGCCGAGCGGCTGATCGAGGAGGCCGCCGAGCTTGCCGGCGTGACGCCGCCCGCTCCCGGGGAGGAGGAGACCCCGGCGGGCTGACCCGGTTGTCGGCCGGCGGAGGCGTTGCTACCATGGTTCCGCGCGGTGGAGCAGTCTGGTAGCTCGCTGGGCTCATAACCCAGAGGTCGCTGGTTCAAATCCAGCCCGCGCAACGAGCGAAACTGCAGGTAGAAGCCTCAAGGGCGGCGTCCGAAAATCGGGAGCCGCCCTTATTTGTGTCTAACTTGTGTCTAAATTCCTCACGGTGCGCTACGTTGCAGTCGGCGGTCCGAACCAGGTGGTGAGGGCGTCGGGGAGCCCGGGCTGGGTGAGGTCTCCCACCCAGGCCACATATCCGTCGGGCCGGACCAGCAGGGCAGTGGGAGCAGTGACCGCGCCGAGCACCGGAAGCTCCCACGGACCGACATATTTCGCGTCGATCATCTGAACCCGATCCGCCCACGGTGTGATGTCGAAGCCGCCAGGCTCACCGAAGTTGAGCAGCACGGGCCGGGCATCGTGCAGCAGGGTGAACACCCGCAGAGGCCCGTCGGCTGTGACCATGTCGAGATCGGGCATGCGCCGCCCGAGCAGCGGGTGTCCCTCGCCTAGGTCGTAATGGATGTCCAGACCGGACAACATCCCGGCGAACCGCTTGCGCGGCTCATCCATACTCAGCAGCTCGGAGATGGTTTCGCGCAAGGCCTCGAGGCGCGCGTCGGCGGGGCGCATGAGCGCGACCTGCGCCATCGTGTTGCGCAGCACGCGCGCAGCGACCGGGTGACGCTCGGAGTGGTAGGTGTCGAGAAGGGTAGGCGGCGATATCTCCTTGACCACCTGGGCCAGCTTCCACCCCAGGTTCACCGCATCCTGCACGCCGGTGTTGAGCCCTTGTCCTCCGGCGGGGGAATGCACGTGTGCGGCGTCGCCGGCCAGCAGCACCCGTCCGTCGCGGTAGGACGCGGCCTGTCGGGTCATATCGGTGAACCTAGTGATCCAAGTCGGACTGTGGACCCCGTAATCGGTTCCGTAGACCGCGATGAGCGCCTCGCTGAGATCACGCAGCGTCGGTTCGGTCGAGGGGGCGGGTTGCCTTTCGGTCACCATGACCCCAACCGGCCCCTCATCCGCGAAAACGATCTCGCCGTCGCGGATCTCGTACTCCACCCTGCCGAAGGAATGGGTGCCCAGCTCGCCCTGGCGGATGCCCAATTCCGGCTCCTCGGCCACCTCGACCTCGGCAAGCAGGGCGCTCGTCGTCGGATCCCACCCCGGGAACTCGATGCCGGCTGCTTTGCGGACCACACTGCGTCCTCCGTCGCACCCGACGAGATATGCCGCCCACATCGACTCACCGTCGGACAGATGGACGTCGACGCCGGTGTCGTCTTGCGCTAAGCCCGTCACGTCGCCGGAGCGATAGATCGTCACGGACAACTCGTCGACCCAGCCGGCCAAGATGCGCTCGATGTGTTTCTGCCACAGCCCGAGCCCGTAGTTGTGCCGGGTGGGAAAGTCGCTGATGTCCAAGCGGTTGAAGGCGAACCCTGCGACCTGGGCCACCTGCCCCTCCGACAGGAACCGATCGGCGATACCACGCTGATCCAGAACCTCGATGGTGCGTGAGTGCAGACCGCCAGAGCGTGAGCCGGGTAGGTCCTGGCTGGCTCGCCGCTCGACGATGGCAGCGTCCACGCCAGCCAAGGCCAACTCGCCTGCCAGCATCAGGCCCGTCGGCCCTCCTCCGGCGATCACCACCGCATGCTCGGTCATAACCACGCTCCGGCCGTACACGTCGACAACAACACACGCATTTCGCTGTCCCCATTTCCGTAGGTTCTGGCTTGCGGCCGGCGATTATGCGGCACGCCGCGGGGCTTGCCGCAAGCCCCCCTGGGCGGTATAACTTGAAAATGGAGAGGAGTAGCTAACGGCCTCTCTTCCCGTCTGGTGTGAACCGCGGATTCTTGTGTCTAAATTGTGTCTCACTCACGAGATCTGCCGTGATCTCGGAGCACCTCACACGACCTGTGAGCAGCAGGTATGCTTCAGGTGACCCGCTTCGTCGATACTCATAACCCAGAGGTCGTAGGTTCAAATCCCACCCGCGCAACGAGATTCTTGGGGCATTGAGGCAGGCGGTTAGGGTTGGTCGAGACTTTGGAAGGCCTGGCCCGAGTTGGACCATGATGGCCGACTCGGGCTAGCAAGCCCGATGGCTACCTTCTCGGCTCATACCGCATCGCCACCACCCCCGAGCCGAACTCCAGCCGGCTCACGAGCTTCAAGTCGATACGCTTCGGTAGCCCCGCGAACAACGTCGGCCCGTGGCCCGCCAGCCTGGGATGCACCAGGAACTCGTACTCATCGATCAATCCCAGCTCCGCCAACGCCAGCGGGAGCTTCACGCCTCCCACGAACAGTCCCTTACCCGACTTCCGCTTCAGCCGCTGAACGGCCTTCCCCAGATCCCCGCGCAGGAGCTCTGCGTTCCAATCGACCCGGTCCAAGGTGCTTGACACGACGTACTTTTTTGCCGCGTCGATCGTCCGGGCGAAGGGTTCCATCCAATCAGGCCTCGCTCCCGTCGGCGCCGGCGGCCGCCACGCTGCCTCCATCATTTCGTAGGTCACCCGGCCAAAGAGGAGGGCATCGGCCTGGACGAGGTTTTCGACCGCGTGACGATGCAAGTCTTCGTCCGCGAACATTTCACGATGATCGCAGCACCCGTCCAATGTGACGTTGATGGAATACCGAAGGGGTCGCATTGCGTAAACGTACCAGCGATCCAGGAGATCGCCGAGCTGCGCCGGCTGCGCCGGCGTGATGGTCACGGGCTCGCCCTGAGTCAGCGGCCACACGAAGCGGCCCTTCTCGAGCCGCTTGGCGTAGAGACAGAGTCCCCTGGCCGTCCCACCAGAACACCTTGATCAGGTCGCGGTGCTTGCCGCGGAACACGAACAGCTGGCCGGCGAAGGGATCCTTCTTCAGGTTCTCCTGCACGAGGCGCGCGAGGCTGTCGAAGCCCCGGCGCTTATGTGCTGCAGGACATAGCGCCGTTGTGTGGAGCGTCGGATTATGCGGAGGTCCGCGGCGATGATCGCTCGCCCGCCGCGCAACGTCAAGCCAACGAGGTTCTCCGGCCTGATGGCGGGGCTGCTCGCCGGCGTTGCCTGCGGCTTCATCGCCACCTGGATCGCCACCGGCGGTGTGGATCGGCCAACGGCTGAAGGAGGCGCCACGAAAGGACCCGCGCTGAGTCCGAGGGAGTCACCGACCCAGGTTGGCGGTCCCTCGCTGCTTGACTTGGTGCAAACCATTTGCAAACGAACCATGCGGACTTCGGCGGCACGGGACGGACTTGGGCGGCACGAAGCCCGGAGGACGGCAGGGAACGGCACCAGACGTACAGGACGGCACGAGGCCACCGGTCTCATAACCCAGAGGTCGCTGGTTCAAATCCAGCCCGCGCAACGAGCGAAACCGCAGGTAGATGGCCCAAAGGCGGCTCCCGGGATCCGGGAGCCGCCTCTCTTTGTGTCTAATTTGTGTCTAAATTCGAGGCCCGCGTCGCCGCATGAGTGCGTGAATAGGGAGAGGTGCAAACCGTTTGCAAGACGCCCGGAGGCGGCTCAACTGGGGCGAGATCTTCCTAGCGCCTATCAGCGCTCAGGAGGAGACGCTCAGCGTAGGCCTCGGCAGGCTTCCGTACCCACTTGGGCGTCACCAGCCATGTCCACAGCACCAAGGGCGCGAGGGCTACAGCGAGCGCGAGAACTAGCCCCAGTATGGTGATCGTCATCCGTCCGGAGAACGACGGGAGCAGCGCTGCGGAAGCGAGCGTTACCGCGACCGCGATGCCGATACCGACCTTCCGCAAACCGAAGAGGTTCCTGCCCGAAGAGGTTCCTGCGGAAGCCGTAGCTGCAGTTTTCCGCAAAGATGAGCGGGTAACGCCTCTTGTCTCTCCGCATTTCCCGAAGACGCGCGACAACTGCATCGTAGACCGCGTCTGTCCCTACGGGATCCTGCATCTCGTCGTCACGGGTGGGGAGCCGTTTTCCCGTGGCGCCCTCAACCTCCCGATGAAGCCACTCAACCTTCTCGGGAGTTTCCGCGTCCCTGAAGCGCAATAGCGCTGTAGTCGAGGTCGACGGCGAGGGCGCCGCGGAGATCGCCCGCCGGTCGCGGGGACCCCCGCATCGCCAACCGGCTCCTCCGGCGGGTCCGCGACCACGCCCAGGTGGGCGGCGACGGGCGGGTGACCCTCGAGGCCGCCGCCGAAGCGATCCGCCGCCTGTCCCGCCCGCCGGCTCGAGCCCTCGTTTGCCACCGCCCCCCTTGGACCGCATCATATAGGCCGTGGATCGCGGCCAGCTGAGCGCCTGGATCGACCGGTACGTGGTCGCCTGGGAGTCCAACCGTCCCGAGGACATCGCCGACCTGTTCACCGAGGATGCCCGGTACTTCACGGCCCCCCACCGGGAGCCGTGGGAGGGGCGGGACGGGATCGTCGACGAGTGGCTGGCGCGGAAGGACGAACCAGGGGACTGGTCGTTCCGATGGGAGATCCGGGCCGTCTGCGACGACATCGGCTTCGTCCGCTGCTGGATCTCGTACCCGCAGGAGGAGCACGACTACAGCGACCTGTGGGAGGTCACCCTCGACGACGAGGGCCGCTGCTCCGAGTTCGTCGAGTGGTGGATGGAGATCAAGCGGAAGACGTGATCACCGGGTACGAGCTCCTCAAGTACGTCCACGTCCTGATGGCCATCGTCGCGGTCGGGTTCAACGCCTCGTACGCCATCTGGCTGCGCCGGGCCGCCCCGGTCCTAGCGTTGCCAAAACGATGCCTCGGTGGAAGACCTATGCCAATTGTCTTGGGGTTTCTTTGACAGCCAACAGGGCCAGCGGGATGAACTTCAGCATCGCCCGCGGTGGCGATCCTGCTGCCGAACATGGTCCAGGGACGGACGGCCCAGCGCCCTTCCGCCTGGCGGTCTCCGCGGCGATCTGCCGAAGCCTCCGACCAGGATCGGCCGCCCCGACCGGCAGGGGGACGACCATCTGGCTGATCAGGTTCCACCCTTTGTGACCCGGCCGCTCCCGACGGAGCGAGACCGGCACGTAGATCGGCAGGACGAGGCCCTCGACCAGTTCCCCACGGCTGCCCAGGAGGCACGGAGGCCGCTCGAGGAAAGGGCGACTCCGCTTCACCTGAGCACAACGCAGCACTCTCCGGGCTTGGGCTCCAGCGCCACCTCTACCGTTTCGTTCCCGAGACCCCGGACCAGGCCGTCGACGAACGCGCGATTCATCGCGCAGACGAGCTCCGGCGCCTGGCGAGCAAGCACGTGGAAGGGGCAGTTGTAGAGGCGGATCGCGCCGCCCTCCTGCCGGTATGGCTCGTAGCCGGCATCCCGGAGCACGTCCTCGGTGACCGAGAGAGCCCGCTCCTTGCCCGGCGGCCGCAGGCCGAGCTCTCGCCGCACCTTCTCGCCCAGGGGAACCCCCTCGTCGCGAGCCACCCTCGTGGCCGACTCGCGGGCCGACTCGTCCGACCTCTCGTCCTTGATGGCGCGGACGAGCAGTCCCCCTACGAAGTCGTAGTGACGTTCGGGGATCGAGATGTCGATCTCCAGCTCGGAGGGCTCGTAGAGCTTGGACGTCCGCCCGGCCCCCGGACCTCCCCGTCCCGACGGTCGACCGTACTCGAATCGGAGCAGCCCGCGCTCTACCAGCTTGTCGAGGTGGAAGGCGGCCAGCTTGCGAGAGATCCCCGCGGAGGCGGCGGCCTCATCCCGGCTGACCGGGCGTCGGGCGGATCGGACGAACAGGTAGAGCCTCCGCCGAAGGTCATCGTCGAGGGCTGCCGCCGCTGACGTGGTCTCCGTTTCTCGCATGTGCGCATTCTAACACCAGAGGTCGAGGCCGTAATACCCATCCTCCCGGCTCATTCAAAGGGTTTCATCCAAACGAGTTAGCGCAAGGGGGTTGACGGAACCGGAGCCCTAGGAGTAGGGTGCTGGTCTAAGACCAACGATGATAGGTGTTAGAAAGAGGGGGGGAGGTGAGCAGCGTGTGCGTCGAGTGTGGATGCGAGGTGAAGGAGCCCAACGAGGAGCCACGGGGCGAGCGGACGACCGAGGGCTAGGAGCAGCCCGAGGCCGCGTAGCGGCGACCCGGCGCTGTCCGGACCGCCCCAAGGAAGGAGCGAGATTGGACGTCAGGGGTCAGGGAGGCTCCGGCGTCGGCGACCGGCCGGCGCCCCGATCGAGAGGAAGGTGGAAGGGATGAACCAGGAGGAGTACTCACTGCGGGGCGCGCTCCGCCGGCTGTGGACGGACCACGTGGTGTGGACCCGCGCCTACGTCGTGGCGGCCGTGGCCGACGCGGCGGACGCGCCGACGGCCGCGGAGCGGCTGCTGAAGAACCAGGAGGACATCGGGGCGGCCGTTGTGCCGTTCTACGGGCAGGAGGCCGGGGACGCCCTCACCGACCTGCTCAAGCAGCACATCATGATCGCCGTCGAGCTGATCGCGGCGGCCAAGGCGGGCGACGCCCCGCGGTTCGAGGAGCAGGACGCGCTGTGGACCAAGAACGCCGAGGAGATCGCGGAGCTCCTCGGCGGCGCCAACCCGAACTGGGTGAAGAAGGACGTCGTCGATATCCTGGGTGTGCACCTGAAGCTCACCAAGGACGAGGCGGTGGCTCGACTGGAGGGCCAGTGGGAGGCGGATGTCGCCGCCTTCGATCAGATCCTCACCGAGATCCTCACGCTCTCCGACGTCCTGTCGGACGGCATCGTCAAGCAATTCCCCGATCGGTTCGCCGCGTAGCGATGGCGGGGACAGCCACGGGGCTGGAGATCGGCGCGGGTGCGCCGATCTCCCCCCAGATGCTGGGGGTGGACGGAGCCGTCCGCACCCTCGAGGAGTTCGGCGACGCGAAGGCACTCGTCGTGGTGTTCATCGGCAACGGGTGTCCCACCGTCCGCGCGTACGACGAGCGGCTGAAGGAGCTGCACGATCGGCACGCGCCGGACGGAGCCCAGTTCGTCGCCGTCAACGCGAACAACGCGCACCTCTCGCCGTTCGACACTCCCGATGAGATGGTCGCACGGGCTCGCGCCTCCGGTCTTCCCTTCCCGTACCTGAAGGACGAGGACGGGGCACTGGCCCGAGCGCTGGGAGCCGTGGCCACGCCGCACGCGTTCGTGTTCGACGCGGATCGGCGGCTCCGGTACAAGGGCCGGATCGACGACGCGCGGATGCCCGAGTCGGTGACGACCCGGGATCTCGACGAGGCGGTCGGTGCGGTGCTGGCCGGGCGACGTCCGCCGGTCGAAGCCACCGAGCCGTTCGGCTGCTCGATCATCTGGTGAGCGGAGGGCACGGGCCCTCCACGGGACCCGTGCCCGTGCAGGGAGGGATGACGCATGGCTGTACTCGAACAGGACATCGCCGCGCCGGTCTCGGCAGGCGGCAGGGTCGCCCAGGAGACGATCGGCGCCCGCCGACTGGGTCTCTGGCTCGCTATCGGCGGCTGGGCGTCGATGGCGGCTATGTGGCTCACGCAGAGCAGCGAGCTCTTCGGCCACGAACAGGAAGGCATCGCAGGCATCGGACTGTTCCTGGTCGGGTGGACCGTGATGGTCGCCGGGATGATGCTGCCGTCCAGCCTGCCGACGCTGGGGCTGGTGGATCGGACAGCGGGCCCCGATACAGACGCGCCGAGAATCATGCTCGGCTTCTTCCTGCCCTGGGCGATCTTCGGTGCGGCGGCGTTCGCGGGAGACGGAATCCTCCATCTCGCCGTGGACAACATGCCCTGGCTCGCGCAGCGGCCCTCCCTTATCGCCGGGGGCGTGGCGGTGTTCGCTGGCGTCGCCGAGTTCCTCGGACGCACTCCGCCCCCGAGGCTGCCGAAGATCGGTCCAGGCGCCGGCTCCTTCGCTCTCGGGAGGGCGCATGCCATCGACCGGATCCGCCGGTGCTGGCCGCTGATGCTGTTCGCGATGGCCGTGGGGATGAGCAGCCCCGCCTGGATGGTGGTTCTGACTCTAATCATGGCTCTCGAGCTCCGGCCGTGCGCGTCGACAGCCCTACGATTGGTCGGCCTGACCGTGTTCGGCCTGGGGGTCGCGGTCGTCATCGAGCCTGGCTGGCTAGTCCTGATCGGGAGTTGAGTGGTGTGCTGACCGTCACGGAGATAGCGGGCTTCATCGGTGTCGGGTTGGCCGGCGTGGCGTACGTACCGCAGATCTGGCACCTCGTGCGAGTGCATTGCTCCGCCGGTATCAGCCGTTTCGCCTTCTGTCTCTGGCTCGGCGCCACGCTGCTCGTCACGACCAACGCTATCGCGACGGGAGCGACGGTCTTCATCGTTCTCGGGGGTGTTCAGGTCGTGGCCACCGCGCTGATCCTTCTTTACACGACCAAGTATCGATCCACCTACTGCGCCGGCCACATGCCAGTCGATCTCGGTGCGGGAACGGAACAGGAGCTCATCGATCAGCAGATGGGCGGCCTCGGCCGGCGGGTACGTGTTGATCCAGTCGCGTCGCTGGGGCGCGGCTAGGTAGCTGCAGCGCAGAGGAGGTAGAGATGCCGGGATTCACGAGCGTCGCGAAGAGCCGGGATGTGCTCGAAGGAGAGATGGCCGTGTTCGACGTGGACGGCCAAAGGGTCGCGGTCGCCAATGTCGAGGGGTCGTTCCACGCCTTCGGCGACATCTGTACGCACCGGCACTGCTCCCTCGCCGATGGGGAGCTTGAGGGAAGGACCGTGACCTGCCCATGCCACGGCAGCCAGTTCGACATCACGACCGGTGAGGTGCTCAATCCGCCGGCGACCGAGCCCGTCCCGGTTTTCCCCCTGCAGATCGAGGGCGACGAGATCCAGCTGGACGTGTGATGGCGGACGCGAGCACGGGCCGACGATTGCGACTCGCCACCGAGGGAACGGGCGAGAGGGCCGAGGACGTGTTCCGTTTCCCCTGGCCGGGGCCGGGAAACAGCGAGGGACCGGTAGACCCTGACCCATGGTTGCAGGTTGAAACGAACGACTCCTCTGCCAAGGGCCCCAGCAGCGACACGCTTGTGTCGAGCTCACCGTGGCCAGGCCCGGGCGATAGCGAAGCCTGAGGAGGGGAAGAGGTAGAGAGGGTCTGTTGCCGAGAAAGGAGGAGCTATGTGCTACACGTGCGGATGCAAGCTGCCATATGAGGATCACGGCGATCCCGACAACATCGTCGAGGACGACCTGAAGGCCGCGGGCCAGACGGAAGCCATCAAGAAGGCCGGCGTGAAGGCGGCCAAGGCGAACATGTTGGAGCTCATCCAGCTACAGAAGGACCGGGGTGATCTCGAGAGGCCGAAGAAGGACTACAACGACTAGGAAGGAGGAGAGATGGGATCGATGGATGGATGGCCGGAAGAGTCAAGGGAAGCGGCCCAGCTGGTGATCGACAAGTACGGGGAGCCGGACGAGTCGACCGACTCGGTGCTGATCTGGAACGGCCCCGGGCCCTGGAAGCGCATCATCGCCTACCGGGACTTCGACTCCCATGAGTTCCCGGCCCCGCACAACGACTCCGTGGAGTCGCTCCTCCAGCACAGCGTTCCCGCCCAGAGGGCTACAGAGATCGTGGAGTTCGACGGCAGCGTGGTGGTGAACCGCACCCGCGGCGAGCTTTCGGCACGCTGCCACGACGAGGAGGCCAACTTCCTTGCGCTGAACCTCGCCCACGACATCACCGAGGGAAAGAAAACCGTCCAGCAGGCCCGTGAATACTACGCGCACGAGTTCTTGGCGTATCGGAAGAAAGAGCCGACGCCGTACATGGAGGGTCACAGGTTTGAGCCCAACGGCGACCGGGACCCTGATGATCGGGTGCTGTCGGATGAGCAGCTGAAGGAAGCAGTCGAAGCCGGCAAGGCCAAGGAGCCCAAGTAGCCGACAGAGAGAAGGAGATCATGGGTAGAAGGGCCTGGAGGCGGCTCCTGAGATCGAGGAGCTGCCTCTTCCGTGTCTAATCTGTATTAAATTCGCCGGGACCGACGTCCAGTTGGATCTCCGTGAGCGAACGAACAGGATCGGATCTGGGGATGGGCAAGCTGATCTACTCGATGAACGTGTCGCTCGACGGTTACATCGAGACCCCTGACCACGCTCTCGATTGGACGAACGTCGACGAGGAGCTGCACACCTGGTTCAACGATCGCGCGCGCGAGTCGGACGCGTTCCTCTACGGTAGACGGCTGTACGAGGTGATGGCGGCGTACTGGCCGACCGCGGAGTCCGATCCATCGGCAACCGACGCCATGCTCGACTTCGCCCGGATCTGGAACGCAAAGCCGAAGGTCGTCTTCTCGTCCACCCTCGCCACCGTCGATTGGAACAGTCGGCTTGTGAGCGGCGACATCGGCGACGAGCTCGCGCGGCTTCGGACCGAGTTTGACGGCGATCTCGACGTCGGTGGCCCGACACTGGCCTCGGCGTTCATCCGCCGTGGCCTGGTCGACGAATATCGGCTTCTCGTCCACCCGATCATCCTAGGAGCCGGCACGCCCTTCCTCCCGAAGCTCGAGACCTCGATCCGCCTCCGGCAGACGGGGACCCGGACCTTCGGCTCCGGAGTGATGTATCTGGGCTACGGCGCGGTATAGCAAGCGCGGTCTGAGTTGTGTCCGGAAACTCGGACCGTGTGTCCTTGTCCTGAAATCAGGACTGTGATATCATGTCCACAAATGAAGACACAAAACCAACGCCAGACCGAGGAGACGCCGTTCCGCGTCTACACGCCCGCCGCGCTCGGCACGGCGCTTCGCCATTACCGCCGGCAGGCTGGCCTCTCTCAGGCTGAGCTAGCCGAGCGGACCGGCCTGAACCGAACCTACCTCTCGGCTCTCGAGCAGGGGAAGGGGACCGAGCAGGTCAGGCGTCTTCTGCGGGTTCTCAAGCAGCTCGGGGTCCGTGTGACCCTGGAGAGGGCGGATTGGTAATGGCCGATGACCTCGCCATCTGGCTCTACGGGACACGGGTCGCCGTGATCGAACAGGAACGCGGACGGCTTCGCCTCACCTACACGGCCGATGCGCTCGCCAGGTACGAGCTCGGTGTGCCGCTGCTCTCCCTGTCGCTCCCGCTGACTCCGGAACGATACGGTCACGGGCTCGTGCGACCCTTTCTCGACGGCCTGCTGCCAGAGGGCGAATCGCGCCAGACGATCGCCAGCGACTTCGACCTGCTCGCGGAGGACACGTACGGACTGATTCGAGCCGTTGGCCGCGACTGCGCCGGGGCAATCGTCATACAGCCGGGAAGCGAACCGGCGCCACCCGTGCCGACGACGCTCACCGCCGAGCCGCTCCGCGAGACGGAGATTGCGGAGTTGGTGGCCAATCTGCGGAGCGCACCGCTCGGGGTCGGTGGTCGGGTCCGAATCTCATTGGCCGGCGTGCAGGAGAAACTACTCCTGACCCGCATGCCCGACGGCCGGTGGGGACGCCCGGTCGACGGGACTCCCTCGACCCACATCCTCAAGCCCGAGATCGACCGCTTCCCGAACACGGTGGAGAACGAGGCGTTCTGCATGCGGCTCGCCCAAAATCTCGGACTCGAGACTCCGATGGTGGAGACGACCACGATCGGCGGACGGCGACTCATCGTCGTCGAGCGCTACGACCGGATCGTCCAACCGAACGGATCGGTCGAGCGAGTCCATCAGGAGGATTTCTGCCAGGCGACCGGGATCCTCCCGGTCAAGAAGTACGAGGAGGACGGCGGTCCTTCTCTACGTCGGGTAGCGGAGACTCTCCAAGCGACCACCGCCTCTGACTCCCTGGAGACGCTCCTGCGGGCCGTCACCCTCAACGTCGTTATCGCCAACGGTGATGCCCACGGCAAGAACTTCTCGCTCCTGCATGATCCTTCGTCGGGAGCGCTCCGGCTCGCACCCCTCTACGATCTCGTATCGACCCTCGTTTATGGAGACGACCGGCTCGCCATGTACGTCGACGACGTTCACCGGAGCAACAAGGTCACCGCGGAGCGGATCGTCAACGAGGCCGCCGCCTGGGGACTTGCTAGGCCGCGGGCCGTCGAGATTATCGACGATCTCCTCGACCGGATCCCGGATGCGGTGGAAGCAGCTCGCGAGGAGACCGAAGGATTGCCCCCCGAGATCCCGAAGGTCATCACCGTGCAACTCCGTCAGCTGCGTGAGGCCGCTGGCGGGGCAGGCAATGTATCGACCGTAACTGTGTCGTGAGGCTCAACCGGTGAAGTCCCGCCTTCTGGTCCCCCCCCCTTTTTTTTTGCTTGCCTTGGTGCAAACCGTTTGCAAACGAACCGCGCGGACTTCGGCGGCACGGGACGGACTTCGGCGGCACGAGCCCACCGGACTCATAACCCAGAGGTCGCTGGTTCAAATCCAGCCCGCGCAACGAGCAAAGTGGCAGGTCAGTAGGGGTGTCGAGCGACGGCGCCCCCCTTCTGTTTGCGCCGTCTGATAGCCGTCTGATATCGGTAGCCCTATGCACCCGAGACCTGGTCGACCCGGGACGCGGATCGCGCGATCGCTGAGGCTCCTGGGTGCGCTGAACAGTTTACTCGCCGGCGGCGTGGGCGAGCGCCGAGGGCATCTGGCAGCCGACGATTGCCGGGGCTTCGTGGATGAGCTCGTCGTTCTCGAGGGCCTCCACCATGAACAGGGCGAAGTCCACGCGGCGGGTGAGGTTGCTCTCGAGGATGGGGTCGCCCACGTGCCGGCTCCACACGGGCAGGCCCTGGCTCTCGCCCTCCTCGAGATCGCTCCCCCGCACCACGGTCCACCGGGTATCACTGGCAAACACCCGCCGGCACGCTTCCACCTGGTCGTTGAGGTCCGCGAAGCGAACGAGCCGCGCCAGCATCCGAAGACCTTCACGAACGTCCTGAGCTTCCACGAGTACACGTCCTGGCCGTCGCGCGTGATGTGCCACCCGCACGAGAACACGAGGCGGGCTCCCGGAGGCGCGTGGTCGAGCACCGCCTGGGCCGTTCCCGTCGAGTACTGTTGGACCCCCCAGGGGACCAGCACCGTGAGGACCCCGTGGCACCCTGCGACCGCGCGCTTGATCACGTCGCGGTCTTTGGTCGGCCCAGGGATCACCGTGATGCGCCCCTTGAAGGCGTCGAGCTTCCCCACGCTTCGCTCCCGGCACACGCCAACAACCTCATAGTCCCGGTCCAGGGCGTGCTGCACCATGTACTGCCCGAGCTTGCCTGACGCCCCGACGATGCAAACCTTCATCTGCCCAGCCTCTTGTTTGTCGCACTCTCTCGCGGGTCTCCGAAGCTATACGCCGCAAGCATATGGATTCTTGGCTAGTTTGTGGCTGACTCATGTGATGTGACGTGGTCTCAGAGCACCTCACACATGACCTGTGAGCAGTGCATATGCCTGAGCTCAGGACGGTGTCGGAGTCGACGCCGTGTCCGCATCACTCTTGCCCAATTAGCCAGAGGTCGTTGAGGGCTTGGCGAGCGAAGGAAACCGCAGGTCGGACGTTGCGGAGCCCCGACCTACCTCCAAATCCGAAAGCCCAGCAGTCGCTCCAGGCGTCATGTGTCACCGTGGATGGGTGACGAAGGCGCAGGTAGAGGCGCGACAGGGCCCTCAGGGGCGGACAGCACAGGGGTTTCGGTCAGCGCTATTCGCTCTAGCGGATCCCTGAGGCTCACCGTCATGTCGAGAAAGGACACAAGCGGGGGAGCGCGGTCATCGCCGTTGGAAGCGACCCTCGCAGCACCTGTAGAGTCAGGGTCCGAAGGCGGTCGAGGCGTGCCGGGGCCTGGCTCGGATCGGAAGGGAGGCATGACATGCGGGTCATGATGATGGTCAAGGGAGACCAGGAACCGGGCGAGCTCCCCAGCGAGGAGCTCCTGGCGGCGATGGGCAAGTACAACGAGGAGCTGACGAAGGCCGGCGCGCTGCTGGATCTCTCGGGGCTCCACCCCAGTGCCAAGGGCGTTCGGGTCAAGTACTCCGGCGGGAAGACCACGGTGGTCGACGGGCCCTTCACCCCGGCGAACGAGATCGTGGCCGGCTACTGGATCCTCCAGGTGAAGTCGATGGACGAGGCCGTCGAGTGGGCCAGGCGCGTCCCGGTCGAGGCCGCCGAGCACGAGTACGGCCAAGAGAGTGAGATCGAGATCCGCCAGATCTTCGAGCTCGAGGAGTTCGGTGAGAGCCCGGCGATCGACCGGGCGCGCGTGCTCGCGGAGGAACTTCAGAAGAAGAAGTAATGGGGGGCCTCCGGTACCCATCGGGCGGTCCACGGCGTCTGGAGGATCGAGTCCCCAGGCACCCCCACCCTTCTTCATCAATGGCTTGCGGCATCGCGGCGACTACGACCTGGAGTCGCTTCGTCGCAGGTCCCGTCCTCTGCGCTGCGGGGATCGCCGTGCTGTTCGACGTCTTCGAGCCAGGCTCCGCGCCGCAGGTCATCGCGACGGCCCCGGAATTCGTATGGGAGTTGTCGCTTGGCATCTACCTCATCGTCAAGGGGTTCAAGCCGTCTCGTATCCTCGCGGAAGGGTCCGCGGCGGCGGGACGGTAGGCGGGACCTGGAGAACCGCCACCGGAAACCGGGAGGGCAGTCATGAAGGCGTTCATGTACGAGAAGTATGGATCGCCGGAGACGCTTCGGACGGCGGAGGTCGAGAAGCCTGCGCCGGAGGCCGATGAGGTCCTGGTGAAGGTGCTGGGAATATCCGTCAATCCGGCGGACTGGCATTCCATGCGCGGCAAGCCCCTTTTCTCGCGCGCCACCCTGGGGTTGCTGGGGCCGAAACACAAGATCCTCGGCGTCGACATCGCCGGGCAGGTGGAGGCGGTCGGCGGCGGCGCTACTCGGTTCAAGCCCGGCGACGAGGTCTATGCCAATCTCTTAGACCACGGTTTCGGGGGCTTTGCGGAATACGTTTCGGTCCCGCTGCACACTATGTCGTCGAAGCCGGCGAACCTGTCGTTCGAGGAGGCGGCTGCGGTTCCGATGGCTGGGGTAACCGCACTGCAGGGCCTTCTCCACCACGGAGAGATCCGGCCCGGGAAGAAGGTCCTGATCAATGGCGCCTCCGGGGGCGTCGGCACCTTCGCGGTCCAGATCGCCAGGTCATACGGGCCCCAGGTGACCGGCGTGACCAGCACCCGGAACATCGACCTCGTCCGTTCGCTGGGCGCCGATCACGTGGTCGACTACACCACGACCGACTTCGCCCGTAGCGGGGAGCGCTACGACCTCATCCTCGACACGGTCGGGAACCGATCGGTGTCCGATCTCAGACGTGCGCTTGCCGAGGGCGGCAAGGCCGCAGTCTCCGGGTTCACCAGCGTGGCGAAGCTGATGGGCGTTTCGCTGCGCGGCGGCAAGGAAATCGCCATGGTGCAGGCGCACGTAACCACCAAGGATCTGGAGCTCCTTTCGGAGCTGATCGAGGCCGGCAAGGTGCTCCCGCAGATCGACCGGCGCTATCCGTTCGCCGAGATCCCCGCAGCGATCGCCTATCTGGAACAAGGCCGGGCCAGGGGGAAGGTGGTCGTGGGGCTGGCGTGAGGGATCTCCGTCGTCCGGTCCTTTGCCCGCTCCGCAGTCCCTCGGTGGACTGCATGCGATGTCGACGGCCTGCTCAAGTCCTGAGGTCGTGGCTGACGGTCAGGACGACGTTCCCCGTCTTCTGCCCAGTCTCGACGTACCTGTTCGCCTCGACCACGTCCTCCAACGGGTAGCGCCGATCGATGACCGCCCGGTACCTCCCCGCCTCGATGAGATCTTTGACGAAGAGGACGTCCTGCTTTGTGTAACGCGGTATCGGAAACAACACCTTCTTGTTGCTGATCTGCGAGGTCCAGAGCGCCAGGAACGGATTCTGCCAGTAGGGTCCGAGGTCGGTTGAGCCGTAGATCCCGCCTGGCTTCAGCGAGCCTCTGCACCGCTTGAACGAGAGCTTGCCGACCGCGTCGAAGATGAAGTCGTACGTCTCGCCGTTCTTGGTGAAGTCTTCCTGCGTGTGGTCGATGACCCGGTCCGCTCCGAGCGACCTCACGCGCTCGACGTTCTTCGTGTTGCATACCGCGGTGACGTCGGCATCGAAGTACTTGGCCAGCTGCACGCCCGCCGTGCCGATCGATCCCGACGCGCCGTAGATGAGGATCTTCCGCCTCTTCCGGAGATCCACCCGTCTCAGGTACGACAATGCGAGGGTGACCCCGTCGGGGACCGCAGCGGCTTCCTCGAACGTCATGCCGGACGGCTTGTGCGCCAGCGGGGCACTCTCCGGCAGGCATATGAACTCCGCGTGTGCGCCGGCCGTCCTCGGACTGACGCCGAAGACGTGTTCACCCACCTCGAACTCGGTGACGGCCCCGCCGACTGCCTCGACCTCCCCCGCCAGCTCGGTGCCGGGGATCTTCCGCTTCGGTCGCAGGAGGCCTGTGAGGAAGCGGCTGATGAAGTACTCGGCGCTGCGAAGACCCGTATCCGTCCGGTTGACCGTCGAGGCGTGGACCTTGATGAGGACCTGGTCGTCCTTGGGAACAGGCCGCTCGACCTCTTCGAGCCGCAGAACCTCCGGAGGCCCGTACCTGTCGTGGACGACCGCTCTCATGCGGTCCGAGTTGTTCCGGGTCGCCATCTCCACAAGACATCCTATGGGGCCGCGCGCTGCTGGATGGTAGCGATACATGCCCGGAACCGCCGCCGAGCGAGAGGGGAGACGCCGTGCCAGGGGGGCGGCTTTCTCTTGCCCAACCCTTGCCCGAGCGAGGTGGGGAATCTGACCGGTCCTCGTCAGGGAATACGCCAGCGTTGTTAGTCATAGAGGCATCTACGAGAACGGCGATGGACCGGAACGGTCCAGAGAGGTTCAGGTGATGAAGAGGCAGGGGACGGCGGGAGCAATCACGGCTCGGCGGTCCGCGGAAATCGAGCGTCGAGCGGGGTTGCGGGCAATCTCACTGGAGCTGCAGGGCCTCCACCGCGAGCTCATCGGGATCTCGCGTGACCGGTATGAGCGCGCGAACGGACCGGTGGCGAGCAGGGCCGAGGTCTTCGAGCTGCTGCTCCACGACGAGACGTTCGCTTGGCTCCGCTCGCTGTCGGGGCTGATCGTCGAGATCGACGAGCTCGCAGCGGGAGATGGGGCCGTGACCGAGGCCGAAGCGAGGGCGATGGTCGCCCGCGTCAGGGCACTCTTCTCGCCATCGGGCGACCCCCACGCGTTCGGCACACGCTACGTCGCGCTCCTGGCGTCGGAACCGCGCGTGGCGATGAGCCACGTCGGGTTGCGGGGCGCCCTTGGCGATCTGGAGGAGCCGGAGGAATCTTAGCCCGAAAGGGAGTGGCAAGCATGACGACGCAGGTAGAGACGACGGGACGAGACGCAGTTCTGGTGGAGGATGCGGCGTTGATCCGGGTGATGGGATTCCCGGTCCTGGAGGCCCTCCCCTCCCGTGGGACGTCCTACGAACAGGTCGATCCCTTCATCCTCGTCCACGAATCAAAGATCCGCCTGTCGGACATGAAGGGCGTCGACACCAAGCATCCCCACCGAGGGTTCGACAACCTGTGGTACGTGCTCGAGGGCACGGTCAGCACGGGCCACAGCACCGGACCGGGCGGAGCCATGGAGAGGGCGCACCTGTCCGAGGGCGCGCTCCTGGCGCTCCGGACGGGTCGAGGTGCGTGGCACGCCGAGGCCATCGGCGCGGACGAGGTCGACGAAGGCCGAGACGAGACCGAGTTCCGCGGGGTGCTGTTCTGGGTGAACCTGGCCCGAAAGGACAAGCAGGTCGAGGCGAGCGCGCAGGTGCTGCAACCGGAGCAGATCCCGGTGCGGCAGGAGGGCGATGCGACGGTCCGGGTGCTGGTGGGCGAGGGATCTCCCGTACGTCTGGGGACGCCCGCGCTGATCCTCGACATCGAATTGCCGACGGGCGGAGACGTCGCCTCAGCCGTCCCGCCGGAGTTCCAGGGCTTCGCCTACGTGCTGGAAGGAGAGGCCGCGTTCGGGGCCAATCGGCGAAGGGCGAAGCCGCCTCAGCTCGTCCTCCTCGGTCCCGGTGAGGAGCTCACGGTCACCGATGCCTCCCCCGGCACCCGGTACCTGGTCATGGCGGGGGAGCCGTACGGGGAGGCTCCCGCGTTCAACGGGCCGTTCGTGGATTAGACCCTCTCGTCCTGGCTACTTGCCGGCGAACTCTCATTACACACTTGAAGCTTCCCAGCCTAGGATGATGGCGGCCTAACCCCAACGACCTGAAGGCTGTCGTGGATCCTGACCTCGAAGGCTACTTGTCGAAGGAGATCAGTCGCCCGAAGGACGCCAGGCGGCGCAGGTAGTGGGCGAAGCTGGGGATGTCCCACCGCGCCTCCAGGTGGCTGACCAGCTCGAGACGAGGACGAGATCGCGCTCCCCCTCGCCCACCACCTGGTACGCGATGTTGATGTCCCCGCGCCGCGCATAACGCGTCTCTGGCAGTGATGCTCCCATCTCCTCGCAGACTACTCTCGGCGAGGCGCCGCTGCGCGTGCTCGGGCCGGAGCGGCCCCGCGAGCCCGAGGTGGGCCCCCCGGGGATCCGACCCACTGGTTCCATGGGAAGCGCTGGGCTAGAGTTGGTTGAGTATGTCCGACCCGATCGTGTCCATCGATAGCTCTGAGATCCACGAGGGAAAGCTCGAGGAGCTCCGGACCGCGATGAAGGAGCTGGTCGAGTTCGTCGATGCGAACGAGGCGCAGCCGTTCCTATACAACGTGTACCTGAATGAGCAGAAAACCCTGATGACCGTCGTCCAGGTTCATCCTGACTCCGCGTCGATGGAGTTCCACATGAACGTGGCGGGCCCCGCGTTTCCCGGGCTGTCGGAGTTCGTGACCCTGTCAAGGATCGACATCTACGGCAATCCGACCAACAAGCTGCTGGAGCAGATGCGACAGAAGGCACGGACGTTAGGAAACGCAACTCTGGTCGTACACGAACTGCATGCAGGGTTCACTCGCCTCGGGGTCCCCTGAGTCCACCTCGTCGGAGTTGCCGAGCGAACGGCTCTGTGCTCGATGCGCATCGCGACAGGGACAAGGAGTCCAATGGACTGGTACGCGCTCATCCTTCGTGTGATCCACATCGGCGTGGGGACCTTCTGGGTCGGTGCCGCCTTCGTGCTGTTCCTGTTCGTCCAGCCATCGGTCAAGGACCTCGGGCCCGAGGGACAGCGGTTCATGGGGCATCTCGCCACCAGGAAGCGGCTGCCTTTGATGATCACGCTGTCCGGGGTCGTGACAGTCCTCGCCGGGCTGCTGCTGTACTGGCGGGCATCGGGCGGCCTCGACGTGGACTGGATCACCTCAGGCCCGGGGCTCGGCTTCACCGTCGGCGCACGGGCCGCCATCGTCACCCTCGCGCTCGGGCTGAGCATCACCAAGCCTGCGGTCGATCGAATCGGCGCTTTGGGCCAGGAGATCGCCAGCAGAGGGGGGCAGCCGACGCCCGAGCAAGGCGACGAGATGCGGCAGCTCCAGGCCAGGACGGTGGCCGTGGGTCGGGTGACCATGGTCCTGCTCGCCATAGCCGTGGTGGCCATGGCCGTGGCCAGGTACCTCTAGCCGTCAGCGCCGCACGCGGTACGTGATGTGGGTCGCGAGTGGCGACTGCAGCAGGCTGACGTGGTCGAGGATCATGGTCTCGTCGAAGTCGTCGAACAGGCGCTTGCCGCCGCCGAGGACCACCGGGGCGATCGAGATCGAGAGCTCTTCCACGTATCCGGCCCGCAGTGCCTGGCGGATGACGTCCGCACCGCCCATCACGAACACGAGCTTGCCGCCCGCCGCCTCCTGCGCCTGAGTGATGGCATCGTCCAGCCCGTTCACGAACGTGAATCCGCCGTCCCCGTGAGCGTCCTCGGGCCGGTGGGTCACGATGAAGAACGGCACGCCGAACGGATTGCTGCCGCCCCACGCATCGGCCGCCTCGTACGTGTTGCGGCCGCCCACGATGGCGCCGACACGAGCCAGGCCCGCGTCGAGGAACTCCTTGTCCGCGCCGGTCGCCTGGCCAGTCGGCTCCTCCTCGTAGCTCCACGGGCCGCCGAAGACCCAGTAGTGCAGTCGCTCACCGCCGTCGCCCAGGCCGCGACCCGGCCCGTCGTTCGGCCCGGCGATGTACCCGTCCAACGAGGTTGTGATGCCTGCAGCCACCTTCGTCATCTGTCTTCCTCCTCGGTTGCCTATCGGTCTGGACCCACGGACCCGCCGAAACTCATCGGTGCGACCTCGGCGGTCAGCCGGCTTCGACCCTGAACAGGGGAACCGGTTCGGGGATGCCCTTGAGCACAGCCCCGTCGATCCGTTCGAACCGGAGGTCCGGGCGGCCCACGGCCTCTGCCTCGGCCCCGCTGACCAGGACCTCGCCCGGCCGGCCGCCTCGGCGATTCGAGAGGCCATGTTTACGGTCCTGCCGAAGAGGTCGAGGTCGCGCTCGATCACTGGGTCCGCGTGGACGCCCGCGTGGGCCGGGGGTGTGCCGGCCTCGCTGAGCGCCCGGACCAGGGACAGGGCGGCGGCCTCTCCTCGGCGAACTGAGGTCAGCCCTCCTGCAGGACGGACAACGTGTTGCCTGCGGGGTCGGTGAACCATGCGATCGGCGGGCCGAACGCCCGGTGGATCCCCCGCTCGTCCTGCTGAGCGCCGTCGTACCGCTGGAAAACCACCCCTCTCCTGGTGAGCTCGTCCACTGCGGCATCGATGTCCTCCACCGGGAAGTTGAGGATGGTGAAGGTCGCGGGGGTGTGATCCGGCTTGGGATACACCAGGATGTCCCCGCCGCCGACGATGTGCAGGGTCAGCATGCCGTTGTCCTCGGACACCTCGAGGCCCAGCGTCTCGCCGTAGAAACGCTTGGCCGCCCCTATGTCGTCCACCGAGAACCCGCTGAACGCCTTCGTCCTACCTAACATGAGCGTGCCTCCTCTCAGACCTGTTCTATAGTTGACCTCCTCCAGGCCGAAAAGTCATCGGCATCCGAGCTCCAGGGCGTGTGCCTACAAACCGGTGGCATGGCGACCACTCCTGAGAGCCGGTTCGCCCGGAACGGCGATGTCCACATCGCCTACCAGACGGTGGGGTCGGGACCGTTCGATCTGCTCCTCGTGGACTCGTGGGCCCATCACGTTGAGCCCGTGTGGGACTCCCCGACCACGCCCGGTTCCTGCGCCGGCTCGGCCGGGAGGCGGCTGCGATAATCCCCGACGCCAGGTACTGGAGCTCTCGAGGTGAGGGCGGCCTCGCGGACTTGACAGCCCGCCACAGGGTGCTTTATTTTACCGGTCAGTTATTTAACGTGGAGGTTGAATGGCTGAGGCAACGGACCGGCTCGACCGCACCTTCGCGGCCCTGTCTGACCCCACCAGGCGAGCCATCCTGGCCCGGCTGGCCTCGGGCGAGGCCACCGTCACGGATCTGGCGGCCCCGTTCGACATCAGCATGCCGGCGGTCTCGAAGCACCTGAAGGTGTTGGAGCGGGCCGGGCTCATCGTTCGGGGCCGGGAGCGGCAATGGCGGCCGGCCAGGCTGGAGGCCACACCCCTCCGGGACGTTGCCGAGTGGACGGGACGGTACCGGCGCTTCTGGGAGGAGAGCTACGACCGGCTGGACGAGTACCTGGAGGAGCTCAAGGGGCGACGAAAGGAGGAGGACGATGGGAGGTAGCGGCAAGCTCGAGGTGACCACGCCGTCGGACACGGAGATCCAGATGACTCGGGTCTTCGACGCGCCGCGGGACCTGGTGTTCGAGGCGCACAGCTCGGCCGAGCACATGAAGAACTGGTGGGGCCCGAGGAAGTACGAGACCATCAGCGCCGAGGTGGACTTCCGTCCCGGCGGAAAATGGCGGATCGTGCACCGGGGGCCAGACGGCGAGGAGTACGGGTTCCACGGCGAATACCGGGAGATCGTTCCCCCGGAGCGCATCACCTGGACGTTCGAGTTCGAAGGCGCGCCGGGTCAGGTGGCGGTGGAGACCCTGACGCTCGAGGAGCACGACGGGAAGACCACTCTGACTGCGATCTCGGACGCCGGCTCGAAGGAGGCGCGTGACGCCGTGCTGGAGTCGGGCATGACGGAGGGTGCGGCCGAGACCTTCGACCGGCTCGAGGAGTACCTGGAGACTCTGAGGGCTCGCGCCTCGTAATCGAGGGGTCCGGTGGGGGCAGCTCCCGCTAGGATCGGGGCATGCCCCTCCCCGAGTTCGCGTGTCCGTCCTGCGGTGAGACCGAGCGCCTGAGGGGCCGTGCCGCGGGGGACATCGTCGAGGTTACGTGTGAGGCCTGCGGGGCCGGCTGGGACCGAGATGCGCGGCCTCGATGCCGGCTGTGTGGCTCGGACGATCTCCGGTACACCCCACAGCCGTTGTGGGAGCGGGGGCGAGGGGAACAGCGGACCCCGGCCGGACGGCGGGATGCCTGGGCGTGCAACGCATGCGGGGGAAGAGACGTTACCTCCGCAACCCCGCGCCAGGCCGACCGATGAGATCTCCGTCGGTCATGGGTCGTACCTTCTGAGCAGGGAGTGCCATGGAGACGACGGCCGGCCGGGGTGGCGGGGTGGGGCGATTCACCCGCGGGGAACGAGCCCTGCTGGTCGTGGTGGCCTTGGCGTTCCTCCACCACGTGGACCACGTCCTCCGGGCCGACAATAGCGGCTGGCCGTTCACCCGGGACGTCACCCCGTTCACGGTCAGCCTGGTCGTCTATCCGATCTTCCTCCTGGACTTCCTCACGCTCAGGAAGCGAACCTGGATCCGGGTGGGGCTGGTGGCGGTGCTGTTCGTTGCCCTCCTGGCGGTCCACGCTGTTTTCGAGACACCGGAGGACCAGTACGGGACGTGGGCGAACGGGGTGAGCTCGGTGGCCCACGCCCGGGGACGGCCGAACCTTCTGGAGGTCGCCTCGCCGGCGCTGGGAGTGGTCTCCGTGTTCATCTCGATCGCGCTGTCGGGTGCGGTCCTGGTCGCGCTGGTCCTGCTGGTGGGCGAGGCCAGGAGGGCCGGCCGGTCAGCCTGACCCGTCGGCCGACCGGCTGAGGATCCACGGCAGGATCGACGAGTAGTCGCGGTCCCCGAGGCCGGCGGCCTCCGCCTCCTCGAACCACGCTCGGGCCGCCGAGGCCAGCCGGAGGTCGACGCCGCGCTCGGCGGCGGCGTCCCGGATCAGCTCCGCGTCCTTCCGGGCCAGCGAGAGCGTGAACCGCGGCGGGGTCATGTCGCCCTCGAGCGCCGGCCGCCGCCGCTCGACCTGGTCGGCCAGGGGCGTGGCCTTCAGGACCTCCAGGGCAGTCTCCCGGGCCAGGCCCAGCGCCTCCGCCAGCGCCAGGGCCTCGCCGAGCACGCCCAGGACGCCCAGGAGCGTCGAGTTCGTCACGAGCTTCGCCGACGCGCCCGCTCCGAGCGGGCCGACGTGGATGGGGGAGCCTAGCGCGGACAGGAGCGGGAACCACCGCTCGACCTCGGAGGTCTCGCCGCCGACGAATATCCGGAGCGAGCCGCCCTCGGCCTCGCCCAGGCTTCCCTGGACCGGGGCGTCGAGCAGGCGGATCCGGTCCGGCAGCGCCGACCCGAGCCTGGCGATGGCCTCCGGTCCCACGGTAGACATCTCGATCAAGGTGGTCGAGCCTTCGGAGGTGGCGATGCCAGCCGGGCCCTCGGTCACCGCGACCAGAGCCGGCGGGCCGGCCAACATCGTGATCACCGCCTCAGCGCGGCCGGCCGCCTCCGCCGGTGTGGCGGCCGCAACGGCGCCGCGCTCGGCCAGGGCGGCGGCGTGCTCCGGGGTGCGGTTCCACACCACGACGCTGTGGCCGGCGTCCAGGAGGCGAGCGGCCATCCTGCTCCCCATCCCCCCGAGCCCGACGACGGCGACATCGGCCATCAGGGCGTGCTTCGAGGCGATACGCTCTCGGTGACGGCGTCGCCTCCCTCGCTGTCTCCCGGGCCCGGCTGTGGGCCGAAGAACACGCCCTCGAGGTCGTCCGTGCGCTCCCATGAGTGCACGCTCGCGGCGATCCGAGGGGACGAAGCGGCGCACCGCGCCCACCGGGAGCCGTCCCTCCAGGCCGTGAGATCGTCCCAGGGGCGCCCGTCGTCGAGGCCGAGGCCCGGCCCCTCCAGCACGATGACGGCCTCTCGGCTCGACAGGAAGGCCTTGTACCCGTTGAGGCGGTCGACCTCCACCGGCGGGCCCCGTCGGAGGAGGTTCGGAACGTCTCGATGCGCCTCGTCCTTCAGCGGCACCACGATCACCACCCGGCCCACGCCGTCACCATACTCGGACTCCCCAGGTGGCGAAGTGGCGCCCCGGCCGGTAGAACTGGGGAAACGCCCCGGGAGGAGGATTCGCCATGAGGAAGCCCCTGAGTTGGGTCGTCGTGTCGCTGTTCGCGTTGGCCGCCGGGATGCCCTCCGCGGGCGCAACCCGGGAACCGCAGGCCGTTCGGTTCGCCACGTTCAACGCCTCGCTCAACAGGAACTTCCAGGGCCAGCTGATCTCCGACCTCTCGTCGTCGGGGAACGCCCAGGCCGACGCGGTGGCCGAGATCATTCAGCGGATCCGGCCCCATGTCCTGCTGATCAACGAGTTCGACTTCGATGACCAGGGCCCCGGCGGCTCCTCGCTGGCGGCCGGCCTGTTCCAGCAGAACTACCTGTCGGTTGCCCACGGCGACGCGGACCCGATCGCCTACCCGTTCCGCTTCGTGGCCCCCTCGAACACCGGGATCCCGTCGGGGTTCGACCTCAACAACAATGGCGTGGTCGGCGGCCCCGACGACGCGTTCGGCTTCGGCTTCTTCCCGGGCCAGTTCGGGATGGCCGTCTACTCCCGGTTCCCGATCGACCTCGAAGGGGTCCGGACGTTCCAGCGGTTCCTGTGGCGCGACATGCCGGGGGCGCTCCTGCCCGATGACCCGAGCACGCCGGCCCCTGCCGACTGGTACTCGCCGGCCGAGCTCGACGTGTTCCGCCTGTCCTCGAAGAGCCACTGGGACGTGCCGATCGAGATCGGACGGAAGACGGTCCACTTCCTGGTGAGCCACCCGACCCCCCCGGTGTTCGACGGCCCCGAGGACCGGAACGGTACCCGGAACCACGACGAGATCCGGTTCTGGGCCGATTACGTGCTGCCCTCCCGGGGCGGGTACATCGTGGACGACGAGGGGGATCGCGGCGGCCTGGCGCCCGGCTCGATGTTCGTCATCGCCGGCGATCAGAACTCCGATCCCTTCGACGGCGACAGCATCCCCGGCTCGGCCCAGCTCCTACTGGAGCATCCCCTGGTGAACACGAGGGTGACGCCGGACAGCGAGGGAGCGGTGGAGCAGTCGGCGCTCCAGGGCGGCGCGAACGCCACCCACCTCGGTGATCCTGCGTTCGACACGGCCGACTTTGCCGACACGGCACCGGGCAACCTCAGGGCGGACTACGTCCTTCCCCGGAAGAACATGCCGATCGTCGACGCGGGGGTGTTCTGGCCGACGTCGGACGACCCCCTGTTCCCTCTGGTCGGCACGTTCCCGTTCCCCAGCTCCGACCACCGCCTGGTCTGGATCGACGTTCGCGTACCGGGCAGCTGACTCCCGGTACGCTTCGGGGTGTGGCCGAGGAGGGCTTCGCCGAGCGGGTGCGCGGCGTGGTGGCAGCCGTCCGACCCGGCGAGGTCGTCACGTACGGCGAGGTCGCGGAGGAGGCCGGATCCCCCGGCGCGGCCCGGGCCGTGGGGAACGTGATGGCCCGGAACGACGGCCTCCCGTGGTGGCGGGTGGTGACCACCACAGGACGCCTTGTCCGTGGCCACGAGGCCGAACAGGCCCGCCGCCTGCGAGCCGAGGGCGTCGCCGTGCGGAACGGGCGTGTCGTAGGCTTGCCCGCGTGACCGACATCGGGATCGTCGTTGGGGGTCCCACCCCGACGATCGCGGACCTGGCCCGGCAGGCCGAGGACGGCGGGTACGAGAGCGTGTGGGTTGCCGAGACCGCCTACTCGGCCTACGTGCAGGCCGCCCTGGCCGTTCAGGCCACTTCGCGGGTGAGGATCGGCACGAACATAGCCCTGGCTTTCCCACGGAGCCCCACGATCACCGCGATGACGGCCCGGGACCTAGCCGAGCTGTCCGGGGGCCGGTTCATCCTCGGTCTCGGGTCGCAGGTGAAGCGGGTTAACGAGCACCGCTTCAGCGTTCCATTCGAGCACCCCGCCCCGAAGATGGCCGAGTACGTCGAGGTGGTCCGGGAGGTCTTGGCGACCTTCCGCGGCGAGAAGGTCGACCATCGCGGCCGGTTCTACACCGTGACCATGAACCCGTTCCCCGGCGCCGGGTCCGTCGAGGACATCCCGGTGTACCTCGCCGCCGTGAACGAGCGAATGCTGGAGGCCGCCGGCAGAGTGGCCGACGGCGTTCTGGGGCACCCCCTCACTTCGCCGGATTACATCCGCCGGGTCGTCCGGCCCGCGATCGAACGGGGGGCGGCCGCGGCCGGCCGGGATCCGTCCGACGTCAGCCTCACGAACAGCGTGGTCCTCCAGCTGAACGACGATCGCGAGCGCGCTCAATTCGAGGCCGCTCTCCAGATAGCGTTCTACGCCACCACCCGGACGTACCGGCCGGTCCTCGACCTCCACGGCTTCGGGGATCTCACCGCCCCGCTTCGCGAGGCATACGCCCGGGGCGACCTCGGCGAGATGGCCCGGATCGCCCTGCCCATGGTGGACACGTACGCGGTGGCCGGGCCGGAGGAGGAGTGCCGGGAGCGGCTGGCGGCCTTCGACGGCCTGGTGGACCGGATCCTCCTCGGGGGGGCGTGGGTGGGCCCCGACCAGAAGGCCCTGGCCGAGAACTACCGGCGGATCCTGGCCACGTTCCGCCCGGCAGCGTAGCGCGTGCCGTTCCTGGAGCGGCCCGACGGGTGCCGACTGTACCTCGAGGTGCACGGTCGAGGGGAGCCGCTGGTCCTGCTCGAGGGCCTGGGCGGGGACATCGCGGGGTGGCGACGGAACATCCCCCGCCTGGCCGCGGAGCTCCGCGTGATCGCCTTCGACCACCGGGGGAACGGGCGGTCGGTCGCCCCCGACGAGCCGATGACTATGGCCACGTTCGTTGGGGATGCCGCGGCCCTCCTCGATCACCTGGGGGTCGAGCGGGCCCACCTGTACGGCCAGTCGTTCGGCGGGATGGTGGCCCAGGAGGTGGCGCTCACCTCACCGGACCGGGTCCGTTCGCTGATCCTGGCCTGTACCCACCCGGGGTTCCGCCATGCGGTCCCGGTGCGGGCGACCGTGCCGAAGGACCGCCCGTGGGAGGCGCTGTACTCGGAGCGGTTCCTCCGCGAGGATCCCGAGGAGGTGGCGGAGGACCAACGGCTGGGGACGCCCCAGGCCCCCCGGATGGCCCGCCGGCAGTGGGAGGCCATGCAGGGGTTCGACGCGTTCGAGCTGCTCCCATCGCTCCGGCTACCGACGCTGATCCTCCACGGCACCGAGGACCGAACGGTCCACCCGGACAACGCCCGGATCCTGGCGGAGCGGATCCCGGGGGCAAGGTTGGTCCTCCTGGAAGGTGCGGGCCACGTGTACCACGCGGAGCAGCCGGAGGCGGCCGACTCCGTCGTGATGGAGTTCGTCCGCTCGGTCGCCTAGGGTCGGAGCTCCTCCGTGGGCTCCCGAAGGTGCGGTGGAGTGGGGACGTCCTCGGTTGGGTGGGGGGCGGCGGCGACGGCTGCCCTCCGCTCCTCCTCCTCCCGAGCCAAGCGCTTCTCCTCCTCCGCCTTCCGCTGGGCGGCGTGCTCCTTGGCCAGACGGTCCCGCTCCTCGCCGGGGTCGGGGATGGCCGTCGAGCCGTCGACGTAGGCCTTGAGCTCGCTACCCTCCAGGGTCTCTCGCACCATTAGAAGCTTGGACAGGCGCGACAGGAGATCCTTCTGCTTCTCCAGGATCCCCCGTGCCCGCTCGTACTCCTCCTTGAGGATCCTGGAGGTCTCCTCGTCGACTATCCGGGCCGTCTCCTCGGAGATCTCGGGGCGGCCGGTTGGGAACAACAGCTGCCCGTCCCCGCTTCTGAATCCGTCGCGTCCGTACGAGACCGGACCCAGCTTGGGACTCATCCCCAGCTCGGCGACCATGGTCCTGGCTACCCGAGTGGCGTTCTCCAGATCGTTGTGCGCGCCGCTCGATGCCGCATCGAACAGGATCTCCTCGGCGGCCCGACCGCCCATGGCGAAGGTCATCATGTTGCGGAGCTGCGGCTCGGTCGAGATATACCGGTCCTCCAGGGGCCGGAGCATGGTGACACCGAGGGCCGCCGCCCCTCGCGGGATGATGCTCACCCGGTGCAGGGGGTCCGCGTCGGGGACGGCCAGGGCCACCAGGGCGTGGCCCATCTCGTGGACGGCGGTGATCTCCCGTTCCCGGTCGCTCATCACCCGGCTCTTTCGCTCCAGGCCGACCGACACTCGGTCGATGGCCTCCTCGAGCTCGGACATCCCCACGGCGTCCTTCTCCCTGCGTGCGGCCAGGAGCGCGGCCTCGTTGACCACGTTGGCCAGGTCGGCGCCGGTGAACCCAGGCGTCCGTGAGGCGATGATCGACAGGTCCACCTCCGGCCCCAGCGCGACGCCACGGGCGTGCACCTCGAGGATGGCTTCGCGCCCCTTCAGATCCGGTCGGTCGACCACGACCTGCCGGTCGAACCGACCGGGCCTAAGCAGCGCCGGGTCGAGGACGTCCGGCCGGTTGGTGGCGGCCATGATGATCACGCCCTTGGACGTGTCGAAGCCGTCCATCTCGACGAGCAGCTGATTCAGGGTCTGCTCCCGCTCGTCGTGGGAGCCGAGCCCCGCGCCCATGGCTCCCCCCCGGGTCTTCCCGATCGTGTCCAGCTCGTCCAGGAACACCAGGCACGGGGCCCGGTCCTTGGCCTGCTGGAACAGCTCTCGGACCCGGGCGGCCCCGAGGCCCACGAACATCTCCACGAACTCCGAGCCCGACATGAAGAAGAACGGGACCTTGGCCTCGCCGGCCACGGCCCGGGCCAGGAGCGTCTTCCCGCACCCGGGCGGACCGAGCAGGAGGACGCCCTTCGGGATCCGCCCTCCCAGCCGCTGGTATTTCTTCGGGTTCTCCAGGAACGCCACGATCTCCTGGAGCTCTTCGACCGCCTCGTCCACGCCGGCCACGTCGTCGAAGGTGGTCTTCAGGTCCTTGCGGTCGTAGATCTTCACCCCGCGCTTGCCGAGGTTGAGGGCGCCCGCGGCGCCCCCTCCGGCCATGCGCCGGAACACGAATCCCCATATCGCCACGAGCACCAGGATGGGGAGGATCCAGGAGAACAGGAAGTTGGAGAAGGCGGAGGGCTGCTGTCCGGTGAAGGCCACGCCGTTCTCCCGCAGGAGGGCCTGCAGGTCCTGGTCCTCGATGCCCGGCACACGGGTGGTCACGAACCCGGGCCCCTCGTCCCCCTGGAGCTGGCCCGTGACCTGGGTCTCGGAGATGGCCACCTCCTCCACCCGGCCTTGCTCCACGAGGTTCAGGAACCGGGAGTACTCGATCTCCTCTGGCTGGGGGACCAGGGCGCTCTGGATCACCAGCAGGAGCACCGCTCCGAGAAGGACGTAGCCCAGCGTGAAGCGCCACCGGCGCCCATCCCCGCCGCCGGATCCGAAGTCGAAGCCCTGCCAGCGCCCCTGGCGCCTGTCGTCGTTCGCCACGAGTCCTCTTCCCCCTCGAGAGGGGTCCCACAATGTTCCCACATCACGGCGGTATCCTGGCCGGCGTGAGCGATCGGCAGGTCGTGGACCAGGCTCGCCTGGACGAGCGGTTCGAGCGGGAGGCCATCCCCCTCCTTTCCGAGCTGTACGGGGGGGCCCTCAGGCTGACCCGGAACCCCTCTGACGCCGAGGACCTCCTCCAGGAGACCTTCCTCCGGGCCTACCGGGGGTTCGCCTCCTTCAAGGAGGGGACGAACCTCCGGGCCTGGCTCTACAGGATCCTCACCAACGCGTTCATCAACATCTACCGGAAGCGGCAGCGGGAGCCCCAGACGATCTCCGACAGCGATGTCGAGGAGTGGTACCTGTACGACAAGCTCGGTGCTGAGGGCGCCGAGGCCTCTGCCGAGGCCCAGGTGCTGGACGCCCTCCCCGACGAGGACGTCCAGGAGGCCCTGGCGAGCCTGCCCGACCAGTTCCGGCTGGCGGTGATCCTGGCGGACGTGGAGGGATTCAGCTACAAGGAGATCGCGGAGATCCTCGAGGTGCCGATCGGCACCGTGATGTCCCGGCTTCACCGGGGAAGAAGGGCCCTGGAACGGCGGTTGTGGGATGTGATGCGGGATCGAGGCCTGGTGACCTGATGGACTGCGAGCGGGCGCTCGAGGAGCTCGAGGCCTACCTGGACGGCGAGCTGGCCGAACCGGGCCGGGTCGAGCTGGAGCGCCATCTGTCCGGGTGCGGCAGCTGCTTCGACCGGGGCGAGTTCCGCCTGGCCGTCCGGGAGATCGTCCGACGGAAGTGCGGCGTGGAGGCCAACCTCCCTCAGAGGGTCGTGCTTCGGATCCGGCGGTTGATCTCGGCGGAGATCGACCCCGGGTAAAAGCCCCTCCGGACGAAACCGCAGCCCCCCTCGGCGTCGAATACCCGGGCAGAGGGGGCGGGCCCGGGGAGGGCCCGGTGGACATGAAGGGAACCAGACCGGGGCGGATGCCCCGACCGTCGAGGACCGTGGACGACGCAGAGCGGGTCTGCGAGGTCCCGGAGTGCTCGACGAAGCTCTCCAGGTACAACTTCCGGACTCGGTGCTGGCAGCACACGGAGCTCGCCTTCCCGAACTACCGGGGGCGGCGCCTGGCCCCGGAGTCCTGAGCAGGTCAGGCCAATCCGGCCATCCTGCCCAGGAAGTCCTATCCAGACCGGCACGTCGAACCACCTCCCTCGCCCTATACTTGTCACCGGCGGTTCGCAGGAACGGGAGGGAGGGACGTATGGCGCAACCCAAGGGCGCCGAGTATCTGAAGACCGCGGAGGTGGCCGACATCCTCCACGTGTCGCCTAAGACGGTGACCAGGTGGGCCAAGGACGGCAAGCTTCCGCACTCGCGGACCCTGGGAGGCCATCGCCGGTTCCCGGCTTCCTCGATCCGGAAGCTGGCCGAGGGGCTCATCCAGGTCGGCCAGGCCGAGTAAAGCCGTCCAGCCGTTCCGGCGGGTCCTCGTCTCGGGACGGGGCGAGATCGCCTGCCGGGTCCTGCGCACCCTCCGGCGGCTGGGCATCGGATCGGTCGCGGTCTTCTCGGACGCCGACGCCTCGGCGAAGCACGTTCGCCACGCCGACCGGGCGGTCCGCGTCGGGGAGCCTCCAGCCCACCTCTCCTATCTGAACCCCGCGGCCATCGTCCAGGCGGCCCTGTCGAGCGAGGCCGACGCGGTTCACCCCGGGTACGGGTTCCTGTCCGAGAGCCCCATGCTGGCCCGGGCGGTGCTCGACGCCGGTCTGACCTGGGTGGGTCCCCCTCCCGAAGTCCTGGAGCTCGCCGGGGATAAGGTCGCGGCCAGAGCCGCGTTCGAGCGGTCCGGCTTTCCCGTCCTCCCCGGCGCCGGCCCGTTCGGTTCCCCGGACGAGGCGGTGACCGCCGCCGCCGAGGTCGGTTACCCCCTGATGGTCAAGGCCGTCATGGGAGGCGGCGGGATCGGGATGGGCGTGGCCCGGGACCAGGACGGCCTCCGGGCCGCCGTGGCCACGGCGGCCAGCCGAGGCGAGCGTTTCTTCGCCGACGCCTCCGTGTACCTCGAGCGGTACGTCGAGGGCGCCCGGCACGTCGAGGTCCAGGTCCTGGCGGACGACTCCCGCACGATCCATCTCCACGAGCGGGAGTGCTCGGTCCAGCGGCGCCACCAGAAGGTGATCGAGGAGACCCCCTCGCCGGCGCTGGACCAGGCCCTCCGCCGGCGCCTGTGCGCCGCAGCGGTGCGATCCATGGAGGCGATCGGTTATCGGGGCGCCGGGACCGTGGAGTGCGTCCTCACGCCGGAGCGGGATTTCTTCTTCCTGGAGGTAAACGCCAGGCTCCAGGTGGAGCACCCCGTCACCGAGGTCACCACCGGCCTGGACCTGGTGGAGGAGCAGCTACGGATCGCCGCCGGACTCGGAATGTCGGTCGGGGACGTGGCGGCCTCGTGGGGGCACGGGCTGGAGTGCCGGATCTATGCCGAGGACCCCGATCGGTTCCTGCCCTCGCCGGGGCGCGTCGTCCGGCTCCGCGTGCCGGATGTCGTTCGCTGGGACGGAGGGTACGAGGAGGGGGACGAGGTCCCGATGTTCTACGATCCGCTCATCGGGAAGATGGTCGCCCACGCGGGCGATCGCCCCGCGGCGATCGAGGCCATGCGGGAAGCGCTGGAGGACACCGTGATCGAAGGGCCCAGGACGAACGTGGCCGCCCACCTCCGGGTCCTGGGTGACGATCGGTTCGTGAGCGGCGAGTACGACACGGGGCTGCTGGGGGCGTGAGCGAGGTCCGGTACGAGGTTCGGGGCCCGGCGGCGTGGCTGACCATCGACCGGGAGGAGCGGCGGAACGCTCTCTCCGCCGGAGTGATCGCCGGGCTGGTGGAGGAGCTGGCCCGGGCAGGAGCGGACCAGGCGGTCCGGGTCGTCGTGCTCACCGGCGCCGGCGACCGGGCGTTCTGCGCCGGCGGGGACATCGGCGGGTTCCGGGAGTCGGCTGCGGTGGCCGAGTCGGCGCCGGCGGCGATCTCACGGATCGTGGACGCCCTGTGGCATCACCCCAAGCCGACCATCGCCAGGGTGAACGGCCGGGCACTCGGCGGAGGGTTCGGGTTGGTGCTGGCGTGCGACCAGGCGGTGGCCGCGGACGATGTGGACCTCGGCACCCCCGAGGTCGACATCGGGCTGTGGCCCCACGTGATCACCGCCGTGATCCAGCGGACGCTCCCGCGGAAGGTCGCCCTCGACCTGATGCTCACCGGGCGTCGCATGTCGGTGGATGAGGCCAAGCGTTGGGGCGTGGTGAACCGGGTCGTTCCCAGGGCCGACCTGGACGGAGCCGTCGAGGAGCTCGTCGGGGTGCTGGCCTCGAAGAGCTCCCACGTCCTCCGGCTGGGCAAGCGCTCCTTCGCCGGGGCCGAGGGCCTCCCGTTCGGCCGGGCCATCGACCACCTGAAGGAGGCGTTGGCGGAGAACCTCGGGGCGGAGGACCTGGCCGAGGGAGTCTCCGCCTTCCTGGAGAAGCGGCCGCCGCGATGGCGGGACCGCTGAGCGAGCCGCGGCCGTCGCGGCCGGCGATGCCCCGGGGGTACGGCATCGCATCGGGAAAGGAGGGCTTGCTCCCGTGGTCCTGGGCCGAGGAGCGGCTCATTGCCTCCCGGAACTATTGGATCGTCAGCGCCGACGCCGAGGGGCGGCCCCACGCCATGCCCGTCTGGGGCCTGTGGCTGGACGGAGCGGTCTGGTTCAGCAGCGACCGGGCCTCGCGGAAGGCCCGCAACATCGCCGACCGCCCGGGGATCATGGTCCACCTGGAGAGCGGCGACCAGGTCGTGATCGTGGAGGGCACCGCCGAGGAGGTTGGCGAGCGGGCCGAGCTGGAGCCGTTCGCCCGGGCCTACGAGGAGAAGTACGGGTTCGGCATGGACCTCGACCAGCCCATCGGGCTCGTCTACAGGGTCCGCCCGCGCACCGTGCTGGGCTGGCTGGAGAAGGACTTCCCCTCGACGGCCTCCCGGTGGCGGTTCGCCTAGGAGGGAGGCTGCGCCGGTGGGGCCACTCTCTCCGGGATCGCGTCCTCGGCCATGGCCAGCCAGGCCTGCTCGGCCTTCCTCTGCTTCACGGCCCCCAGCCAGCCCCCGGACACGGCCCCGGAGCCCGTGCCCCTGCTGTGCACTTCGATGGTGATCCCGGTCCCTCCGGCCCCGCCCGCCGCGGTGACCACGATCCGCATCGGCATCTTCATCTTGTTCCGGAAGCCACCGGCCAGGTAGGCGGAGCCCACGCTGCCGCCCAGGTCCATGGATAGAAGCCCGGGCCGGCTCTCCACTGTCGTCCCGCCCTGGGACCGCAGGGCTTCCTCGATCGCCGACCGCACCTGTTCCTCGCCTGCGGTGCTCTGGACATGGTCCTCGGCCACGGCCGGCAGGGTACCGGCGGGGTCTCGTGGCCCGCAAGCCGGGAGTAGACTCCGGGCGGCGGGCCCGGGAAGACTTCGGGGCCACGGTCCCCGGCGATGGGCCCCACGAAGGAGGGTCACCATGGCCGACCAGGCCGATGCGGGCGCGCCGCCAGAGCGCCGCCCCACCTACACCCATTCCGGCCCCGATCTGCGCGGGCGAGTCGAGGAGCTTCGCCGGCGGAAGGGGGATTCCCTGGGTATGGGCGGCCCGGAGCGCATCGAGCGCCAGCGGTCGCAGGGAAAGCTGACGGTCCGGGAGCGGCTCGACCTGCTTTTCGACCGGGGAACGTTCGCCGAGCTCGGCCTCCTGGCCCACCACCAGTCGTCCTCGCCCCAGATGCAGGGGAAGGTCACCCCGGCTGACGGCTGCGTCACCGGGACAGGCCGGATCGACGGGCGGCGGGTGGCGGTGATCGCCTACGACTTCACGGTGATGGCGGGCTCGATCGGCATGGTCGGCGAGCTCAAGGCCACCCGGATGCGCGAGCTGGCCCTCCGCGAGCGGATGCCGCTCGTGTGGCTGATCGACTCCGCCGGGGCCCGGATCCAGGAGGCCACCGGCTCGATGTTCGCTCGCACCGGCGACCTGTTCCGGGAGCAGGTCCACATGAGCGGCGTGATCCCCCAGGTGGCGGCGATGATGGGGCCCGGCGCGGCCGGCACCGCTTACATCCCCGGGCTGGCCGACTTCGTGCCGATGGTGAAGGGGACCTCGAACATGGCTCTGGGCGGCCCGGCCCTGGTGAAGGCCGCAGTGGGCGAGGACGTCACCGCCGAGGAGATGGGCGGCTCGGAGGTACACACCAAGGTTAGCGGCGTGGCCGACCTGGAGATCGAGGACGACGAGGCCTGTCTACAGGCCGTCCGCACATACCTCTCGTTCTTTCCGTCCTCGAACCTCGATCGCCCGCCCATCGTCCCCGTCGACGACCCGCCCGACCGGCGGGCAGAGGACCTGCTCGACATCGTCCCGGCGAACCCCCGGCAGGCCTACGACGTGCGGAGGGTGATCGCCGAGATCGTGGACCACGGCTCCTTCTTCCCCATGAAGCCGGACTGGGCCAGGAACCTGGTCACCGGGTTCGCTCGCTTCGGCGGACGCCCGGCGGGCATCGTGGCGAACCAGCCGACGCACCTCGGTGGGGCCCTCGATGTGAACGCGGCCGACAAGGCTGCTCGTTTCGTGTGGCTCTGCGACGCGTTCCACATACCGCTGGTGTTCCTGATGGACTGCCCGGGGTTCCTGGTGGGGTCGGCGGTGGAGAAGCAGGGGATCATCCGCCACGGCGCCAAGATGCTGTTCGCGGTGGCCGAGGCCACGGTGCCGAAGGTCACGGTGGTCCTCCGGAAGGGGTACGGGGCCGGGTACTACGTGATGAACGGGCGGGCCTACGAGCCGGACCTCATCGTCGGCTGGCCCACTGCCGAGATCTCGGTGATGGGGCCCGAGGGCGCGGTGAACATCATCTTCCGCAAGCAGATCGAGGCGGCCTCGGAGGGAGAGCGCGACGCCCTGCGGAGCCAGCTGGTCGACACGATCCGCTCACAGATCGACGCCTACGTGGCCGCGGGGTGGTCCTTCCTCGACGACCTGATCGATCCGGCCGAAACCCGGGCCTCGATCTGCCGGGGTCTCGAGGAGGCCGAGGGCAAGCGGGTGGAGCGGCCTTGGCGGAAGCACGGGGTCCTCCCGGTCTAGGCGTCGACGATCTCCACGGCGTACAGGCCGTCCTCTCGCTCCTCCAGCGTGACCCGGACGGGGTCCCCCTGGGCGAGGTGCTCCTCGAGGTGCCCGAGGTCGAAGCCGTAGTCGCGCTCCCGATCGATCCGGATGTCGTATGCCTGACCGTCCTCGTCGACGGTGAAGCCGGCGATCGGGCCGCGGTCGCTCTGCTCGATCGCGGTGATCAGGCCGGTCACCTCCGCCGGGGCCTCGGGCTCGGTCGAGCAGGCCGGGATCAGCAGGATCGGCAGGGCGAGGATCGCGGCGAGCCGCATCCCCGTATGGTGCCCCAGATCAGGTCGCGGGGGGAAGCCTCTCGTACCATCGTCGCGTGCGGGTGTGGGCATTGCTCGGCTCGGGCGAGTTCCTGCCATGGGCGCAGGACGTCGATCGGTGGATGCTCGACCGGGCCCGTCCCGGCGCGGTCCTGGTCCTCCCCACAGCCAGCGCCCCGGAGGGCGACGAGGTCTTCGACCGGTGGGGCCGGATGGGCCTGGAGCACTACGCCGGCCTGGGTGCCGACGTCGACGTCCTCCCCCTGAAGACGCGAGAGGACGCCGAGCGGGCCGATCTCGTCTCGCGCCTCGACGCCGCCGGGGCCGTGTTCGTCTCGGGCGGGAACCCCGGCTTTCTGGCCGCGACCCTGGCCGGGACCCGGTTCTGGGGGTCGCTCACGGCGAACCTGGACCGGGGCCTGGCGTACGGCGGGTGCAGCGCGGGCATCGCCGCGCTGGGGGAGCGGGCGGCGTGGCGCCTCCACCGGAGCACGTTCCGGCCGGGCCTGGGCGTGTTCTCTGGGACGAACCTGGTTCCTCACTGGGACGCCGTGGACGCCTTCATCCCCGGCCTCGGGGACATTCTGGTGGCGAACCTCGGCCCCCCTTCTCGCCTGGTCGCCGTGGACGAGCGAACCGCCATGATGGGCGACGGCCGGCAGTGGTCCGTGCTGGGGGCCGGGAGCGTCCGCATCCTCGAGGAAAGGGCATGGACCGTCCACGGGCCCGGTGCCTCGTTCGACCTCGACCTGGCAGGCGAACCTACCCACCGGTAGTCTCCGTCCCGTCATGGTCGCTGTGGGAGATCCGGCGCCGGACCCCGTCGTGCTGGACACGCGTGGGGACGAGGTCCGACTGTCCACCACCTGGGCGAAGTTCCCGGCGCTGCTGGTGTTCCTCCGCCACTTCGGGTGAGCGTTCTGCGTCGAGCAGGTCGCGCAGTTGCGTGACCACCGGGAGGAGTTCGAGGCGGCGGGGGCCGCCGTGGCCCTGGTCGGGCTGGGCCGGCCCGAACAGGCCGCCGCCTTCTGCGAGCGGCGCCGGGTCCCGTACGTCTGTCTCACCAACCCGGACCGGTCCGCCCACCTGGCCTTCGGGCTCCGCCGGGGCACGCTGAACGAGGTCGCCGGGCCGGCCATCTGGCTCCCCTGGCTCCGGAACGAGGTGACCGGGAAGCGTCAGGGGCGGTTCGGGCAGGGCGACCCGGCCCAGCTTCCCGGGACGTTCGTGGTCACACCGGACGGCGTGGTCCGGTTCGCGCATCGGGGCCGGCGGTCGAGCGATCTCCCGTCGAACGAGGAGGTCCTGGCGGCCCTTCGAGGGATCCCCCGGGAGCCCGCGTGACCGAGCCATGCATCCTCACGTGCGCGCTGTCCGGCGCCGTGGCGAACAAGGACCAGTGCCCGGGCATCCCGTACACGCCCCAGGAGTACGCTGCCGAGGCCCGGCGGGCCCGCGACGCCGGCGCCTCCATGGTCCACATCCATGCCCGCACCCCGGAAGGAGCGCCGACGGTGGCGGTGGAGCACTACCGGGCCATCACCCGGGCGATCCTGGCCGAGGCCTCCGATCTAATCGTCAACTTCTCGACGGGGTGGGTGGGGCTCCCGATAGCCGAGCGGGTCGCCCATATCTCCGAGCTCCGGCCGGAGATCGGCGCGCTGAACATGGGGTCGATGAACTACGCCAAGTACTCGCCGAAGCGGAAGCGGCTGGTGTTCAGCTTCGTGTTCGAGAACTCGTTCGAGGACATCATCTTCTTGTTGGAGCGGACGGAGGAAGCAGGGGTCAAGCCGGAATGCGAGTGTTTCGACGTCGGCCACGTCGAGTCTGTGGTCCCCCTCCTCGATCTCGGCGTGCTGACCGCCCCGGTGCAGTTCTCGCTGATCCACGGGGTGCTGGGGGGGATCTCCTCAACAGCCGCCAACCTGGCCCATATGGCCTCGGTGGTCCCGGCCGGGTCCACCTGGGGGGTGATCGCCGTCGGTCGTGAGCAGTGGGCGATGGCCGAGGCGGCCGCGGCCCTGGGAGGCAACGTCCGGGTGGGCTTCGAGGACAACTTCTACGTGCCGTCCGGGGAGATGGCCGCTTCCAACGGGGACCTGGTCGCGGCGGCGGCCCGGATGGTCGAGGCCGCCGGCCGGACCGTGGCGGAGCCCGACGAGGCCCGGCGGATCCTGTCGCTCCCGCCCGATCCGGACCGGTCGGCGCTGGTGGCGGGCTGAGGATGACCGAGGTCCGGTCGGAGATGGTGGCGAACGTGTGGAGGGTCGTGGTCGCGGCCGGCCAGCGGGTCGCGGTGGGGGATCCGCTGGTGATCCTGGAGTCGATGAAGATGGAGATCCCGGTGGCGGCGCCCGTTGACGGCACCGTCGTCGAGGTCCGGGTGCGAGAGGGCGGACTCGTCCAGGAGGGCGACGTGATCGCGGTCGTCGAGTGACCGCGCGCTAGCATGAACCCATGATCCGCTCCGAGCCTGGCGTGGTGTGGCGGATCAGCCTGGACCGCCCCGAGGCCCGGAACGCGGTCACCGCGGAGATGCTCGAGGACCTGAACGTGGCCCTGGGCGACGCCGCTACCGACCCCGACGCCAGGGTGGTGCTCCTGGCCGGCCGGGGCGGGCACTTCTGCGCCGGGGCCGACCTCGACGAGGTGGGCCGGGCCGTCGGAACCGACGGGATCGGGTACGGGCTGGTCCTGGAGAGGACGCTGGCGGCCCTGGCCGACCATCCCCTGCCGGTGGTGGCCCGGGTGGAGGGTGCCGCGCTGGGCGCCGGCTGTCAGCTCCTGGTGGCCTGCGACCTGGCGGTGGCCGCCGAGGCCGCCAGGATCGGGGTGCCGTCGGCCCGGCTGGGGATCGTCATCTCCTTCGAGAGCATCGAGCGCCTGGTGCTGGCGGTGGGACCTCGCCGGGCCGCCGACCTGCTGATCACGGGCCGGGAGGTCTCCGGTCGGGAGGCCGCCGGATGGGGCCTGGCCACCGAGGCCGTGCCCGCGGACCGCGTGGCCGGCCGGACCGAGGAGGTGGCCGAGCTGGTGGCGTCCTCCGCGCCGCTGTCGGTCCGGGGCTCGAAGCGGGCCATCGCCGCGGTCCTCCGGAAGCTGTCCATCGACCGGGAGACCGAGGGCCACCGTTTGGCCGAGGTCGACATGATGGCCGCGGACGCGCTGGCCAGCGAGGACCTGGCCGAGGGCCTCCGGGCCCGTCGGGAGCGGCGCGCCCCGAGGTTCCGGGGGACCTGATGGCCGGCCGGCGGCTCACGGCCCGCAGCCCGCTGGGGGAGCGGGCCCCGGAGGTGATCCGCCTGCTGAAGGCGGCCTACCCCGATGCCAGGGTGGCCCTCCGGTTCTCCAACCCTCTGGAGTGCCTTGTGGCGGTGATCCTGTCGGCGCAGGCCACCGACAAGAAGGTGAACGAGGTCACCGAGACGCTGTTCCAGAAGTACCGGACGCCGGAGGACTACCTGCGGGTGCAGGAGGCCGATCTCGCCGCGGACCTGAAGCCCACCGGCTTCTTCAACCAGAAGACCAGGGCGGTCCGGGGAGCGTGTCGGATGATCGTGGAGGAGTTCGACGGGACGGTCCCGGACTCCATCGCCGACCTCGTGAAGCTCCCCGGCGTGGCCCGGAAGACCGCGAACATCGTCCTGGGCAACGCCTACCCGGAGAGGCTGCGCTCAGATCCCGACGTCGGCGTCGCCGTGGACACCCACGTGCGCAGGGTCTCCCAGCGGCTCGGCTTCACGGAGCAGAAGGACCCCAACAAGGTCGAGCGTGACCTGATGGAGATCCTCCCCAGGGAGGACTGGTTCAGCTTCACGTACGTCCTCATCGACCACGGCCGGGCGGTGTGCAAGGCCCCCACCCCACGGTGCGAGGAGTGTCCCGTGAGCCACCTGTGTCCCTCCAGCCGCGTGTAGGACCGGGTCGGAGTGACCGATACCCTAGGTTGACGTGATCGGCCAGACCTTCGACTCGACGCTCCAGGCCGCCGGGGACGGGGCGCCCTGGGCGCTCGAGTCCGTCTACCGGGACCTGGCCCCGGCCGTGCTCGGCTACCTGCGGGGCCAGCGGGCCGTCGAGCCCGAGGACCTCACCTCCGAGGTCTTCGTGGGCGTGGTCCGGGGCCTCCGGGGGTTCCGGGGGGACGAGCGGAACTTCCGGTCCTGGGTCTTCTCGATCGCCCACCGCCGCCTGATCGACGAGCGCCGCCGCCTGACCCGCCGCCGGGAGGACGTGGTCGATCCCTCGGCCCTGGCGGGGCCGCTTGCCGGCCCCCTGGCCGGGGCGGCCGTCGGTAACGCCGAGGACGAGGCGCTGGCCCTCCTCGGCGAGGGGTGGGCGCTCCGAACGCTCGAAATCCTCACCGATGACCAGCGCTCGGTCCTCCTCCTGAGGGTCCTGGCCGACCTCTCCGTGGAGGAGGTGGCCAGGCTCCTAGGGAAGCGACCGGGGGCAGTGAAGACCCTCCAGCGGCGGGCCCTGGCCTCTCTGGCCCGGTACCTCGAGCGGCAGGGCGTTTCCTGATGCGCCCCGAGGGCGATTACCAGGGTGAGATGGACCGAGTGGATCCCCGCCTGATCGACGCGGCCCTGCGGGGCCGCGAGACCGGAGAGCCCGCCCTCGACCGGGCCGCGCTGCTGGTGGCCGATCTCCGCCGTGTCCTCCTCGAGGGGTCCATGCCTGAGGCGGCCGGGCACCTCGAAGCCATGGCCGCGGCGGCCCGGGACGAGGCGCGGGGGTCCACCCCGGTCCTCTCGAAGCGCCGGGCGGCCCGGCGCCGCAGGCTGGCCAGCATGCCGCTGGCGGCGGCACTGGTGCTGGGGACCGGCCTGGCCTGGGGCGCCGGGACGCTCCCCGAGCCTGCGTCGGACCGGGCCGAGGAAGCCGTGGCCGCCGCCCAGGAGCGGGGCGACGCGGGCTCGGAGCCGGACGGCGCCGAGGGATTCGAGGGGGCCGCCCACGGCGAGGAGGTCTCCGCGGTCGCCAAGGACGACTCGCTCCAGGGCTGCGAGAAGGGCCGGGCCGTGTCCGAGGTGGCCAGCTCGAAGGGGAACGTGCAGGGGCCGGGACACGACCCCTGCGCCAAGGGCCAGGAGGGGAAGGCCCGAGGGCAGGACGCCTCGGCCAAGGGCAAGCAGACCGCCGAGGACGCCAAGGCCGATGCTCAGGCCAAGGCCGAGGCCAAGGCCGAGGCTCAGGACAAGCCCGAGAGGGGTGGCGGGCCTCCGGAGGGCGCAGGCCCCCCCGAGAACGCCGCCTCCCAGGGCTCCGGCAAGGGGACCGGCAAGCCCTAGCGGGCCCGTCCGATTAGCCGCCAGGCCGCCGGGAGCAAGCCTGCGGCGACGAGCAGCTTCAGGGTGTCACCCAGCACGAAGGGGTACAGTCCGAGCTCCAGGGCCTCCGCGGCGGGCACGTCGATCGAGGCGGCGAGCCACGGCACGCCCACCAGATAGATCACGATGTTCCCCAGCAGCATCACGCCGAGGGAGGACCGGATGCTTCGGTCCCAGCCTCGGTTGGCCAGCCACCCGCACACCCCCGCTGCTAGCAGGAACCCCCACAGGTACCCTCCGCTGGCCGTGGCCAGCGTGAGGCGATCCAGGCCCCCCAGGCCCTCCGCCGCGAACGGCAGCCCCACCGCGATCTGGGCCAGATACAGGAGCAGCGTGACGATCCCCAGCCGCCACCCGTAGGCCGTCCCCACCACGAGGACCCCCAGCGTCTGTCCGGTGATGGGGACCGGCGTGAACGGCAGGACCACCACGATCTGGGCCAGCCCGGCGATCAGCAGGCTCCCCCCAACCACGAGGGCGGCATCGACGGCCACCGAGCCTGCCCGAGAGCGGGGCCGGGGCAGTGTCTGGGCGAGCGCGGTCACGGGTCCTCCTCAGGTCGGAACGGTCCGGGCGAGTTGTAGTCGAGGGCGTGCCGGGCCCGCAAGTCCTACCATCTCGCCGTGACCCCCGACGACCACATCCGGCGGAACCGCGGCTCCTGGGATGCCGCGGCGGCGGAGTTCGCCGAGCCCGGGCGAGAGAACTGGGCGTCGGAGGAGCCGACGTGGGGTATCTGGGGGGTCCCGGAGTCCAAGGTTCGCCTCCTTCCAGAGCAGCTCGAGGGGAAGGACGTCGTCGAGCTCGGCTGCGGGACCGGCTACGTCTCCGCCTGGCTGGCCCGGCGTGGGGCCCGTCCGGTGGGCATCGATCTCTCCCAGAACCAGCTGGCTTCAGCGGCTGGCTTCCAGCGGGAGTTCGGGCAGCGGTTCCCGCTGATCCAGGGCGACGCCGAGCGCGCTCCCTTCCGCGACGGGAGCTTCGACGTCGCCATCAGCGAGTACGGGGCCGCGATCTGGTGCGATCCGTACCGATGGATCCCCGAGGCCGCGCGACTCCTGCGTCCGGGCGGTGAGCTGACCTTCCTGGGGAACGCCACGCTCCTGATGCTGTGCGTCCCCGACCTGGAGGCGGACGGTGCGGCCGGCGACCGGCTGATTCGGCCGCAGTTCCGGATGCACCGGTTCGAATGGCCCGACGATCCCGGCGTGGAGTTCCATCTGAGTCACGGCGACTGGATCCGGCTGCTGCGTTCGAGCGGGTTCGAGGTAACCGACCTGATCGAGATCCGTCCACCCGAGGGTTCGAGAACGCGCTCCCCCTACGTCACGCTCGAGTGGTCGCGACGGTGGCCGTGCGAGGAGGTATGGAAGGCCAGGAAGCTGAGGTGACGGTCAGCCGGCGACGGCGATCCGTCGTGCTGCCGCAGCGGCCTCGCGCCGGCGAGCCCTTCGGAGCGCCCGACGCTCCTCCTCCGATAGACCGCCCCATACGCCGGCGTCCTGTCCGGTGGCCAGGGCCCACTCCAGGCACTGGACGCGGACCTCGCACTGCATGCAGACGCTCTTGGCGGCATCGATCTGGGCGGCGGCGGGACCTGTGGTCCCCACCGGGAAGAAGAGTTCGGGATCCTCGTCCTTGCATCGTGCCCGATGAACCCACTCCATCCGAATCCCCCAATTCGGCCGGCTTCCCCAGCGGTACTCGAGCGACTCGGAGGACGGAATCCCCGAGTGACGGAGCCGAAGTATAGTGACGGCCGTCGGCCCGTGACAAGACCTGACGACGAATTCCACCGGGGTTGTTTGGTGGTCGCCCACAGGGGGGCCTCTGCACGTGTGCCGGAGAACACCCTGGCAGCCTTCGAGGCCGCGGTAGCCGAAGGAGCGGACGTCGTGGAGCTCGACGTGCGCCTGACCAGGGACGGGGTTCCGGTGATCCTTCACGATCCGGACGTGTCGGCCACGACCGAGGAGACCGGCTTCATCCACGAGCTGTCGCTGGGCAAGGTGAAGCGACTCGATGCCGCTCGGGGCCGAGGGGAGCGGCAGGAGATCCCCACTCTCGCCGAGGCCCTGGAGTCGATCCGGGGCTCGGGCGTCAACCTGGAGATCAAGAACCTGCCCGGCGAACCGGCGTTCGACTCGCCTCGGGAGGCCACGCTGGAGGCCGCGCTCGAGGTGCTTCGGGCCGCGCCCTTCGACGGCCCCGTGCTGGTGTCGTCCTTCAACTGGCTGACGATCGAGCGGGCCCGCGAGCTAGCGCCGGAGGTCATGACCGGGTTCCTGACGATCGCTGCGGTCGATCCCTGGGCGTCTCTCGTGTACGCGCGTTCGCACGGGCACGACTTCGTCCTGCCGCAGGGTCCCGCCCTGACCGCGGCGGGGTCCGACTTCGTTCGGGACGCCAGGACCGACGGCGTGCGCGTGGGGACGTGGGTCGTCGACGACGAGGACGTTCTCGCCACGCTCTTCGCCTGGGGCGTGGACGCCGTGGCCACGAACGACCCGCGCTTGGCGGTCGAGGTACGGGCCCGGGCTCAGTAGAGGAGCGAGAGGGCGTCGGGGACCGCCTCGAGCAGGACCCGGTCGCGGTCGCCCAGGTACTCCCCGTCCATCTGTACCGGGAGCGGCCCGTCGCAGGCCACTTCGATGCGCTCCTGGTCGTGCAGCGCGAGGACGTGAGGGTTGCGGACGTGCTTCCCGCTGCTGAGCGTCTGCGCCACGATGCGCACGACGGTTGGGGTCCGCATGGTGTCCAGGGCCAGGCAGTCCAGGCCCTTCTCGAGCCGAGCCTGGGGACAGAGATGCATCTCCCGGCTCCCCAGGTAGGTGAACGGCCGCGTCTTCTGGCAGATGGCCAGGAAGAGCCCCCCGCGCTCGTGCTCGAGGTTCGGGCCCCACCGCACCCGCACCCGGGGTCGCCGCCGGTCCACGCCGGTGAAGAAGATGCGGGCCGCCGACCACACGTAATAGGGATGCCCGATCTCCTTCTTCAGGCGCTGCCGTCGTTCGACGTCCCGCACGATGGCCCCGTCGAGCCCCACCCCGCAGGCGAACGTGAAGTAGCGGCCGTCGGCCCGCCCGAGGGGTACGCGGTGCGGCGGGTTGCGATGGTTCGCGATCAGGTACCACGTCGCCTCGATCGGGTCCCGGGGGATACCGAGAGAGCGGGCCAGGACGTTCGTCCCGCCACCGGGGATGACCGCCATGCTCACCTGCGTGCCGGCAAGACCGTTGGCGACCTCGTTCACGGTGCCGTCGCCGCCGAGCGAGGCCACGACGTCGAACCCCTCGTGGGCCGCCCCGCGGGCGAGGTGGGTGGCGTGGTCCTGGCGCTTCGTGCGAGCAACCTCCACGTCGAGCTCTGAGGACAGCGCCCGCTCGATCACGTTGATCGCCCACGGGGTGACCGCCGACGCGTTGACGTTCACGATGAGCAGGAGGCGCACCGGGGCATCCTACCGGCCGGCGATTACCATGCGCGGTGATGTTCCGTCGTTCTAGGGAGCCGTCCCAGCTGGACCGGGTGCTGGCGCGGATCGAGCGGGCCAAGGCCGACCTCGTCTCGGCCGTCCCCTCACCGCGGGGGGTCCCGGGGCGCACCTTGGCGGACGCGTTGCTGGCCTTCGAGGAGGGCCTGCGCGAGGCCACCACCTCGCTGCACGAACCCACGGGCTGGCGGACGGCCGTGGACGAGTCGCTCCGCCGGGCCGAGAGGCTCCGCCTGGAGGCTCCGGCGCTGGACTACGAGGGACTGGTCGAGGCGCTGGCCGACCTCATGGAACCGTTGGAGACCCTGGAGGCTTGACAGGCTCGGTTCGCTTCCCCGAGGGGGCCAAGAAGCTCGCCGCCATCGCCGCCCCCAAGCTGGACGGCTAGACGATCTTCCGCTGGCCCGAGTCGTCCTCCGGCACGTCGTAGACGGGGAGGTCGTCCTCGATCCGGGCCTGGGGGGAAAGGCGGTGGGGCTCCAGGCGGGGGCCGTCCATGATGTGGCGAACCCCGCACCCGGCGGCCAGCAGGGCGTCGGCGAGCAGTCGGCGGTGGCACCGCCACCACAGGGACTCCGCGCACATCACGGTCGTGGGGAGTTCCGCCGAGCCGTCGATCAGCCGTTGCCGGGCATCCCGGAAGGCCTCGGTCTCCATGTGGTCGGCATAGCCCCGGAACCCCGAGGACCGGAGGGACGTGTGTCGAGAGTCCGGGCGAGCCCGGCGCCACCCACCCAGAGCCTTCCCTTCCCACGCGTACCCGATGCCCGCCTCGGCCAGGGAGGCCTCCAGGGCGTCCCGGCCGAACTGGGGATGCTTCCTGGAGCCCGGGGCGGTCCGCACGTCGACCAGCCGCCGGACCCCGGCGCCGCGGAGCAGGTCGAGGAAGGTATCGATGTCCCTGGCGCCGTGGCCGATCGTGAACACGGTCACCATGATGGCAGGCTGACGCGGAGCCCTATCCTCGGCTAGCCTTGTGCCCTTAAGGGAGAGGAGGAGCCTTGCCGTCGATCAACCTGGTCACCGAGATCCCCGGCCCCAAGTCGAGAGCCGTAATCGAACGCAAGGAAAAGGTGGTGGCTGATGCCCTCGGCCTCCACGCCCCCACGGTCATCGACCGGGGGGAGGGCGCCGCCTTCACCGACATCGACGGCAACACCCTCCTCGATTTCTCCGGGGGGCTCGGCTGTCACATCGTCGGGTACTCCCACCCGAAGGTCGTGGAGGCCGTACGGTCCGCCGCCGAGCGCTTCTCCCACACGGACTTCTCGGTCATCCCGTACGAGTCCTACGTGGAGCTGGCCGAGCGGCTGATCCGGGCCACCGGGGGCGGAAACCGGCGGGTGTTCTTCGCCAACTCCGGGGCCGAGGCCGTGGAGAACGCGGTGAAGATCGCCCGGTCCGCGACAGGGCGCTCCGCGATCCTGGCGTTCGAGGGAGGGTTCCACGGCCGGACGTACATGGCCATGTCGCTCACGAGCCGGCACCAGCCGTACAAGACGGGGTTCGGGCCGTTCGCCCCCGAGGTCTACCGGATGCCGTATCCGTACCCCTACCGGCATCCGCGACCCGAGGACGCCGGCCGCGAGGCCCTGGTAGCGATCGAGCGAGCCTTCACCACTGTCGTCGACCCGAGCAACGTTGCCGCGGCCATCGTGGAGCCGGTACTGGGCGAGGGCGGGTTCGTCGTCCCCACCTCTGACTTCCTCCCGGGGCTCCAGGAGATGTGCCGGAAGCACGGGATCCTGTTGATCGCGGACGAGGTCCAGACCGGGTTCGGGCGGACCGGGCGGTTCCTGGCATCCGAGCACTTCGGGCTGGAGCCCGACCTGGTCACGTTGTCGAAGTCGATCGCTTCGGGTTACCCGCTCTCGGCCGTGCTCGGCAGGGCCGAGGTCATGAACGCTCCCGGTGACTCCGAGATCGGCGGTACCTACGTCGGGAACCCCGTGGCCTGCGCCGCCGGGAACGCCGTGCTCCAGGTGATCGAGGAGGAGGGCCTGGTCGAGCGGGCCGAGCGGATCGGCAAGGAGATCCGGTCGCGGTGGGAGGACGTTGCCGAGGACGTGCCCGAGGTCGGCGAGATCCGGGGCCTGGGTGCCATGGTCGGCGTCGAGTTCGTGAAGGACCGGGAGTCGAAGGAGCCGAACAAGCATCTGGCCTCCGAGATCGTGACCGGAACGACCGAGCGTGGCGTGGTCAGCGTGTCTTGCGGGATCCACAAGAACGTGGTCCGGCACCTGGTCCCGCTGGTGATCACCGACGAGCAGCTTGCGGAGGGCCTCGACGTGCTCACCGACACCGCCCGGGCGGCCGCCAAGGGCGGGGTCCATACCGCCGGTGACGCGGAGTCTGAGGGCTCCTAGGGGTTCACCACCACCGTCAGCGCGGCATCTCGGGCCGTTCCACCCCCGGCGGTCTGAGCGCGGAACGTGACCGTGTACATCCCCAGGGCCACGGCCGTGACGCCGTCGTCCCGCTTGCCGTCCCATGTCACGTCGACCACTGAGCCCGAGCCGGCGAAATCGCGGACCGTGGCGCCGAACGCGTCGGTGATGGCCACCGACCAGCCCATCGGCGCCGACAGCGCCGCGGTGAGCTGGACCGTCTGAGCCTGCCAGAGCGAGATGGACTCGACCGACCGGGCCGGGTTCCAGATCTTCGGCAGGCCTCGGGTCTCCGCGGCCCGGCGGATGGGCGCGAGCTTCCGGAACAGGAAAGCTCCCGGACACGTGGTGTAACCAGTGTGGCGGTGCCCCGAGATCACCGGCAGGGTGACCTCCTGTCCCTTCTTGAACTTCTGGGCGGAGCCGCCCCCCGACACCATCACGGCCTTGGCGGTCGGCCGGAGGTGGGCCACGTCGAGGCGCCAGGCCAGCAGGCGCTTGAACGCGCGCAACATCCTGGCCGGTGCCTTCGTGGAGGTGAACGTTCCCAGGGCGGCCACTCCGGTGCTTCCGGTGTTGAAGCCCATGGCATGCGCGCCGATCACCGGTTGGTCGATGCCGCCGAACCGTCCCTCGAAGGTCCGGCCGAACCGATCGATGAGGAAGTTGTAGGCGATGTCGCAGAACCCCCGCCCCTGCACGTGGTACGCGTAGATGCCTCGGAGCAGATCGTCGGATCGGCTCCGGGCATAGCTGTTGCTGTTCACGGTGTGATGGACGTACGCCATCTTGAGGCCGTCGTCCGCATAGTCCGGCCCGCATTTCCGGAGCTTCTCCTTCGCTCCCCACCCGGATCGGCTGATGATGGCCGGCTGGGCGGCCGCGGCTTCGGCCGGCCGGATCGCGAACGGTTCCGTGGCCATCCCCCACGCCCGGGCCAGAGCGTCGCCCGCGCGGTCCAGTAGGGACCGCGGCTCGGCCGTCCCCGACGTGTTGATGAAGACCACCCTGACGGCGCCGACGGCGTCGTCCGCGGGGATCCGAACCCGGAGCCGGACGCACCTGGCTTCGCCTGTCCACACCGGGGGAGTACCTTGGATGCCGGCGTCGTCCGGAGAGCCGGGGTCGGGCCCCTCGGCGGGCTCGCCCTCGACCTCGATGGCCGGGCCGAACCGACCCCGTGTGCCGACGGCCACCCGGGCGGGGATCTCCTCGCCGCCATCCTGCCGCCACACCACTCCCACGGTGGTGAATCGGATCGGGGCGCATACAACCCGCCTGGGGCTCCACGCGGATCTACCCAACCTGATGGCACCGCCGGGCCGCAGGGCGGCGGCGGAGCGAGGGGGCAGCAGCTCGGCCGCGTCGAGGGACACCCGGCGGATCACCGTGGGAGGAACGCCGGTGCCGAGCGCCGGCGGGAACATCCCCAGGACGGCGCCGGCCACGACCCCAAGGGCCAGGGCCCGGCGGACGGCACGGCGGACTCGCGGGGAAGGCATGAGTTCTCCCGATTCTGCCTCCGGACGGGCTCCATGTCCATGGTCTCGGTGACGGGTCCGGCGCTAGGATGGGGCTGCCCCAAGCACAGGAGGAACCGGTGCCCCAGCGCGTCACCCGGCCCCGCAGGTCCTGCCTCTCGGTCCCCGGATCGAGTCTCAAGATGCTGGCCAAGGGCCCCTCGCTCCCCGCCGACGAGGTGTTCATGGACCTCGAGGACTCCGTGGCCCCTCTGGCCAAGGAGGAGGCCCGGGGGAACGTGGTGCAGGCCCTCAAGGAGGGGGACTGGTCGGGCAAGACCGTGGTGGTGCGGGTGAACGGGGTCTACACGAAGTGGTGCGCCGGCGACCTCGAGGAGGTCGTGGGGAACGCGGGCCGGTACCTCGACTGCGTGATGATCCCGAAGGTGGAAACGGCTTCTGACGTCACGTTCGTCGACAACCTCCTGCGGATGATCGAGGAGACCGGGGGTCTGGAGCGGCCCATCGGGATCGAGATCCAGATAGAGACCGCCACGGGTCTACGCAACATCAACGAGATCGCCACCGCCTGCGAGCGGGTCGAGACCCTCATCTTCGGGCCGGCCGACATGAGCGCCTCGCTGGGCCTGCCCACGGTCACGGCCGGGCTTCCCATGCCCGGTTACCCCGGCGATCACTGGCACCACGTGCTGTCGACGATCCTCATCGCCGCCCGTCACGCCGGGCTCCAGGCGATCGACGGGCCGTACTTGGTGATCAAGGACCTCGATGGGTTCCGGGAGATGGCGCTCCGGGCCCGGGCCCTGGGCTACGACGGGAAGTGGGCCCTCCACCCCGGCCAGATCGACGTGCTCAACGAGGTGTTCACCCCCACCCAGGACGAGTTCGACAAGGCCGAGGCCATGCTGGAGGCGTACCGGCACGCCACCGACGTCGAGGGCGTCGGGGCAGTGATGTTCGGGAGCGAGATGATCGACGAGGCCAGCCGGAAGATGGCCGAGCAGCTCGCGGCCCGGGGACGGGCGGCCGGCCTCGAGGTCCATAAGACGTGGACGGATTTCCGGGCGGAGTGGGAGGAAGCGTGAGCGTGGTGGACCTCACCGACGAGCAGAAGGCCGTGGTCTCCGCCGTCCGCGACCTCGTTGAGCAGGAGGTATACCCGATCGCCGAAGAGCTCGAGCACCGGGACGAGTTCCCCGAGAAGGTGGTCGAGCGGATGAAGGAGATGGGCCTGTTCGGCCTTACCGTCCCCGAGCAGTTCGGCGGAGCAGGTATGGACCTCATGTCCTACGCGCTCGTCGTCAGCGAGCTCTCCAGGGGATGGATGTCGCTATCCGGGGTGCTCAACACCCACTTCATGGGCGTCTACCTCCTCCAGGAGCACGGCACCGACGAACAGAAGGAGCGATGGCTCCCCCGCATGGCCACCGGCGAGCTCCGAGCGGCGCTGTCGATGTCGGAGCCCGGGGCCGGCTCGGACGTGCAGGCGATCCGGTGCCGGGCCGTACGTGACGGCGACGACTATGTAGTCACGGGCCAGAAGATGTGGGTCACGAACGGCCTCCGGGCCGGCCTGGTGGTGCTGCTGTGCAAGACCGATCCGGACACCGATCCGCCACACAAGGGCATGAGCCTCCTCTACGTGGAGAAGGAGCCTGGGGCCGAGCGGTTCGAGGGCATCACGGTCCCCCCCAACATCGAGAAGATGGGGTACCACGGCGTGGAGACGACCGAGCTGGTCTTCGAGGACCATCGGGTACCCGCCGCGAACCTCCTGGGAGGCGAGGAGGGACGCGGTTTCCACCAGGTCATGGACGGGATCGAGGTGGGCCGGGTCAACGTGGCGGCCCGGGCGGTGGGCCTGGCCACCCGGGCGTTCGAGGAGGCCATAGCCTACGCTCAGCAGCGGGAGACCTTCGGCAAGCCGATCGCCCAGCACCAGATGATCCAGGAGAAGCTCGCGCACATGGGCACCATGCTGGAGGCGTCACGGCTGATGATGCTGTCGGCGGCCCGCAAGAAGGCCGCGGGGGAGCGGTCGGACCTCGAGGCCGGCATGGCCAAGTACTTCTGCTCCGAGGCGTGCCACGAGATCGTTACCGAGGCCCTCCGGGTCCACGGTGGCTACGGCTATTCCGCGGAGTACCCCATCGAACGGCTCTACCGGGACGCGCCGTTCTTGCTAATCGGCGAGGGCACCAGCGAGATCCAGAAGATCATCATCGCCCGCCAGCTCCTGGAGCGACACAAGCTGCAGCGGTAGCGGCCCCGTATCCTGGTGGGGATGGCCGACACCCGGCGGTTCTCCCACCGGGAGATCCTGATCATCTACTCGGGCCTGATGCTGGGCATCCTCCTGGCGGCCCTCGACCAGACCATCGTGGCCACGGCCCTCCCGACGATCGTGGGCGACCTGGGGGGGCTGACGCACCTGTCCTGGGTGGTGACCGCCTACCTGCTCAGCTCCACGGCCTCGGTCCCCCTCTACGGGAAGATCAGCGACCTGTACGGGCGCCGAAAGGTGTTCCAGTTCGCCATCGTGACGTTCCTGGTGGGCTCTGCCCTGGCCGGCCTGGCCCAGGACATGCTCCAGTTGATCCTGGCCCGGGGGATCCAGGGCGTCGGCGGCGGGGGGCTGATCGCCATGAGCATGACGATCATCGGAGACGTGGTCTCGCCACGGGAGCGGGGCCGGTACCAGGGATACATCGGCGCCGTGTTCGCCCTTGCCAGCGTGGCAGGGCCGCTGATCGGAGGGTTCTTCGTGGACCATCTGTCGTGGCGGTGGATCTTCTACGTCAACCTTCCTCTCGGCCTGGTGGCCTTCGTGGTCACGTCGAGCGTCCTGCGCCTGCCGTTCCACCGGCGTCCCCACCGCATCGATTATCTGGGGGCGGCGCTCCTGGTGGCGGCCGTGACGTGTCTCCTCCTGGCTGCGGTGCGGGGTGGTGAGAGATCCGGGCCGGGCTCCCCGGCGACCCTCACTCTGGCGGCCGTCGGCCTGGTGCTGGCCGGGCTGTTCCTGCTTCAGGAGCGGCGGGCCCCGGAGCCGATCCTTCCGCTGCAGCTGTTCCGCGACCGAATCGTGTGGGTGAGCTCGGCCATCCTGTTCATGGTGGGCGCCACGATGTTCGGGTCCATCGTGTTCCTGCCCCTGTTCCTTCAGGCGGTGCTGGGGGTCACCGCCACGAGCTCCGGCCTCCTCCTCCTTCCCCTCATCCTGGGCATCGTGGCCACGTCTGTCGTCTCCGGACGCGTCATCAGCCGAACCGGCCGCTACCGGTGGTGGCCGGTGGCCGGCACCGCCACCACCACGGTGGGGGTGTTCCTCCTCTCGCGCATGGACACGACGACGTCGGGTGCCGAGACCTCGATCGCCATGGTGGTGGTCGGGCTGGGGATCGGCATGGTCATGCAGGTTCTGGTCCTCGCGGTACAGAACGCGGTGCCACACCGGCAGCTGGGGGTGGCCACGTCCGCCACGAACTTCTTTCGCTCGATCGGCGGGACGTTCGGCACGGCGCTGTTCGGTGCCATCTTCGGAGCGCGGCTGTCCGCTTCGCTGGCGTCAACGCTCCCGGCGGGGGCCGGGATCGACCCCCGGTCGGTGGCCAGAGCGCCCGAGGCGATCCTCCAGCTCCCTCCGGCGATCCGCGACGCCGTCGTCGGAGGGATCGCAGAGGCGATCCACGTCGTGTTCCTGGTGGCCCTGCCCGTGGCCGCGGCCGGCTTCCTGCTCTCGCTATGGCTCCGGGAGATCCCGCTCCGAGACACCGCCCACATCGGTGCCGAGTCGCTGACCGAGGCCGAGGTCCGGCCGGCCGAGCACACCGCCCCGCCGGCGGTCTAGACGAACGTGGGCGGCTGGATCGCCCCGGCGGGGGAGCCTCGCTTGAGGAGGGTGCCCATGGCGCGCTCGTCCAGGGGCCTGGCGAACAGGAACCCCTGCCCCTGCTCACAGCGCAGGCCGCGGAGACGGTCGAGCTGCTGGGCCGTCTCGATCCCCTCGGCCACCGTGCGCAGCCCCAAAGCCTCCCCCAGGCCGATGACCGCCTCCACCAGCGGCGACCTCGGTTCCCCGTTCCCGAGTTGGTCCACGAAGGTCTTGGCGATCTTCAGCATGTCTACGGGGAACCGCTCGAGGTAGGAGAGGGAGGAGTAGCCGGTCCCGAAGTCGTCGATGGCCAGGCGGACCCCGAGGCCCTTGACCTCGCGGAGGGTTAGGAGGATGTCGTCGGTCTCGTGCATCAGGACGTCCTCGGTCATCTCCAGGATGAGGCACTCGGGGTCGAGGCCGGAGTCGGCCAGGGCTCGTCCGACCTCAGTTGCGAGGTTCGGGTCGGCCAGCTGCTTCGGCGACAGGTTGACGCTCACCGCCAGCGGCGGGTGCCCCGGAACCTGCCATCCGGCGGCGCGGAGGCATGCTTCCCGGAGGATCGCCCGCCCGAGGGGAACGATCAGGCCGGTGTCCTCGGCCAAGGGGATGAACTCCGAGGGAGGCAGCAGGCCGCGGGTGGGATGGCGCCACCGCACCAGGGCCTCGACCCCCTCTATGGCATGGGTCTCCAGGTTCACGATCGGCTGGTACTCGAGCGTGAACTCGTGCTGCTCGACGGCCCGAGCCAGGTGAGCGCTCATCTCGAGCCGTTCGACCATCTCCAGGTGCATGCTTGACTCGAAGACCTGGTACCGTCCCTTGCCTCGCCGCTTCGCCGTATACATGGCCACGTCGGCGTTCCGGAGTAGCGTGTCAGCCTTCTCTCCATGCGTGTCGAGCGTGATCCCCACGCTGGCGCGGATCGAGACCTCCCGGCCGTCGAGGTACGCGGGCGAGTTGAGAGTCTGGATGATCCGCTCCGCGGCGAGGAACGCGTCGCTCGGCCCGGACATGTCGTCGAGCAGGATGCCGAACTCGTCGCCGCCCAGTCGAGCCACGGTGTCGCTGGGCCGGATGCAGCGGCGGATCCGTTCGGCCACGGTCACCAGGACCTGGTCGCCGGCGGGATGCCCCAGGCTGTCGTTGATCGTCTTGAAGTCGTCGAGGTCGAGGAACAGGACGGCCAGGGACTGCTTGGCCCGGTCCTGACGCTCCAGCGCGTACGCCACGCGCTCGGTGAACAGCGTGCGGTTCGGGAGGCTCGTCAGTTGATCGTGGAAGGCCTGGTGCCTGAGCTCCTCCTTCAGCCTGGTGAGCTGGGAGAGGGAATCGCCCAAGCGGCCGTTCTCCAGCGCCACGCCCACGTGGTGCGCCAGGGTCTCGAGCAGCCTGATGTCCTCCTGGCCGAACGTGCTGACGTCCCCGAGCCGGTCGGCCACGACCATCACCCCGACCACCCGATCATCCCCGAGGAGGGGCGCGATCACGGCCTCTCGGAACCCTCGGCCGGCCAGGTACCCGACGCCGTCGGTCTGCCGCGTGAGCAGGATGGGCTGTCGGCCCATGATCACCGGTCGCCACAATTCCGTGTCCGGATCGAACTCGATCGGCCGCATCACCTCGACGCGATCGCCCGGTCCCAGCGTGGTGATGAACGCCACTTCTCGCTCCTCGTCGGGGAGCAGGATGATCTCGCTCAACTGGGCGTCCAGGAGCTTCCGGGCCTGCGAGGCCGCGGTGGCCATGGCCGACTCGAGCTGCGGCGACTCGTGCAGGGCCCGGGTGGCCTCGTACAGGGACTCGAGTTGCTCATGCTGGGCTCGCTTCGAGCTGTAGGCGCGGTAGGCCACGAACAGGACGACGAGAGGGGTCAGGGCCAGCCAGGCCGAGGCCGGACTGCGGGCCAGGATCGTCACCCCGATGAGCGCGAGGCTCGTGTTCATGGCTGTGGCGATGACGCCGAGCCCTAGGACCTCCCACATCGCCTGTGGGGGGAGGCGGTCGCCGGACAGGAAGATGGCCGCGTTGATGAGCGCGTCGGCCACCCACAGGGTGACCTGGGTTGCCAGGAGGGCGGCCACCCACCCGGCCGGTCCCAGAGGATCACCCAGCGCCACCACGTACCGGAACACCACCACGGCGAGGGTGCTCTGAAGGGCGAACTGTACGAGGTTGAAGGCGAGCTTGATGACCGGCTGACGGCGATGGATCGTCAGCGCTACCGCTGCGCCGAGCAGATGGGCGGGGACCAGCGCCCACGGCGCAGCGAAGAACAGCCCGAGCACCAGGGGAACCTCGCTCAGGGAGAATGAGTGCGCGTCACGCCGGAACCGGAAGTGCACCACGGTGAGCTCGGCCAGATAGAAGAGGCCGGCCAGGATCGGCAGCGGGAGCCAGTTCGCGTCGGCGAGGGTGGGGAGTCTGCGGACGCCCGCCGCATACAGGAGCACCGCCGCGACCGCGATGGCCACGGTGAGGATCCAGACCTTCGTGGTCCCGCTGAGTCGGCGAGCGGGGGCCGCGCTTGAGCGCTGCATAGGTCAGGTCCCCCAGGAAGTGGTGGACCAGGCCTCACCGCCCCAGCTCTTGCCCGACCACGACTTCCCGGACCACAGGTCGGTGCCCCAGCTCTTGCCCGACCAGGACTTCCCGTCCCAGGAGGCGTCGGACCACGACTTCCCGGACCATGCCGGGTCGGTCCATTCGACCGCGGACCAGGACTTCCCGGACCAGCTAACTCCCGACCACGCGTCGCCAGACCAGCTCTTGCCGTTCCACATGCCCCCCGACCAGCTGTTCTCGTTCCAGCTGGCCTGGGACCAGCTCTTCCCGTCCCAGGGCGACCCGAATATGTCCATCTCGCCCTCTAGGGTCGCGGTCCCGTCCGTCAGGTGCGCCGACCCTCTGGCCAGCTCGAGCGAGCCCATCCCGGTGGCCTGGGGCCAGGTCTGGACGGCCGGGGGGGTGGGCACGTGGAGGGTTCTGTTCAGATCCAGCATGCCGGCGCCCTGGCAGGCCAGGATGCTCCCCGGAACCGGGGCCGCGGTCGACATCAGCAGGGCCTTCAGCTGGTCGGGCGTGATCGAAGGGCGCTGCTGGATCACCAGAGCGGCTGCTCCCGAGACCATGGCGGCGGCCTGTGAGGTGCCGGTCCCCCGGAAGTACCGTTCCCCGACCCGCCCGCCTGGGAAGGCCTGATCGATGTGGGATCCGGGGTCCCGCAGGCTGACCACCGATGTGCCCGGGGCTACCAGGTCAGGGCCGCGGACGGCGTTCCCGCAGCTCGAGAAGGAGGACACACTGTCGTCGCCGCGGCCGTACGTGCCCGCGGCGTCGGCGGCTCCCACGGCGATGACGTACGGGTCGTACGCGGGGTTGTTGACCCGGCCCGACCCGAAGCTGGCGTTGCCGGCAGCGACCACCACCACGATGCCCTTCCGCCAGGCGACCTCTGCCGCGTAGGTGAGCGGATCGAGGAGGTAGCTCTGAACCCCGTCCGTGCCGAACGACAGGTTGAGAACCCGGATGTTCATGCCGTTGTCTCGCCGGTGCTGCACCACCCAGTCGATGGCCGCGATCACCTGGGAGACGTCGGTGGCGCCCATGGCGTCGGCAACCTTGACGCTGAGCAGCCTGGCGCCCGGTGCCATCCCCATGAACCGATCGCGATGCTGCTCCTTGGTCGCCGCCGTCACCGCGTTGTCGCGGCCGGCGATGATTCCGGCCATATGGGTTCCGTGACCGAACGTGTCGAGGTACCGGAGCGCGGCGGCCTGTGACTCGAACGACAGGTCGGCGCCGTTCACGACCTTCCCCGGAGCCGTCATCCCGTTGACGGGCACCACGCCGGAGTCGATCAGGGCGATGTCCACGCCGGCGCCCGTGTACCCGCTTCGCCAGTACTTGCCGGCCCTGGTGACCTTGTGGACGAGCGTGTACATGGAGCCGGGGTCCTTCGAGGGATCGGCGGATTCGTCGTCCAGGTCCTCGGGATCGAGCGTCTGCTGAAGCCGGACGCGAGCGTCGGGAGTGACGGAGAGCACGGCCGGAGCGGCCGCCAGGTTCGAGAGGGCGTCGGTGGGGACGTCGGCCACGAACCCGTGGATGATCGACAGCGGGCGGCCGACCCGTCCTCCCGCGGCAACCACAGCATGACCGGCTGCGTCTTGGGATCGTGGAGTGGCCCGGACGATAACCCTGGCCGACGGCGCGGAGTCTGCCCGACCCACGGGAAGGAAGGTGGCCCCCACAAGAGCCAGGGCGACCGCCGCGGCGGTTCGCCCGGATCGTCCCTTCTTCGGATGTCCCCAGCTCATGCCGAACGCGATGCCGGTATCTTCGTTGGCCCCCTTGCCCACACAGCCCCCCAGGTCGTTTGTCCCTCCTGGTATCGGCCGAATGGCGGGTGCCTTGGATAGTCCCCCGACCGTAAATCAATGTCCCCCGAACGGCCGACTCGCGGAAGGAGCGGTGGCCCGAGGGCGGCGGGTAGGGTATGCCAGGCATGGGAGATGCTAGGACCTTCGGACGGTACCTCGAGGAGTTCGAGGTCGGTGACGTGTACCGGCACTGGCCCGGGAAGACGATCACCGAGTACGACGATCACCTGTTCTGCGCGATCACCTGGAACCACCACCCCCTCCACACGAACGCCCACTACGCGGAGACGCAGACGGAGTTCGGTCGGAACGTGGTGGTGGGGAACCTGGTGTACTCCCTGGCCCTGGGGATGAGCGTGCCCGACGTGTCGGGCAAGGCCATCGCCAACCTCGAGGTCGAATCTCTCAGGCACACGGCCCCGATGTTCCACGGCGACACGCTGTACGCCGAGACCACCGTCCTCGAGGTGCGGGAGTCCTCGTCGAGGCCGGACCGGGGCGTGGTGACCGTGGAAACGCGGGGCCGGAACCAGGACGGCGTCGAGGTCGTCTCGTTCCGGCGGAAGGTCCTCGTCCCGAAGCGAGGGGCTGTGCCCGAGCAGCCGGGCCGCCCCGAGGCCTAGCCGGCCAGCCGGAACCGCGCCTCGGCCACGGTTCGCCCGCCCTCGCGGCGGACCTCCAGCCTGCCGCCCCCGAGCTCGCACAGCCGGGCGGCCACGAAGAGCCCGAGCCCCAGGCCGCCGTGCGGGCGCTGGGTGCTCATGTCGCCCTGGACGAACGGCTCGAACAGTCGGGGCTCTGGCTCGAAGTCCCCGCCGTCGGCGACCCGGACCACCCCGTCCCGGCCCTCCCGGCGGGCCGTGAGGCTCACCGGGGGCCGCCCGTGGCGCATGGCGTTCGTGACCAGCTCCAGGATCACCCGGGAGACATGGTTCGAGTGCACGCCCTGCCAGGGATCGGGGTCGATCTCGATCTCGTCGGGCCGTTCCGGCGTGAGCTGGAGAGCTTGCTCCGCCGCCTCCGCGGGGGCCACGATGGCGTCCCGCGGAGGCGGGCCCTGGCCGATGAGCTCCAGCCCCTCGGTCATCCGCTCCAGGTCGGCCGTGCGCTTCAGCCCGGCCACCACCAGCTCCCTGGCGTCCTCATCAAGGTCCTGACGCTCCAGGAACTGCAGGGCCCCGGCGATCACGGTGAGCGGGGTGCGCAGCTCGTGGGACAGGATGCCGATGAACTCCTCCCGGACCCGGGCCAGGCGCTCGGCCTCTGCCCGACGCCGGCGCTCTTCGCTGAGGAGGGTCCGCAGCTTCTCGAGCACGTGGGGGAGGACCCGCCGGTCCACCATCGCCTCCCCGGCGCTGGCCCGCCGGACCGCTGCGATCAGGTCGTCCACCGAAGCCCCCTTGACCAGGTATCCGGCCGCCCCTGCGGTGAGCATCTCCCGGACCGAAGCTTCATCGTCGTGGGCGGTGAGGGCGATCACCTGGACTCCGGGGAACCGACGGGTGATCTCCTCCGTGGCCGCGATCCCGTCCCCCCCCGGCATCCGGACGTCCATCAGGACGACGTCGGGCCGCTGCTCCTCCGCCTGACGGACCGCCTCGACGCCGGAGTCGGCCTCGCCGACCACCTCGATGTCGTCCTCGAGGGCCAGGGCCCTTCGCAGGATTTCCCGGCTCTCGGAGGCGTCGTCCACGACCAGGACCCGCACGGTCTCGGTCATCGCCCCTACCCTACCGCTGCGATGATGGGGGTCGATGGGAGATCCTCGCGCTCTGACCGCCCTGGCCGATGAGGTCTCCCGATGCCGCCGGTGCCCCCGGCTCGTCGAATGGCGGGAGCAAGCGGCCATGGAGCCACCGCGCCGGCACGCGGGGGAGCGGTACTGGGCTCGCCCGGTGCCGGGGTTCGGGGACCCCGACGCCAGCATCCTGGTGGTCGGCCTGGCGCCGGCCGCCCACGGCGGCAATCGTACCGGGCGGATCTTCACCGGGGATCGGTCCGGCGACTGGCTGTTCGCCTCGATGCATCGGGTCGGGTTGGCCAGCCAGCCGACGTCCGTCCACCGTAGCGACGGACTCACCATCACCGGCACGTACGTGGCCGCCGCGGTGAGGTGCGCGCCGCCCGGGAACCGCCCGACCCCGGCCGAGCGGGACACCTGCCTGCCATACCTGGTGCGTGAGCTGGAGCTCCTCGGCGGGGTCCGGGTCCTGGTCGCCCTTGGCTCGTTCGCCTGGGACGCGGCCCTCCGGGCTCTGGCGGCCCTGGGGCACCGTTCACCGGGGCCCAGGCCCCGGTTCGGGCACGGCGCGGAGGCCGCGGTGGGGCCCTATGCGCTCCTCGGCTCGTACCATCCGAGCCAGCAGAACACGTTCACCGGTGTACTGACCGAGGACATGCTCGACACCGTGTTCGCCCGAGCGGCGGAGTTGTCGGAACGACCGTAACGGTACTCGGGCGTATCCTGGGGGGAACGTGAGGGGACACTACTTCCACTTCGAGCCCGATCCGGATGCGCGCCCTGTGACACGGGCCACGCTGCGGCGGGTGGTCGGGATCTTCCGCCCGTATCGGCGGACGGTCACGGGCGTGGGCCTGCTGATCCTGCTCACCTCGGGCCTTGGGGTGATCAACCCGCTCCTGATCAAGGTCATCTTCGATCGCGCGCTGTTCGTCCCCGGCGGGCCTCGCCTGGACATCCTGTGGGTCCTCGTAGGGCTGATGTTCGCCATCCCGATCGTATCTGGGGTCCTGGGCGTCTGGCAGACATACCTGTCCACTCTGGTGGGGCAACGAGTGATGCAGGACCTCAGGAACTCCCTGTACCGGCACCTCCAGAGGATGCAGCTGCGGTTCTTCACCACGACCAGGACCGGAGAGATCCAGTCGAGGCTGTCGAATGACGTCGGCGGGGTCCAGTCTGTGGTCACCGACACGGCCTCCGGGGTCCTGTCGAACGTGGTCGTGGTGATCAGTACGGTGATAGCCATGCTGCTCCTCTCGTGGCAGCTGACGCTTCTGTCGCTCGGCACGCTTCCGTTCTTCTTCTGGCTCACGGCCAGGGTCGGCCGGGCCCGCCGCGCGGTGGCCGCATCGACGCAGCGGTCGCTGGCAGACCTCTCGGCAATAACTGAGGAGACGCTCTCGGTCTCGGGGATTCTCCTGTCGAAGGCTTTCGGCCGGCAGCGCCACGAGACGCAACGGTTCCGGCGGGAGAACGAGCGGCTGGCCGGGCTCCAGATCCGCCAGCAGATGATCGGCCGGTCTTTCTTTGCCACCATCCAGATCTTCTTCTCGGTCACGCCCGCGCTCGTGTATCTGGTGGCCGGTTATGTCCTGGCCGACGGAGGACCGAACGGCATCACGGCTGGCACGATCGTCGCTTTCACCACGCTCCAGAGCCGTCTGTTCTTCCCGGTCGGGCAGATGCTCCAGGTCAGCGTGGAGGTGCAGAGCGCCATGGCGCTGTTCGAGCGGATCTTCGAGTACCTCGACATGCCCCACGAGATCACGAACCGACCCGGCGCCCGGAGGCTCGAGGCGGCCGAGGTGCGGGGCCAGGTCCGGCTGCCGGACGTGTGGTTCCGGTACGAGAGCCCTCCCGACGATGAGGACGGCCGGCCGCCGGTGAGCCCCCCGGGGGACGGCGACGGCGAGCGCCAGCGGCGCCTATGGACCCTGGAGGGCGTCGATCTCGACGTGGCACCGGGTCAGCTGGCCGCCCTGGTCGGGCCGAGCGGGGCCGGGAAGACCACCGTGACCTACCTGATCCCTCGCTTCTATGACGTCCAACGCGGGTCCGTGGAGATCGACGGTATCGACGTCCGCGACATCCGGCTGGAGTCCCTGGGGGAGATCGTCGGGATGGTGACCCAGGAGACCTACCTGTTCCACTCGAGCGTCCGGGAGAACCTCCTCTACGGCAACCCGGACGCTACCGACGAGCAGCTCGAGGCCGCGGCCAGGGCCGCGTTCATCCACGACCGGATCATGGAGATGCCCGACGGATACGACACCGTGGTCGGGGAGCGCGGGTACAAGATGTCGGGCGGGGAGAAGCAGCGACTGGCCATCGCCCGGGTGATCCTGAAGGACCCCCGGATCCTGATCCTCGACGAGGCCACCTCATCGCTCGACACAACCTCGGAACGGTTGGTGCAGGAGGCCCTCCGCCCGCTCATGGAGGGCCGGACGACCATCGCCATCGCCCACCGGCTGTCAACGATCCTGGCCGCCGACGTGATCTTCGTGATGGACAGGGGCCGGATCGTCGAGCGCGGGAGCCACGCCGAGCTCCTGGAGCGGGGCGGGCTGTACGCGCACCTGTACCTCCAGCAGTTCAAGGGGGGCACGATCGAGGCGGAGACGGCCGACGGCGTGGTCCTCTCCTCGGGCCGGGTCGTCCCGAGACAGACGGGC